>WBZY01001655.1_pt1 | contig 10822 bp, 10 predicted proteins | sample 5204191 | NCBI WGS metagenome assembly WBZY01 (sample SAMN12344363, study PRJNA552823) | activated sludge metagenome | biome: Activated sludge suspended growth; feature: Anammox Sidestream; material: Wastewater; isolation source: activated sludge from anammox sidestream of wastewater treatment... | reverse complement strand
CCGCGCTGCCGAGCCCGACGCCGTCTTCGTGCCCGGCTACTACACCGAGGTCGGGTTGATCGCCAAGCAGGCCCGCGAGCTCGGCCTCGACGTGCCGCTGCTCGGCGGTGACGGCTGGGACTCGACGAAGACGCTCGAGATCGGCGGCAAGGCCGTCGAGGGCTACTACTTCTCGAACCACTACGCGGCGGACTCCGACAGCCCGAAGGTGCAGGACTTCGTCCGGCGCTTCGAAGCGAAGGTCGGGAGCAAGCCCGACGCGATGGCGGCGCTCGGCTACGACGCTGCCGGGATCCTGGCCGACGCGATCCGGCGCGCGGGCACCACCGACGGGCCAGCGCTGCGTGACGCCATCGCCGCCACCCGGGACTACGACGGGGTCACGGGCCGGATCACGATCGACCGCGAGCGCAACGCGCGCAAGGACGCCGTGGTGTTGAAGATCGAGGACGGGCGCTTCCGCTTCTTCCGCTCCGTGCCCGCGAGCTGATTCCCGTCCCCGGTGGAGCAGTTCCTCCAGCAGCTCCTGAACGGGATCGCCTGGGGCGGCATCTACGCGCTGATCGCGCTCGGCTACACGATGGTGTACGGCGTGTTGCGCCTCATCAACTTCGCCCACGGCGAGGTGTACATGGTGGGCGCGATGACCGGCTACTACGTGGCGCACGCGCTCGGGCTCGCTCGCCAGTCCTCGCTCGCCGGCCTGCTCGTCGTGCTGGCGGCCGCCATGGCCGTCTGCGCGCTGCTCGGGGCCACGATCGAGCGCGTCGCGTACCGGCCGCTGCGCTCTGCGCCGCGGCTCGCGCCGCTGATCACCGCGATCGGCGTCTCGCTGCTGCTCCAGAACGCCGGGCAGCTCGTCTTCGGCGCCGACCCCAAGTTCTTCCCGCCGCTCCTGCAGGCGCGCGAGGTGCTCCGGGTCGGCGCGCTCGCGGTCTCGAACATCCAGCTCACCGTGGTGGCGACGGCGCTCGTGCTGATGGCGGCCCTGCAGCTCGTCGTGATGCGCACCCGCTTCGGGCGGGCGATGCGCGCGGTCTCCGTCGACGCGCCGGCCGCGGCGCTGATGGGCGTCCCGGTGGACCGCGTGATCACCGGCACCTTCGTGCTCGGCTCGGCGCTCGCGGCCGCGGCGGGCATCCTGGTCGGGCTCTCGAACCCGAAGATCGACCCGCTGATGGGCCTGCTCCCCGGCCTCAAGGCCTTCGTCGCGGCCGTGCTCGGCGGGATCGGCAGCATCCCCGGCGCGATGGTCGGCGGGCTGCTGCTCGGGATCGTCGAGACGCTGGTCGCCGGCTACCTGTCGAGCACCTATCGCGACGCGATCGCCTTCGTGATCCTGATCGCGATCCTGCTCTACCGGCCGACGGGCCTGTTCGGCAGCGAGCCGGCGGAGAAGGTCTAGTGCGGGCGCGGGGCCTGCTCGGCGTGGCGGCGGCGATCGTGCTGCTCGCGCTCGCGGACTGGGCGCTTCCCCAGATCCTGAACCGCTACTACCTGACGATCCTGGTCCGGATCCTGGTCGCGGTGCTCGCGGCCACGAGTCTCCAGCTCGTGAACGGCTTCACCGGCCAGTTCTCGATCGGGCATGCGGGCTTCATGGCGGTCGGCGCCTACGTGTCGGCGGCCTTCAGCGTGTACCTGGGTGCGGGCTGGCTCGCGAGCCTGGCGGCCGTCCTGCCCGCCGGGATCGCGCGGCTCGCCTACTTCCCGCTGCCCCTGCTGGCGGGCGGGCTCGCGGCGTCGCTCGCGGGGCTGGTGGTCGGGGTGCCGTCGCTGCGCCTGCGCGGCGACTACCTCGCGATCGCGACGCTCGGCTTCGGCGAGATCATCCGGATCGCGATCCTGAACGTCGACACGGTGGGCGGCGCGCGCGGCTTCTCGCTCTCGGCGCCGGCGGGCGTGGACCTGCGCTACGAGGGGATCGGCGTGATCGGCGCGGTGGTGGCGCTCTCGGTGTTCGTGATGGCCAGGCTCGTCTATTCCGCGGGCGGGCTCGCCTTCCGCGCCGTGCGCGAGGACGAGACGGCGGCCGAGGCGATGGGGATTCCCACGACGCGCGTGAAGGTCGAGGCCTTCGTGGTCGCGAGCTTCTTCGCGGGCGTGGCGGGAGCGCTCTTCGCGCACGCCGAGGGCTACGTCCACACCAACAGCTTCACCTTCGTGCGCTCCTTCGAGATCGTGGCCTTCGTGGTGCTCGGCGGGCTCGGCTCGCTGACCGGCGCGGCGCTCGCCGCCGCCGTCCTGACCGCCGCTCCCGAGCTGCTGCGCGGGCTCGGGGAGTGGCGGATGATCCTCTACTCGCTCCTCATCATCGTGACGATGATCCTGCGCCCGCAGGGGCTCCTGGGCTCGCGCGAGCTGTCGTTGCGCTGGCTGCGCCCGCGGAGCACGGCCGTCGCGGGGAGGCCCGGGTGACCTCGCCCGAGCCGCACCCCACGAGCGAGCTGCTGGCGCTCGACGGCGTGACGGTCCGCTTCGGCGGCCTCACCGCGGTGTCGGGGCTCGACCTGCGGGTCGGCGCCCACGAGCTCGTGGCGCTGATCGGGCCGAACGGCGCCGGCAAGACCACGGCCTTCAACGTGATCACCGGCGTCTACGCGCCGGCCGCGGGGCGTGTCGCCTTCGACGGGGTCGAGATCGGCGGCTGGCGGCCGAGCCGGATCTGCCGGCGCGGCATCGCGCGCACCTTCCAGAACATCCGCCTCTTCCGCGGCCTCAGCGCGCTCGAGAACGTGCAGGCGGCGCTCTCCGGCGCGCATCGTTCGGGCCTGCGCGACGTCGTGCGCGGTCCGGCCTGGCGCCGCACCGAGGCCGCCCACGCCGCGCGCGCGCGCGAGCTGCTCGCGCGCGTCGGGCTCGAGCGCTTCGCCGAAGGACGCGCGGACTCGCTGCCCTATGGCGAGCAGCGCCGCCTCGAGATCGCCCGTGCGCTCGCCACGGGCCCGAGGCTCCTGCTCCTCGACGAGCCGGCCGCCGGCATGAACCCGTCCGAGAAGGAGGCGCTGCGCGAGTTCGTGGCGCACGTGCGCCGTGAGTTCGGCATCGCGATCGTGCTGATCGACCACGACATCCCCTTCGTGATGAACCTCTGCGACCGTGTCGCGGTGCTGGACCACGGCGAGAAGATCGCCGAGGGCACGCCCGAGGCCGTGCGGCGCGACCCCAAGGTGATCGAGGCGTACCTGGGAACCGGGGAAGCCGCGTGAGCGCCGGCGCGCCGCTGCTCGCCGTCGAAGGCCTCGAGGTGGCCTATGGTGCGATCCGCGCCCTGCGCGGCGTCGACTTCGTCGTGGAGCCGGGCGAGATCGTGACGCTGATCGGCTCGAACGGAGCCGGGAAATCCACGCTCCTGCGCGCGGTGAGCGGACTGCTGCGCCCGGCGGCGGGCCGCATCACCTTCGAGGGCCGCGACGTGACGGGCTGGCGCGCGGACCGCCTCGTTGCCGCTGGCATCTCGCACGTGCCCGAAGGCCGGCGCATCTTCGCGAACCTCAGCGTGCGCGAGAACCTCCAGATGGGCGGCTATCTGCAGCCCGCGCGCGAGGCGGAGGGGCTCGAGCGCGTGCTCGCGCTCTTCCCGCGCCTGCGCGAGCGCCTCGCCCAGCCGGCGGGCACGCTCTCGGGCGGCGAGCAGCAGATGCTCGCGATCGGCCGTGCCTTGATGGCGGAGCCGCGCCTGCTGCTCCTCGACGAGCCCTCGCTCGGCCTGGCTCCCCTGCTGGTCCGGCAGATCTTCGAGATCGTGGGCGAGATCAACGCCCAGGGCACGACCGTGGTGCTGGTCGAGCAGAACGCGCGCCAGGCGCTGCGCGTGGCGCGGCGGGCCTACGTGCTCGAGACGGGCGTGGTGGCGCTCGCCGGCGACGCCAGCGCGCTCGAACAGGACCCGCGTGTGCGCGAGGCGTACCTGGGCGGCGCGGCGGGCTGAGGGGCGCTGTCGGGAGCGGACCCGATCGCCGTCGCCCGGACCCCGGCTTCACGGCCGGGCGTGGTCGCCGTACCCGAGGACCGCGAGCCCGCGCGGCCCGTGCGCGCCGAACACCAGGGTCTGCTCGATGTCGGCGGTCTTCGAGGGCCCGCTGATCCAGGTCAGGTGGTGGGCAGCGAGCGCGTCGGGTGGTAGCAGCCGGAAGGCCGTGTGCAGGTCGCCGGCGACCCGCGTGGCGTCGAGCAGGATCAGGACGCGCTCGGCAAGGAAGAGCAGCGCGCGCTGGGGCGCGTCGCGGCCGAGCACCGCCACGGCGCCGCACTCGCCGGCAGCGACCTCGCCCCGCACGATCGCCACGGCCACGTCGGCGAACGCGTGCGGCGCGGCCTGCGCGCTCGCGAGCTCGAGGCCGGGAGGCACGGGGGACGCCGGATCGGCGAGCAGCGCGGCCGCCGACGGCTCGGCCACGACCCGGCCGCCCGCCGCCCACTCGCGCGCGATCCCGAGCGCCTCGCCGGCGAGCGCCGTGCGCGCCACCGGGCCGTAGGCGGCGCCACCCACGCTCGCGAGCCCCGCCGCGAACGCATGCCAGCTCGCGTCCATCGCCGGTGCGGGGTGCGCACCCGGATGCGCCACCGCGTGCCTCACCCCTCTCCGGACCGCCCCGAGAACCCGCTCCCGCGCGGCAAAGGGCGGGGACAGTCCCGGCGATTCGGCGATTCTCCTCATTGCCGGACTCCGAACCGCTCCGAGAATCGCCGAATCGCCGGGACTGTCCCCAGGAGGGGCCAGGCGAGGCGGGCGAGGCGGGTCGCGGCCCGCCACAGGCGCGGGTGCGCCAGCAGGTACGCCGCGAGCCGCGCGTAGCGCACGATTGCGGGTGAGGGCTGCGGCGCGTCGAGCCGCCAGGCGAGGAGCTGCTCGTGCAGGTCGATGCGGACGGGGCACACCGCCGTGCAGCTCCCGCACAGCGACGAGGCCCAGGGCAGCGACCCCCCTTCTTGCGGCGCGAGCGCGGGCGCGAGCGCCGCACCGATCGGACCGCCCACGGCGGTGCCGTAGGCATGGCCACCGGCGCGCCGGTACACCGGGCAGGTGTTGAGGCAGGCGCCGCAGCGGATGCAGCGCAGCAGGCGGCGCCGCCCGGGGTGGGCGAGCAGGCGGCTGCGGCCGTTGTCGACGAGCACGACGTGCAGCTCACCCCCTGGCCGCGGCCCCGTCAGCACGGTCGTGTAGGCACTGATCGGCTGGCCGGTCGCGCTGCGTGCCAGCAGGCGCAGCAACACCGCTGCGTCGTCGAGGGTCGGTACCAGCTTCTCGATCCCGACGCAGGCCACGTGCAGCGGGGGTAGGGCGGTTCCGAGATCCGCGTTGCCCTCGTTGGTCACGAGCACGAGCGAGCCCGTCTCGGCGATCGCGAAGTTCGCACCGCTGATCCCCGCCTGCGCCACCAGGAAGCGGGCACGCAGGGCCTCGCGCGCCACGGCCATCAGCCGCGCGGGATCCGTCTCGCCGGCGGGGCTTCCCATCGTGCGCTCGAAGAGCGCGCCGATCTCGCCCCGCGTGCGGTGGATGGCCGGAACGATCAGGTGTGAGGGCGGCTCGTGCCCGAGCTGCACGATGCGCTCGCCGAGGTCGGTGTCGACCACCTCGAACCCGCGCGCCTCGAGCCACGGGTTGAGACCGCACTCCTCCGTGAGCATCGACTTGCTCTTCACGACGAGTGTGGCGCCGTGCGCGCGCAGCAGCGCCTCGACCGTCTCGCACAGGCCGCGCGCGTCGCTCGCCCAGTGGACGACGGCGCCCGCCGCGCGCGCCTGCGCCTCGAAGCGCTCGAGCAGCAGGTCGAGGTGGTCGAGGGCGTGGTCCTTCAGCGCCGCCGCGCGGGTGCGCAGCGCCTCGAAGTCCGGCACCGCCGCCACCGCCGCATCGCGCTTCACCCGCAGCTGCCACACCGCCGCGTCGTGGCGCGCGAGCGCCGCCTCCGGCAGCACCGCCGCCGCGCGCCGGTCGATCGGCAGCTCGAGCCCGCGGGACCGCAGTGGCAGCGCCCTCATCGGTCGAGGCCCTTCCGGAGCAGCTCGCCGAGCTTCTCACCGAGCTCGCCGCCCTTGTCGCGCAGGGTGCGCTTCAGCTCGGCGGCGGCCACCGCCCGCGCCGTCCGGGCGATCAGCGCGTCGGCGACACGGCGGCCGATCTGCTCGGGGGTCGCGCCGCGCTCGCCGCCGAGATCGCGGAGCTCGACGGAGCCGAGCCGCAGCTCCTCGGGCTCGCGGCCGAGCGCAGAGGCGTCGACGACGAGCGTGCCCTCGGCGATCGTCAGCTGCTCGACGCGAACCCGCGTCGCTCCCTCGGGCTCGGTGCCGGGCGCTTCGCGCCGCGCGGGGGGCGTGCCCTCCGCCCGCGCCGCGCTCCGCTCCGCTGCCTCGACGCGATCGGAGTAGTCGCCGACGTTGCGGCGCAGCGCGTCCACGTTCATCCGGCCGTCGGCGCTCAGCACGACCGTGACGCGCGGCTCGCCGACCCGGATCTCGGGTACGACCAGCGGGCTCCCGCGCAGCGAGGCCGGCTCGATCGCCACCTCGATCCCGGCCAGCGAGACGGCGGTGCCCGGCGGGAAGCCCTCGGGGTTGCCGACCGTGATGCCGCGGATCGTCCCGCGCCCTCCGCGCAGGTCGAGATGGACACCCTCCACGCGCACCGGTGCCAGCGCCATCGCGGAGCCCTGCTCCTCGATCGCAGCCCGGACGCGCCCGTCGAGCGAGAAGCGCAGGAACCAGAACAGCGCGCCCGCGACGACGGCGAGCCCGATGGCAACGACCAGGAGCACGCGCCTCATCGACCCTCCCGTGGCTGGCGATGGTAGGCGACGCGCCTCGACAGGCACGCGCGCCGCGGGCTACCCCTGCGCGATGCGCCGCACGGCCAGCACCGTCCTGCTGCTGCTCGCGGCCGCCTGCGCCGGAGCCGGGCGGGACGCGGTTCGCGCTCCCGCACCCCTCGTGTGGCAGGCCGCCCATGGCCGCGACCACCCGCTCGCCGGCCGGATCCGCGAGGTCGCCGCCGGCCGCTGGATCGACGAGGACGCGCTGCTCGACGCGCTCGCCGTGGCCGACCTCGTGCTGGTGGGCGAGCGCCACGACAACCCCGACCACCACGCGCTCCAGGCGCGCATCGTCGCAGGCCTCGTCGCCCGCGGCCGCCGCCCCGCCGTCGCCTTCGAGATGCTCGACGCCGGCGACGCTCCCGCGATCGCAGGGGCCCTCGCGGCGCCGGGCGACGCCGCCGCCCGCGCCGCCGCGCTGCGCGAAGCGGTCGCCTGGGACGCGAGCGGCTGGCCGCCCTTCGCCCTCTACGCGCCGCTCTTCGAGGCCGTCCTCCGGGCCCGGCTCCCGATCGTCGCGGCCAACCTGCCGCGCAGCGAGCGGCACGCGATCGGCCACGGCGGCATCGCAGCGCTCCCGCCCGCGCGGCGCGCCGCGCTCGGCCTCGACGCGCCCGCCGATCCCGGAGAGCGCCGCGCCCTCGCCGAGCAGATCCGCGAGGCCCACTGCGGCCACGCGCCCCCTGCGATGCTCGAGCGCATGGTGGACGTGCAGCGTGCCTGGAACGCACAGCTCGCCCGCGCCCTCGCCAGCGCCGCCGCCGCGACACCGGACGAGGCCGCGCTGCTCGTCGCCAGCGCCGCCGCCGCGACACCGGACGGGAGCGCGCTGCTCGTGGCCGGCAACGAGCACGTGCGACGAGACCGCGGTGCCCCGCGCTGGCTCGCGCGCTTCGCCCCCCGAGCGCACGTCGCGAGCGTCGGCCTGCTCGAGATCGACCCGGACGACCCGGCGGCCGATCCCAGCGCGGGCGCACCCTTCGACTACGTCTGGCTCACCCCGCGCGCCGACCTCGCCGACCCCTGCGAGAAGTACCGCGAGTCGCTCGAGAAGCTGCGCGCCCCGCCCTGAGCCGCGCCCTCACTCCTTCGGCTGGATCGCCGCGAAGCGCTCGCTCGCGTCGAGGTACTCCTCGACGAGCTTCACGATCACGTCGCGGGTGGAGCGCCGCTCGTTCATCATCCCGACCACCTGGCCGACGGGATTGAAGGCGACCGGCTGGGCCTTGGCGGCGTACCGCGTCGTGCGCGAGACGGCGTCGGCCGTGACCATGAACTGGAGCGGCATCCCGAGCGGCTTCGGGTTCTCGGGCTGGTCCCAGGCCTCGGTCCAGTCGTTGCGGAGCATCCGGCAGGGCTTCCCGGTCCAGGCGCGCGAGCGCACGGTGTCGTGGCTCGTCGCCCGCAGCAGCGACTCCTGCTGCGGGAGCGGCACCTCGGCCTCTTCGACGGTGAGCCAGAGCGAGCCGGTCCAGACCCCCTGGGCGCCCAGCATCAGCGCCGCCGCCATCTGGCGCCCGTCGCCGATCCCGCCCGCCGCGAGCACCGGCACCGGCGCCACCGCGTCGATCACCTGCGGCCACAGGACGAGGCTCCCGATCTCGCCGGTGTGGCCGCCCCCCTCGGTGCCCTGCGCGATCACGAAGTCGACCCCGGCCTCCTTGTGCTGGAGCGCGTGCTTGACGCTCCCGCACAGTGCGCCGACCAGGCGCCCGCTCGCCTGGATCTCCCGGATCACGTCGGCCGGCGGCGTCCCGAGCGCGTTCGCGACGAGCTTCACCTTCGGGTGCTTCAGGATCGCCTCGACCTGCGGGCCCGCCGTCGCCGCCGTCCAGCCGAGCAGCTCGCGCGCGTGCTCGCCCTCGGGCAGCTCGGGCACGCCGTGCTCGGCGAGCAGGCGCTTCGCGAAGGCCCGGTGCCCGGCCGGGATCATCTCGGCGAGCTTGTGCTCGAGCGCGCCCGCGTCGAGCGCCTCGCCCTTGCCCGCGTACTTCTGGGGGATCACCACGTCGACGCCGTAGGGCTTGTCCCCGATGTGGTCGTCGATCCACTTCATCTCGATCTCGAGCTGCTCGGCGCTGAAGCCGACCGCCCCGAGCACGCCGAGCCCGCCGGCCTTCGAGACGGCCACCACGACGTCGCGGCAGTGGGTGAAGGCGAAGATCGGGAACTCGATGCCGAGGCGTTCGCAAAGCGGGGTGCGCACGAAGGCTCCTTCGCAGCAGGGCCACTAAAACTAGAACATGTTTCATTCCCTGGCACCGGCGCGGGGCCGGTCCGGGAGGCGGCGGGGATCAGGTCGCCGCAAGCACCTCCGCCAGGTGGATCGTCCCCGGCCCCCGCGCGCCTGGGGTCGCGCGCCGGATCCCGTCGAGGTGCAGGAGACAGCTCGTATCGGTCCCGACGATCCACCCGGCGCCGGTGGCGGCGAGGTCGGCGAGCCGGGCGCGGCCGATCCGCTCCGAGAGCTCGGGCGCCTCGACCGCGAAGACGCCGCCGAAGCCGCAGCACTCGTCGCGCGCCGGTAGCACGAGCTCGAGGCCGGCGACGGCACGCAGCAGCCGCTCGGTGGATCCCACCTCCGTCGTGCCCTCCGGCCGGGCTCCCTCCCCCACCCTCTCGCTCGGCCGGCCGAGCCCGAGCTCGCGCAGCCCGTGGCAGCTCGCGAGCAGCGCCACCCGGTGCGGGAAGCGCGCCCCGACGTCGACCACGCCGCGCTCGCCGACCAGGAACTCGCCGAGCTCGAAGGTGCGCTCGCAGACGCGCCGCCCGGCCGGGTCGAGGCCGACCCCGATCCCGGCGTAGTGGCGCCGCAGGGTGGCGACACAGCTCGCCGATGGACACACGATCGTGTCGTAGGCCGCGAAGCGCTCGAGGTGGGCGCGGGCCAGGCGCGCGGCCTCGGGCGCGAGGCCCAGGTTCAGGAAGGGCTGGCCGCAGCAGGTCTGGTCGGGGTCGTAGGCGACCTCGCAGCCGACCCGCTCGAGGACCGCGACGGTGGCCTCCGCCACCCGCGGCGCGAGCTGGTCCACGTAGCAGGGCACGAAGAGGCCGACGCGCATGGGCGGACCCACTCTACCCCCCGCCGCGAGGCAGGGCCCCGCCCCGGCGCGGCGCTTCAGCCGCGCTCCGGGCGACCCGATCCAGGACGGATGGCTCGCGCTGCGCAAAGGCTCCGCCCGTGGGTCGCTGCCGGGCTCGCCTGGCTGCTCGCGGCGCTCCCCGCGGCCGCCGGGGCCGAGCGCCGCCACGACGACATCCCGGCGCGCACCTGGAGGACCCTGCGGCGGGTCCCCCGCCAGCTCGGGGTCGCGACCGGACGTGCGCTGCGCGAGCTCGAGGCCGGCGTCGAGCAGGGCCGGCGCGAGCTCGACCGTTTGGACCCCCCCGCGCGGCCGCCCGCGCTGCCCCCCGATCCCGAGCGCGCCGGCAACGACCCGCTCGGGGCGGCGCTCCCGCCCGATCCAGGAGCCTGGGATCCGGCGCTCGACCCGCTCTTCGACGGCGCGCCGGCGCCGGAGCCGGCCGCTGCCCGCGCTGCCCCCGCCGCCCTGCCCCCCGCGCCGCACGCGAGCGGTACGAACGGCTGGGCGGCCGGGCTCGCCGCGCTGCTCGCGACCGCCCTCGCCGGCGCCTGGCTCACGCGGCGGCGCCGCCCGAGCGCCGGCGCACTCGCAGCGGCGCCCGCACCGCCGGAGGCCGCACCGCCGCCCCCGCCGGCCCACGAGCGGACCACGCACCCGCGTGACCCTGGCCCTCCGCCGGCCCGCGAGCGCACCACGCGCCCGCGCGACCCCGCTCCCGTGCCGGCCCGGCCCGCCACGGCGGCGGCCGCCGCCGAGCGCCCCACCCCGTTCCCCGTCACCGGCCGCTACGAGCTGCTCGCCGAGATCGGGCGCGGCGGGATGGGCGTCGTCTACCGGGCGCGCGACCGGCGGCTCGACCGCATCGTCGCGCTCAAGCGCCTGCCCGAGAGCATGGAGACCCGCCCCCGCGCGGTGCAGCTC
>WBZY01001654.1_pt1 | contig 10824 bp, 11 predicted proteins | sample 5204191 | NCBI WGS metagenome assembly WBZY01 (sample SAMN12344363, study PRJNA552823) | activated sludge metagenome | biome: Activated sludge suspended growth; feature: Anammox Sidestream; material: Wastewater; isolation source: activated sludge from anammox sidestream of wastewater treatment... | reverse complement strand
ATCGTTTTTCTCTCTCTTTGACCTCGTTTTTGAGTGAAATCCGTTTCTCTGTCAATGCACACATGATGCAGTTCCGCCTTTTCATGGCTTGTTTTTTAGTTTATGCGCAGGCTCACTAGTCTATAATTCATTAGAAACAATGATGTTGACTTATGGTTTTTCTGCCAAAAAAAGCAGCGGTTTTGGAGTAATCAAGAAGGATATTAAGGGTATATTTGAAATGTCAGGAAATAAAGACAAAAAACCAACAAAACCAGAACCAATAAAACCAAAATTACCTAAGAAAAAAATATGTTATAGTTTTAATGAACTTACAAGTTCTACACAACCAATCGGGCAAGCTAATATTTTGACATTCTCTTCTTTTTCAGAAATGTGGGATCGGATAAAAAAAGTGAAAGAGGAGGTGATGAAAAATGTTGAATAAACTCATTAATAATCGAAATCAAATCCTTTTCATTGAACTTGCAGGCCTATTACATGATATTGGAAAACTCAGTAAGGTATTTCTTGAATACAGACAAACATGGCAAAGCGATCATCATGGTTATGATAGGGACCCTCATGACCACTCATACCTTGAAAGGCATGAGGTATTAAAAGCTTTAATACCTTCTGAGTTTAAAAAGAAGCTTAATGAGATTCCAGCGCTATGCAAAGATGTGTGTATAAGTTGGGAACAAGATTTTTCAATTGAAAAAGCAATTCATCAGCATACGCAACCCGGTGAAGCACTCATTAACAAAATGCTAAAAGCAGCAGATGGAATTGACGCTGCTATTGACCGTAACAATCCTCTCTGGAGCGCAGAACAAAAAGACATGATCTTCAAGTCGAATGTCTTTGGCTATGAGAAGGAAAGGATAGTTACCTTTGAAAGCCAGGAGGGTGCAAGACAAAAATTGTATCAATTTTTAAATTCTCATCTCTCTTCTTATTTCATAGGTTTTACAGACAAAGACAGGTTGCGTATTATTAAAGGCATAGAGGATGCCTTGGAAATAGGACTTGCCGATACTACCAGACCATCAAACGACACCACACTCTGGGAACACTCCTATGCCGTAGCCTCCATTCTGAAGGTATTGACTGTTCACAATCTCCTTCATGACGATGAGAAAGATAGGATTGATAACATTAAAAAGGTAAAATTTGGCATTCTTGGCATAGGATGGGATGGAATACGGTTTATATCTTTCGGTCAGAAGATTGGGGATATTGTGGGTAGGAAAGAGGTTGTTGAGAGTGTAAAAGATGAGATAAAAAAGATTATCGAATATAAATATCCGATAGGTAACGAGATTTATTCGGATGATAACGGCATATATTTCATCGTACCGGTAAACCTCAAAGACAATCTACACAATGTTTGGATTGGTATTGAGAAAGACATATATAAAACTGCCGCTGAAAAATCAGAAGGCGAGCTTCAGCCGCACATTGTGTATACTGACCGTTTGACAGAAAACGAGCCAGTATACATTAATACTTTAACACAGCTATGCAGTGTCATAAAGGAAATGAATGAGAAGATATCCTATCGTTACGATAGTGTTGCTGATGGATTTAAGGATAGCAACGCTTTTTTGAAATATGCGGATGGTAAAACTATCTGCCCTATTTGCCGCCAAAGGCCGGTTGATCATGAGACAAAGAATAATAATGCAAAGAAGATGGTGTGCAATATCTGTGAGGAGAGAAGGAAAGGCAAAGAGAGGAAAATGAATGAGGAGACCATTTTTATTGATGAAATCGTGGATGGAAACAGACGTGCCTCCCTGATAGTGGCAAGATTTGTCCTTGATGATTGGCTTAATGGCAAGATGGTCAGGAGCCTGTTTGTAACAGAGGCCAACGGCTTATGCAGGGAGGTGAATAACCTCGGTAAGGTAAAGCAGTTTGAGAAAGACGAAAATGCCATTAAAGAATTCCTTAAAAAGAATGAACTGTTAACATTCAACTACGACAGGATTAAGGCCGATATTGATGCCTTATTTGAAGAAAAGGATAAAGCAAGGGCAAAGCACATCGCATTTTTATATGACCAAAGGATTAAAGGCGGCTCTCTCATCAGAGATGATACAAGCAAAACGAAAGGCGACTGGGAGAAGCTCCTTGAACAGGCGAAAAATGAAGATGATGCTATTGATATCTATAACCTGCTCAATGCCAAAACTCCAACACCGTCAACGATTCTTGATGTATGGGAAAGTACATTAGAATTTATTCAAGATATACCCAAGAATCTCTTGCGGTCTCTGTTGCCTGAAAACAAAAGACTCGAAATTACTGTTAACCTCAAAGAAGGAAAAAATATTGAAAACTGGGGCAAAAGTACGCTTGATGCAGAGGTTGTATCAACAAAAGAAAAATTCGAACTTCTGTATAAAGGACAAAAAACTTTCGAGGTTGTTGGAGAAATGTATTCACCCGAATTCTCAGGTAAAAAATGGTTGAATGAACAGAAACCAATTAGTATTAGAATTATTGATAAGGAAAGCGATTCCTTGGGAAATCTATACGAAGTAAAAGGTTGTAATCCCGGGGTTACTATCGTTCCGTATCGCACGATAACTGAGTCCCCTAATCTCTTCATCGCCATTGTCCCTGCTAAAAGGGCTATAGAAATTACGGACCTGATTTATCAGAAATACAAAGAACATTTCGGGAAGGTAATGGGAAGGCTTCCTTTTAGCATAGGAAATATATTCTTTGGCAGCAAGATGCCTATGTTTGTTGTTCTTGATGCAGGCAAACGGATGATTGCCAATTTCGATAATCTTGGGAATGGCAAAAAAAGAGAGGCATTTGTTGTCACACAAAAACGAGAATGTGAAGAATCCAATATTAGTTTCGATTTAACGTCATCTATTGGAGGATTTTATAAAACCTTTGCCTGGTGTTTGCCTTACAAGCTTGGCAATTGTGATAAAGACTATTATCATCCTTATTTTATCGTTAATTCTTGTGATAAAGCCTTGTCCACGAAACGTTCCACGTTCTTTAAAACTATTGCAGGAGATGTTATTCACTTCACAGAAATAGAAAAAGGAGACAAACTCTGTGTGTATCCCAATTATTATGATTTTGAGTTTTTAGACTCAAACACAAGAAGACATGACATTCATCTGGATGATGGCAGACGAAAATCCAATGTGGCAGATTACAAGTCAAAGCCGTTTCTGCTTGATGAATTGAGTCAGAAAATAATGTATTTATGGAAAAGATATTTGCAGGGTAAACAGCTTCAGGGGATTACGGATACAAAGCTGAGAAACCTGCAATCCCTCTGGTTGACAAAATATCAGGAGTGGGATGTAGATATTGGAAACAAAACAACTACAGGTTATCAGCAGTGGGCAAATCTTGTTACATCGTCAATTCAAAAAGAATTTAAAGAGCTTGATAACGGACAGTATGGCATACTTCAAGAAACCATAGAAAACGGCTTGTTCTTTGATACCCTTGAGATTTATCTCGGTATATTAAAAGAAAGAATAGAGACAAAATAAAGGAGGGATTTAAAATGACTGACCCTTTTGTAAAAAAGACTTACTATGCAATAACCCTTGATCCTGTACACATTGGTACGGGAGGTTATAGGCTGGGAAGGGTAGATAATACAATAACCAGAGAGCCGGGGACAAATATCCCTAAAATACCTGGCTCAAGCATTTCAGGGGCAACAAGGGCATATACAGCGATGGCAATACAGAGTACAGCGAATATCAACAATTTGATTTATACGGCAGGCAATGGACTATTAGCTGTTAATGAAGCTGTATACAAAAAAATGAAATATCTTCGTCCCAAATATATTTTTAACAACAATACAGACCCTAGTAACCCTCAAAATAAAATTGCAAGAACTGTAGACAGTAAAACCCCTGAAATAGAAAAGGATAACACGGGAAAAGATAAATATTATAGTTATGCAGGCAAAGGAGCAGATGATGGAGAAGGACACTGCGGCACACCTGATTGTGAGGTTTGTGTCCCTTTTGGCTTTTCAAAGGGCAAAAGTGGTTCAAGCTTTCAGGGGCTCGCACAGTTTTATGATGCCCGAATTCTGTTCTTTCCTGTGCACTCCATGATTGGCCCTGTGTGGGTAACATGCCCATCGGTTTTATCCGAATTTGGAGTTACGTCCAGCGTGAAAGATCAGAAGTTTAGTGCAATAAATAGAGAATATAACCAGAAGCTTAATTTCGGATGGATTATGCTGGAGCAAGATGCACCAATCAAGATTGATTTCTCTGCATTTCCTGATAATGAAAAGTTCTGTGACGTATGCAATGTCATAATGAACAGGGCATATCTCGTATCAGACAAACTGTTTTCCCGCATTGTCAATGACAACCTTGAAGTCCGCACGTCGGTGGCTATTGATCCCGCCACAGGCGCTGCGGAGGAAGGCGCATTATATACCTACGAGGCAATACCACGGGCAACTGTTATGTGGTTTGATGTGGTTTACAACAGGCCAGAATATTTTCGAGTCAGGCAAAATGGAATTGACCAGATTATTCAGCATGATAAACCAGCGGGAGAAGGTTGGAAATGGATTCAGGAAAATGTAGAAAAAGGGCTTCCCCTTATGGAACACATGGGAGTTGGTGGTATGAACACACGAGGAATGGGGCGGTTCAGGATACTTAATATCGGAGGAACAGTTCATGGAAATACTTGATATGAAATGCGCTGAGTATGGAAATAAGATCGTAGAAGAAATTGGCAACGCCAGCGAAAAAAACAAAATAGAATCAATGATTACAAAGGCTTTAGGGGTTCTACAAGAGGATGGAGTCTATGCCTTCGCTCTTTATACGAAATCTAAAAGTGGAGATGGAGGGGTTGAAAAAATAACAGCCAGGGTTGTTCATGATAAAGCTTGCAAACTGCTAAAAGACGACAAAATCAAGTTATTGCTTGGAAGCTGCAATAACTTTCTCGATGATCTTCGTTCCCATTTAGCCAATGATGTTGATAAACTCTTTTTGGCCAAAGAACTCCTTGAGCGAACCCTTGTCTATGCCCGTTACCATGCAAAGGCATTGAACAGCGTTTCACGCAGCGGAGGTGTATGATGGGATGGAAGGCATACAGGCTTGTCTATCAGGCAAAAAGCCCTATTCATATTGGCTGGCATACCCTCGGCTATATTAAGCTTACTCGATATTATATTACGGGTAGAAATATATGGGGAGCTTTGACCGCAAATATTGTGCGAACCATTTATGGACATGATGACTACCACGGTGTGGGAGAATTGTTAAAAAAGGATATACTTGTCAGTTATTTTTATCCCGCAATTGACTTTCAAAAGCCCCTTCTTCCAAATTTCCAAAAAGATGGTCTGTACTACGGCAATTATCCTGTGTCAGATTTTGAGCGGCTCTTTATTCAATCTTATGGGCAAACAGCCGTTCTCCCGGAAAGCAACACCGCTGAAGACCAATCGCTTCATGAGTCTGATTTTATTTCACATTATATTGAAGAGGAAGACGCCGAAAAGCGCCAAAATGTATATTTTGTTGGATATGTTTTTATTCACAATAACGCGCACTACAAAGGACAAGTGTTAACGCTGGAAACTATAGAAAGAGCTATTATGGAAATATTTATTGGTGGGGATAGAAAATACGGATGGGGAAGGTTGATGTTAGAGACAGCGAAAACAGATGAGGTTAAAGACAACACCATCTTTGGCAATCAATTGGATACACAGAATGACTGCTTACAAATTACCGTATCAGTAAATAATTGTATTCCGGCACATTTGGAACTAAAAACCGAGGATACTATAAAAGTAAAAGGCGATATTGAACCCCTCCTTGGTTTGGAATGGTGCACAACTACAAATGATGAGGGGGAAACCGGAACGGGGAAAAAAATAAGTAGAGCGAAGATTTGTTGGGTGCCTGGTTCTATAATGCAAGAAATAAGACCATTGAAAATCGGCGAATTTGGTATATTAACCTCATGAGGGGGTGTTAGATGGCCAAAAATTTCCAGAGTATCAAAAGTCTTCCCAAAGACATTATAATCAATCTTGTCACGTCAATTCTTGGTTCCCTCCTTATATCATCAATTCCTTGGTTTTTGGCGGGTAAAGTAAGGTTAAGCATTTTGCTTTTCGGATTGTTAATGATTGCAATACCCTATCTGCTATTTACCAAGTATAAGAGATTATTCAAACTTATAAAGGCAGGAATGGATGGCTATTATTATTCTTTCGATCTCTCTGAAAATAGGAAGATATTTGATGAAACGCAAAGTTCTTTCTGCTATCTGGGGATAAGTTCAAACTCTATTCTTGAAGACTTCAGAAAATGGACAGACGAAAGCACTTCGATAAACAAATATTTGTTTTTACTTATGGATCCAGAATCACTGGCGTTAAAAAGGCAAATTGCATATGAAAAAGGTATTAGCCTCGATACCAATATATCTTCACTAAATACCCAATTATCCCAGATTATAGAACACGAGGTTGAGGTGGAAAAAAAACGTATCTACAGTGCGATAGAAGTGCTCAAAAACTTGCTTCCTTTTAGGAACGGAAAACTCAGTATCCGTCTCCATAAAGAATTTATTCCATGGTGGATGTACCTTCTCGATGATAAAAAAATTTATCTCGGCATCCTGGAAAAAGGGAAAAGGGGACAGGATTCCCCGGCGATGGTTATTTCAAAAAATCCTGATTACCCTTCGCCTTTTGATCCATTCAAAAATACCTGGGATAGAATGTGGGCAGATGCGGGAAAAGATATTTAATGTGGGATTTTGATTCTCTTTACGAGAGTTTTCATTGTGTCAAGGAAAACCACGGCTGTGCAGGTGCAGATGGTGTTACGATCGAACAGTACGAAGGCATTCTGGATATAAACCTCAGAATCATGCAAAGGGAACTGGTTCAGCAAACGTACTCACCCCTGCCGCTGCTGAAGATACTGATCGATAAAGGGAATGGCGAGGCAAGGGCGCTCTGTATTCCGGCCGTCCGGGACAGGGTTATTCAAACCGCGGTATTACAACGGCTCGCACCGGCGCTTGAAAAAGAATTCGAGGAGTGCAGCTTTGCCTATCGCAAAGGCCGTTCAGTAAAACAAGCGGTTTTTCAGGTAAAGGAATATTACGAACAAGGCTACCAATGGGTGGTGGATGCCGATATCGATGCCTTTTTTGATAGCGTGGATCATGCCCTGCTGATGGCAAAATTGAAAAAGTATGTCCCCGTTCCGGATATGCAAAAACTCATAGAACTCTGGTTGAAGGCTGAAATATGGGACGGTGAATCCCTATCGGTATTGCAGAAAGGTATTCTCCAGGGTTCGCCCGTTTCACCCGTCTTAGCCAATTTGTTTCTCGATGAGCTTGATGAAGAGTTGCTCAGGAAAGGATATAAGTATATCCGGTATGCAGATGATTTTGTCATTCTGTGCAAAAGGCCTGAAGATGCAAGGCATGCGCTGCACGTGTCAAAACAGGCGCTGGAAAGGCTTCTGTTAAAGCTGGATGAAGAACAGATCCTCAGCTTTGAGGATGGATTCAAATTCCTCGGCGTTACCTTCGTGCGAAGCATGATGATGGTGCCTTTTGACCGTCCGAAGAAGGAACGGAAGGTTCTCTTTTATCCGAATCCATTAAACTTAGATGATTATTTCAGAAAACGAAGTAATAGTTCGTCCTCATCCTGAACCTCAAGGGGTTATAAGACTCAGTGTGAATCATTGGCCTGATGAATTATACCTTGAAATAAAGCATGAATATTTGTAATATATTTATGCTACTTACAAGCATACTATTGCGGAGAATATATATGTCAAGAACAACCATTACATTACCCAATTCTTTACTCAATGAATTAATGTCGACCGTTGAGGCAAAGAGTAAGACGGAGGCAGTGATAAAGGCGATCAAGGACGAAATACGGCTGAAAAAAACGGAACGAATAAAGGCTATGGCCGGCAAGATGGAATTCACAAAATCCGCTGATAAACTCAGGCACGAAGATGAAAGACTCGGATAATGTCCTCGTTGACACCTCTGCCTGGATCGAGTTTTTCAGGAAGAAAGCACCTTACCATAAAACTGTTCTGGAATTGATAGACAGTAACTCCATTTGCTGTGCCGGTATTGTGCTTGCCGAGTTAATACAGGGCGCAAAGTCACAGAAGGAAGTCGATGTGTTGAAGGAATTCTTGCATGTATTTGACTTTATTCCTGATTCCACCGAAGTATGGGAAAAGGCAGGGGAATTGTCATTCTCATTGCGCCGGAAGGGGGAAATCGTTGGACTCGCGGACTGTTATATTTCCGTGGTAGCAAGTTCAAATAAGGTAAAACTCCTTACCCTCGATAAACACTTTGACATAATCAGGAAGGAAATTACATTAAATCTTTATTCTTTTCCCTAAGCGAATGTGTGGGGATTTCAAACAATCCCATTCATGAATTGCCACTACTGAAGAACAATTTTCAATGATAAGGAGTTGTATCAATGGTTGTTGTCCCAGATGAAGTAGCAGAAAAAATTAAAAGGTTTCTTGACATGGTTTCCGCCAGTGGAGTGCATCTGGAGAGGGCCATATTGTTTGGTTCCCATGCAAAGGGGACTGGAAATAAATCATGATGCAAAATTTGTAAGGCGTGCTTTTTAGACTGTCCTCATAGCTTTGCGTGCTCTGCGAACTCTGTGGTTGAATCATTCAATTAAAATAAGGACAGGTGAGCCATGGCGAATCTTTATCTGACTGAGCAAAATTCCATCCTGCGCAAGAGCGGTGACCGGCTGATTGTTGAGAAGGATGATGCAGTCCTCCTCGATGTGCAGTGCCATAAGATCGACGCCGTGCTCATCTTTGGAAACGTCCAGTTTACCACGCAGGCCGTGCATGAACTCTTTGAGCACGGGATAGAGATGGCCATTCTGACACGAACGGGAAAACTTATCGGACAGATAACCTCTCCTACGCCTAAAAATATTACCCTGCGTCTCCAGCAGTTCAGGAAATACGGGGATAATGACTTCAGACTGACACTCTCGAAGGCAATTGTTGCGGGAAAGATTGTGAATTGCTATAATGTTGTCCGCCTGTTTTCGTATAATCATCCGGAGATTAACCTCGGAGCGGAGATCGCTGCGCTAAAGGCGAAGCCCCGAGATGTGGAATCGGCTACCCAAATCAATCAGTTGTTTGGCCTGGAAGGGAGTGCGGCAAAGGTCTATTTTGATGCCTTTGGTAAAATGCTCCTGGGCGGATTCACGTTTCCGGGCAGAAAGAAACATCCGTCCACCGATCCCGTCAATGCCCTCCTTTCCCTGAGCTATACCATGATTTTCAATGAAATATCGTCGCTCCTGGATGGACTGGGATTTGATCCGTACCTTGCTTACTATCATAGCATTGACTACGGACGGGCATCCCTCGCCTCTGACCTCATGGAGGAATTTCGGGCGCCGGTGGCCGACCGGCTGACCCTGAATCTTGTTAACAACAGGGTTTTCGGCCAGGAGGACTTTTACGCAAATCCCAACGAAGGGGTCTATCTCAGGCGCGAGGCATTGAAACGCTATTTTGTGGAATACGAGGCCATGCTCAATCGTGAGTTTGTCCGGCAGGAAACCGGAGAGGCCACCACCCTGCGAAAGCGCTTTCGTCTTCAGGCGGAAAAACTCGCTTCCAGTATCCACAACAATACCCCGTATATTCCTTTTTTACAGGAGATATGATATGCTGTATGTCGTGTCTTATGATATCCCTGACACCGGGAGGCGAACGAAACTGGCAAAGGCGCTGAAGGATTTTGGGGATCGGGTGCACTATAGCGTCTTTGAGTGTATGCTGGACAGCAATCTCCTGAACAAAATGGTGGCCAGGATAAAGAAGATTGTCTTGCCGGAGGACGACAGCGTAAGGATCTATGCCGTCTGCGCCAGTTGTGAACGGGCTATTCAAGTGATCGGGCGGGGGAAGATAACCAGCATGGAGGATGTTTACATTGTCTGAGATGTTCGAAGAGGTGGACGAAACTCAAAAACATAACAAAAAAAGGGGGTGGTTACAGAAAAATGGTAAATACTGTGTATGTGGATCGTTGTAATGAATTTTTATTCTAATTTTTAAAAAATGATAGGAAAAAATGAAGCTCAAAAAGGAGGTTACAGAAAATGGCCTTGCAAATGATTATCATAAGGTGGGTTACAAGTGGCGTTGTGTGAATCATTGACCTGATGAATAAGGGATTGCGACGATAGCCAATGTCGTTTTTTGTGTCCCGAAGGTTTCGGTGTGAATCATTGACCTGATGAATAAGGGATTGCGACAAATCGTTACCCGTGCGGAACCACCGGAACTTACCTTTACACCGTGTGAATCATTGACCTGATGAATAAGGGATTGCGACTTTCTAACCCTCGATTTCTTAACACAAACATTGCCATTAATAGGTGTGAATCATTGACCTGATGAATAAGGGATTGCGACTTTCGATGGCCCTCTTGGTCCGGGCGGCCAAACCCAGACCCGTGTGAATCATTGACCTGATGAATAAGGGATTGCGACGAACAAGCATCCGCATCCAGAGCGCTCTGGGCTCTCATTCCCTGTGTGAATCATTGACCTGATGAATAAGGGATTGCGACCAGGAAACCGCCAAGCTTCCTGCCCACTCTAATCTTGTTTGTGTGAATCATTGACCTGATGAATAAGGGACTGAAAGTTAATGAACAATGAAGAATGATGAATGAGTAATTAAATGGAATAAAAATAAATTGATAATTCTTCATTGATAATTGAACATTGCCTTTTTGACCTGATG
>WBZY01000137.1_pt3 | contig 10830 bp, 7 predicted proteins | sample 5204191 | NCBI WGS metagenome assembly WBZY01 (sample SAMN12344363, study PRJNA552823) | activated sludge metagenome | biome: Activated sludge suspended growth; feature: Anammox Sidestream; material: Wastewater; isolation source: activated sludge from anammox sidestream of wastewater treatment... | reverse complement strand
GTACCAACGGTCGTACTGCGAAATGAAGATTTTGGCCGGATCGTCCGTCTGCTCGCTCACAAGACGCCGGTGAAACTGGAATTCAACCTTCAAAGCCGAGTCTACCCAGAAGGTACGACCAGCTATAACATGATAGGTGAGATCACGGGCACAGATCGGAAGGACGAAGTCATTATGCTTGGCGGACACCTTGATTCGTGGCATTCGGCGACCGGCGCGACCGACAATGCGATCGGCTGTGCGACGATGATGGAGGCCGCGCGGATACTTAAAGCTATCGGCGTAAAGCCACGTCGCACGATTCGCGTTGCGTGTTGGGGAGGTGAAGAGCAGGGCTTGTTGGGTTCGCAGGCGTACGTAAAGAAGCACTTCGGTACGGCTGAGGCTCCAACGGCGGAATATTCAAAGTTCGGCGGCTATTTCAACATTGACAGCGGAACAGGGCGTGCCCGAGGCCTGAGTGTGTTTGGCCCGCCCGAAACCGCGACGGTCCTTCGCGAAGCGCTGGCGCCGTTCGAGGATCTGGGGTTTGCAGGAGTCGTTGGCACAAAGAGCCGGAACCTAGGCGGAACTGACAGTACGTCGTTCAATCACGCGGGACTGCCCGGAATCGGAGCCTCGCAGGACCCGATCGAATACTTCGGCGTTACTTGGCATACGAACCTTGACACGTATGAAAGGATAATCGAGGACGATGTGAAGGCATCGGCCATTATTTTTGCGGCTGGTGTTTACACGCTTGCGATGCGCGACGATCTTCTGCCGCGGTTCGCTCCCGCTGATATGCCGAAACCGCCGGACGCAAACTAGGTTTGGTCACCTTTTTGCCTGAAGATCAAAAGGTAAAGGCCCGACGCAATTTGGGAGGTTATTCGATGAATTCCCAAGATTTGCCGCCGGGCCTTTATCGGTAGGATCGATCAACAAAAGATGTCACGGGACGGGCAAACGTCCGCAAGAACGCATTCATGACACTTTGGTCTGCGAGCGATGCAGATTCGCCGGCCGTGTGTTATCAACCAATGAGGGAACACTATCCAGTGTTTTTTTGGAACCAAACGCATGAGGTCGGCTTCTATCTTTGGCGGGCCAGTTTCAGCGGTCAAACCGAGTCTTTGTGAAAGCCGGGCAACGTGTGTATCAACGACAACGCCCGCCGCGATGCCGAAGGCGTTGCCCAGAACGACATTGGCTGTTTTTCTAGCCACTCCCGGAAGGCTTAACAGTTCTTCCATTGTTTTCGGCACGTTACCACTAAATACCTCGATGATCCTCGAAGCCGCTCCCCTGATACTCTTTGCCTTATTCCGAAAAAATCCGGTCGAGTGGATTTCCCGTTCGAGTTCAGCCTGGGAAACTTCGGCAAATGCCTTCGGGCCGCGGTATTTCCTGAACAGGTCCGCTGTGACTATATTGACCCGTTCATCGGTGCACTGGGCCGAGAGGATCGTCGCGATCAGGAGTTCGAACGGATCGCTGTGGTCGAGTGCGCAATGGGCGTCCGGGTATGCCCTTCTCAACCGTTTTATGATCAGGGACGCTCGTTGTTTTAGATCTGGGACCATTTCGAAGTAGGCTAAAAAACACAGCCGAAAAATGCAAATCCATTCAGGTTTCGGTAAAATCTACATTTTGGAAACCGATCGGAATGGTGATCTATCGAGATGTTTTCGGCAGCAAAGCAGATGAAGGTGCCCCTTCTTGATCTTAAGGAACAGAATGACGCGCTAAGGCCCGCGATCGAGGAAGCGTTGGGCCGCATTCTCGATACGAACGCGTTCATCCTGGGTGGTGAGGTCGCGGAGTTGGAGAGGGAACTGGCGGCGTATTGCGGCGTCGAACACGCGATAGGCTGCGCCTCAGGAAGCGATGCCTTGCTTTTGGCAATGATGACCCTTGATGTTTCGCGCGATGATGAGGTCATTACCACGCCATACAGTTTCTTTGCGACGGTCAGCGCCATCACGCGGCTTGGAGCGAGACCGGTTTTTGTTGATATTGAACCGGACACTTTTGACCTTGATGTCGAAGCAGTTGCAGACAAGATCAGCGAAAGGACAAAAGCGGTCCAGCCAGTTCACCTATTTGGCCAAGTCGCTGAAATGGGCCGGCTCAAGAGGATCTGCGACGGACCCGAAGTTCCCATCGTCGAAGATGCTGCTCAAGCGATCGGTGCTACTTTCGACGGAGTACGAGCCGGTGCGATCGGTGCGGTCGGGTGTTTTTCGTTCTATCCGTCGAAGAACCTTGGCGGGATGGGCGACGGCGGCTTTCTTACCACGAACGATGACGAGCTCGCTGAACGGCTGCGAGCCCTTCGCGTCCATGGATCGCTCGAACGGTATTATCATAAATGGGTTGGACTCAACTCTCGGCTCGATGGCTTTCAGGGCGCGGTGCTGCGAGTGAAGCTTCCGCATCTTGAAGGTTGGACCGAACGACGGCGAGCAAATGCTGCCCGCTATCGCGAGATGTTTGCCGCCGCGGGGCTTCAAGGGGAAGTAACGCTTCCGTTGGAACGACCGGGGCGACGACATATCTATAACCAGTTCGTCATTCGTGTCCCCGATCACCGTGACGCACTTCGCGCCTATCTTGCCGAACAAGGGATCGGCACAGACGTCTATTATCCGGTGCCGCTGCATTTACAGGAGTGTTTTGAGTATCTTGGCTATCGTGAAGGTGAATTTCCGGAAGCGGAACGAGCCTCGCGCGAAACCATGGCACTGCCGATATATCCGGAACTAACGCCGGAGCAGCAGGAGTACGTTGTCGAAAAGGTTGCTGAATATTTCTGTCATTGAGATCATCTGTTCTTAGCTAAATGTACACCTTCGCCGCAAAAAGTACGGTTGGCCGCTTGACGATCCTCTTGTCGATCATCGTTGCGCTTCTGTTGGGATGGTTTGGCGTAAGGTGGCAGATCGCGAACATGCTCGGTGAGCTTACCTCTCCGCTTCAGGAAAATTCGCTACAGATCGCAGAAGGAGCGGTCGCCCTCTCACCGCGAGATCCGCTACCGAGATTCCTGCTTGCCGAGAAATTGAAAGAGGATTTTACACCCGAAAGTATTGCCGCATCGACTCAGAACTTTGAGGATGGCGTACGGCGTTCGCCTTACGATTTCAGGTCGTGGCTGGAACTTGGCCGCTCATACGAGCAGGCAGGCCGAACGGAGGACGCCGAGCGTGTGTTCAAGCACGCGATCGATCTTGCTCCCGCATACACATTCCCGCAATGGCAGATCGGCAATTTTTATCTCCGGCGAGACCGCGTGGATGAGGCATTCGCTTATCTGACAAAGGCGACCGAAAAGAGCTTTGTGTACCGCGAACAGGTTTTCGCCCTTGCCTGGGATTATTTCGATCAGGATCCGGCACGGGTCGAACAGGTTGCAGCGGACACGCCTGAAACACGTGTCACGCTGGCAGCCTTCTATGCGCAACGCGGGGCAGCAGCTGAGGCTCTCCGTGTTTGGAATAGTGTGCCTGATGATGTAAAGGCTAGGAACCTTCCGATTCTGAAGGATATGACACAACGCCTTTACGAAAAAAGGCATTTTCGTGAAACACTCGCATTTGCAAATCAGGCAGGACTCGACCGCGAAGCAAAGCTAGAGACGATCTCAAATCCGGGTTTTGAAAAATTCTTTGGCGATGCCGAGGGAGCGATCTTTGGCTGGCGGGTGAATCGTTCTGACAGCAGATTAGAGATCCTTCCCGACCCGAACGTGCGTTCCGAGGGCCAACGAAGCTTGAAATTGAGCTTCAAGGCGTTCAATAGGCCGGACTTGTTGAATGTTTCGCAACTCGTGGCGGTCGAGCCGCGCGCCAGATACCGGCTGAGCTTTATGGTTCGGGTTGAAAATCTTCGCACGGGCGGTGTGCCAATGATCGACGTGGTGGACGCGAAGAATGATGTTCTGCTTACGCGGAGCCCAAGGTTCCCGCTTGGCTCCGGCGAATGGGAGCCCATGAGCGTCGAGTTCCTGGTGCCGCCTGACTGCGACGGCGTTTATATAAGGACAGACCGCGAAAGCTGCGGAGATATTTGTCCGATCACGGGGATCGTCTGGCTGGATGCGTTCAAGCTCGAACGACTGTAAGATCTTTTGGTCGCGGCAGGCATTCGTTTCATCGCCGCGAAGTCGCAACTCAACCTTTGAATACCAGCCCGGCTGCCGGGCCTCTTTCTTACCATCTATGACCTGGCCGAATCGGATCGCATTTCTGCTGATGATCTTGGTGATCGTTTTGACGACGATCATGTATGGTGCGGTCCACCAGCCAATACTTGCCCTTTTCTACGTCGCTGTTACAGCGATGGTTTTGCTGTGGGCGATCGATTCATTCCGGCAAGGCAGTGTTTCAATAAGCCTTTCGGTCTTGCAGATACCTTTCTATGCGGCGGCTGCTTATGGGGCGATACAGTCGATTCCTTTTGGGACCGCCGCTGATATTGCAGGCCTGGCAAACATCCCCGAGGCGATCTCTTTTGATCCGTACGCGACGCAGATGTCGGCCCTGCATTACCTTGCCCTCGGAATGTTCTTTTCGGTCTCGCTCGTTTTGGTCAATTCTGCCAGCCGCATCCGAAAACTGGTCATTCTTATCGCTGTCTTCGGATTCGCCTACGCCTTCTTCGCCATTATCCAGTCAGTGCTTAGCCCCGGCAAAATATACGGGATATACGAGGTCCGTTCGGCACAGCCGTTTGGATCGTTCGTGAATCGCAATAATTTTGCGGCGTATATGGAAATGACCATTGCCGTGCCATTAGGAATGCTATTTTCGGGAGCTGTCGCGCGAGACAAACGCCTTCTGTACATAACCGGAATTGCATTAATGGGCGTTGCCTTGATACTCAGCGGATCGCGCGGCGGGCTTGTCGCTTTGGTCTCCGAAGTGATCCTTCTCCTGGTCCTGACCACCGGAGCAAAAAGCCGGGGCCGACTTTTCGTAAAGGTCGGGCTGGCCGCTCTCCTTATCGCGGGTATCGTTATCGGCTCGGTCTTTGTCGGCGGCGAGAGTTCATTGACGCGGATCGCGGATACAACGGCCTCGGGCGATGTGACGACCGATAGAAGTCATATATGGTCCGTTACGACCAAGGTGATCACAAGCACAATGCCGTTAGGCGCCGGGCTTGGTGCTTTGGGGGCGGCATACACGCCTTTTGACACGTACAGCGGCCTCGAACGAGTTGAGCAGGCGCACAATGACTACTTGCAGGTCATCGCGGACGCAGGGATCGTCGGCGTCGTCATCGGCCTGTTCTTCCTCTTCTGGCTCTTTCGACAGGGAATGAACAGCGCGGCCGTTACGAACTCTTACCGCCGCGGGGTCGCGATCGGAGCCATTATTGGCTGCTTCGCGATACTCGTACACAGTATCTTTGATTTTGTACTCCACATTACGGCTGTCTCGATAATGTTCATTACCTTGATGGCTCTGTTGGCAGCCTGCCGCGATAGCTATGATGACGATTTTGCTGACCCAGAAGTGATAAAACGTCGGCCCTACGGAGCGGCTGGAAACGTCGCTTCGCTTCCTGGCTCGCAGGTCCGCTAATGACGAATAGGTGCTGGCCGCTCATCAGCGCAGGCCAGTCCCGAACTGCTCTGTCCCGAAAGCACCGATCCCATTCAAACGAAAGCTGAAAAGAAGGCGGTTCTCGTTTCGAGGACCAACATTGAGGCTATTCCATTGAAGAACGAGCGAACAGCAATCATAGGCATAGCCGATGGTGTAAAGCGATGAGATGAGCGGCGAAAGTCGAGACGCACGCCGGTTCTCGAAGTCAAAGAACACTGCAGCCCCGGCGTACAAGCCTTTGTTTCGATCTCCAATAAATATCGACGGACTCCACTGTGACCCACGCAATGTGCCGGGTTCTTTGATAACCGCCGAATTTGACGGGTTAGTGAACTGGGCGGCTAGCGAGGGGATCAGATCGACGGCCCGGGTGTAATAGAACGTTTGGAACACCTTAAGCATCCGTGTGTCATATCCGACCGTGGCCGAAATGGCCCGCACTGCCTCGCCTTGCGTCCCAACGTCCATTCGAGTGTTAAAGAAGATCGTCCGTTTTGGCCGATAGGTCATATCAACGCTAAACGGCGAGAATCTGCGGGCCACGCCGCCGAATGTATAGAAGGAAAGTGCCGTTATCGGCGCGATCTGGTTTCGGCGCCCAGGCACAAGGGCCCCGCCGAATGTTTTGTCGAAGAAGTATTTGCCTCGAACGACCAGGCTGAACACCTCGTAGGGTTGTACCGAAAGATCGTCCTTCTTTTTTTTGGCCGCGTTTGCCAAGATCGCCTTGACCGAAGAGACTGCGTCGGTTCTTACTTCCTGCGGTGGCCGGAGGCCTGTTTCACCGAACGTCCGGTCGATCTCATCCGCGTTTGCCGAGGCGAGTTGACGTCCATTTGCTCCCGCGAAGGAAAGTTCACGTTGTGCCTCAGGTGTTACTGCCTCGGTGTACTGCCGGGTGTAGAATCGGTTGGCGAAGCCAAATTCGATCTCATTCGTATCGGTGATGGTGTCGATTTGGTCAAAGCGGATGATATTCTGGAAATTATCGATTCCTTTGATATACCGGTACGTGACGAATGGTTCGATCACGTGCCGAAACTTGAATTCGTTATTCTTTCCGTAGTAGTTCTTTGCAAGAGCAACGGGCCGTACATCGAGTGAGAACTCACCGTATTTTCTTAAAGTATCTCTTTCAGTTAGTCTTCGCATATCATTGAAAGAGTTCGAGTAATAGGTGAGCCGCATCGATCCAGAGGCCGTGAAATTAACATACTTCGTGTTGATCGGTATCGTTACCTGCGGATACGCGTCGTATCGAAGATTGAAAAGCGATGTCCTGATCGGGTCGCCGCCCGTTTGCGACCGGTAGAGGTCGATATCATTTACCGTTTCGCGCCGCGATGTACCCTCTATTCCCGTCCTGAACGAAAAATAGACGCCTTTCAAAAAAGATAATCTAGAGGGCCGTTTCTCGAAGTGAACACTTGGAAGATTGTTGGTGCTGATCGTGACATTCGGGATCGAAATGACTTGGGTGCGGGCGAGAAGATCGAGGGTGTAGTTTGTCCAACTCTTGTCCACAAAGCCTTGAGAGACCTCGATAGGTGAGATGATCTGCTGCACGCCGTCAGAGAATATTTGGCGGAAGGCAAGGTTGGACGTTACTCGAACATCGGCAGCCCCGGTCCAGCCATTCGAAAAATACTGAACACCTTCGGCGTAGAAGATCGAGCCTCCTTGATCAGGATGCGTGGCGTCTTCCTTTGCGCCAAAGATGCGGTCCTTGACAGCATACAAGCCGAAATTGAAATAGGAACGGTCGTTCGTTCGTGTCCTAAGGTCAAAGCCGTAACCAATGCCGCGCGAGGTATAGATGTCTCCGCGGACAGTCACATCTGCCGATCTACCGAGGGTTTGAAAATACGCACCCTGCAGCCTCACGCCCTTATTCCCCGAAAATCCGAATGTCGGCGTCAGGAAACCTGATTGGCGATCGCGTTCTTTGATGGGAAGCGAGACGTATGGGATCGGAACAACAGGTACATCTTTGATGCGGAATTTGCCGTTCTTGAGTTTGACCTTATCGTTGAATTTGATCGTGGCCTCGTCCGCGGTGAACGACCACTTTGGTACGGCTTCGTCGCACGCCGTAAACTTTCCCTTTGAGACGACGATCTCATCGATCTTTGTCCGGTCAACGCGTTCGGCCGTGAAATAGATCACCGTCCCGTCGTTGGTTTGATTTGTGAAGCCGGTCGAGTCTTCGAAATGTCCGAGTTTGGTCTTGAGGAAGAAAACCGCCCGCGACCCGGTGATGCGCTGATCGTCGCCTTCGTCAAAAACGACGCTGCCTTCGGCGACCATCTTGTCCTCGGTCTCGAAAAGCACGATCTTGTCGGCCTGCATCCGATAGCGGCCATACCGGGCGTCAACGTTGCCCGTGTACGTCAGGATACGGGCGCCTTCGGGTCCCTCAACAGCCTGTTTTTCCGAATAGACAACGACGTCGCCCGCCGCAAGTGAGCTGTCATCGTCCGTCGGGCGTGGTTTGGGCGGCTTGATACTCTGTTCTGGCGAAACCGGGTTAACGTTCGGCGTATCGGTCAGGGGATTCGCAACTTGCCGCTCGACGGGATTTGGATCTTGTGCCGCAGCGTCGAGAAAAAATAGTCCGGCGAGCAGTGCGGCAATGATCACTTTCGGCAGGTGCATGATCAGAAGAGATGCATCTCAGATGATAATCGAAAATACGCGAACCTTAAAGCTGGGCAGATCGCGAGAATTTTTGCGGGCTGGGGTATTGATGCCGGAAGGGATTCTCAGGGTTGTACGCTTCATGCGATCGTCTCGGGGAAGGCACTCAGCGACCGTCGTCCTTCATTTTGCAAAAAGTTCCAGAACGAAAAAGTCCGTATCGTTTACGTGCGAGAGTGAACCCTGATCGAAGGGCGGCAAAAGAAAATCGTTCGCCGCATATGCGGTCGCCTGAATGCCCTCGCCCGAGCTCATTTCGCTTTGAGTCACAAGCTCCTTTGGAAACCAATCCTCGCTTGATAGGGAGATCGGGCTCCCCGGACGTATCTTTGCGGCCGACTCGACGATCTTGCGCGAATCGGCCGGAGAGAACTGGAGTACCGCAAGGAGTCGCCGCCGCGATCCGCCGTTTGAAGCATTGGCCGGGTACTCTTTCCAGACAAGGTCTTCGGGATCATAGGGTAAGCGGATGAGTGTTCGAAGTTCGTCGGCGTTATCCCTGGCACCATCCATTCCGGGTTCTACGGTACGGTTCGCATTGGACGAATTGGTTGCGGCATTATTTGCCTCCGGGGACGCTTGTCGAGTGCACGCAGAGGCAAATGCGAACATCGGGATAAATGCTAGAATGAGCAATAATCTGCTTGTGAGCATTTTGGTATTCTAGAAGGTGAAAAGCCGGTTTGCAATTTGATCTGACACAGAGCCTCCCGTAGAACTGTCACAAATATGGCCAAGTCCAAGGCGGCAGCATGGTATGCCCTGATCGTTCTGTTTGCGATCAACACAGTGAATTTTTTCGATCGGCTTGTGATCGGTTCGGTTGGCGAGCCGATCAGAAAAGAGTTCGGTCTTGGCGATGCATCACTCGGGCTTTTGGCGACGGCGTTCACGCTGGTCTACGCCATCGTAGGCATCCCGTTCGGACGCCTGGCAGACGTTGCGCCGCGGAAATATGTGTTGTCGGCCGGCGTCTTTGTCTGGAGCCTGCTTACCGCGGGAACAGGCATTGCCCAAACCTATTGGCAGATGTTTGCGATGCGCCTCGGCGTAGGTGTGGGCGAAGCGTCGTGCGCTCCGGCCGCTACATCGATGATCGCCGATCTTTTTCCAAAACAACATCGCGCAAAAGCGATGAGCATCTTTATGCTCGGACTGCCGATCGGGATCGGCCTCAGCTTCGCGATCAGCGGAAGCGTGGCGCAGGCATATGGATGGCGGACGGCATTTCTGGTTGCGGGAATTCCGGGAATGCTGCTCGCGGTCGCGTCCCTTTTTCTCCGGGAGCCACGACGGGGCGGGCCGGAGATGGGATCCGCAGAGGTAACGATCGCTTCAGGCCAGGGCACGTACCTTCGCATTCTTTCTTCCCCGACAATGCGCTGGCTTATTCTCTCCGGCATTATCCATAACTTCTGCCTTTATACGCTGAGCTCATTTATGACGCCGTATATGATGCGATATCACGGGCTGAGCGTTCAGGATGCAAGCTTCAACTCGATGCTGATAAATGGTGTGTTCACTCTGCCCGGATTACTCTTCGGCGGGGTCCTTGGGGATCGACGGCGGGCTTTTGTTCTCGGCGGCTGCGACGTTTGTTGCGGCACCGCTCTTTTTGATCGCGATATGTTCGGCTGCGAATGGCCACTTGCTTTTTGTGGGAGCGATGGGCGGCGGATTTGCCCTAATGTACTTCTATTACTCGAATGTTTACGCGACCATTCAGGACCTTGTCGAGCCCGCCTCACGCGGAACAGCGATGGCGGTCTATTTTTTCGCTATGTACCTGCTTGGCGGCGCACTCGGGCCGTATCTCACTGGTATGCTGAGCGACTTTTTCACGAGGCGGGCAGCAACTGCAGCCGGTGTGATCGAGATGACCCAAGCTTCGCTTGAGCCATTTCGTGCTCAGGGACTGCACACAGCGATGTTCGCGATTCCGGTGCTTGTTCTCGCGCTGGCTTATGTCCTTTTCGCTGGCTCGCGCGCGGCGGCAAGGGAGATCGGCTAGAGCGGTTTTCTACGGATAGAATTAAGGCAAATCGTTCTGATCTATTCGTCCATTCTCGGCGGGAGCGGTGATGGGCCTGTCGTATATCAAGACGTAGGAGTGTTTATCAAGGTATGAAGTTCGGTTTTTTGTCAGTGGCCCTCACAGCGATATTCGCTGCATCGGCACTTGCTCAGCAGTCAACTCCAAAAGCAGCGGTAGAATCGTTTTATAGATTCGATGGTGCACATTCGCAGACATTTGATCGTCGGAACATCGACGCTAGGAAGCGGTGGTTCTCGCCCGAACTTTATCGACTGCTTCGCAACGAACTTCGGCGGGAGTCGGCGTACTTAAGGGCAAACCCGGGCGACAAACCGTACTTTGGTGACGGTCTGCCATTTCGGCCGATGGATGAGCCATGTCAGGCCGGCTCGCGGCAACTGCGACGCGGCCTTACGATCCGACAATCTTTCCGCTCCGCGGCGAGAGCGGCAGCCACATCCACATTTTCTTATCCCCGTGCGTGCAAGGAAGGAGGCGATCCTA
>WBZY01000757.1_pt3 | contig 10851 bp, 9 predicted proteins | sample 5204191 | NCBI WGS metagenome assembly WBZY01 (sample SAMN12344363, study PRJNA552823) | activated sludge metagenome | biome: Activated sludge suspended growth; feature: Anammox Sidestream; material: Wastewater; isolation source: activated sludge from anammox sidestream of wastewater treatment... | reverse complement strand
TTTAAAAAGAAGGTTTTGCTCTCGTTCAGAAGATTTTTTTTGAAATTGAAGTTATCCCACACTATAGTCGGAGTCGAAAAACCGCGATCTAGATCGAAGGGCGATCTTACCCATTCAAATGCTTCGATCGTCTCTGATTGAGAAGTGATAGCGACTCGCTTCTCAAAGGTAGAAGGATCCTTTGAGAAGGAAATAAGATAGTCTTCGAATTTCTTTAAGCGTGGCATCAATTGAATCTAGAGTATGGAGAGATGTGCTTTAAGGCTCCTTCCTGAACGGATCTTTTTGCTCGTTCTACGTCGAACTTTTTTCTCTTCGGTTCTTCGATAGGCATGGCTTCTTTCTCATCAGAATCGGTTGATTCGATCTCAGTTTCAGGCGCCTTGTAATCCGGGTTAGGTACCCAAGTCCCATCTGGAAGTTCAATGATCTTACCTAATCTTGCGTCTTCAAAGAAATCCCGGATGTCTTTCATCTGTTCGTCGTTCTTGAAACGGTTATAGACGACTCGACCGATGCTTCTCTCTCCTATCGTTTGCGCAGTTGCATTTGTAAGACCGTCTACCGCGTCAACCGCCTCCTGATCATACGCGTCAAACGTGACGTACGGTACATACTTTGCGCCGGTCTCTTTCTGCTTCTCGTCGAACATCTCATTCTTGAGGTTATCGAAAGTCTGAAGACCCATTACCTCATCTTCGGTAGAAGTGATTTCTTCCGATAGGTCAGAATCTTTAGACTTATTTAGATCGTTCAGGATCTTAAATACTTGCTTTCCAAGAAAGGCGAATTTCTTTATTGGAGAGGTGATGATCTTCCCATATCTCCGACTTCCGTCGTCGACGAATCTTTTTCCAGATCTTGATAGGAACGTTTCCCAAGCAGCAGCTGCTTGTTTTGCTTGAGCATCCGAAGGGAAAAGCTTGGGAAAACCTGCTTGCCAGAGCTTAGATCTCTCGACGAGAGTGGCTGGGAACTCACCAATGAGCTTTTTCTTGTTGTCAAATAGCTTGATTGAATCGGTGGCCTTCACATACTCAAATCTGCCCTTTGATTGTGTTCGATATTGCTTGAGAACGTCATCGGCTCTCTTCAATTCTGCCTTTAGAGCAGAGGATTTGAGTCCGTCGAAACTTTGACTGAAGTTGTTTAGCTTCTTTCCCCAGTCCATCACCTGCTTTCCCATGTCGTCGAAAAACTTACTGACTCGAGTTCCTACGAATGGAATCAAGCTGGAAATCTTTCCGACTACCCACTTACTGATGAATCCGATCCCAGTAACAAACCACGAGCTGATCTGTGTCCCATATTTTGCTATGAGACTTAGGAATTTCATCACTCCCGATCGCTGGTCCAGCGGGATCGCTTGGATAGCAGCTCGAGCAGCCTCATCTCCTCCTCTGAAGCTTGCTCGAAGAACGGCTTCAGACTTGATGGCAGCCTTTCCGAACTTTCCATATTTGAAAACCTTAGCGACGTCTCCAATTCCTGGGATAGCTGAAATCGCCGAGATCAAAGCAAGAGTATACATACCCTCTGGTGCGCCCGGGGTCATGCCTCTTACTAGATAGATCAACGCATTGACAAGGTCAAACGCGGTTCCTCCTCCTGGAAAAACAAAGTCTCCAAAGAGGCCAAGAAGATCCAAAACCAACTGGAGCACTCCGATCGCAGATCCGTCTTCAGTAATGCTGTTCCAGATCGATTTTGCGATCGATAGTACGCTCGAGTCTGAGTTTTCTGAAGACCCCTGTTCTTGTAAGATAGAGTCGGCTACGCCGGCTTGTACTTTTACTAGAGGATCAATTCCTTCTTGGGACTCGATGAGGATCTTCTCGGTCCTTTTTCTACGCTCGTTAAGAAACTGATCGATCGCTTCATCTAGCTTCTTCGCATCACTAGTAAGAAGGTGAGGTCTGACCTTTTCAAGGATCAGATTCTTTCCCTTGATAAGGTTTCTGTGGTATTCGGTGACAGCTTCTCTCCCTTTATTGACTATTAGGTCAAAATGGAGATCAAAAAATAAGCCGCTAGGAAGGATTGATTCTGCCTCGTTTAGGAGGTCCAGCTCGCTTTGAAAATTCTCAAACGTCCATACTTCGGCTACTGTGAACTGCTTATCGGCGAAGTATCTAGAAATTAGAGAGGTAAGATCGGGCTGATCCTGAGGTAAAATGCGCATCTCGCTCCTTTTCTTTTATTTATCCAGAAAAGAAGCGCAGGTCTATGCTTAGCTCCTAATTGATTCTTGCGTGCTTCTTGTAAGAATCGACAAAATGACGATATGCAATCAATAAATCGTCGTCAGAGCAGTCTCTCACTAGGTAGGTAAGGATCTCGTTGAGCTCAATGTCGTTTGAGAAGGAGAAGGCCGGGCATAGGAAACTAAAGCCGCTTGAGATGGGGATCATTCCAAAGATGAGGGCCTCATAGATCCTGGCCGGGATGAATCTTTCCTTCTCATACTTTGGCTTCGTCACATTGAGCATGAAGGCCGAGTCTGAAAGAGCCGACCAGATCCGGGGCCGATCTCTTCTCTCTACGTGGCGGTTGTGAGTGATCCCAACCGAGTCCTGCGGTTTGCAGATGAGCGTGAGGTCAAGTCCCTTAAAATCGGCGACTCTGCCCAAGATTGGGATGAGATCACTCGATTTTGCGTTGCCAGACTTATATGAGGCGGTGTTGATGTTGCCGTAGTAGACGATCGACCGCTGTTTCGGCATTGATTCTCGAAGATTGACGCACGCAGTCAAGAACCCTTCTGAGATCCCTGGAAAGTGGATCGATGGGATGAGAGTCGTCACTGCCTCGCCATAGTCTTGATAAAAACTATCAGGTAGCGAAAGATCAGTATCTAAGATGAAGATCTCAGATTTTGAATAGCCTGCCTCGATGGCCGACTCGATGATCAACTCAAAGAGCCAGGCATCCAGCCATTTCTTTGATAGTGTGGATAGGTTCCTAAACCGTGCCTTTAAGTAGAGTCGAGAATAGTGCTTCTCACGAATCCTTTCTAGCATCAAGCCGAGGTCTATGCGATCCTCGTCGATCAGCGAGGCCTTCATGGCGACAAACATGTCGCCCAAGCCGCCGTCTGGATATGGAGAGAGCCGTGCCTTTTCGACTTCTCCAGGAGGGTAGTACGTGAAGAAATCAAACTTCTTGACACCATACGTCTCGCTGATTGAGTCTAGGAGACCGAGTTGGTAGAGGCTGTGACCTGGTGAGTCGATATCGTGGAGGTCAAGAAGACCAAAGTAGGCGTAAAGGGCTTTCATCTTAGTCTTGTATTTGGACTGAGACCTGGGTTCTTGCCCAATCGAGATATTTGTTGAGGACTCCATCAGTCGGCTCGACATCTAGGTTGTCCTTCTGGAAGATCTCCCATGAATCCTGTCCATATTTACCTATTCCATATAACTCCTTCGGTTCGGACCACCCAGGGGTGAGCCAAGAGGCCGAGAAACGAATCAGGGTCTGAGTACGTCTGTTCCTAAAGCCCAACGGAGCAAGGATCTCAGCCATCTCTTCCGGGTCGGCCGTGACCGCCGCTTCTGGACCAGGATAGCGCTCGAAGAACCGGTGTCGGACTCGATCGACCTGCTTACGAGACGTGCAATTAAGGAATATACAGCACACGAGCATCCGCCATGGATGCTCGTGATAGATCTCCTGAAGAAGGAGGTATGGGCTAGTCGACAGACGCATCTTCGTCAGTCTGATTGACGATCAACGGCCTAAACTCAAACATCTTTCGAATCTTTGAAGGATCTAGTGAGACCCGCTTCTCAGCAAAGAGTCTAAGAGCAAAGAGATCGTTTTGATCGATCGCGATCCGATTCTCCCATATCTCAGAGAGGACTTGTGAGAGCTCGATCTCATTGTGAGTATATGCAGTTGGACGAAGTTCCTTTGGGTGTGGTACCTTACGCTCTGACTCGTACGATTCGTAGAACATCTTACTTGTTGAATTTGATGGCAGCGAAATGGGTGATGAAGTGCTTCTTATGTTCGACTCCTGGGATCTTACGAACTTCATCAAAATTCTGTTCAAGGATCCGGATCGCATCTTGAAAGAGCGAGGCACGAGTCCCGGTTTTGATCGACTTCATCGCGTTGAAGTGCCACTCAACCACCACTAGTCGAATGTTTGACCAGTCTCTTACTGCAGGCAAGAGATAGTGCTCGGCTCCCTCAACGTCCATCTTGATAGCGGTCGCTCCGCTCTGAGAGATCGCATCATTGATGTTGATCGCGGGAACCGAGATGCTCTCTCGACCCTTGACTCTAAGGATCGAGTGCTTGCCTGAATCGTTTGAGATGAAGAAGTCGACCCTCTCTCGGTCGTCAGGCACGATAGCCTTTTGGACCATTTCACAATTGGTCACTCCATTGAGCTTGAGATTCTCAGTGGCAAATGTGACATTGTGAGGTAGTGCCTCATAGGAAACGACTCTCTTGATGCGTGGAAACTGGCGAACCATCCGGATTGGGAAGAATCCGAGATGGCCGCCAATATCCAACCACGTGTCTTCTTGATTGAGAAGAGAGTTGATGTTGAGCGGGGTTCCGCCCATGTCTTTTGCCGAGAACGGATAGACGTATTCTCCGCTGTTCGGGTTCTTGGAGAAGTTCTGCCCAACGTTGTACTTTACTTCATTGAGGCCCTTCCGAACGTAGAGCTTGAAGTCGCCGTACTTTGTTTCCCAATCGATCAACTCGACCTGACCGAAACGCTGGGCAGTCTTAAAATCTATCCTTGGATCCATCATGCTCTCTTTTACTGAGAAAGAATCGGCCAGTTCTTACAGGCCGTTCTTTCTCAGCTTCTCAATGGAGAGCACACCGTCCTTGAAGGAGGTCGAGACACGGAAGCCGTCCTTACGACCTACCCAAGAGAGAAGGCTTCGAAGGCGCATCAACTCAGCCTTGCTAGAAATGCCGCTGATATCGAACTCCTCACCAACTCGCATCTCATTCGCCTGTTTACGAATGATTGCACGAATAGTGTTGGTTTCGGGCTTCGCCTTACGGATCGGGCTGATCTTGAGACTCGACTGCATTTTGGATTTTGTTTGGTTCATGAAGTAATCATACCGCATGATCGAACAAAATTAAAATAGGTTCACCAAAATTCAGCCCAGGATCAAATTGCCTGTTTGTGCACAGGCTTCTTCTTTCTAACCAGGTCCTTTTTAGAATGTTTGGGTGCCCGAGCTTCGACTTTTTTGATCTCTGACTCAGAGTGACGTTCGTTCTTCGAGCCCAGCATGACCAAATACTCTCCAGTAGAACCATCAAAGGCCGTGATCTTACCGATCCGGCCTTTGACCATTACTGGCTCGCCTAAGAAGAATTGACTCTTCTTACCTTCGTTTAGGCTAGTTGCTTTTTTTTTAGCAAGTCGACCTTAATGTACTCTTGCTTAAGGTCGTGGATCGTTTGCTCGATTGATTCCTTGATGGATTCAAGCTTGCTGATCTCCGACGGATCTAAGCTAGGATTGGCGCATGCGCCAGACAGCTTAGCAGCTGATTCTTCAAGCTTTGCGATGTCCTTTTGGATCTCAGCCTTTTTCTCCTCGATCTTCTTCATCGTGGAAATCGACTCTTCAATCTCAGTCTTAAAGATCGGGCTAATGTCATAATTGAACTTTGCCTTGAAGAAGTCATACATTTGATGCTCATCGACCTGCATCCATGAACGATCTGCTGCATTCTTCTTCTCACAAACAAAGTAAGAACCCTCAACATCGAGAACGATCGCTTCAGCTAGTGTGCGATCGTTTGAAACCTCTTTCACGAACTCAAGGTTGCAGATTGTTGAAAAGTTCTCTAGAATGAGGTTGACTCTCGACTTAATTTGATTGCTCTGCATCGAGATCGCCTCAGAAACATTCTGAGGTCCGGCTGCTTCCATCTTGGTGCCGTTGACGTAGAGATCAAACTCCTTGTTTTCATTGAGGATGAATCCAAGAGTGAGATTTGGAATGCTGCTCGACTCAACACCAAGACCGTCTTCCCTCACCTTAAAGCCGAGAGTAGCGAATCCTTCCGAGACTTCATAGAAATTCGGATATGCCATTTTAACATAGTTCGGATCCATTTCTGCAATCTTGAATCTGGAATCGATGTGCAGCTTCGCCTCATATCCAGTCGTTACCTTAGACTCTCTAACTGAGAGGAATCGGCCGTCTGCATAGAACATGAAACCTTCTTCAATCCTGATAGAAGGAGCGATGATGTTATTCACCTTAGTATCGAAGTTGCCTTCTCCCAAGGTAAAACTACCAGACTGTTGTGCCTCCAAGATACGAAGGTTCGAGATAAGAGAAGTGATTGGAGGAACTGTCGTTCCATACTTGAGCTTTAGAATGTCGGCGCTATAGCTCTCAGATACCAGCATATTCTTCAGATCATTGCTCGCTCCAGCATAGATCGGAGAACTCATCTGATAGATCGTATTCAAGATCGCTAGAGTAGACTGGTTCTCAGCGATGTACGCTTTCACGGAGTCAACTGCAGAGGCTACCTTTTTGTCATATGAGTATTCGCTGAACGCCTCAATAAATCTTCCACAAATCGAGAAATCCAAGATTCCTTTATTCAAGACATCTTCGAATGCATCGACCTTTGTCTTGACGACCGGATTTGAGTATGAAGAAGATTCTTTGACTGCTTGGATCCGCTCAGAGATGTTAGCTCGCTTTGCGATTCTAGCAACCTTGGCGTCGATAGTATCCTCGCTCTGTTTGATGTGTTCAAGGATCTGGTCCAGGATAGGGTCTCCTACCTTTTCATTGACTGAAGCGATCCCAGCCTTTAGATTTTCATAGATCTTATCGATACTCTCACCTAGAGCGATTGATTTGTTAGTAGAGTCGATCAGCAACTTTACTAGCGGGTTCTCGCCGGTGCTGGGAGTAGCGACCATCTCGGCCAGAATTCTTTGCACGAGGTCTTTCATCTCGATAGTCTATTTTGGTTTATTTATCTTTTGGCGGGATCGAATAATCTTAGGAGCGATCAGGAGTTGCTAGAATTAGGCTGGATAGACTTTGCAGTCTTTACTCCAAACTTATTGACAACTGGGGCGATTGCAGTTCCTTTAGTCGGCCCAAGCTCCTTTGAAATTGAAGTTGCCTGTTCTGTCTCCTTTGAGGCAGTCGTTGTGGCAATCTCGTCAAGCTTCGTTTGAACAGTTATCGCTTGATTTGATTCTTCTTTGGCTAGAGCGATTGCCGAGTCGACATCGGCCTGCTCGGTCGGTTTTCTCCATTCTCCATTGTAAATGAGAGTCTGCGTCCCATCTTGAGCAACCGAGACCAGGTATACTGTTCGTGATGCCGATTGGATGATGGCCTCACTGTCCTTTTTGGAAACATTGAAAGCAATGACACCAGTTGACAAATTTTCCAGGTTGGCATTATTTGTGTTGTCTACTGCAAGTTTTCCGTTGCTTGTTTCAAAAACAAGTTGATATTTTGCAGAATTGACGTTTAGGTCTAGAGGCACCGGCGTCGTACTTGAAGTTGAAGCGCTGGCCGTGTAGACTTTCAGCTTAATGAGGTTATCAAACGGAGAGACGATAAATCTCAATTTTCCAGGTCCAAACACAACTTCTTCGTTGGTGTCCGACGTTTTCACAAGAGCACTGTTGTTCGCGACAGAGATGTTGCTGTTGTTGAAGAAGATCGGAACATATTCAGTCTTAGTGACTGTCGTGACAGTTGACGTGACGCTCTGGTTTTGATCATTAAGCATCTTAGGTTCAATGAAGAGCTTCGTCGCCTCAAAATTCTTACGGATGATCTTATTGTAGATCCTCTGGGATTGTGGCTTGTCAAGAAGAGGCACAGTGATCAGGTTACGACCGTACTTTTTGGGAGAAACAAGTGAGAACGAAGCTTCTCGGATGATCTGTTCCCCGTTTCGGCGGTTTGTCAATCTTGCGAGATAGTCGATAGACATGCTTACAGCTTCATTGGCATTTCTAAGAACCGGTCTAAACACATTAGGTTCATCAAATCTTTCTTCTTGAAAGAAGACGAATCTTGATGTGTTCAAGAAAGCGGTTCCCACCTGTTCGAATATGCTCAACTGGTGGATAATGATCCAATCATCAGAAGGATTACGACTGTTTAAGATCGCAATCATGTCAGATGGGAATCCAGAATTGAACGTCATGTAGAACTCGATGAAGTCTCCATTCACCGATTCATTGACGTACGCCCCGACGTTGTCAAACTCATTGCTTTGAGAAAGTGGAGCCTCGTAGTATTCGCTTACCTCAAAAGTCTCATACGTTTGCCCGATATCTGTGAAAAGAGTCTTCCTCTTGCCGCATTCGGCAAGACCCAGATAAATCGTTCCGTTGTAAACAAAGCCGGTTGAACCCCCAAGAGAATTTGGAGTTATTGCCGCTGCAAAGGTTGAAGACGGAACTGGGGCCGTCACGTAATCCTCATTGATGTTCTTGATCGATGGGACCATGATGTCGACGTATCGATCGTAAAGAGCATTACCGAGGAACAACGGTTTTGGATTGAATGAGATGAGCTCAGCGATCGTTTCCGGCGCGAGCAAGATGCTAGCAAATAAGTTGTTCTTTGTGTCGTTCTCAACGTTTTTAACGTTGAGGATTAGAGCCCTAAAGTCGTTGAAATCAAATCCAGCAACAAAATGGAATCTCACTTGGTCCATTACCACATTATACCCAGCAAGAGTTGTTTCCGAGATCTTGTCGTCGTATGCTATGTAGTTTGGGATTTTCTCGCTATCGATATACGCGTATGTGTTATTGCTGATTGGTACTGCCGTGAGATCCCTAATGTTCTTCGTTGTGTGATATGATCCATCATCATTCACGATTTGGTGAATGTCAAGGTGCTCATTCTCAAATAAGATGAAGGAGTCCGTGTAAAAATCAAGGGAGCCAAGGTCGTCGAACATATATTCAACAACGCAATATGAAGTAAGGCTCACAAATCTGCTCTTCCTCATCTTATTTCTTTCTTTTTAGGGCCTCGATCTGATAGTAATAGTTGAGACCGATGTCTCTACCAGTCGTTGCATTGATGATCAGGTGGTGTTTGTCGGCGATAACAACACCTCCTCCGACGCTGATGTTGTCGCCGATAGATCGATTTAGAGATCTCACATAACCTCCTCCAAGAATAAGTTGGAACGGCTTTTCTTTAGGGCCATAGTCAGAAGGCGGTAGGCTATTGACTGAGAGCGAGTCGACGATAAACCAGTCTGGGCCGATTATGCGGTGTTTCCATAGGCCTCTAGATTCCTCAGTCACAACGATCTCAATTGGAAGCTTTCCAAACTTCCAGGTTCCACGATACTGTGCAGTCTTACGATTGATCCATCCTTCCCAAGTGATGAACGGATTCTCTTCTTCCGGATATCGAAGGCCAAGATCAATTCTATTACTGTCAGTTGGATTGATCTTTCCAAATCCTTCATCGACTTCTTCACGTAGAGTAACAACAGCCTTAGTGAGGCTCAAGATCCTTTCATTCTGTTTCCTGATGACATCATGAAGCTCTTTATTTGAGTCCTTGAGCTGTTGGTTTAAGTCCTTTTGACTGTTGTAAAAGTTAACTAGCTTCGCGTAGCGCCCGTCGATTTCTTTGGTCAATCTATCAGACTCAATGATAGATTTTTTCAAGGAATCCGTTTGGTCTTCGGCTGCCGACTTTATCATCTCTAGTCTTATCCCAAGCCAGGCCATCGCCGCGAGTAGAACGACAATGATTACTTTGTAAAAGGACTCGCTATTCATGACCTCGAATCATTTGTAGGAGGTCTTCTTGGGTAAGTTGTCTCCCAATCTCCTCCTCGATCTTATTTATCACAATCCGTTCAGCCTCCCGGTTACTGTGAAGTCGTTGGTGAACGATTCTTTGAAGATTGCTGAGCTCAATGGTTTTTTCTTCAAGCTCCTTGAGTTCTTCATAGATCTCACCGTACTGTTCATAGATCCGTTTTAGATCTTCGGTTCTTGGAATCATCTTAATCGACGAGTTTAACTTCAAGAGGATTTGAAAGTAGATGCTCGATCCTAGACATTCGCCGAGTCAATTCATCAAGGCCTACCATTTGAGTGCTTTGGCTCTGGGAAGGAGCCGGTTGAGATTCACTCATAGGGGAAGAAGGAGCTGTTGCTTCCATTGGAGAGGATACTTGCTCAACCTTTACAGATTGAGCCCCAGCGTCTGGTGAAGAAGCGACCGCCTTTTGAACCTCTTTTACTAGCGATGCCTGTGAAGATGCCGGCATGATCTTCTCAGAAAAAGTCGGAGGCTCTTTAGTTACTCCCATCTTTTCTTGGAAAGAGTCTGATCTTTCAATAGTTCCGATACTCTCTTTTTCTCGGTTCTCGACCGTCATTTTTGACTCAGTCGTAGCTGATTTCTCTCCAACTGAGGACGATAGATTGAGTCCAGTCAAAGAAGAAATGTACCTTAGATCAGATTCGCTAACTTTAGAAGAAGAGGAAGCGCTCGACTCGCTTTTTTCAGACGAGTTGATAGTTGATCTTGATTCGTTCGTAGTTGTGAAACTGCTTTCCTTTTCTTTCTGAGAAGTTGCTTTCTCTGCTGAATTGATCGCTTGTGTTGCAGAACTTGAGTAGTTTTCAACCGACTTGTCAATGTTCTCTCTTTGCTCTGCCGTGAGAGGCCCGACGTATTTCTCAAAGAAAGATGAGGATGCCGAGAGATTGGTCGTCGGTTGGGAAATGGTCGTTTGGCTTGAGGTCTCATTTGCTGTAGTAGATAAGTTGATCCCAGTCGAAGTGCTTTGGGCAACTGCTGGAGAGCCGACTTGTGCAGGATTGATT
>WBZY01001651.1_pt1 | contig 10857 bp, 9 predicted proteins | sample 5204191 | NCBI WGS metagenome assembly WBZY01 (sample SAMN12344363, study PRJNA552823) | activated sludge metagenome | biome: Activated sludge suspended growth; feature: Anammox Sidestream; material: Wastewater; isolation source: activated sludge from anammox sidestream of wastewater treatment... | reverse complement strand
GCGGATAGGAAGTTCAAAGCACCCCGCAGCGCCGTCCTGATTCGTGGAACCACCCGGGTGTAGCGACCCAATCTGCCTCAGCCTGCCTGAATCCGGCCAGTTGCCCGGATGGGCAGGCCGCTGGGCAGGCCCGCGTCCTCCGATTCCCCGCCCCGCCGGGCTCTGTCGTAATCCCGGCACGCACCGCCCCTGCCCGACCGTCTCACCGGTCGGCCCGAACACCCCTCAGCTTCGATATCAAATCAGTCTGGCCTGCACCGGCGGGGCCCGCGCACCCAGCGGCAGTTCTGTCTGATGCCGATCCGACGCCGCCTTCTCCAGGTGCGCCAGAATCTTCGCGACGACCGCCGGCTCTTCGATGCTGGCAATCACCTTGAGCTTCCCGCCGCAGCGCGCACAGGCCTCGATGTCGATCCCGAACACCCGCTTCAGGCGTTGGGCCCAGTTCATCGCCACATGGCGGGGCGTGGCGGGCTTGTCGGCGCCCTCTTGCGTCTGCGGCTTGCCCCCCCCCTTGCCCCGATGCGCCGGCGTGATGGCTGCGCGCAGCCGACTGTGCGGTGCGAACACACCGTGGTACCGGGTCAGGTGCATCCGCGGCGGCGGCACCAGTGCCGCGAGCCTTGCGATGAAATCCAGCGGCTCCAGCACAATGTGCGTGGTGCCGTCGCGGTACGGCGTCTTCAGGGTGTAGCGCACCTGGCCTGATGCGGTCAGCGCCAGGCGATCCTCGGCAACCGGCGGGCGGCTCACGTAGCGACACAGTCGCTCCAGCTTCGCGCGTTGATGCGGCTCAATGTCGATACCCGCATGCAGCGAGAACCCGCCCGCCTCGGCGGCACTGCGGTGATCCCCCTGCTGTTCGGGTTCATTGGCCGGCAGCGTCTGCAGCGTGAACAGCTTCTGCCCGGCACGCGGACCTGCGGCAATGCGATACGTGATGGAATGGCCAACCAGGTCATCCAGCGGCCCGGGTTCTGCGTTCGCGGCCAACCAGGCGCTCTCGATGTCGCGCTCGATCAGGCCACGCTTCTCCAGCACTCGCCCAACGCGCTCGGCAATCCGCTGTACCAGGGACTGCAGCTCCGTGCCCGTCGGCGCCGGAACGTGGCGGAATATGGGCACATGCTCGCCATCAACCAGATATACGCCGTCGACAAAGATCATGTGGAAGTGCACGTTCAGGTTCAGCGCGGAACCGAACCGCTGGATCAGGGTTACAGCGCCAGTGTGGCCTGTGGTGCGAGTGAGGCCGGCCTTGTGGATGAGGTGCCGCGAGATCGTGCGATACACCACGCCCAATACCAACGTCAGCGCTTCCGGATTGATCGCCAGCAGAAATCGCAGCGCCATCGGCAGCGACAACACCCATTGCCGCAATGGGCACTCGGGCAGCACTTCATTCGCCAGCAGTGCGGCAGTCTCAGCCATGCGCCGCGCACCACACGAGGGACAGAACCCGCGCTTCTTGCAGCTGAAGGCCACCAGCTTCTCGGCGTGGCACTGCTCGCAGCGCACGCGCAGGAAACCCTCTTCCAGCCGCCCGCACTTCAGGTAGGCGTCAAACTCCTCCTGGACGTAGTCTGGCAGCGGCCTGCCGGCTGCGGCGCGCACATCGCAGAAAGTCGGAAAGTGCTGCTCGACGAGCTGGTACAGCAGCGTCGCTTCGGGCCGGTGGCGGGCGTAGCCCGGTGGATCGATGAATGGCGGCGAGCACGGTCGCCGCTGGCTGACGGCGACGGACATGGCGAGCGTCCCGGCAACAGGCGGGGCACGCCCGCCACTTCGGTCAACGTCGCGGCGGCCTACAGCTTCACGCCGACGGCGTCCGATCCGGACAACGACACGGTGGCTTTCGGTATCGCAAACAAGCCCGCCTGGGCGAGCTTCAATACGACGACGGGGCGCCTGTCGGGCACGCCCACGGCAGCCGACGTCGGCACGAGCTCGAACATCGTGATCAGTGTGAGCGACGGCAAGGGCGGCGATGCAACGCTGCCGGCGTTCTCGATCACCGTGGTGAGCGTGTCGACCGGTTCAGCGACTCTCAGCTGGACAGCACCGACCGAAAACGAGGACGGCACGACGCTCACCAACCTCGCGGGTTACCGGATCGTCTACGGCACGAGCGCCTCGGCGCTGAACACGACGGTGCAGGTCCCGAACGCGGGCCTCACGACCTACGTGATCGACGATCTCGCGCAGGGCACGTGGTATTTCGCGATGCGCGCCTACACCGCCACCGGGCTCGAGAGCGCGCAGACGAACGTCGTCAGCAAGACGATCCAGTAATCGCGCGATCGAGCCGCGCGAGGCTGCGCTCCTTGCCGAGGAGCACGAGCGTCGTGTCGATTGGCGGCGAGACGGTGCCGCCGCTCACCGCGACGCGCACCGGCTGCGCGACCTTGCCGAGGCCGACCCCGAGCTCGCTCGCGAGCGCCTCGATCGCGCCGTGGATCGACGTCGCCTGCCAGTCGGGCAGCGCGGCGAGCCGGGCGCGCAGCGTAGCGAGCATCGCCCTCGCCTCGGCCGTCAGGTGCTTCGCCACCGCCTTCGCATCGAACTCGAGCGCATCGGTGAACAGGAATCTGCTCGCCTGCGCCATCTCCTTCAGCGTCTTCGTGCGCTCGCGCTGGGCGAGGATCACGCCCACGATCAGCGCGTCGTCATCGCTCGGCAGCCCGAGGCGCGCAAGATGCGGCCTCAGGTACGGCACGACGGACGCCGGCTCGGCACGCATCAGGTGTTGCTGGTTGAGCCACAGCAGCTTCTCGGGATTGAACGCCGACGCCGACTTGTTCACATCGGCGATCTCGAACAGCTCGATCATCTCCGCACGCGTGAAAATCTCCTGATCGCCGTGCGACCAGCCAAGGCGCACGAGGTAATTGAGCAGCGCATCGGGCAGATAGCCTTCCTCCTCGTACTGCAGCACGCTCACGGCGCCGTGGCGCTTCGAAAGCTTCGCACCGTCGGGGCCGAGAATCATCGGCACGTGCGCATAGGCCGGCGGCGTGACGCCGAGCGCGAGCAGCATGTTCATCTGGCGCGGCGTGTTGTTGATGTGATCGTCGCCGCGGATCACGTGCGTGATGCCCATGTCGGCATCGTCGACGACCACGCAGAAATTGTAGGTCGGCGTGCCGTCCGAGCGCGCGATGATCAGGTCGTCGAGCTCGGCGTTGCTGAACACGATGTCGCCGTGCACGAGATCCCTGACGACAACCTCGCCATCGAGCGGGTTGCTGAAGCGCACCACCGGTGCGACGCCCTCGAGCGGCGCCTTGCGATCGCGGCAGCGACCGTCATAGCGCGGCTTTTCCTTGCGCGCGAGTTGCGCCGCCCGCATCTGCTCGAGCTCGTCTTTCGAACAATAGCAATGATAGGCGCTGCCCGCCGCGAGCATCTGGCCGATCACCTCGGCGTAACGGCCGAAGCGCTGCGTCTGATAGTACGGGCCCTCGTCCGCATCGAGGCCGAGCCAGCGCATGCCGTCAACGATCACGCGCACGGCCTCTTCGGTCGAGCGCTCGCGGTCCGTATCCTCGATGCGCAGGATGAATTTGCCGCCATGGCGACGCGCCTGCAGCCAGGAGAACAGCGCCGTGCGAACCCCGCCGATGTGCAGCAGGCCCGTCGGGCTCGGGGCGAATCGTGTCACGATACTCATGGGGCCGCGAATGGTAGCAGATTGATTTCGCCGTCAAATCGCTGGCGATCCAGGGCAGCGGCAAGCCGGGCAGGCGCAAGGCAATTGATTCGGCGCCGGCTGATCCGTAAACTGCGCGCCCTCTTCCCGGCGGACGGTTAGCTCAGCGGTAGAGCACTGCTTTCACACGGCAGGGGTCGCAGGTTCAATCCCTGCACCGTCCACCACCGCAGGCGCACACGTCGCACTGTGGCGCCTCGCAGGGCGCTCCCTTGCCTTGGTAGCGGATCGAGCCGAGCACCGCCAAATCGCGTGTGCCTGCGAGTCGGTGCCGATCCTCTCGGCGTCGCATTCAGACTGCGACGCGTTCCGCCGCTCGACGGAGCGGCCGGACCTTCGGTCGCGCTGCGCGGCTGATTTCCCACTGGTCATACTGCGCCTGCAGGTTTACCCATATCTCCGGCTCCGTCGCAAAGACGACCGCCAGTCGTAGCGCCATGTCCGGACTCACGGGCGCGCGGCCGTTCACGATCGCCGAGACGTGCTTGTGAGTCACATAAGGTCAGGATCAACCGCAGGCGCTTGCCGTGCTTCGCCTGGACCCTTCTGGAACGCCCCGTGCGGAACAGTTCCTCCAAGCAGAACGATTACAGCGCTCGGCCCGCCCCTGCCATCGACTTCTGCATGGCCCGCGCGGCTTCCCGTGCCCGCCCGATGACCTTTTGCACGTTACTGCGTTTATTGATCTCGCCGACGTAGCGCTCAATATTCTTGTGAGGCGATAGATCGACTATCCGGGTGAGAGGGATCCAGACGTCGAGGATCAGCACCATGAAGCAATCCGCGACGCCGAACTGGTTCTGCACCAGGTATTGCCGGGTCGACAAGTGCTGATCTACGTGGTTGATAAGCCGCGCATATCGCTTGCTCATTCTGTCTTTCGCTTCCGGGAGCAAACGCGAGCCGCCAAGCATCGATACACCCTTGTGCAGTTCCGAACTCGTGAACGCGAGCCACTCGATCTGACGCGCGCGCGAAAATGCGTCGGTGGGCTTGAACAGAGTGGACGATTGCGAGATGTCGGCAATGTAGCTCAGGATCGCAGGGACTTCGGTCAGCCTCTGCCCATCGTCGAGCTCGAGGATCGGGACATAGCCTTTCGGATGAATGCGGGCGAGAGGACTGCCGTCGGCGACGAGAGTCGACTCCGGCGTAAAGATGGTCGCTTCGACGGGCTCATAGGCAACCCCGCCCTCCACCAATGCCAGCTCCACGGCTTCCGAACAGGTTAGCGGACATCTGTACAATTTCATCGTCATACCCCAGGGTTCAATCACGGCAAGGCTCGCGTCATCAGCTTGTCACGATATCACCCGCGCGGTTATCGACCGTCAGGATCGTGTCGTAATATTCAACCGTTGGCGTCGCTCCCATGCTCTGCTTGAAACTCTGCAGAAACTGATCGCTGAAAAAGGCTGCTGCGCTCTCCCTGGAGTCCCAGAGGTACACAGACAGTCCTTCGCTGCTTTTGACATCAAAGCAGAACTGCTTGTTGTAAAGATGCGGCATGCCCTTGAACATGGTTTCAGCACCATGCCGCATCACTGCCGAGATCTCTTCGCGTGAGTAGGGCTTCGAGGTCTTGTACTTCACGATGACCGTAACCATAAACATGCTCCTTATCAATCAACTGTACAATTCGAGGATCCTGTCTGCGGCGCGCATGGCAACGGCCATGATCGATGCGTTCGTAACGCCTGCGAGCATCTGCGGGAAAATGGAGCAGTCGACCACCCGCACCCCGTCGACCCCATGCACGCGCATATCCCCGTCGACGACAGAAGATGTGCTGTCACTGCCCATGGCGCAGGTTCCCGTGGCATGGAATCCCGGCGTGCCGCTCCTCCTGTAAAGGTCGAGAATCTCCTCGTCGGTCTGCGCTGCCGCTGACGATGGCATCTCGCCCAGCAGCTTCGATGCCAGCGGCGGCTGCGCGGCTATGTCGCGAATACGACGGACCGCCGCAATGCCTGTGTGCCGGTCGTAGTCGTCGCTGAGATAGTTCGGCCTGATCAGAGGAGCGACCCCCGGATCGGAGGATTGGATGGAGATCTCACCGCTGCTTTTCGGGTACATCGGGTAGCCGGCAACACTGATGCCGGGGGACTTGCTGAATTCATTTCCTTCGCGGGAAAAAGGGCTGAACAGCAATTGAATATCCGGCGCATTGAGCTGCTCATCCGAGCGTATGAAGGCGGCGGCATGGCAGGGAGACTGGGCCATCGGGCCCTTGCCGCTCGTGTAGTAGCGCAGCACATTCCGGACCAGGGGCAAGCCCGAGTATTGACGGTTTTCCGTATCGGCCCATGATTTGACTTCGAAACTGATGCCCAACAGCAGGTGCTCGCGCAAATTGGCGCCGACTCGGGCGTTGGCATGGATCACGGGAATGCCCAATTCTTCGAGCAGCGCGGCGGGCCCGATACCCGAGCGCTGCAGGATTTGCGGGGATTCGAGCGTGCCGGCGCAAAGCAGAATCTCGCGCCGAGCGGTGTGAGTGATTTCCCTGCCCTCGCTATGGCAGATGACCGAGGTCGCGCGCCTGTTCTCGAACACGAGCCTGTCGACCCGGATATTCGTTTCGATGCGGACATTGGCGCGTCGTTGGAGGGGCTTCAGAAACGCGCTGGCCGCACTGTGGCGCTTGCCCTTCCGATCGATGTTGAAGTACAGGAAGCCGACACCCCCTTGACCAATGTCAATCATGCGGTCAAGGCGCGGCAGCCCCGTTGCGCAGGATGATTCGATGAACGCCTGAGTGATGGCGTACTGATTCGTGTGGCGGTTGATCGACATGATGCCATCGCCGGAACCCGCACCGTCCAGTGCACGAAAGCTGCGCTCCACACGAGACCAGCTCCACGCATCGCCACCCGCCCTGGCCAACGCCGAGAACCCCTCCGGCTGAGGCCGGATCCAGATCATGCCGTTGACCGAGCTCGAGCCGCCGAGCGTCTTCCCTCGCAGCCAGACTTCATTGCTGGGCTCATTTGCGCCGCGTGTCACGGCGTATCGGCTGACATAAGTTTCGCCCGCCAACACCGCGCCGAACCCTTTGGGCATCGTCAGCAGCGCGCTGGAATCGCGCTTGCCCTGTTCAAGAAGCAGCACCGAATACCGGCCGTTCTCACTGAGCTTGTTCGCCAGTACGCTTCCGGCGGAGCCTGCGCCCACGATAATGAAGTCGAATGTCGACGCGTCAGATCTGTTCATGAGAAGCGCCCGGATGATCTACTGATCCCGCCGCAAATCGCAGGCACAATATCTCCTTGCCCCAGTTCGATCGAAAAGCGGAGCCCGAACATGCCAGCTGAAGCCTTCAAGCATCTCCTCTCTCCCGGCCGCATCGGGCCGCTCGAGCTGCGTAATCGTATCATCGTCACGGCGATGGGAGTGAACCTCGCGGAGCCCGACGGCACCTGCGGCCAGCGCATCCGGGCCTTCCACGAGGAGCAGGCCCGCGGCGGCGTGGGGCTCGTCAACATCGGTGTCGCCGGCGTCGCCTGGCCGATCGGAGGCAATGAGCCCGCGCAGGTCGCAATCTCCGACGATCGCTTCATTCCCGGAATCGCCGCGATGGCGGATGCCGTGCACCGCCACGGCGCCAAGCTCTCGCTGCAGCTGCATCACGGCGGCTTCGTCTCACCCGAAGACATGAAGTCAGGCCGGCCACTGTGGGTGCCCTCGTTCCCGGAAGCGCCGAAGAAAGACATCACCGAGATGTGGCTGCTCGAGGAGATCGCCAGCTCGCCTGCCCCGCAGATCAAGAGCGTGGACTTCAAGGTCCTGACGGCCGAGGACATCCACACCGTCGTGCAGCAGTTCGCCGCCGCGGCCGTGCGCGCGAAGCGCGCCGGGGCTGACGGCGTCGAGATCCACGGCGGCCACGGTTATCTGCTCTCGTCCTTCATCTCGCCGCACTCGAACAAGCGCACCGACGAGTACGGTGGCAGTCTCGAGAATCGCGTGCGCTTCCTGCTGGAAGTGCTGCGCGCGGTGCGCGCTGCCGTGGGGCCGGACTTCGCGATGTGGTGCAAGCTCGACTCCCGCGAGGTCGGCACCGAAGGCGGCATCACCATCGAGGACGCCAAGCGCACGGCGCGCATGGTTCAGGACGCCGGCGCCAACGCGATCACCGTCACGGCCTACCACGACCCGAGTCAGGGCAAGCTCCACTGCGGCTCGCACACGCCCGAGGAGCCCGGCTGCAACCTGCCGTTCGCGGCCGCGATCAAGTCTGCGGTGGGCATTCCGGTGATCGCCTCCGGGCGCATCGAGCCCGAAGTCGGCGACGCGCACATTGCAGAGGGCTCCATCGATTTCGTGGCCATGGGCAGAAAGCTGCTCGCCGATCCCCATCTGCCGAGCAAGCTCGCGGCTGGCAAGCCCGAGGACGTGCTGCCTTGCATCTATTGCTACACCTGCATCAGCGCGATCTACCTGCAGGAGCAGGTGCGTTGCGCGGTGAATCCCGAGACAGGTTTCGAGTCGCGTCGGCCGGCAGCGCAGGCCACCGCGGCGGTGCGCAAGCGCGTCGTAGTTGTCGGCGGCGGCCCCGGTGGCATGGAAGCGGCACGGCGCCTCGATGCGGCCGGCCACGAAGTCGTGCTGCTCGAGCGCAGCGAACAGCTCGGCGGCACGCTGCGCTTCGCTTCGCTCGCCTATGCGGCCAACGAACGGCTGCTCGACTGGCTGCGCCGCCAGATCGAGGCCTCAGGCGTCGACGTGCGCATGGCTACTGCAGCGACACCGGAGCTGCTGCGCTCGCTCGCACCGGATGCGGTGGTGGTCGCCACCGGCGCCCGCCGCAGCATGCCGCCGCTGCCGGGCAGCGAACTGCCGCACGTCTTCAGCGGCGACGATCTGCGTCAGCTGATGCTCGGTGAGAGCTCCGAGGCACTGCAGAAGAAGACCGGCTGGACAACGCGGCTCGCGACGAAGATCGGCGCGGCCACCGGCATGACGGCCAATCTCGACTTCGTGCGCAAGGCGACGCGCCAGTGGATGCCGCTCGGCAAGCGCATCGCGATCGTCGGCGGCGAGCTGGTGGGACTCGAACTCGCCGAATTCCTGAACGAGCGCGGCCGCACGATCGGCGTGGTCGACGAGGCACCGCGCCTCGGGGCGGGCCTGACGCTCGTGCGGCGCATGCGCCTCATCGAGGAACTGCAGGAGCACGGCGTCGGGCTGTATGCGGGCGCATCGAACATCCGCATCGAGCAGGAGCAGGTCCGCTTCACGGATGCCAAGGGCGAGCAGCGGTCGATCGCGGCCGATCACGTCATCGTCGCCAAGGGAGCGAGCGGCGATCTCGCGCTCGCCGATCAGCTGCGCAGCGCGGGCTTCGCGGTGCACTTGGTGGGTGACTGTCGCGGCGTGAGCTACATCGAGGGCGCGATGCGCAGCGCCGCGGAAGCGGCCGCGGCGATTTCCGCAGCCTGAGACTGAGACTTGGCTGCCGCCTTCACTTTGCTGGTCGCCGCGGGGTGAAGTTGTGCCCACCGTCCACGTAGATGCACTGGCCAGTTATCCACGCGCCCTGCTCGCTGCAGAGGAACGCGATCAGGTGCGCGATGTCCTCGCCCGTGCCAGCGCGCCCGAGCGGCACATAGGTCCTGAGCATGTTCTCCCACAGCTCGCCGCGGCCGATGTCGTCGAGGCGGCTGGTGTCGATGATGCCGGGGCAGACGGCATTGACCCGGATCCCGTGCGGCCCGAGCTCGGCGGCCATCACCGTCGACAGCGCATTCACCGCCGCCTTGGAGACGGCATAGGCGCCGGTTTCGGCGGCCAGCAGCCGCGCTGCAAGGCTCGAGATGTTCACGATACTGCCGCCTCGCCCCTGCACCACCATGCGCTGGGCGCAGGCTTTCGACATATAGAACGCACCGTGAAGGTTTGTGTCGAGCACCCGGTGCCATTCGGAGATCGGGAGCTCCGTGACGGGCACCCGATCGGTGCCGCGGGTGGCACCTGCATTGTTCACGAGCACATCGATGCCGCCGAACTCGGCGCTGACGCGATCGAGCAGCGTCTCGATCGCTTCAGGCTTCGAGACGTCTGAAACGACCGGCAGCGCACGGCGCCCGAGCGAGCGGATCTCGTCGGCCACCGACTCGATGTCGCGCCAGCCCGCTGCCCGCTCCTCCTCGGGATAGCGCTCCGCAGGACGCCCGGTGCCTGTCACCACCACGTCGCAGCCGGCCCTTGCGAGCACCACGGCGATCGAGCGGCCGATGCTGCGCATGCGGCCGGCACCCGTAACGATGGCAACCTTGCCCTTCATTCGGTCTGCTCGCGTCCACGCGCGAATACGCCTTCGCGGCGCGCCGCGACGGTGGCCGCGCTGATCTGCTTCGCAGACTCGATGCCCGCGGCCAGCTCGTAGCGCAAGGCATCCGGCAGGTGCATGCCGAAGCCGGTATCGATGAGCTTCTTGTAGCCCTTCAGCACCTGCGGCACGCAGCTCGCCATCTGCTCGGCGAGTGCCTGGCAGGTCGGCAGGAGCGCCTCCGGTTCGACCACGCGGTTCACGAGTCCCCACTCGCAGGCCTGCGCGGCCGGCACGGTGTTGCCCGTGAAGCTGATCTCCTTGGCCCGCGCGATGCCGATCAGCCGCGGCAGGCGCTGGCTCAGGCCCCAGCCGGGCAGGATGCCGACGCGCGCGTGCGTATCGGCGAACTTCGCGTTCGTCGAGGCGATGATGAGATCGCAGGCGAGCGCCAGCTCGAAGCCTGCGGTCACCGCGTGCCCGTTGACCGCGGCGATGATCGGGCCATCGAAGGCGGCGATCGCTGCGCTCATGTCCTGACCGACGGCGCTCTGATCGAAACCGGTCGCGCCCGCATCGCCGCTGCCGAGTTCCTTGAGATCCATGCCGGCACAGAAGGCGCGCCCGGCGCCGGTGACGATCACCACGCGCACCTCCGGGTCGGCCTGCAGCTCGCGAAACGCCTGGCCGAGCGCGACGCGCAGCTGCGCGGAGAGCGCATTCATCGCCTCGGGGCGATTCAGGGTGACCGTGGCGACGGCGTCGGCGGATAGGAAGTTCAAAGCACCCCGCAGCGCCGTCCTGATTCGTGGAACCACCCGGGTGTAGCGACCCAATCTGCCTCAGCCTGCCTGAATCCGGCCAGTTGCCCGGATGG
>WBZY01001650.1_pt1 | contig 10858 bp, 13 predicted proteins | sample 5204191 | NCBI WGS metagenome assembly WBZY01 (sample SAMN12344363, study PRJNA552823) | activated sludge metagenome | biome: Activated sludge suspended growth; feature: Anammox Sidestream; material: Wastewater; isolation source: activated sludge from anammox sidestream of wastewater treatment... | reverse complement strand
ATAACTGGCCACTCACCATCGAGCATTAAAAGCATATGGAGAAGTTTTTAAACGCCGTCCAGAACATGTTCAAGATCCCGGAACTCCGGAAGCGTATCATTTTTACGCTGGGGCTTCTGGCCGTTTACCGCCTGGGTGCGCACATCGCAGCGCCTGGGATCGATAAAGCACGCTTGGAACAGGCCTGGAACGATGTTTCTGGTACGCTTCTCGGTGTGCTTGACCTGTTCTCCGGCGGGAACTTTCGAACCATCTCGGTATTTGCTCTCGGGGTGACTCCGTATATTACGGGGTCTATCATCATGCAACTGCTTCCGGTGCTTTCACCCGCAGTAAAGAAGATCCAGGAAGAAGGTGAGGTTGGGCGGCAGAAGATGAACCAATGGACTCGGTATCTGACGGTTCTCCTCTGCGCCGTTCAGACCTTCTTCGTCGCAACGTGGCTAAGTCACAACGGCATTATCCCGCAAACGTGGAGTGCGACACTGATGATCGTTGTCACGCTCACCACGGGAACGATCTTTGTTATGTGGCTCGGTGAACAGATAACCGAACGCGGAGTAGGCAACGGTATTTCGCTGCTCATCTTTGCTGGTATCGTGATCGGTATGCCGCGCGCGGTCCTTCAGGTTTCGGAAAGGGTGCGTGCCGGAGATGCGATGCAGACACTCGGGGTTATCTTCCTGGTCGTCGTTCTTGTCGCACTGATCGCTCTTATCGTTTACGTTGAATCTGCGAGGCGAAACATTGCGATAAGCTACGCAAGTCGGCGAGTCGGAAACCAGACATTTTCAGGTCAGGAAACGAGTTTGCCCCTGAAGATAAATATGGGTGGCGTCATCCCGGTCATTTTTGCTTCCTCGGTGCTGGCGATGCCGCAAACACTGTTTGCCGCACTGCCGCCGCAGCAGGGAGACACGACCTCAACGTGGGCGAAAATACACACTTTCTTTCAGTCGTTCCACGGTGGTGACCCGTATTATGAACTTGTCTTCATCTCCCTAATCGTTTTGTTTACTTTCTTTTACATCACGATCATCTTTAACACTGACGAAGTTGCGGACAACCTTAGGAAGCACGGCGGTTTTGTCGCTGGAATTCGACCGGGAGCTCCAACAGCCGGATACCTCAATGGGATCTTGACGCGGCTTACAACCGTTGGTGCGATCTATCTGGCCTTTGTGGCGTTCGTACCGCAGATACTGTTGAGCGGTTTCCGCGTTGGACGGCTTCCGTTCATTGGCAACGGCCTTGACGCATTCTTTACCTCAACGCCTGGCCTGAGCTGGATCCCGACGGGCCTTGGTTATCAATTCTATTTTGGCGGCACGTCGCTGCTTATCCTCGTAGGTGTTGCCATGGATACCGTGGCACAGATCGAGGCACAGCTGGTGATGAGAAACTATGAGGGCTTCCTCGGTGCCGGTTCGCAGCTCAGAGGACGCCGCGGTTAGAAACTTTGCACCACAGAAAGCACAGAGTTCACGGAGAGTGTTTCTCTGTGGACTCTGTCTCCCTTTGGTGAACAATTTTTGAATGGATAAGATAATTGTTTTGATAGGCGCTCCCGGAGCAGGAAAAGGAACCCAGGCGCGATTGCTCGATGAACGTCGAGGGATCCCGCAGATCTCGACGGGCGATATTTTTCGTGAAATGAGGTCGCTTGACACGCCGCTCGCTCGCGAAGTTCAGGAGATAATGGCCTCGGGCAAACTCATTTCGGACGATCTCACATTCAAGATCGTTCGCGAGCGGACGTCGAAACCAGACGCGGCCGGCACCTATGTTCTGGATGGCTATCCGCGTACCGCCGTCCAGGCCGAGCAACTTGAAGAGCTTGCGGCAGAACAGGGGAAGGCGATCCAAGCGATCGAGGTAGATGTCCCTAAGGATGAGCTGATGAAACGGCTGACCGGGCGCCGGACATGCCCTGAATGCGGCGAGATCTACAATATCTATTCAAAACCGCCCAAGGCCGAGGGGCGATGCGATTCGCACCCGGAAGCCACGCTGACGCAGCGGGCCGATGATAACGAAGAAAAGGTTCGCGTCCGACTTGAGACCTACGAGGAACTGACGAAACCGCTCCTCGAATATTATGAGCGATCGGGCCGCCTGAGAAAGGTTGACGGCACCGGAGAGGTTGACGCCATCTACTCCGATCTTGAGAAGGCTATCTAAAGGGAGATTTCCCATTCCATTAATAATTGGTAATTGTTCAATTATTTATTATTAATGAAAGAGATGTTCCGAGACTCATTCATCGCCGGGCTGTTAAGCAATGCCAGCCGGCTTTTCTTTGGTAAGAGAATGATCATCGCAAAATCGCAAAAGGACCTTGAGAAGATGCGGGCTGTCGGCGAACTGATCGCCGATGTTCGCGAGGCCTTGCGTTCGATGGTCGCTCCAGGCGTGACGACGCTGGAACTGAATTCGGCCGCCGAAAAGATGATGCGCGATGCCGGGTCGGTCCCGACGTTTATCGGCTATAAGCCGCACGGGATGGTGCCGTTCCCGTTCGCTATCTGTGCGTCGGTCAATGAGCAGGTCGTTCACGGTTTTTCGAACGACCGCCCGCTTGAGGAAGGCGACATCCTTTCGCTTGATATGGCATGCACGCTGAACGGGTTTGTCGGCGATACGGCAATGACCGTGCCGGTTGGCGACGTTACCGATGAGTTGAAACAACTGATCCGTGTCACGGAAGAATGCCTCGATCTTGGCATTCGGGCGGCTGTCGTCAATGGCCGTGTTGGCGATATCGGGGCGGCCGTCCAAGAGCACGCGGAAAAGTTTGGATATGGGATCGTGCGCGATTATACGGGACACGGTATTGGGCGTTCGATGCACGAGGCGCCGCAGATACCGAATCACGGCCGGCAGGGAACACGCGAAAAGATCCGGGCCGGTTATTGCTTTGCGATAGAGCCGATGTTGAATCTAGGAACGGCCGAGACCCGGACGCTTGACGATAAGTGGACGGTAGTGACGCGAGATGGCAAGGCATCAGCCCACGCTGAGCATACGATAGCCGTTACGCCGGAAGGTCCCGAGGTCCTCACGCTCACGAGAGAACAAAAGAAGGTCTTGAGCGCGGACAAGGCCGAAACGGCATCGGGCGTCGGAGGCTGAAGGCCTTTAGGCACTTGTGCCGGGCGAGTAGTCGTCTTGGCGGCTTGAAAGTTATTGGTTTCCGCGATAAACTAATAGTTTGTCCAACTCATCGGAAAGTTGGGTTTGTTGACTTATGTCAAAAGAGGAAGCGATAGAGGTTACCGCTACCGTTCTTGAGACATTGCCCAATGCAATGTTCAAGGTTTCGATAGACGGCAACGAGCACGAAGTTCTCGCGCACATCTCCGGTAAGATGCGCAAGAACTTTATCCGCATCCTTCCGGGAGATAAGGTCTTGGTTGAGTTGTCGCCGTACGATCTGAAGCGTGGTCGGATAACGTATCGGTACAAATAACGGGTTTGATGCTGGTCCGGGTTTCTTGCTGAAGGGACAGGGCCGTAAGACACATGGAGAGTTATGAAAGTTCGTCCTTCGGTAAAGAAGATGTGCGATAAGTGCAAGGTGATCCACCGCAAGGGCGTGGTGCGCGTCATTTGCGACAACCCGAAGCATAAGCAGAGGCAAGGTTAGAGCGCCGAGACCGGGCCCCGAAATTCCACAACGGAGTTTTGCGAGGCCTGGAATTTGGTAGCGGGAATAGAAAATTATGGCTCGTGTAGCAGGTGTAGATCTACCGCCCACAAAGAGGGCACAGATCGGATTGACGTACATTTACGGCGTGGGCAAATCGCGCGCGACTGCCGTTTTGCAAGAGGCCAATATCGGCGCTGATGTGAAGATTCGCGATCTCAGCGAAGACGAACTGAACAGGATCCGCGCGATCTTGGACGCGCAAGGCGATATTGAAGGCGATCTGCGCAAACGTGTCCAAATGGATATAAAGCGGCTTATGGACATCGGGTGTTACCGAGGCCTCCGGCATCGCCGAAGCCTTCCGGTCCGCGGGCAGCGCACGTCAACGAACGCACGAACACGCAAGGGGCCGCGCAAGGCCGCCGTCGCGAAAAAGAAGGCACCAGGCAAGAAGTAAACTGGGTGCGGACACGTTGTCCGCGGGCCCTGGATTGTGAAAGGCGGACAGGAGTGTCCGCGCTCCAACTGATATGGCAAAAGCACCAGCAGCAGGAAAGAAAAAGACTTTCAAAAAGAAAGAGCGGAAGAACATTCCGGTCGGGATCGTGCATATCTCAGCGTCGTTCAACAACACGCTTATTTCGATCACTGACACACAGGGCAATCTTGTCGCTCAGTCGTCGTCGGGGGCACGGGGCTTCCGCGGTTCACGTAAAGGAACGCCTTTCGCGGCGCAACAGGCCGCGGGCGAAGTGGCCCGCAAGGCAGTTGAAGCCGGAATGCGCGAGGTCGAAGTTCGCGTAAAAGGGCCGGGCGGAGGACGCGAATCGGCGATCCGTGCGGTGGCACAGGCTGGGATCCGAGTGACATCGATCCGCGATACCACACCGATCCCGCACAATGGCTGCCGGCCGCCTAAACGGCGACGCGTTTGAGGGCTCACATTCCAGATCCCGGGTTTCAAATTTGGAAGTCGCGATGATCTGGAATGTGAAATATGGAATTTTGGATCTTATCAAAAGGATGAAGGGCCAAGGCCTGTAAACTTTTCCGCCGAAAGGCGGAGGCAAAAAAATATATGGCTAGATACAGAGATGCGGTTTGCCGGTTGTGCCGGCGAGAAGGCGGAAAGTTATTTTTGAAGGGCGACAGGTGTTTCAAGCCGTCATGTGCGATCGAGAAGCGCGGTACCAACCCGCCGGGGCAGCATGGCGGTGCCCGCCGAAAGATGCTTGCCGGTTATGGCGAGCAGCTACGCGAAAAGCAGAAGGTCAAGCGAATTTACTTCGTCCTTGAGAAACAATTTCGTAATTACTTTGAAAAGGCGCGTCGCCAGAAGGGCGTGACGGGCGAAAATCTGCTGTTCATTCTCGAAAAGCGGCTCGACAATGTTGTCTATCGCTCAGGTTTCTCAACCTCGCGGCGTCAGGCGCGACAGCTCGTGAATCACGGGCATATCGAGGTGAATGGGCGAAAGGTGAATATTCCCTCGTTCCAGGTCAAGATCGGCGATACCGTCACCGTTAAGAACAAGAGTACAAAGAACACGCACATTGAAGGCGCGTGGCAGACAGCGGCCGGGCGCGGACGTCCGGCATGGATCGCTCCTGCAGGTCGCGATCTGAGCGTGAGCATCGCTGCCGCGCCGACGCGAGCGGATATCGATTCGAATATTAACGAGCAGTTGATCGTTGAGTTGTACAGCAAGTAGTTTCATTTGGGCCGGCTGAAGTAGCCGGGTGCCGCGAGTCCGTTCTTGCTCGCTGTGATCCGGGGACAAAGCCGACTCGGTTTGACCGTTTAAAAAGAACAAAATATGGCACAGAGCAATAATTGGACGGATTTTCAAATGCCGTTGCGGCTAAACGTCGATAGCGAGACGTTAACCGAACGGTACGGAAAGTTTTTCGCCCAGCCGTTCGAGCGGGGTTTTGGCACGACGATCGGCAACTCGATCCGCCGGGCGCTGCTCTCCTCGATCGAGGGAGCGGCCGTGACCGCGGTAAAGATCGAAGGCGTTGAGCACGAGTTCTCGTCGATCAAGGGAGTTGTTGAGGATGCGACGGACATTATCCTGAACCTGAAACAGGTCCCGTTCAAGCTTCACGGTGGCGGGCCGAAAACGCTGACGATCAGTAGGAAGGGAGCCGGCGAAGTGACGAGTGCCGACATTGTAGGCGATTCGGATGTCGAGGTGCTTGACCCAAACCTTCATATCGCGACGATCAGCGGTTCAGGATCTTTCAACGTCGAGATCAGGCTCAAGCGCGGCCGCGGCTATGTTTCGGCCGAGTTGAATAACGACGAGGACCTGTCGGTCGGCTACATTCCGGTCGATTCTGTTCATACGCCGATCAAGAAAGTAAATTATAACGTCGACAAAACCCGTCAGGGATCGAATACTGAATTTGATAAATTGACGATCGAGGTTTGGACGGACGGTTCGGTCGCTCCGGAAGATTCGATCGGCCTCGCCGCGAAACTGGTGAAAGACCATATGTCCATTTTCATCAATTTCGAGGAGGAAGAAGAAGAGTATAAGTATGAGGACATCGCCCGGCCGCCGCTCATGCGGAACGACCTGCTCGACAAACCGGTCGATGAGCTTGAACTTTCGGTCCGATCGTACAATTGTTTGAAGAATGCCGATATCCGCTCGATACGCGATCTGATCAAACGCAGCGAGAAGGATATGCTGGGAACGAAGAACTTTGGCAAGAAATCGCTGACCGAGATCAAGGACCTGCTTCACGGAATGGGACTCGACTTTGGAATGGATTTTGATGAGCAGGGCAATCCGATCCCTGGCTCGGGCGGACGGGACCTGGATTAAGGATGAAGGATCAAGGATAAGGGATAGGTCGGACGCGACCGTTTCCCTTGTCCTTTATTCGTATTGACGACGGGCGGGCCTCACGCGGCCAAATGATCTTGCCCGATAGTCCTCTAAGAACATGAGACACTTAAAAGCACATCGCAAACTTGGGCGTACGACCGAACATCGGATGTCGATGCTTCGGAACCTGGCTACGTCGTTGATAAATTCGGACAAAGGGCATATTGTTACAACGACGCAGAAGGCCAAGGAACTTCGTCCGTTCGTGGAAAAGGCGATCACACTAGCCCGTAAGGCACAAGACCTAAGCGGCGACGGAGCCACTGCCCGGGAAGTTCATCTTCGCCGTCAGGCCTCGCGTTTTTTCCACGCCGGCAACAGTACGTTCAAGGAAGCCGCAAGTCGTTTTCGCGGCAAGAAGGGTGAGGCAAAGGAACCCATCGAGCGTACCGCTGGGGTGAAAGCGGTCCAGCGTTTGTTCGGAGAATTGGGCATCCGATACAAGAACCGCAACGGCGGTTATACCCGTATCATCAAGATCGGCCGCCGAAGCGGTGATAATGCAGAGTTGTCCGTGATAGAATTGGTTGACAATCCGCGTGAACTTGCAGCAAAAGGATAGAATTTGTTTGATGGAGGCGATGCACGATGAGTGACAGTTCGGCTTCTGCAAAAGCAAGGGAAATGGAAAAGCAAGGCGGTAAGAAAGACGAGATAAAGGCCAGCGGTAAGAGCGCCCAGGCTGACGCGTCGTTCAATATGGACGAGCTTCGCGAATTGGCCGAGTTGGTCAACGAGCACGGTTTTACCGATTTTGAATTTGAGAACGAGAATATTCGTGTTCGGCTGAGCAAATCCGTACCGGCGCCTTCGGTTCAATACGTTCCGCAGATGTCGCCGGTCCAGCCCCCCTATGCGCCGCCGTCTGCAGCGCCGTCAGCATCGGGCATACCTCCAGCATCGGCAGGAGCCGAGACCGAAGCACTACAGGAAGCTGAAGAGGATCTCCACAAGATCACCTCACCGATCGTTGGTACATTTTACCGTGCATCAGGCCCCGACAAGGAACCATACGTAAAGGAAGGCAGCATGGTAACACCTTCATCGATCGTGTGTATCGTCGAGGCAATGAAGCTGATGAATGAGATCGAAGCGGAGGTGACGGGCGAGGTCGCAAAGGTTTACGTAGAAAATGGACAGCCTGTCGAATACGGCCAGCCTTTGTTTGGGATAAGGAAGTAGATGTTTACCGCAGAGACGCGGAGACGCAGAGGATAATTGGGAGAAGTTCGCAAGCTCTATCCTGATCTTTTTATCTCTGCGGCTACGCGTCTTTTCGGTTTAAATGACGATGAGCAACCGTGAAATTCGGAAGATTCTGGTCGCGAACCGCGGCGAGATCGCCTGTCGGATCATCTGGACGTGCAAGGAGATGGGCATCAAGACCGTCGCCGTGCATTCTGAGGCGGACCGCGAAGCGTTGCATGTTCGCTATGCGGATGAGGCGATCTGTATCGGCGCCGCTCCGTCGGCCCAGAGCTATCTGAACATCCCTTCCATCATTAGCGCGGCCGAGATAACTAATGTCGATGCGATCCATCCGGGCTATGGCTTTCTTGCTGAATCGGCGACGTTTGCCAAGATCTGCGAGGACTGCAACATCAAGTTCATCGGGCCAAGGCCGGACGTGATCGCGATGATGGGCGATAAGGTCGAGGCTAGGCGGACGATGGTCGCCGCCGGCGTGCCGGTCCTGCCCGGCAGCCCGGACGCGATCGAATCGCCGGAAGAAGCGAAAAAGCTGGCGCTTGAGATAGGGTTTCCGGTGATCGTGAAGGCTTCCGCCGGTGGCGGCGGACGTGGAATGCGGATCGTCCGATCGGCAGACGAACTTGAAAGCCAGCTTGAGCTTGCGCAGAGCGAAGCTTTGGCCGCATTCAAGAATGGGGCTGTATATATCGAACGCTATATCGAGCGGCCGCGGCATATCGAGATACAGGTGCTCGCAGATGAGCACGGCAATTGCGTTCACCTAGGTGAGCGCGAATGTTCGATCCAGCGGCGGCATCAGAAATTGCTGGAGGAAGCACCGTCGCCGGCGATTACGCCGGAACAGCGTGAGAAGATGGGCGCTGTCGCGGTGAATGCGTGCAAGGAGATCGGTTATTCGAACGCTGGCACGTTTGAGTTTCTGATGGACGAGGATGGCAGTTTCTACTTCATGGAAATGAACACGCGTGTTCAGGTAGAGCATCCGGTGACGGAGATGGTGACGCTTGCCGATATCGTTCGAAATCAGATCCGCATCGCGTCGGGCGATGACCTGCAGTATTCTCAGGACGACGTGCACATCGTGGGCCATGCGATAGAATGCCGTATCAATGCGGAAGATCCGGTAAGGTTTACACCAAGCCCGGGGCGGATCACCGCGTTCAATATTCCCGGTGGGCCCGGTGTTCGTGTCGATACGGCGGTCTATCCGGGCTACGTCGTGCCGCCGTACTATGATTCGATGATCGCAAAGCTGATCGTCCACGCCCGTACGCGTGAACTGGCCATTAGCCGGATGCAGCGGGCCCTGGATATGATGGTCGTTGAAGGAATAAAGACGACAATACCGCTGCACAAGAAGATAATGGCAGACAAACGGTTTCAGTCAGGAGATTTTTCGACGAAGTTCATGGAAGAGTTCGAGTTGTAAGTTGATAATTTACAATGGATAACGGATAATTGGATTCGAATAATTGTCTGGTTTTTGTTGAACAATTGTTCGATAAATTTTCGTGGTTACCGCCAGCAGTATGGGCGGAGTTACTGCGAGCAAAGGAGAGACTATTTTAGAGTCAGACACTATGGCGACAGTAAAAGAAGTAAAGGAAAAGATAGTTGACGATTACAAAACGCACGCGTCGGACACCGGTTCATCGCAGGTGCAGGTGGCCCTGTTGACGCAGAGGATCAACGAGCTGACGGAACATTTCAAGACCCACAAGAAGGACAATCATTCGCGTCGAGGGCTCCTTAAAATGGTTTCTCGACGGCGCAAGCTTCTGGATTATATGAAGCGCCGTGATATCAACGAGTATCACGATATCATCAAGAAATTGGGATTGAGAAGGTAGGGATCAGTTCCAGGTCAAGGTTTCGGGCCGTTCCGATTTGAAGCCTCAACCTGTAACTTTCGCTTGACTACTTCGAGTCTTTGGAAATAGGTTCTCGCGAAGAATTGTAATGGCTGCTGAACGTGACAGCTATTGGCCGAATGCAAAAGAGAACTCTGGAAATTTGAACGAAACCGGAAACGGCCGATGCTTCACGGACAGCACTGGCCGTTTTTGCTTTTCGAGGATGAAATAGATGGGACAAAAGAAATATTTGAAAGAATCGATCAAGCTCGGGTTGAAAGAGTTGGTCGTTGAAACCGGCAAGGTTGCCAAGCAGGCCGATGGTTCGGTCATAGTTAAGTACGGAGACACGATGGTGCTGGTCACCGCCGTTAGCTCAAGGAACGCAAAAGAAGGGCTGGACTTTTTCCCGCTCACCGTCGAATATCGCGAGTCGAGTTATTCCGCCGGACGCATTCCGGGAAATTACTTCCGCCGCGAGGGCCGGCCAAGCGAAAAGGAAGTGCTCACGTGCCGTTTGATCGATCGCCCGGTGCGGCCGCTATTCCCGGACGGTTACAGGTTCGAAACGCAGATCGTCGGCACGGTGATCTCGGCCGATACCGAAAATGATCCGGACGTGATCGCGATCACCGGAGCATCGCTTGCGCTTTACCTGTCGGATATTCCGTTCACCACGCCGATCGCCGGTGTTCGGATCGGTTTGATCAACGGAAAGTATCTTGTAAACCCGAGCTATGACGAGCGGCGCGAATCGAAATTGAATCTGGTAGTTGCCGGAACCGAGGAAGCGATCGTGATGGTCGAAGCCGAGGCCGATGAGGTCGCTGAATCGATCATGCTCGAAGCGATGATGCTCGCGCACAAAGAGATTAAACGGCTTTGCCTGTGGCAGAAGGAGCTTGCCAAAGCTCTTGAGATTGAGAAGCGTGAATTTGTCGGGGCAGCCATCGACGAAGGGCGGATCGCCGAAGTCGAACAGAATTTCGGAGCACGACTCCGCGAGGCGCTGGACACAACGGGCAAGGACAAATTGAGCAGCTATGCCGCGATCGATGCACTCAAAAAGGAAGTGATCGAGTCATATCCCGACGACCAACCGGAGGCACGTTCAATGGCCGGAAAGGCGTTCTCATTCTTGAAAGAGAAGATCTTTCGCGAGGACATGCTCGGCAATCGCCGACGTCCGGATGGACGCAAATTCTCGGAGATCCGCCCGATCACTTGCGAGGTTGGCTGGCTGCCGCG
>WBZY01001649.1_pt1 | contig 10859 bp, 12 predicted proteins | sample 5204191 | NCBI WGS metagenome assembly WBZY01 (sample SAMN12344363, study PRJNA552823) | activated sludge metagenome | biome: Activated sludge suspended growth; feature: Anammox Sidestream; material: Wastewater; isolation source: activated sludge from anammox sidestream of wastewater treatment... | reverse complement strand
GACGGCGGTGCGCGTGTTGCCGGGCGTTGTCCTGGTACTCCCCGGCCCCTATCGCGCGTGTGCCGCGGAGATTCAGGCGGCAGGCGGGCGGCTCGCCGAAGCGGCGCCAACGCCATGACCGCGTCGCTGGCCGTCATCATCCCGACGTTCAACGAGGCGTCGCGCGTCGGCCAGACGATTGCGGCCCTCCGATCTCACCTGGCGATGCTCGCCCTCGACTGGCAAATCCGCGTCGTCGACGATGGATCGGGGGATGCCACGGCGGAGATGGTCGCGCGCCTGGCCGAGGAGGACGCGCGGATCGTCCTGCAGCGCGAGGCACACCGCGGCAAGGGTGGAGCGGTGCGGGCCGGCATGCTGGCGGCCCGGCACGACCTCCGCTTCATGTGCGACGCGGACCTGTCGATGCCGGTCGAGGAACTGTCACGGTTCCTCGCGCTGGTCCCGTCGGCGTTCGACATCGTCATCGGCAGCCGCGAAGGCGCCGGCGCCCGGCGGGTCGGCGAACCCGGCCATCGCCATCTCATGGGCCGGGCGTTCAATGCGCTCGTGCGCGGCCTGGTCGTGCCGGGCATCGAGGACACGCAGTGTGGCTTCAAGCTCTTCACGGGTGCGGCAGCCGACGCGGTCTTCTCGCGCACGACGATCGATGGCTGGGCCTTCGACATCGAAGCGCTCGCGATCGCGCGGCGCCTTGGCCTCCGCGTGCACGCGTTGCCCATTGAATGGCACTACCGCGCGCTGTCGCGGGTCTCGCCGCTCCGGGACTCGTGGCTCATGGCGCGCGACGTGTTGAAGATCCGCGCCAACGCGGCGCGCGGGAAGTATGATCCGGCGTCATGACCACGCGCCTGGTTCTCGCTCTTGCCCTGTCCCTCGCGGCCCTGCCCGCTGCGGCCCAGACCATCACCTACGAGCCCACCGCAGGGGTGCCGACCTTCGCCGTCCGCGAGCCCGTGCTGCGCGTCAAGCCCGGGGCCACGGTGGAGACGCGGACATTCTCGAAGCCGGGTGACTACTACGACCCGAAGATCGCCGGCCCCTGGCCGGGCGAAGTGGGGCCCTTCTTCATCGAGGGTGCCGCCCAGGGCGACACGCTGGTCGTGCGCGTGCTGCGCCTGCGCCCGAATCGTGATATCGCCATCTCGAATGTCACACCCGGCGGCATCAGCGCCGTGGCCGCCGACAGCCGCACGCGGCTGCTGAACGAGCCGCTGCCCGCACGCCGCTTCGTCTGGAAGCTGGATCGCGCGAAGAACGTCGGCATCATCGATCTGCCGAACTCCGCCGTGAAGCAGATGGAGATCCCGCTCCGGCCCATGCTCGGCCGCGTGGCGACGGCGCCGGCGGGCGAGGAGGAATTCGGGGGGCTCTGGCCCGGGGATTTCGGCGGCAACATGGACGCCTCGGACGTCACCGAGGGCGCCACGGTGTACCTGCCGGTCTTCCACCCGGGCGGGCTGTTCTACTTCGGCGACTTCCACGCGGCGCAGGGGGACGGCGAGATCGCCGGGTCCGGGCTCGAGTCCACGGCCGACGTCACCTTCCAGTTCGATCTCGTCAAGGGACAGCGCATCCGCTGGCCGCGCCTCGAGAACGACGAGTTCATCATGGTGGCGGGCAGCGTGCGCCCGCTGGTCGACGCGATGCGGATCGCGTACGTCGAGCTCATCGAGTGGATGGTGGCCGACTACGGCTTCGACAAGATGGAGGCCTACCAGGTGGCCTCGCAGGCCGGTGTCGTCCGGGTGGCCAACATCGTGGACCCGCACTACACGGTGGTCGCAAAGTTCCCGAAGCGGCTGCTGCCGCCGAGGCGGCCGAGATAACCTGCAGCCCTCCTGGCCATGGTCAGCCCATGAGGTATCTGATCGCCTTGTCGCTGCTGATGCTCGTGTCGGCTTCGTCGATCGCGCGGGACGTGCGCCAGGCGCCGCCGGGCGAGCGCACGCCGCTCGACATCGCCCGTGTGCTCGCCGCGAAGTACCCCACAGAGCCGTCCATGAGCTACATCTCGGGCCTCGCCTGGTCCGGGTCGCTGCGCCTCGCCGAGCTCACCGGAGAAGCGCGGTGGCGTGAGAAGCCGCGCCGCGAGATGCAGCCCTTCCTCGACGGCCGCACGCCGGCCATTGCCGAGCCGTTCCGCCTGACGAGCCTGGCGGGGCACCTGGCCTTCGCCGACGCCGCGCGGCTGGACGGCAACGCCGACGCCGGCGCCCTCGCGCAGAAGGCCGCCGAGTTCATCCTGCCGCCCACGCCGGGCGGTGTGAAGTTCGCGACCGAGTGGACCGACGACATGTTCATGGCGAGCGCGCTCCTGTCGCGCGTGAACGGCGGCGCCCATGCGGGATTCGTCCGGCCGATCCTCACGGTCTGGACCCAACGCCTGCGGCGGCCCGATGGCCTGTTCAACCACGCCGAGAAGGCCCCGCACGCCTGGGGCCGGGGCAACGGCTTCGCGCTCCTCGGCCTCACCGAGGCCCTCACCTACCTGCCGGACTCCTGGAGCGAGCGGCACCTGGTGCTCGACATCTATCGCCGGCACGTCGCCGCCATGGTGCGGCACCAGGCCGACGATGGCAGCTGGCGGCAGGTGGTGGACGAGCCGACCAGCTACCGCGAGCTGACGGTGACGGCGATGACGACGGCGGCGATGGCGCGCGGCATCTCCCGCGGCTGGATTGATGCCGCGACGTATCGCGCGGCCGTGGACCGCGGCTGGCAGGCAGTCGTCGCTCGGGTGAACGAGGACGGGACGCTGCACGACGTCTGCTCCGGAACCGGCGCCAACGCGTCGCGCGAGTACTACATGACCCGGCCCGCCATCAACGGCGCCGACGATCGAGGCGGCGCCATGGCCCTGCTGGCCGCCATCGAGGTGGAGACACTGCGGCGGGGTAGCCGCTGATCGGTGGATGATGCCCGTTCCGTGCACCCTCGCATGGGCGGCGCGCACAGCTGGAGTGTGCTGGCGCCTCTACTCGCGGGTTCCGAATCCGGCTCCGAGCTCCTGAAGCGGGCCGACGCGCGCGATCACCCACCGGTCGAAGGCCGCGAGCATCTCCTCGCGGTTCGAGTAGGGGCCCGGGCGATAGCCCAGCGAGGCGATCCCGGCCTGGGCCTGGTCCGACAGCGCCCAGTCCTGCCGGTTCGTCACGTCCCAGAACTCCACGGCATCGCCCGGGTCGAAGCCGGGCCGCGCGATCTCGTCCGGATGCATCAGCCAGTGGCACGTGATGTCCGTCCGGTCCGGGGCGATCGGGTTGAGCGCGAACGTGACCACGTAATCGGGATGCGGGTTGAGCAGCATCGTCGGCAGCATCGCGTAGTAGTAGACGCGGCGGCGCTGCTCGGCGTCGAGCCCCGGCAGCGACGCACGCGTCGGCTCGGCCAGCGTCGAGAGGGTGACGCACCCGGGCATCAGGTCCATCGACGCGCCGAGCCACGTCGGGTGAGGCGGCTCGTTGTCTCCCGAGAGCGGATGTGACAGCTTCACGAGCTGCGGGTGCGCGTTGGCGCAGTGCAGGCACTCGTGGTAGTTCGCGATGACCAGCTTCCAGTTGGCGCGCAGGTGGTAGGTGCGGATGGCCACCGTGCGGAGCTCGCCCATCCGCCAGTTGTGGAAGGTCGTGTCCACGCCATCGAGGTAGTCCCGGAACGAGGGCGTCGGCTCGGACGGGTCGCCGAGATGGATGAACACGTTGCCTGCCCACACCTCGAGCGGGATCGACACGAGCGGCCAGTCCTCCACGCGGAAGCCGGTGACCTTGTCCATGTGAGGCGCCCTGTGCAGGGCACCATCGAGCCGGTAGGTCCACGAGTGGTACGCGCACTGGACGAACCCGCGCACCTGCCCCGCGGCCTCCGTGCAGAGGAGCGTGCCGCGGTGGCGGCACACGTTGTGGAACGCGCGGAGCGTCCCCGCCTCGTCGCGGATGACGAGCACCTCGGCGCCGGCGATCCGCTTCGTCACGAAGTGGCCGGGCGACGGCACCTCGTCGTCGCGGCCGACGAAGAGCCACAGGCGCCGGAACAGCCGATCGGTCTCGCGCGCGAAGTAGTCCGCCGACGTGTAGTAGCCGGCCGGGAGTGTCGAGATGCTGACGTCGGTCTCGGCACGCTCGTTGGTGTACCGGGGCATCGAGAGCGCCAGTCTACATCGTGGAGGCCCACTGGCTCAGCCGCATGCCATGCCCGTCAACGCTGTCACCGATGTCACGCGGCAGCCAGATCCCTGTCACGCGCCCGTCCGTCTCACCGATCAGACGGCCCGCGAGGTCGTCTGGAGGGTACGTCGATGAAACGATGGGTGATCGGGCTGGCGGTGCTGATGGCCGCCGGCATTGCGGCCACCGCCCCGCTGCAGGCGCGGCCGTTGGTCACGGATCCCACGCCGGAGATCCGGCAGGCGCTCCTGTGGCTGCCCTACTACGGCCCCTTCGACGCGATCAGCTTCCGCTATGACAAGGGGACGGTCACGCTCGAGGGCAGCGCCTATGCGCCCGGGCTCAAGGCGGGCGCCGAGCGCGCGGTCAAACGCGTCCCTGGTGTCGATACGGTCATCAACAACATCGAGCCGCTTCCCGCCTCGGACCATGACGACGACCTGAGGTGGAAGACGTTCTATGCGATCTATGGCAATGCGTTCCTGTCCAGGTACGCGCCGGCAGGAGGACTGGCCCGCTGGAACGCCGCCTTCTTGAGGCGTGAGCGCGAGCTCGGCCTCGAGCCCTTCGGCCAGTACCCGATCCACATCATCGTCCGCAATGGGCGCATCGATCTGATGGGCGTCGTGGACAACCAGGCCGACCGGACGGCCGCCGAACTGGCCGCCCGGGGTGTTTCCGGCTCCTTTGGCGTCGAAGACCACCTGCAGGTCTACTCGTTCACGTAGGTTGCGAGGCGCGTGGCCATGACCTGAGTCAACAGCGGGCAACTCGTCGCAACGCGTGTGGCGGCAGCCGGGGGACCGCAGTGGCCCCCCGAAAGCCTGGCGCCCTGGTCCTCTCAGAAGCGGGTGCCCGTCGCCGTCGAGCAGCCGGTGCGATAGGGCGTGAGCTCTCCCGTGCGATAGAAGGCGTTCGTCCCCGAGGAGACGAAGCTCCGGCCGCTCAGCAGTTCGACGGTATGCGTGATCGTCAATCCACCCGCGTCGAACCCGGGAGAGAAGGGCGGGTTCGGTGCCGTGGTGAAGTGGACCAGGGCGGCCACGCGCTGAACGTAGGTCCGCGCGCCGGTCCGCACCCACGTGCCGGTCCCCGCGCTGCGCTGGCCCGCCGCAAAGGCCGGGCTGCCAGCCAGCTCCGTCAGCGTGCCACCTTCATGAAACGTCACCAGGGACATGAAGGGCGGTCCCAGGGGCGCCTGCGTCGTGCAGTCGCGGACTTGCACGTTGACGAGCCACGTGCCCTCGAGCAGCGGCGGGTTCCCCTCGCCCTGAGCGTGAACCGCCGTCCCGAAGGACATCACGAGAATCACCGCCATCGCGGCCGCCAGCCCGCCCCCCGTGCTCAGCACTTTCCTCTCCATACGCACCTCCCGTTCCAATGGCGCCCAGGAGCCCCGGCGGAACGTGCCGGACCGCCCCGGTGCCAGTCACGTGGCATCCTGTCCGGTGGCCCCGGCAACGTCCATCGAGCGGACCTGAAGAAGGCCTGAACTTGGTCTGACTTCGCCTAACTGGTTCGGTCAGCACGGTTTGTGGCAGTGTTAAGGCGCGAGGCGCGGGCCGCTCCGTGCCTCATTCCGCAGATGCCGTCCCCTCCCGTTTTCCGCTTCGGCGCCTTCATCCTCGACGTCGCAGCCTACGAGCTGCGCCACGACGACCGTCCCGTGCGCATCGAGCGCCAGCCGATGGACCTGCTCATCCTGCTGGTCGAGCGGCCGCGGCAGCTGGTGACGAGACGCGAGATCGTCGACCGCCTCTGGGGCCCCGACGTGTTCGTGGACGTCGAGGCCGGCATCCACACCGCGATCCGCAAGGTCCGCCAGGCGCTCGGCGACACGGCCGAGAGCCCGACGTTCGTGGAGACGGTGCCGGGTCGCGGCTACCGGTTCATTGCGGGCGTGGAGCTGGTGCGGCCGGCAGCGGACGCGCTGCCACCCATCGCAGCCCCGGGCGCGGAATCCCCTGCACACGTGCCTCAGGCCGCCCCATCCTCGGTGATGGAGCCGCCTGACGACGCGGCACGCGCGCGGCGCGGACGGGCGTCGGCCACGCTCGGGCCGGTCGGCGCGCTGGCCCTGCTCGTCGCGGGCCTGGTCGGCGTGCTCGTGTCCTGGCCGCGGGTGGGGCCGGCCGGCGAGCTGCCGCGCCCGGCCACCATCCTGGCCGTGCTGCCGTTCTCCAACCTGAGCGGCGAACCGGCGTACGACTACATCGCCGAAGGGCTCGCCGACGAGACCTCGACGTCGCTGGGCCAGGTCGATCCGGAACGGCTCGGCGTGGTGGCCCGGACGTCGGCCATGCGCCACCGGAACTCGACGAGGACGGCCGGTGAGCTCGGGCGCGAGCTTGGCGCCGACTACCTGCTCGAGGGAAGCGTGTGGGCCGAAGGCCGGCGTCTCCGGGTGACCTCACAGCTCGTGCGCGTGAGCGATCAGCTCGTCGTGTGGTCCCAGTCCTGGGATCGCGAGCCGACGAGCCTGCTCGGCGTGCAGCCCGAGCTGAGCGAGGACATCGTCCGGCAGATTCACGGGCGCCTCTCGCCGGAGCGGGCCAGCACCCTGGCCCGCCGGCAGACGTCGAGCCCGGATGCCTACGACCTGTACCTCCGTGGCCTCAACTTCGAGCGGCAGCGGACCCCGCCCACGACGAGGCGGGCGGTCGAGTACTACGAGAAGGCCACCGCGCTGGATCCCGGCTACTCGCTGGCCTGGGCCGCGCTCGCCGGTACGTTGACCGGCAGCGCTCTGAACAGCGACGTGGACCCCGGCACGGTGAGGGACCGCGCCCGCGAGGCGGCACGCCGCGCCATTGAAACCGGACCAGACACCGCCGAAGCCCACCGCGTGATGGCCATGGGACAGTGGTACTTCGAGTGGGACCGCTGGCCGGAAGCGGAGGCGGGATACCGCCGCGCCCTGAACATCGACCCGCGGTCGGCGACCACGCACCTGATGCTGGGCCACCTGCTGTCGCAGATGGGCCGGCATCCCGAGGCGCGCCAGGCCACCCTCCGGGCGCGGGAGCTCGAGCCGCTCAACCCGCTGGTGTTCGCACTCTCCTCCCAGGTCGCCTTCCAGGGCCGTGACTACACCGAGGCGATGCGATTCGCCGAGCGGGCCATCGCCCTGGACGGCGAGTTCTGGATCGGCTACGTGATGCGCGGACAGGCGCTGGAGCAACTGGGGCGGAACGAGGCGGCCATCGAGGCCCTGACGATGGCCGAGCGGTTCTCGGGGCAGAACAGCAAGCCGATGTCGCTGCGGGCCTACATCCTCGCGCGGACCGGTCGTGCGAACCAGGCCGAGGCCATGCTGGACGCGCTCGACACCGCCTCCAGGGATCGCTATGTCCCTCCCTACGCGATGGCCCTGATTAGTCTCGGCCTCGGTCGCCGCGACCGGGCGCTGGACTGGCTGGAGCGCGCGCTCGACGTCCGCGATGTGCACCTCATCTACTTGCCGGTCGATCCGAAGTGGGACGCGTTACGGTCGGACCCGCGCTTCAGAGGGCTCCTCGATCGCTGCGGATTCGCGGCTGGCAGGACCTGACCGCTAGCCGTCATGCGGAGGTCCACATGCGCGGGCGCTCGGTCGGGAAGCTAACGATGGCGAGGCTGCTGGGCGACGTGCGTCCGTGGACACGGCGTGGGGGGGCTGAACGGTCACTCGACCATGAATCCAAGCGCTATCGCGTTCTGGCGGACTCTCTCATCCCGAGTCACGACCGTCACCAGCTGTGGTGCGTCGGCCAGCATTTCTACCGTGGCCAGGTGCACGGCGTCGAGCGTGCGAATGGGTTCCATCGGAAACGGACGGCGGACCCGTGCGAGGACCTCTGGGCCCACGTCGACAACGAAGCAGCGCCGTTCGAAAGTGCGCAGCGCGAGAACAGCCCTCCGTTCATCGGCTGCCGTCAGTCGGCCGGTGGCTCGCGACCTCACGATCGCTCGTCCCGTCTCCGCCAGCGTCAGGGCCGACGTCACGAGCAGGGTTCCCGGTGTCGGCGACGCCATCGCCGCTGTGTCGTGCTCGAGGAGAGCGGCCACGAGGGCGCTCGACTCCAGGTAGCGCACGCCGACGATCCCGGCTGTGGTCTTCCGGGCCGGACGCGCAGGCGCGGAGCCTGCCGCGCGACGAGGGGGCGCTCTACGCTTCGCCACGATCGCTGTCGATGAGCTCGGCGGCAGTGCCCTTCGGGAGGCGAATGTCCGGCCAGTCCTCGAACGGGTCTCCTGGCTCCGACGGTGGATGGAGCACACCGGATGCGATCAACGCCTCCCAGCGGCTCGGGCGAGTGGCGGCCCCTCGCTGACCGGCGGGGACCAACTCGGCGACCACCCGTCCGTGGGCCGTCACCAAGACGCGCTCGCCGGCCTCGATGCGCCGTATGTATCGGCTCAGGTTGTTCTTCAGCTCGCGAATCCCGGTCCCCATGCCACCTCAAATATAGCTACATGTGGCCCCTTCTGCAACCATGAGACGGGCGAGGTAGTGCTCGAGGGGTCGTCACAGACCTGCCGCTCCCAGCTCGCTCGTCAGGTCCGCCGCTGGGACCGCGCGGCACCCGCTTGTGTTCTGCCCCGCCCACATCGGTGAGAAGTCATCGCGGCCGAGACTCTCGGACGTCGCGCGCAGCGCATAGACCGTCGGCACGGCCAGCGGGAACGCGGGGGCCGCATTGCTGATGGGTCCCAGCTCGCGGACGATGCGGTTGACGATGGCGCGGGCGGGGCGACCGGTGAAGACGTTGGTGATGGCGGTGACGCGGGCCCGGTCGCTTGCGAGGGCCGCCCGATGCAGCGGGCTCGTCGTCGCCTCGGGACAGAGCAGATAGGCCGTGCCGACCTGCACGCCGGCGGCGCCGAGCGCCATCGCTGCCGCGACGCCTGTTCGGTCCGCGATGCCGCCGGCGGCTATCACGGGGATCTTCACGGCCGCGACGACCTGCGGCACCAGCGCGAGCGTCCCCATTTGTGTGGAGAGATCGTCGGAGAGGAACACGCCCCGATGGCCGCCTGCCTCGAGCCCCTGTGCGATGACGGCATCCACGCCGTGGGCCTCCAGCCAGCGTGCCTCGTCCACGGTCGTGGCCGACGACAGGATCTTCGCGCCCGATGCGCGCACGCGGGCCACAAGGTCACTCGATGGCAGGTCGAAGTGAAAGCTCACGACGGCGGGCCGGGACTCCTCGATCACGTCGGCGATGTCGGAGTTGAAAGGCGCGCGCCCGGGGCCCGCCTGAATGGTGTCGGCGTCGATGCCCAGCTCCGTGAAGTAGGGGGACAGCGCGGCCCGCCACGCCCGATCGCGCGCGGCGTCGAGCTCGGGCTCGGTGTGGCAGAAGAAGTTGACGTTGAACGGCCGGGAGGTCTGTGCGCGAATCGCGGCGATCTCTCGACGGATGCCATCCACGTCGAGCAAGGCGCAAGGGAGCGAGCCGAGCCCGCCGGCGTTGGAGACGGCAATGGCGAGGGCACTCCCCTGGACGCCGGCCATCGGGGCCTGGATGATGGGGAGCTCGATGCCGAGGAGGTCCTGCAGAGTCATGTGGCGTCCCCCGGGTGCCGGCGCGGGCGAGAGGCTCCGGGCATGGTACAACGCTGGCGTCCGCGAGGAACCTCATGACGCATGCCCGCCTGCTCGACGCCCTGCTGGACTCCTGGGACCGGAACAACACCATCCTGGTGAACCTGCTCCGCGCGCTGCCCGAGGGCGCGCTGGAGGCCAGGGCCATGGACGGCGGTCCCTCCGTCGCGGAGCTGTTCACGCACATCCACTACGTCCGGCTGGTGTTCGTCCTCGAGGACGCGCCCGAGTTCGCTGAGGAGGTGCCGAGGGACGAGTGGGTGGCCGAGCGCGATCCCGCGCGCATCGCGGCGATGCTGAACGAGAGCGCGAAGGTCGTGCGCGAGGCGGTGAAGGGGCGGCTGGAGTCGGGCAGGGAGATGGACCTGCACTACGACCATTCCATCCTGCTGCTGCAGCACATGATCTGGCACGAGGGGTATCACCACGGGCAGATCAAGCTGGCGCTCAAGCTGGCGGGAACGCCGGTGGATGAAGAGGTGGTCGGGCCGCTCACGTGGGGCGTGTGGATGAAGAAGACGGGCTCAACGCGACCAGCTACATCGTCGCCTGCGCGACGTTCGGGCGAACCGCCAGCGGACTGACGACGATCCGGTGTGGCAACTTCGGCGGACTGCTGTTCGGGCCGGGCGACCACCCGTTCGCGGTGAGCCTCGCGTTGAGCAGCGGCGAGGTCGTGAGCGCGTCGGTGAACTGGAACGTGCTCGCCTCGAGCGAGCCCTGACCGGGGCTTCGCCGGTCCGCACAACATCGGCAAGTCATGCCCGGCTCATGAACGAGGACGGCCAGTCTGCCCTATGATGGCATCGTGCATGCCATCCTGATGAGACCAACCGCCCTGCTCGCGGCAGCGTTCGCCGCGCTGCTGCTCGTCAACACGCCCGGCCTGGACGCAGTGGCCGACGGGCAGGCGGGCGGGGCGCTGGCCGACCGCGCCGCGGCCATCATGAAGCGGACGCCGCTCATCGACGGGCACAACGACCTGCCCTGGGAGATGCGCGTCCGGGTGGCCTACGACGCCGCGAAGCTGGACATCCGGCAGCCGCAGCCGCAGCTCCAGACCGACATCCCGCGTCTGCGCGCCGGACACGTCGGCGGGCAGTTCT
>WBZY01000995.1_pt1 | contig 10866 bp, 10 predicted proteins | sample 5204191 | NCBI WGS metagenome assembly WBZY01 (sample SAMN12344363, study PRJNA552823) | activated sludge metagenome | biome: Activated sludge suspended growth; feature: Anammox Sidestream; material: Wastewater; isolation source: activated sludge from anammox sidestream of wastewater treatment... | reverse complement strand
CTTGAGTACGATCTTGACCCTCGAGGCCGACGATCCGGCATATCTTGACCTTGATTCCGAGGATGTTCATTCGTTCATAGAAACGCGGTTGGTCGAGTTGGTTGGCGATCTGGGCAAGAAACTCCACACCGGCCGCAGCCGCAACGATCAGGTGGCGACCGCATTTCGGCTTTGGCTGCGTGATGAGATCGGTCATCTGCGAGCGAACATTCGCGCAGTTCAGACGGCGCTTGTGAATGCAGCTGAACGCCATGCGAAGGCCGTATTACCGGGTTACACGCACCTTCAGCGGGCGCAGCCCGTGATGTGGGCACATTGGTGCCTGGCTTATTTTGAAATGCTGGCTCGCGATATTGAACGGCTCGCCGATGCGGCAAAACGCGTGAATGTCATGCCTCTCGGTTCGGCCGCCTTGGCCGGGACGAGTTTCCCGATCGATCGCGAAAGCGTGGCGAAGGAGTTGGGCTTTGACGCAGTTTCTCGGAACAGTCTTGACGCCGTGTCCGATCGCGACTTCGCGGTCGAGTTCGCGGGTGCCTGTTCGCTCATAATGGTGCATCTTTCGCGGCTTGCCGAAGATCTGATCCTTTACGCAAGTACGGAGTTTGGCTTCATTACGCTTAGCGACGCGGTCTCCACTGGTTCAAGCCTGATGCCGCAGAAGAAAAACCCGGATGCGCTTGAGCTGATCCGCGGAAAGGCGGGCCGCGTTTTCGGGCATCACGCCGGCTTGCTTGCGACGATGAAGGGCCTTCCGTTGGCCTATAACAAAGACATGCAGGAGGATAAGGAGGCGATTTTCGATACCCTCGATACAACGCGGGCCTGCCTGAGGGTCGCGGCCATCGTTCTCGATGAGCTCGCCGTAAACGAGGAACGCACAAAGGCCGCAGCGACGCATGGCTATCTCAATGCAACCGAACTTGCTGACTATCTCGTAAAGAAAGGCGTGCCGTTCCGCACGGCTCACGACACGACCGGCCGTGTTGTTCTGATGGCGATCGAGCAAGGCCGCGAATTGCACGAAATGCCGCTTGAAGAACTGCGCAAACTCTCGGACCAAATTGATCCCGATGTTTTCGCCAGCCTGGATCTCGAACACACGCTTGCCTCGAAATCGCAAACCGGCGGGACCGCGGCTGCTCGCGTAACAGAGGCTCTGGTTAAAGCGAGGGAGGAAATAGCCGGCGATAGCCGTTAACTGACAGGTCGTTCGTAACAAGGATCGGAAAATGGATAGATCGAAACTGATCGAAGACGTGGCCGAGAATCCGCTGATGCGGTTCCTCGGTATCAACATCGTCGAGGCAACCGCCGAAAAGGTCGTCCTGACGATGGAAGTGACGCCAAAGGTCCACCAGTACGTTGGGATAATGAACGGCGGCGTTTCGCTTTATCTGTCCGAAACAGCGGCGTCGATCGGCGCGGTAACGAATGCAGACCTGACGAAAGTCACGCCTGTTGGCATCGAGATAAACGGCAATCACCTTCGGGCCGTCAGCAAAGGGATGCTCACGATAACCGCCACGCCCATCTATTCCGGCCGGACATTGGCCGTGTGGCAAACCGAGATCAGAAACGACAAGGGCAAGCTTGTATGCACATCCCGATGCACGATCATGCTCCAGGATCGCCCAGCATTTCGGGAGGACTGACGCAAAATTGACGGACTTAAGAGATCGCCGTTAAAGGCGCTGAGCGTCGTATCGGAATGAAAGGAACTCCTGATTCGACGCCTGTAATCGCCTTTTTGCGTCTTTTTCCCGTCCTGCCTGCGGCGATCGACTTCGTTTCTGGCTATAATTTCCCCGGTGCATAGCTTTGTACGCAACCTTATTACTGAATGGCGAAAGCTCGACTTGCCCGTCACCGGCGAAACGTTGGTCGTTGCCGTCTCGGGCGGTGCCGATTCGTTGAGTTTGCTTCTGGCGCTCGAAGATCTTCGTGAGCGGAAAAAACTCGATTGTCGCATCATCGCGGCCCATTTCAATCACAAACTTCGCGGCGCGGCCAGCGAGGCCGATGAAGATTTCGTGCGAAACGTGGCGTCGGAACGAGGGTTCGAGCTGGCCGTCGGCCGTGGTGAGATCAGCCAGACGGGGAATCTTGAACAGAACGCCCGCGAAGCACGATATGCATTTTTGGCCAAAACTGCTGCGAATGTTGATGCGGGCTGCATACTGACTGCCCACACGGTGAATGACCAGGCCGAAACGTTCCTGCTGAATCTCATTCGAGGCAGCGGGTTCGATGGCTTGGCCGCGATGCCGGCGGTGAGAACGATCGCGACAGGTCCTTTGGCTACCGAGCAAGGGCCCGAACGGCCCGACACCTCGCCATTGCTGCCATTCAACTCGGCGACGCTTCTCCATGTTCGCCCCCTGCTTCGCTGGGCAAAGCGCGAAGACACCGAGAATTTCTGCCGGGAATCCAGCGTTGAGTTCCGCTATGACACGATGAACGAGGATATGTCGTTCAAGCGTGTCCGCGTGCGGAAGATGCTGCTGCCGATGTTGAAAGAGTTCAATCCGAAGATCATCGAAACGCTTGCCAGAACGGCTGAGCTAATGCAGACGGCACCGGCAGCAAGCCCCGATCCACAGCCTGATGAAGTGCTCTCGATCAAGCACCTCGTTGCGCTCGAACGTACTGCTCTCCGACAAACCCTTCGGTCATGGGTAAAACTGCATCGTGGAAACCTGAGGATGATAGGCCAAAAGCATATTGAGGCGATCGAACGCCTTGCCCTGAGCAATAAGAGCGGCCGAACCGTGGAGTTACCTGGTTTTGGCCGGATCTTGAAGAAAAACGGCACCCTTGCCTACGAGAACATTAAGGTTGATTAATGAATCCCGCGCAATTACAATCAAAGATTGACGCTTTTGTGCGTCGATCGAACCTGGTTTGCCAGCAACGATGAGCTCTGAATGCTCATCAAATTGTTGTGGTGAACGCAGCCGAGTCGAGGCGCGGCTGCCCGTGGAGGCTATAAATTGAGTTCTAAAGTTAAACAGATCCTTTTGTGGGCGGTGATCATCACCGGTGCGCTCGCCTTTGTTTATTTCCTGAATAACAAGCAGGGCGCGGCCACTAAAGAATTATCCTTTGATGCCGCATTGACGCGGATCAAGAACAAAGACGTCAAACAGCTTACGATCAAACAGGACAGCCTTGAGCTCGTGAATAAGAGCGATGAGAGATTCTCGGCAAAGCTTGACGGGAGCGATTCCACCCGCGACCAGATATATGCTGCCGCCCAGGGAACGGATGCAGAGATCAAACTCGAATCACCCTCAAGTGGGCTAGGATGGCTGATATTGATCCAGGCGTTGCCGTTTTTGCTCCTGATCGGATTTCTGGCGTTTACTCTGCGTCAGATGCAAGCCGGCGGCAACAAGGCCCTTAGCTTTGGCAAATCGAAGGCGAAGCTCCTCAACAATCAGCAAAAACGGGTTACTTTTAAGGACGTTGCGGGTGTCGACGAAGCGAAAGAAGAGCTTCAGGAAGTAATAGAATTTCTAAAGGACCCGCAAAAATTCCAGAAACTGGGCGGCAAGATCCCGAAGGGAGTTCTGATGATGGGCCCGCCGGGAACTGGTAAAACACTGCTCGCAAAAGCAGTTGCCGGCGAGGCCAACGTGCCGTTCTTCTCGATATCGGGTTCGGACTTTGTGGAAATGTTCGTTGGCGTTGGGGCCTCGCGCGTACGCGACCTGTTCGAACAGGGCAAGAAGAATGCACCGTGCATCATCTTTATCGACGAGATCGATGCCGTAGGCCGCCATCGCGGGGCCGGCTTGGGCGGCGGCCACGATGAGCGTGAACAGACGCTGAACCAGCTTCTTGTCGAAATGGACGGCTTCGAGTCCAATGATGGCGTAATTTTGATGGCGTCAACGAACCGGCCGGACGTGCTGGATCCCGCATTGCTGCGCCCCGGACGCTTTGACCGTCAGGTCGTCGTTTCGTATCCGGATGTTCGCGGCCGCGAAGGGATCTTGAAGGTCCACACACGCAAGATACCTCTCGACGAAAAGGTCGATGTCAACATTATCGCCCGCGGGACGCCTGGATTTACCGGTGCCGATCTGGCTAACCTCGTGAATGAGGCAGCATTGGTCGCGGCCCGAAGTGACAAAAAGGTCGTTACGCTTCAAGACCTTGAATTTGCGAAAGACAAGGTCATGATGGGCCCAGAGCGGCGATCGATGGTGATGACCGACAAGGAACGCCGCCTGACCGCGATCCACGAGGCGGGCCACGCCCTTGTTGGAATGAATATCCCGGAAAGCGATCCGGTCCACAAGGTCACGATCATCCCGCGCGGACGCGCACTCGGCGTTACTTTCTTTTTGCCGGAGCAGGACATCCTTGGCCGGACGAAAGAAGAGCTTGAGGCGATGATCGCGAACTCGATGGGCGGCCGGATAGCTGAGGAATTGTTCATCGGCCAGGTGACGACGGGTGCCTCGAATGACATCGAAAAGGCGACCGAGATCGCACGGGCGATGGTCTGCCAGTACGGAATGTCGGAGCTTGGACCACTTGCCTTCGGCAAAAAGGAGGAGCAGATCTTTCTCGGCCGCGAGATCGCCCAGCACCGTGATTTTTCGGAAGATACGGCGATCCGGATCGATCAAGAGGTAAACAAGATCGTTTCGCAGCAATACGCTCGAGCAAAGAAGATCCTTGAAGACAATCGCGAGGCGATGGAAAGGCTGACCGCCGCGCTGCTCGAATACGAATCGCTTGATAACGCACAGATGCGGCGTGTGATGGCCGGCCTGCCGCTTGAGGGTGATGATCAGGCCCCGTCAACCACGGACGAAGGCGGAACGCCGGAGGTCGAAGAAAGCAAGAGCCGGTTCAAGAAGCCGATCCTGCCGCCGATCACACCGAACAATCCTGCAACGGCGTAAGTCGTTGTATCAACACCGGATAGAGAGGGATGAAAACGCGAGTTTTCATCCCTCTCGTTTTCATTAATAATTAGAAATTGGAGAATTAGCAATTACTAATGGAAAGGCCTTTTGCGTGGAAAACTTCCCGGCGTTCGATCACGCTCGAGCGGCCGCTCGTAATGGGGATACTGAACGTCACGCCGGACAGTTTTTCTGACGGCGGGCGATACGCTGTTGTTGATGATGCGCTGAAGCATGCGGAAACGATGATCGCCGACGGCGCCGATATTATCGACGTGGGCGGCGAATCGACACGTCCCGGAAGCGATCGAATTCCTCTTGCGGACGAGATCGGCCGTGTTTTGCCGGTCATTGGGGCGATCGCCAAACGGTTCGACATTCCGATCTCTATCGACACAAGCAGGTCTGAGGTTGCACGCTCGGCCGCCGATGCTGGCGCCGAAATAGTGAACGATATTTCCGGCCTTCGCTTCGATGAAAAGATCGCTGCGGTTGCGGCGGGCGAGGGGACAGGCCTTGTACTTATGCATTCGCGCGGCGACTTTGGATCAATGCACTCGCAGCCGCCGGTTGACGACATACTGGCTGAGGTGGTGGCCGATCTCCGGCGGGCGATCGCCGCAGCGACTTCGTATGGCGTTAGCGCGGAGCAGATCGTATTGGATGTCGGGATCGGCTTTGGCAAGACCCCCGATCAGAACTTAGAGCTTATCGCGAAACTTGATAAACTTGTCCAGGAATTTCACGATCATCCATTGCTTGTCGGCACATCGCGCAAATCGTTCATCGGCAAGATCCTCGATAATGCTCCGGCCGACAGGCGGCTAGCAGGTTCGCTCGCGACGGCAGCGATCGCACTCTGGAATGGTGCAAGGATCCTACGCGTACATGATGTGAGCGAGACCGTTGAAACGCTTCGCATCGTCTCGGCGGTGCGGGCAAGCATGGTTTGATGATCTACGGGAGGGTAATGCGAAATGGATCCACAAAAGCAAGCTAGCTCGCTGCCAACGTGCCTGCGTTGCGGCACGGCAATGCAGCCTCTAATGCGAATGCCGGTCCGGGTTGGGGGTCCTAACTCGGGCTTCGTGTTTTTTCGCAGCATCCAGGAAATGGATGAACGTGTACTGCAGCTCGACACCTATAGATGTCCGCGATGCGGCCAGCTTGAGTTCTATGACCTCGACTTGAGTCTTCCGGGCTCCTGACCTTTATGAAATTGCTAAGGGCCACTGTTATTGCGATCGTCTGCCTTTCGGGAAGTGCCTTCACCGAGTGCTACAAACCAGTCACGGATACAGGTTTGCCAAAGCATATAAAAACCATCGCTGTACCGGCGTTCCAGTTTGAGGCTCGGGCGCTTCGCTATCGCTTATCGTCGCGGTTTACCGATGCGGTCAGCCGCGAGATCATTCGGCGGGGCTCGGGGCTCACGGTGCAGGGCACCACAGATGGGGCCGATGCCGTGATCGAAGGTACGATGCGAGATTTCAGCTTCACCGGTGTCCTGCTCGACCGTGAAGGCCGGGCCCGCGTATATGAAGTGACCATCGTTGCGGCCGTCACGATCCGTGACCTGAAGGAAAACAAGGTGCTCTATGATAACCAGAACCTTGTTTTCCGCGACTCTTTCGAATTTTCGTCTGACCCGCGCTCATTCTTTAACGAAGAGGACCCGGCCGTCGATCGCATCGCCCGGGCATTTTCGGAATCCGTCGTCTCGACGATCGTAAACGGAATGGGCGTGAAAGAAGAAAAGAAGTAGAGCATTGGCTTACGGCGAGCCATTCTTATGGTTCTATCTCGCAAACAACTGCGCGAACAGCTAAAGCGGCGAGAGATCGCTCCGCTTTACACACTTTTTGGTGAGGAGACGTATCTGCGCGATGCAGCAGCGAAGTATATTGCCGATATATGTTTCGCCGAGGGTGCTTTGCGCGATTTCAACGAAGATGAGTTCAGCCTGAATACTCCGGATGAGATTCGTTCGGCCCTCGCCGCGGCCGAGCAGTTGCCGATGATGGCACCACGGCGGGTGATCCGCATAACAAATGTGCGCGTCGGTGCGACATCGAATCGCGATACACTCAAGGAGGAGTTCGAAGAACCGCTCGCCGCATACCTGGCCAACCCGAGCAAGAGCACCGTGCTTATATTTGTCGCCGATGAGTTAGCAGCCGGCAGGAAGATCGGAAAATTGCTCAGGGAGAAGACGGCAGCGGTCGATTTCTCGCGGCTCGACGAAGACGGCCTGCGCAACTGGGCCGCCAGCCGATTCAATGAGCTTGTGGTCGATGCAGGTCCGACAACCGTTCGTCACCTGGTTGAAACCGTTGGGCCGGACGTCCGGCGGCTGAATAACGAGGCCGCCAAGCTTTCGGCAGCTGCTTTGCCCGACGGCGTGGTAACCAGCGAGATGATCGACGCGCTGGTGCCGAATTCGCGGGAGCTATCGAACTTTAGCCTGACGGACAATTTGATCGCCGGCCGCCGCCGCCAGGCACTGCGTGATCTGAAAAAGATACTCGACGACGGGACCGAACCGCTCGCCCTTCTTGGCCTGGTATCATCAACCTTTCGCAGGCGTCTTATCGGACAGTCGCGGATCGATCGGGAAAGGCTGGTGAAAGCGCTTCGCCGCATCGCTGAGACAGATGTTGCGATAAAAACCTCCGTCGGCGGCGGTGGGCCAGCGGGAGCGCGAATGCAGCTTGAGATGCTGGTGTGCGAGCTTGCACTGCTCTAACTGATCAAGCTGAGCTGAGCCTTTTTGGAAAGCCAGGGCTAGTTCACGGTTTCCAGCCCTGCTGCCTGCATCAGGTTTGGCGTGTACGGAAGATCGCTGTGATCGAAAACGGCGTCGAGTTCCTTCTCAACGCTTCCATGCCCCGCCGGGATCTGTTTGATCAGCGGTTCGAAATTGCGAAAGTCGTACAGCTGATTGTCGAGCAGGTGGGAGCCGGTGACATTCGTAAGGGCTGTCATTATCGAGCTTCGGATAAAAGGAGTTTCCTTTTCGAGTTCGTTGACCAGCTGCTTTACGCGGGCACGTTTCAAGTTTGGCTGCGAGCCGCAGAGGTTGCAGGGTATGATGGGAAACTGCCTTTCTTCGGCATATCTCGCGATCTCGGCTTCTTGGCAATATGCGAGCGGGCGGATGATGGTGTTGTTGCCCGCATCATTTCTCAGGATCGGCGGCATCGCCTTTAACTGGCCTACATAGAACAGGTTAAGCAGGAACGTAGCGATAATATCGTCGGCATGATGGCCGAGGGCGATCTTGGTGCAGCCTTCTTCCAAAGCGGTCGAATAAAGGATCCCGCGCCGAAGGCGAGAGCAGAGCGAGCAATAGGTTTTGCCCTCGGGAATGTGCTCGGTGACGATCGAATAGGTATCTTCCTCGACGACACGATAGTCCACACCGATGCTTTCGAGGTAAGACGGAAGTACATGTTCGGGGAATCCCGGCTGCTTTTGATCCAAATTGACCGCAAGGATCGAAAATTCGATAGGGGCCCGCTTCTGGACGTCCAAAAGCAGGTCAAGCAGCGTGTAGCTGTCTTTGCCGCCCGAAAGGCAAACCATTACCCGGTCGCCTTCCTGGATCATTGAAAAGTCGGCGATCGCCTTACCGAGTTTCTTTAAGAGTTTCGATCTTGTTCTTGTCTCAGCGTACAACTGAACACCCTCCGAAACCCTTAATTTTGACACGCCAGTGGTGATTTAACAACCTATCTGTTCGGAAGTTCACCGTAAGCCATTCTCGACGGGCGTTCGGCCTCAGGTAGGAAATACGGTTCGCCGTCCGCCATGCCAGAAGAAAAAGCTAGACACTACCGGCTGAAACGATCTATGATGTTAGCGTTGTTTGCTCTCAGCGACAGTTCAATGGGCAATTAAACGGAGTTTCGATCTTTAGGCCCCCCCAACCTGTCAAAACTGCCGCCTAAAACCAAGAATACAAAGGAGTTTTTGACGTAATGATTAGAATGGGAAGAGGTTCCAGAACGGACCAGACGACCGACACGGGATACGCGAGCCAAGTACCTGAACCGGCTCCAAACCTTGCTTACCAGTACACCGGTGACAACCCGAGTACCACCAAACCTGTAACAGACAGCGAGTCGATGGCGCGGGATATCAAGGAAGGCCGCCTCAGTGGATTCGTTGGGCATGGGACAACGCTGACCGGCGAAACGATTTTCCAGGCCATGCTCCGGGTGGACGGGCATTTGGTCGGCTCGATCGCTTCTGATTCGGGAACGCTTATCGTCGGTACAAACGGCCAGGTCGATGCGAATATCAATGTCGCGGTCGCGAATATCAGCGGATCCGTCAATGGCGACGTTGTTGCCAGTGAAAAGATCCAACTGGGCCGGACGGCGAGGGTGATAGGCAACATACAAACACCGCGCTTGACTATCGAGGACGGGGCGGTTCTCGAGGGCGGCTGCACAATGCTCAAGGCCCGAGAAGAGCTGGCACAACAGGCTGCGGCGGAACAGACCCAGACTGCTGAGACGCCGAGCTATGGATCATCGAGCTACACCTCGACCAACGTTGCTGACGATGTTGAGAATGAGGATGAAGACGAGGTCCTCGCGAGAATGATAGCCGAAGATGAGGAAGACGACGAGAAAACTGAATCAGCCGCAGTTTAAGAACCGCATCTGATCCGAAAGTCTTGACGAGGTAATTGGAAACCAGATTTCCTTTGACCTCGTCTTTTTTTCGGAGTTTCGCGCTTTTTCAACGCGTGTGAGGCTCAGGCTCCACCCACAGTTCCACTGTCCTTCACGGAAAGTTTTTCCAGTTCGCGTCCGTTCTCGGAAGCCGGGACGACGATCGGCTTTACGCCTTTCGCCGACGGATCAGGTTCGAGCGCGGCGTTGAGGACTTCACTGATATATTTTACCGGAACAACCTCCAACTCCTTGCGTAGGTCTTCGGGTATTTCCTCGATGTCCGGCTCGTTCGGTGCCGGAAGGATGATACGGCGTACGCCGGCCCGGTGAGCGGCCAGAACCTTTTCCTTTACGCCGCCGACTGGGAAAACGAGGCCAGAAAGCGTTATTTCACCGGTCATCGCTGTATCGGAGCGAACCTTGCGGCCCGTGTAGAGCGATGCAAGCGCTGATGCCATGGTTACTCCGGCCGAGGGACCGTCCTTCGGTATCGCACCGGCGGGGACGTGGATATGTACACCGTTCTGTTTTATTGCCTCGGGTTCAATTCCAAGGTCCTCAGCGTGCGCCCAAAGGTAGCTTCGGGCCGCCTGCGCTGATTCCTTCATCACATCGCCGAGTTGGCCGGTCAAGGTAAGGCCGCTGCCGCCTGGAAGCGCGGTTGCTTCTATAAAAAGCACCTCACCACCCATTTCCGTCCAGGCCATACCGGTCGCAACGCCCGCCGGTAATTCCTTTCGAGCCTCTTCCGGATGGAAGCGCGGCGCGCCGAGATAGCTTTTCAGTTCGTTGGCTGTGACCTTGAATTTCTCCGTCTGCCCTTCGGCAACCTTCAAGGCGATCTTCCTCGCCACATTGCCGATGGTCCGTTCCAGTTGACGAACGCCAGCCTCACGCGTGTATCGCGCCGTCATCAGATCGATCGCATCATCCGATATCTCGAGTTGCTCGGGCGTCAGTCCGTTCTCCTTGATCTGCCGCGGGACAAGATACTGCTTTGCGATGTTCAGCTTCTCGCGGTCGCTATAGCCGTGAAGCTGAATGATCTCCATACGGTCGCGCAGGGGCATGGGGATAGGCTGCAATTGATTTGCCGTCGCGATAAAGAACACGTTCGAAAGATCGAACGGCAGATCCAGATAGTTATCGCGGAACGTGTTGTTCTGCTGCGGATCTAGAATTTCGAGCAGCGCCGATGCCGGATCGCCGCGGAAGTCATTCCCAAGCTTGTCGATCTCATCGAGCATCATCATTGGATT
>WBZY01001647.1_pt1 | contig 10876 bp, 9 predicted proteins | sample 5204191 | NCBI WGS metagenome assembly WBZY01 (sample SAMN12344363, study PRJNA552823) | activated sludge metagenome | biome: Activated sludge suspended growth; feature: Anammox Sidestream; material: Wastewater; isolation source: activated sludge from anammox sidestream of wastewater treatment... | reverse complement strand
CCCCCGCCGCGCCAAGGACGCGGCGGCGGTTCGTCCTGGTTGCCCAGTAGCGGTCCCAGTAGTTGTCAGGCATTTTCTAGTTCCCCCATGTGTCGTAGTGGCGTTGGCCCTTCTCTCCATTAATACGTCGCGGGCGGGCCATAGGATGGATCGATGCCGGGGCATCGGATGTGCGGTTTTTACCGCCCGGGGGCCACTGTGTCAATCAATGCTTTGCCAATGGCTTTCCCGCCAATCGGGAGACGGGCGCCCGGAGGGCCGGGCCTGTCTTGATGCCGGGCCGCGGCTGCCGGTACGCTGGAGGCACCGCGACGACGCTCCGAGGAGAGCCCGATGCTTTCACCCACCCGGGAAATCCGCGCCGACGGCAGGCTCAGGCTGCCGCCAGGCCAGCACCTGACGGCAGGCTGGCCGGTGCTGCACTACGGCAGCATTCCCCGCGTGGACCTTGAGAAGTGGCGCTTCCACATCTGGGGACTCGTCGATGAGGAGCGGGCCTTCAACTGGGACGAGTTCAACGCCCTTGGACAGGCGCGCGAAGTGAACGACATCCACTGCGTCACCACCTGGAGCAAGTACGACAACACCTGGGAAGGTATCCCGTTTCGCGCGCTCTACGACACGCTGAAGGTGAAGCCCGAAGCGAAGTACGTGATGGCCCACAGCTACGGCGGCTACACCACGAATATCCCCCTGGACGACCTGCTGCAGGAGGGGGTGATGTTCGCGCACACGCACGACGGGAAGCCGCTTGCGCCCGAGCATGGCTGGCCGCTGCGGCTGGTGATCCCGCACCTCTATTTCTGGAAGAGCGCGAAGTGGGTGGGCGGGCTGCAGTTCCTCGACGGGGACCGGCCGGGCTTCTGGGAGATGTACGGCTACCACATGTACGGCGACCCCTGGCGCGAAGAGCGTTACGCCTGAGGCGCCTGCACGCGCCCACCACCGGGAATCCCCAGTTCTAACGCGGCTCTTACGGTCACCGGGGGGGCGGGAAGGTTACAATATGGGTGCACGCGCCGGTCAAGGGCGCGACGCCTCCGAAAACGGCAAAGCCGGTGAAAGCCGGCGACGCAAAGCCACGGGTCTACCTCCACCACGGATACGACGGCCGGGCTGCCGGAAAGGCAAGCTCATGTGGAGGCGTTTGCCATGGTCACAATCACAGCAGCGAGGCCGGGGGCAGCAGCGGTACCGCACACGACGGCGGTAAGCGCCATCGCCGTATTGCGCGGCGAGGGCGCCGATGCCATGTTCCCGATCAAGGTGGTGGTCCCCTGGGAGCACCTGAAGGGCGTTGTGAGCGTCGGCCTCACCCTGCGGGCGCCGGCGGGCTTCCAGGCCGAACTGGTGATCACAGAACCGGCGGGGGCTCTCTGCGAGCGAATGGTCGTCATCGATGGCGCCCTGGATGCGCAGGCGGAGCCGCTGGCGGCGGGGTTTGAGGTGGTGGTGCGGGCCGGCGGCGAGGCTTTTCCCTGCGGCGTGAAGTTCACCAACCGGGCGGGCGCCGGCGGGGCCGTCGTTGGGGAAGCGGACGAGGTGCTCACCTTCCAGGCGTTCTCGCGGCTCTACCGCCGCTGAGGCGGAAGCCTGCGCTAACCCGGGGCGGTAAGGCGAGCGGCATCCCGTTCGCCGGCCGCGGCCAGCAGCTCGCGCGCGACCGCCTGGTTTGCCTCACCGGGCCCACCCAGCATCGAGGCGAGTTCACGCACGCGGTCGTCGCCGGTGACCTCGCTTATCTCCGACCAGGTGCGCGCCCCATCGCTCTGCTTACTGACTACGAAGTGCCGTGATGCGAAGGCGGCGACCTGGGGGAGGTGGGTCACGCTGATGACCTGGTGGCGCTCGGCAAGGCGTGAAAGCGCCTCGCCGACAAGGGCGCCGGCCCTGCCACCAACTCCCTCGTCGACCTCATCGAGCACCACCGTGCGGGGTTCGGCACTGGCGCCAAGGACGGTCGTGAGCGCGAGCAGGAAGCGGGAGGTTTCGCCGCCGCTCGCCACGGCCGCCAGGGGACGCCGCGCCTCCCCAGCATTGAAGGAGGCAAGGAACTCAACGCGGTCGATGCCCGTCTCGGAGATGGCCCGGGCAAACGGCTCGGCCGGCCCGCCCGGGGCCTCGCCGGCAGCGACAAGCTCGTAGTCAGGGAGCGCCACCGCGGGACCTCCGGGATCATCGTCGCAGGAGAAGCCGACGGCAAGCCCGGCGCCGCCCATGCCCAGGCGTTCGAGCTCGACGCCGAGTGCCTGGACGAGGGCGGCGGCAGCCTGGCGACGGGAAAGAGAGAGCCGGGTGGCGTCGGCGGCGAGCCCGGCAAGGAGTTCCGTCTCGCGGGCCGCGAGGTCCTCGATGCGCTCCTCGCCGGCCGCAAGCTCAGCCAGCCTCGCTTCCGCCTCCCGGCCGTAGGCGATGATCTCGGACACGGTCTCGCCGTATTTCCGGCGCAGGCGGACGATCAGGTCCAGCCGCTCCTCAACCTCGGTGAGGCGGCGGGGGTCGTGCTCGATGCTATCGCGGTATCGGCGCAGGGCGCGTGCCAGGTCGGTGACGGTGCTCTCCAGGAGCAGGCCGAGGTCGGCCAGCTCCCCGGCGGTTGTGTCGCGCGCGGCGATATCCGCGACGGCCCGGACAGCCTCGCCGGCCTCGGACGCATCGAGGGCGCCGAGGGCGGCCTCAACGTCTTCGGTGAGCCGCCCGGCATCGGCGAGGCGGGAGCGCTCCTGGCGCAGCGCCTCATCCTCGCCCGGGGAGAGCGCGGCAGCAGCGATTTCGCCGGCCTCGAAGCGAAGCTGTTCGATGAGCCGCTCCCGTTCGCGGGCGTCCGTGGCCAGGGCATGGAGGCGCCGCCGCACGTCGCGAAGCTCCCTGACGGCCTGGGCGACTGCCCGGCGTTCTCCGGCGAGTCCGCCGAAGCTGTCCAGGACTTCGAGCTGCACCGCCGGGCGCAGGATGGCGAGCTGCTCGGACTGGCCGTGGATGTCGGCCGCCCGGCTGGCGAGGGCGCGGGCATCATCGAGGGTGGCCACGGCTCCGTTGATGCGCACGGACGTCCGGCCGGAAAGGCCCACGGTACGCTCGACCACGACACGGGCGCCATCGAGGGAGAGGGTTGCCTCGACTGTGGCATTGCCCGCCCCGGAGGCGATAACCTCGCGCCCGCGGCGAGCGCCGAGCGCGAAGGCGAGGGCATCGACGACGAGCGACTTGCCGGCGCCGGTCTCGCCGGTGAAAACGTTCAGCCCGGGCCCGGGTTCGACAACTACCGAGCGGGCGACCGCGAAGCCGGTGATGGCAAGCCGTTCAAGCACGGTGCGCCATGGTGCTGGAGAGCTGCATTTCGAGCCGTTCCGCCAGCTCCGCATAGAAGGAGGCCGGCTCGGTGAAGCGGACGAAGCGGGTGATGTGCTCGCTCTGGCGAACGGCGACACGGACGCCGGAACTGACGGGCAGGTCTTCCTGGCCGTCGACGCTGAGGATTGCCCCATGGTCGGAGGTCACGCGCAGGTCGACGACCGATTCGGGCTGCAGGACGAGCGAGCGCGCGAGAGCGAGGTGGGCGGCCACCGGGGTCACCAGGAGGTGGTGCTCGGTGGGCGCCAGGATTGGCCCGCCGGCACTCAGGGAGTAGCCAGTGCTGCCCGTGGGGGTGGCCACGATGATCCCATCGCACCGGTAGACTGCGAGCAGCGCCTGGTCGATGCGGACATCGACGTAGATGGGCCGGCCCGGCGCCTGCCGGCTGATGACGACATCGTTCAGGCCGTGAAAGACGCGCTCGGGGACAGCGGGACCATCGAAAACATCGCAGCGCACCATGAGGCGCTCTTCGATGCGCCAGTCGCAGGCGATGACGCGCTCGATGCGGTTGAACAGGTCGCGCGGGCTGAGGTCGGTGAGGAAACCGAGGCGGCCCATGTTTACGCCAAGGATGGGGATGGCGTGGGGGACGGTGACGCGCGCGGCGCGGAGCACGGTGCCATCGCCGCCAATGCAGACCACGAGGTCGGATAGTTCGATGTGGGCGGCGGCGGCCTGTTCCCAGGCATCGGCAACGAAGACCTTCACTCCCCTCCGTTCCAGCTCCTGGGCGAACTGGCCCGAGAAGACGGCGGCGCCTTCGCTATGCGGGTGATGAAAAACTACGACGCGCTTTAGCAAGGGTTGACTCCCGGTGTTGCCAGCTCCACAAGGAACTCGATGTTGCCATCTCCGCCGGTGATTGGCGACTCGATAGTACGGCCAACCCGCCAGCCTTCGCCCTGCGCCCAGGCGGCAAAGCCGGCGCGTACCCGTTCGCGCACTGCGGCGTCGCGGATAACGCCACCGCGCGGCACTTCGGCCGGCCCGGCTTCGAACTGGGGCTTCAGCAGGACCACGCCCGGCGTGCCCGGGGCCATGCGGGCTGCAACCGAGGGCAACACCTTCCGCAGCGAGATGAAAGAGAGGTCGGCGACGAAGAAGTCGATGGGCGGCAGGCCGGGGAGGTCGCGCGCATTGGTGCCTCCGAGGAGGGTGACGCGGGGGTCTTCGCGCAGCCTCTGGTGGAGTTGAGCGCGCCCGACATCGACGGCGAGGACAGAGGCAGCCCCATGCTGCAGCAGGCAATCGGTGAAGCCGCCGGTCGAAGCGCCAAGGTCGAGGCAGCGAAGCCCGGTGACGTCGGCGGCGAAGGCCGTGAGGGCGGCTTCAAGCTTATGGCCACCGCGGGAAACGTACCGCTCCGGCTCGGAGACGGAGAGGGCGGCATCGGCGGCGACGAGCTGGGAGGGCTTGACGAGCCTGAGCGTGCCCGCGCGGGCGCGGCCAGCCAGGATGAGCCGCTGCGCGCCTTCGCGGGACTCGGCAAGGCCGCGTTCAACGAGCAGGATGTCGGCGCGGACGCGGGGCATGCACAAGGCTAGGCGCCGCAGACCGCGCCGCGCAACCAGGCTTCAGGTGTCCGCATGGGCGGCGCACGCTACGCTACCGCCCATGGAACCGCAGGAAAGAGTTCGCACTGCCCTGGCAGCCCTCGGGCTTCCTTCGGAGATCGTGTGCTTCGATGGCACCACGGCAACGGCGCAGGAAGCGGCGGATGCCGTCGGATGCGAGCTGGGGCAGATCGTGAAGACGCTCTTCTTCCTGGCCGATGGGCGACCCACGATTGCACTGGTGGCGGGCGACCGCCAGGTGGACACCTCGGCGCTGGCGGAGCTTCTGGGCGTGGGGCGCAAGAAGCTGAAGATGGGCGCGCCCACCGAGGTGCTCGAATTCACCGGGTTCCAGGTCGGAGGCGTGGCGCCGGTTGGGCACCTACACCGTCCAGACGTGGTGGTGGACGAGAGCCTGGGGCGCTTCGAGCGGGTATGGGCGGCAGCCGGGGCACACAACGCCGTCTTTGAAGCCGTCACCCGCGACCTTGTCGCCGCCATACACGGTCAATGGGCAGCGATCACGAAGGAGCCGGCATGACGTCCGCGGTGGGACCAGCGGTCTGCGCATCGCGGTTGCCGCCGCTGCTTTCGGCGATGCGGCCCTACCAGTGGCCCAAGAACGGGCTGGTGTTCGCCGCCCTGGCATTCAGCGCCGGCGACGCATGGGAACCGGGCGACGCCGCGAGCTGGTGGCCGCTCCTGTGGCGAAACGTGGCGCTCTTCGGGCTCTGGTGCCTTGTTTCGAGCGCCACCTACCTGGTGAACGACGTGCAGGACCGGGAGTTCGACCGGCTGCATCCGCGCAAGCAGTTCCGCCCCATCGCCAGTGGCGCGCTTTCCGTGCGAACCGCGCGCCTGGCGGCTGCCGGGCTGCTGATCGTGGCCGTGCCCCCGGTGTTTGCACTTGACCTCGTCTCCGGCGCAATCGTCCTGGGGTACGCGGCGGTGATGACCGCCTACTCGTACGGGCTGAAGCGGGTGGCAATCCTCGACGTCCTCATCCTCTGTAGCGGCGTCATCGGGCGGGCGATATCGGGCGGGACGGCGATCGACGTGGACATCAGCCCGTGGCTTTATGTCTGTACCAGCTTCGGCGCGTTCTTCTTTGCGAGCTCGAAGCGGTGGTCCGAGTACCGCCAGCTCGGGGCGGGCGCGGCGAAGCACCGTCCCGCACTGGCGATGTACACGCACGACATCCTCGAACAGATGTTGATCGTGAGCGCGGCAGCGGCGCTGCTCAGCTACGCGCTGTACACGATTGAATCCGCGCACGTGCCGGCGAACGGCGCCATGGCGGCCACGCTTCCCTTCGTGGGATTCGCCCTGTTCCGCTACCTGCTCCTCCTGGATGGTCCCCGCAAGGCCGATGCACCGGACCAAATCCTGTTCACCGACCCACAGATCATCATCTCCGTTGTGGGATTCCTGGCGACGGCGATGACGATCATGGTGATCGACAAGGGTTAGCGCCGGGTACGTTCGCTGTTTGACGCGAACCGTATACTTCCGCGTGGACGATGGGCCGCACAGCGGCGCACCGAGACAGGACATGACACCCGCAGAATCCGGCCAGGCCACGCCCCCGCCGCGCATCGCGGGGAGCCACGGACCCTTCGTGGGCCGCCAGCGCGAGCTCGGGTGGCTCGAACAGGTGCTGGGTGAAGCCGCCTCTGGAGCCGGGCGGGTGGTGCTGCTTTCTGGTGAGCCCGGCATGGGCAAGACGCGACTGGCAACGGAGCTGGCCCGGCGCGCAGAAGAGGCTGGCTGGCTGACGCTCGCCGGGCACGCCTACGAGACATCAAGTATGCCGCCCTACCTGCCATTCAGGGAGGCCATCGGACAGTACATCCGGGTGCACCCACCGCCCGGGGATGTGGGACCGATCGCGGGGCTCCTCGCGCCCGGCAATGAACCCCGGCCCGGCGCCGGCCCAGTACAAAGCGACCGGTACAGCCTCTTCGAGAGCGCTGCGGACCTGCTCATCGGCGCTGCCCGCTCCCACCCTCCGGGCCTGCTGCTGCGGCTGGAGGACATCCACTGGGCTGACCCGGACAGCCTGCAGCTCCTTCAACACCTTGCGCGCAGGCTGCCCGAAGCTCCGCTGCTGTTGGTCGCCACGTGCCGCAACTTGAGCGCCGACCGGACCAGCGCGTTCACCGGCACCCTGGCCACACTGATCCGGGAGCGGCTCTGCGAACAGGTGGACCTCGCGGGGCTCACGGCCGAAGAGACCGGGGCTCTCATCGGCGGAATGGCGGGAGCACCGCCTCCGGCGCACGTCGCGGAGTCGCTGCAGGTGCGGACCGCAGGGAATCCCTTCTTCATCGAAGAGGTGGTCCACGACTTGCAGCTCGCGGGGCGCGATATCAGCTCCGGGGCAGACTGGAACGCCGGGGCGGCCGTTCCCGGGTCAATCCGCGAGGTGCTCGCCGGCCGCCTGGACCGGCTTTCGGAGCCGGCGCTCAGGACGCTCCAGGTGGCAGCCGCACTGGACGACCACTTCCCGTTCGAGACGCTTGCCCTGGCCACCGGCGCCGCTGAGGAAGTGCTCCTGGCCTCAATCGACGAGGCGGTGGCCCACGGGCTACTGCATGAGACCGGCGAGGGGCGCTTCCAGTTCCGCCACGCCATCCTGCGAGAGGCCATCTACCTCGGCCTGAGCGCGCCACGGCGCGCTGCAGTGCACGCGGGCATCGCCAGGCGTCTTACCGACAGGTTCGGAAGCGCCGCGACGGACCACGCGGGCGAGCTGGCCCGCCACCTCCTGCTCGGAGGAAGAGCCGAGGACCTGGCAAGGGCTGCCGGGTACGCTATCCAGGCGGCCGAGAGAGCAATGACACAGCTCGCATTTGCGGACGCCGCTCGTCACTACGAGACAGCGCTCGATGCCCTTGAGAGGTCCGGCGAGCGCACTCCCGCTCGTCGCTGCACGCTCCTGCTTGACCTCGCGGCAGCGGTTGCGAGAACAGGAGACATGGGCCGCATGGAGGCGCTCACGCTCGCCTCGGCCAAGGAGGCGCGCGAGGCGGGACTCAGCGAGCTGCTGGTCCGGTCCTGCCTGGCGAGCTCGATCTTCGGAGTTGCCCTGCCAGACAGGCAGATGATCCCCATGGTCGAAGCGGCGCTTGAGATGATCCCGGCCGGGGACAGCGCCCGCCGTTCGGCCCTGCTCTCGGTGCTGGCCTGTCAGCTCGCGCTGACAGAGTCGTGGGAAGAGGCAGAATGGCCGCGCGAAGAAAGCATCGCCATGGCTCGCAGGCTGAAGGATGGGCAGGCCCTGGCGTTTGCGCTGAGGAATGCATACATGGCCCGGCCCCACGAGAAGATCGAGGCGCGCCGGGAACATGTCGCCGAAGTCGTGCGGCTGGCACGCGACCTCGGCGATAAGGAGCTTGAGCTCACGAGCGGGTGCGACCACCTCCAGGATTCGCTGCTGCTCGGCGACCTCGCCGCGGTCGACTCGGGCATCGAAGCGCACACGCGACTTGCCGAAGAGCTTCAGCAGGGGATGCAGACGGCGCACGCGCTCATCCTGCGGGGCATGCGGGCACTGTTGGCGGGCCCGCTCCCTACGGCCGTAGAGATCAACGCCGAAATGCACCGGATGCGCCGCCGTCTCAGCGTGCCGTGGGCCGACCGGGCGATTGGGGCGCACACATTCGTCCTGCGCTGGGAGCAGGGCAGGCTCGACGAGCTGGAGCCGGTCTACGAAGCAGGCCGCGAACCTGCAGCGCCGGTCGCCCTCCGGGTGAGCCTCGCCTTTGTCTGCGCCGAACTGGGCAGGCGCGAAGCAGCCCTCCAGATCATCCGGGGGTTTCGCCCGGAGGACATCGCGGCCTTTCCCGACCCTCCGGGGCGCATGTTCGTAGCGGCCGTCCTGGCGCAGGCGTGTGCCACGGCGGGCGAAACGGCACACGCGGAGTGGCTCTACCGCTACATGCTGCCCCAGGCAGGCTACGCCGTGAGCATGAACGGCTCCGCTGTCTGTCTCGGCGCCGCATCGCGGTACCTGGGGCTGCTGGCTGCCGCCATGGGCGACTTCGACATGGCGAGCCGCCACTTCGATGAGGCGGACGTTCTTAACTCGCGGCTCGGGGCGCGGCCGTTGCTCGCACATACCATGGCCGACCGGGCGCGCATGCTGCTCGCCCGCGACCAAGGCGGCGATGTGGACGCTGCAGCCGGGTTGCTGGAATCAGCGGCCCGTGCGTTCGACGAGGTCGGGATTACATTCCATGCGCGCGTGGCCCGGGAATTGGCTGCCGGCGCGAGCAAGCCCGCGAAGGTTCGGGCCACGTACCCCGGCGGGCTTTCGGAACGCGAAGTCGAGGTTCTGCGGCTGCTCGCGGCAGGAATGACGAACCAGCAGATCGCAGACCACCTGGTGATCAGCCTGAACACAGTGATCCGCCACGTCTCGAACATCTTCGACAAGACAGGCGTGGCAAACAGGGCGGAGGCGGCTACCTTCGCGGCGCGAAACGGCCTGGCCGGGAGCTAAGAGCGGCCGAGGCCTGCGATTCTCAGTGTTCGCCGCGGATCTCGGCGGCGCCGGGGCCGGCGAGCTCCGGGCGGCCGCTCCAGACCCAGGCGAAGTTGGTGCGGCTCACGCCCATGAGCATCCCGTGAAGGCCGGAGGGATGGATGAAGAGGCCCGCATCCTCGGCGCGCGCCTCGGAGTGGGCGTAGCGCATGCCCTTGGCCTTGAGGCGTCCGGCGAGCTTCATGACGTCATCGGTTTCGATGTAGCACATGTAGAGCGAGGGGCCGCGCCGCTGGAAGAAGCGGTGCATGGCGCCATCACCCCAGGTCTGGGTGATCTCGATGCGGTCGAGCCGGTCCGGCGGGTCGAACAGTGTGAGGGTACCGGCGTAGCCATAGAGCTTGCTTTCGATGGGAGAGAAGCGCGAAGGGTCGAGCGCGAAAATGCGGGTGTAGGTGTCTGCCGCGCGCTGCCAGTCGGAGACGGGGTTGGTGACTTCGTACACGAAGCGGATGTCGCCCACCATCTCGCGCGAACGATCGGGGCAGATGATGGTGGGCATGCCGTGGTCGTAAGCATCGATGTAGAGGCGGCCGCCCTCTTCCTCGAAGGGGACGCGCTGGAGCTGGAAGTGGCGCGCCATGCGGTTGACGTCGGGCGTGGAGAAGCCAACCCCGTAGAGGCCCTCGCCCCACTTCGCAGCCCAATCGGCGACCGGGCCCGGGCCGGCGGGTTGCAGGAAATCGAACTCGCTGGCCCCTGCGCGCACGGTGAGCACGCGGGCGTTTTGGAACCGGCACTCGCTGCGGCCCACGGGCTCCGCTCCGAAGAGCTCCGCCCAGAGGCGGGCTGCCCCCTCCTGGTCGTTCACCACCAGCTGTACGCGGTCAACGTACGAAAGCACTGCTCACCTCCGGGGCGCATGACGCCGTCGCCATTCTGACACGGACGGCGCTTCCCGCGGTAGAACAAAAGAAGGGGCCGGTTGCCCGGCCCCACTCGACAACAAGGGAATGAAGGAGACGGCTCAGGCGCTCTCGTCGAGCGGCTGGCGATCCGTTACCGGCGGAGTGTCAAAGTCGACCGTCTGGCCGCCACGGGTCAGGAGCAGTGGCCGCTGGTGCTTGGCGATGGTGTCGCCGTTGACGATGCACTTGCGCACGTCGCCGCGGCCGGGAATCTCGTACATCACGTCCATGAGGCAGTCTTCGAGGACGGTGCGAAGGCCGCGGGCGCCCGTCTTGTGCTTGATCGCCTGGTCGGCAATGGCGCGGAGCGCATCGTCGGTGAAGACGAGCTCGACCCCGTCCATGCCGAAGTAGCGCTGGTACTGCTTTACGAGTGCGTTCTTCGGTTCGGTGAGGATGCGCACGAAATCGTCGGCGGTGAGCGAGGCGAGCTCGACGCGGATCGGGAACCGGCCCTGCAGCTCGGGCACCAGGTCCGAGGGCTTGGAGGCATGGAAGGCGCCCGAGGC
>WBZY01001646.1_pt1 | contig 10877 bp, 10 predicted proteins | sample 5204191 | NCBI WGS metagenome assembly WBZY01 (sample SAMN12344363, study PRJNA552823) | activated sludge metagenome | biome: Activated sludge suspended growth; feature: Anammox Sidestream; material: Wastewater; isolation source: activated sludge from anammox sidestream of wastewater treatment... | reverse complement strand
ATCGCCGCGCGGGCGCCCTCGTCGCCGGCGGGATCGGCGGGCATCGGGAAGCTGAGCCCCGCGCACACCGTGCCCAGCCGACCACGCAGCACGTCCGCGATCCCGGGGTAGCACGCTGCCGGCGCCACCGCGTCGAGGATCTCGTCCGGGATCCGAGAGGGCAGCTCGGCCCAGCGCCCGGCGCGGGCGAGCGCCCGGAGCTCGCCGCCGAGCTCGGGGACCCCGAGGGCCGCGAGCGCAGGGGCGTACGACGGCGTCGAGTAGAGGAAGCCCAGGTACCCGCGGATCCGCTCGCGCTCGGCACGCACCGCGGCCTCGTCGGGCCCGGTCGCGACGAAGCCGCCCGCGACGATCGCGCAGGCGCCGGCCGCGCGGCCCGCTCGCCGCTCGCCCTCGGCGACGGCCGGCGCCACCCGCGCGTGCAGCAGCGTGGCGCAGGCCTGGGTCGGGTGCGTCACCAGCGTGTCGGCCACCTCGCCGGCGAGGCGCGTCATCGCAGGGCCGACCGCGCCGAGCGCGACGCGTGGCGGCCCCGACGCGATCGGGTCCGGCGCGAAGAAGGGCTGCATGCGGCCCAGGCGGTAGTGCTCACCCGCGAAGGCGAGCGGCGCGCCGTCCTGCCAGCTGCGCCAGATCGCCCGCAGCGCCCCCACGTACTCGCGCATGCGCGGGACCGGCGGTGCCCACGCGACGCCGTAGCGCTCCTCGACGTTGCCGCGCACCTGCGAGCCGAGCCCCAGCTCGAAGCGTCCGCCCGACAGCGCCGCCAGGTCCCAGGCCGCGTGTGCGACGACCATCGGGCTGCGCGGGAACGCGACCAGGACGCTCGTCGCGACCCGCAGGGTGCGTGTGTGTTCGAGCGCGAGCGCGGCGGCGAGCAGGCCGTCGTGCACCGCCTCGGGAACCTGGAGCCCGGTGTAGCCGAGACTCTCGGCGCGGCGCGCGTGCGCGGGCACGTCGCGCAGCGCGAGGCGCGGATCCATCGTCGCCCAGACCTCGAAGGCCATCGGCCCCGATGGTGCCGGATCGCGGTCGGCTCGTCGGGCCAGGGCTTCAGCCACGCCCCAGCACGATCGCGCTGGTCGGGACGCCGGTGCCCGCCGTCACGAGGACGTTCTCCACGCCGGGCACCTGGTTGACCGCTTCGCCCCGTACCTGTCGCACCCCTTCGGCGACCCCGTTCATGCCGTGGACGTAGGCCTCGCCGAGCTGGCCGCCGTGGGTGTTGATCGGGAGCGCACCGCCGAGCTCGATGCGCCCGTCCCGGACGAAGTCCTTGGCCTCGCCGCGCCCGCAGAAGCCGAAGGCCTCGAGCTGGGCCAGCACGAAAGGGGTGAAGTGGTCGTAGATCACGGCGGTCTGGAACTCGTGCGGGCGCACGCCGGCCTGCTCGTGGAGCTGGCGCGCCACGAAGGCCATCTCCGGTAGCTCGCCGATCGAGTCGCGGTAGTAGCTGGTCATCATGTGCTGGTCGCGGCTCGCACCCTGGGCGGCGGCGCGGATCACGGCGGGCGGGCGGCGCAGATCGCGTGCACGCTCGGTCGTGGTCACCACCACCGCGACCGCGCCGTCGCTCTCCTGGCAGCAGTCGAGGAGCCGCAGCGGGCGCACGATCCAGCGCGAGGCCTGGTGGTCGGCGAGGGTGATGGGGCGGCCGTGGAACCAGGCGGCCGGGTTGGTGGCCGCGTGGCGGCGACACGCGACGGAGACGCGGCCGAAGGCCTCGGTGGTGGCCCCGAAGTCGTGCAGGTAGCGCTGCGCCTGCATCGCCACCCAGGAGGCCGGCGTCAGCAGCCCGAAGGGGGCGTACCAGCCGAAGTGCGCGCTCTCGGTGGTCGGAGCCGCACCCGGGACGACGCCGATCCCGAAGCGCTGCTCCGAGCGCTCGTTCATGGCGCGGTAGCAGACCACCACCTCGGCGGCGCCCGACGCGACGGCCAGCGCGGCCTGCATCACGGCCGCGCAGGCCGCCCCGCCCCCGTAGTGCACGCGCGAGAAGAAGCGCAGCGGCCCGGCGCCGATCGCGCGCGCCAGCTCGATCTCCGGGTTGTTGTCCATGGTGAAGGTGGCGAAGCCGTCCACGTCGGCCGGCGCGAGCCCCGCGTCGGCGAGCGCCGCCAGCGTCGCCTCGCAGGCGAGCCGCAGCTCGCTGCGCCCCGAGCGCTTCGAGAACTCGGTCTGCCCGATCCCGGCGATCGCCGCCCGGCCCGCGAACGAGGCGCGCGCCACCCTAGGACCCGGCCGGCCGGAAGCAGTGCAGGGTCAGCTCGTCGTCCACGCGCTCGAAGTCGACCACCACGGGCTGGCCGATCGCGACGGCGTCGGGCGCCACGCCCCGCAGCCGCGACACCAGCCGCGTGCCCTCCTCGAGCTCGACCAGCACGATCACGTTCGGGTACTCGAAAGGCGGGATCTTCGGGTGCTCGGCGACCACGAAGCTGTGGACGGTGCCGCGCCCGCAGGCCTCGATCGCCGCCATCTCGAAGGAATGGCAGGCGCTGCACATGGGTGCGGGCGGATGCTGGAGCCTGCCGCACGCGGCGCAGCGCTGGATGCGGAGCTTGCGCTCGCGCAGGCCGTCCCAGAAGAAGCGGCTGTCGTGCGTCACGCCGGGGCGCAGGATCATCGGCTCCCGACTCTAGGCCAGGCAGGGCGCGCCCGCGCTGCCACGCGACGCCCGTGGATCCCGCGCCCCTACGCGACGCCCGTCCACGCCGGCGCGCAGCTCCCGGGTTAGCATGCGCGCCGATGCCCCCGCCGCCCGTCCCGCGCGAGGAGACCCAGCGCAAGCTCGCGCAGCTCTCGGCCGCGACCCTGCGCCACCGGCCGGGCCAGACGTATACGGTCGGCGACCGGCTCGAGGAGCGGGCGGCCGCGCACCCCGAGCGGGTCTTCCTGCGCTACGAGGAGCGCACGGTCGGCTACGGCGCGCTGAACGCGCTGGCCAACCGCAGCGCGCACGCCGCCCGCGGGCTCGGCCTGCGGCGCGGGGACGTCGCGGCGCTCCTCATGGAGAACCGCCCCGAGTTCCCGGCCACCTGGATGGGCCTTGCGAAGCTCGGCGTCACCACCGCACTGCTCAACACGCAGCTTCGCGGCCCCGCGCTCGCGCACGCGATCGCGGCGGTGGCGCCGAAGCTCCTGATCGCGGGCAGCGAGTGCCGGGAGGCGCTCGCGTCCCTGGGCGCGGCGGCCCCGCCCGCGTTCGTCGCGCAGGACCCGGGCGCCGGGTCCGGTCCCGGCGCGTGGGACGAGGCGCTCGCCGGCGCCCCGGAAACGGATCCGGATCCCACCTGGCGCGCGGGCCTGGTCGCCGGCGACGACCTGCTCTTCGTCTACACCTCGGGCACCACCGGCCTGCCCAAGGCCGCGCGCCTCTCGCACATGCGCTGGCTCGGGGTCGGCGACGGCATGTCGGCGGTGGCGGGCTACGGCCCGGCCGACGTGCTGGCCTGCGTGCTGCCGCTCTACCACGGCGCGGGCGGGATGGTCGTCCTCTCCTGCGCCCTCGCGCAGGGCGCCTCGGTCTGGCTCGCGCGCCGCTTCTCGGCGAGCCGCTTCTGGGACGAGGTGCGCCGCCATGGTGTGACGGGCTTCCAATACGTCGGCGAGATCTGCCGCTACCTCGCCCACCAGCCCCCGCGGCCCGACGACCGCGCGCACCGCCTGCGCGTCATGATGGGGGCCGGCCTCGGCGCCGACGTGTGGCGGGTCTTCACGGAGCGCTTCGGCGTCGAGCGCATCCTCGAGGGCTGGAGCTCGACCGAGGCCAACACCTCGCTGATCAACCTCGACGGCGTGGTGGGCTCCTGCGGCCGCATCCCGTTCCCGGAGCTGCACAACGGGCGGCTCCTGCGCATCGACCTCGAGAGCGAGACCCATCCGCGCGACGCCACCGGTGCCTGCATCGAGTGCGGGCCGGGCGAGGCCGGCGAGTTCGTGGGCATGATCCCGGACCTGCCCGACTCGGGCGCCGGCCGCTTCGAGGGCTACACCGATCCCGAGGCGAGCGCGCGCAAGGTGCTCCGCGACGTGCTGCGGCCCGGCGACCGCTGGTACCGATCGGGAGACCTGCTGCGCCGCGACGAGGACGGCTACTTCTACTTCGTGGACCGGATCGGCGACACGTTCCGGTGGAAGAGTGAGAACGTCTCGACCCAGGAGGTGGCCGGGGCGCTGGCGGGCTTCCCGGAGCTCGAGATCGCGAACGTCTACGGCGTGCGGGTCGCGGGTGCCGAGGGCCGCGCCGGGATGGCCGCGCTGGCCCTGCGTGCCGGTGCCCGCTTCGACGGCGCCGCCTTCTTCGCCTGGACCGCCGCCCGCCTGCCCGCCTACGCCGCGCCCCTCTTCGTGCGCCTGGTTCGCGAGCCCGACCTCACCTCCACCTTCAAGCTCCGCAAGCTCGACCTCCAGCGCGCCGGCTACTCCGCGGCTCGCTGCGCCCCGGATCCCCTCTTCGTGCGCGACCCCGCCAACCGCAGCTACGTCGAGCTGACGGCGGCCACACTCGAGCGCCTGGGCATCGCGCCGGCTCCGGACTGAGCTGGGTCCGCACGTCGAGCGCTCGCTCGCTCGGCCGGCTACCGGAGGCGGCCCGCTACTCCTCGACGATCGTGATCGCCTGCCGCGGGCAGATCCGCGCCGCCTCCTCGAGCTTCGCGCGCAAGGCCTCCGGCGGGCGCTCGATCAGGACGTGGAGCTTGTCGTCGTCGTCCACCCGGAAGACCTCGGGACACGCCTCCATGCAGCGCGCATTGGCCTCGCACAGGTCGTAGTCCACGACGACTTTGAGCGCCATCGAAACGCCTCCTCTCCGTCCGGAAAGCGCCGGAACGTATCATTTCGGGCCGGCGGACGCGCGCGTGCCGGAAGGCATGGCGGGCACGCCGCGTTCCCGCGAGGATCCCGGTGTGCTGCGACGGCTGCTCCGCCTCGTCGTCTTCGAGCACTTCCCGGTCGCGACGGGGATCTGCTTCGGTCTCGCCCAGGCCATCCTGGCGGCCTGGCTCGTCGCGTTGGCCGCTGGACCCGAAGGGGTTCCGTGGGGCCTGTTCGCGGGCAGCGGGCTCGTGCTCGCCCTCGCCAACGCATGGCTCGTGCCGTGCCTCGGTGCTCCGCGCCACCGCGGGCCGCTCGCGAGCCGGCTCGCGGCCGGCTACGTCGGACTGTCGTTCGCGACGATCGCGGTCGCGGCCGGCGTGGCGGCCATCAGCGCGGCCCTGCTCGGGCTGTCGGCGCTGCTGGCCTTCGTGGGGCTGTCGCCGGTGCACGGCTTCACGCTGTTCCGCGCCGCCACCGTCGCCGGTGCCGCGGGGACGGCCGCGATCCTCGCGTGGGCGGCCGGGGCGGGCCGCGCCTCGCTCGAGGTGAGCGAGCGCCGCCTCGCCGTGGCGGGCCTCGCCGCCCCGCTCGCGGGGCTGCGCATCGCGCACCTCTCCGATCTCCACGTCGGCAACGGCCTGCACGGCGACGCGCTCGACGCGCTGGTCGCTCGCGTTGCCGCGCTCGCACCCGACCTGGTCGTGATCACCGGCGATCTCTTCGACTACGACCCGGACGCGGTGCCCGACGGCGCGCGCCGGCTCGGCGCGCTGCGGGCGCCGCTCGGGGTCTTCGCGGTGCTCGGCAACCACGACGCCTTCGTCGGTCGCGAGTGGGTCGCGCGCTGCCTCGCGGAGCACGCGCCCGCGCTCCGGCTCCTGCGCGGCGAGTGGCAGCGGCTCCCCGCCCGCGCACCGCTCTACGTGGCGGGCTTCGACGATCCCGGGCGCGACTGGTCGCTGCACGGCGGCACGCTGCCGGCGCTCGCTGCGCTCGCCCGCTCGCTCCCGCGCGATGGCCCGGCGCTGCTGCTCGCGCACCGCCCCGAGGCCTTCGTGCAGGCGGCGGAGGCCGGCTTCGCGCTGACCCTGTCCGGCCACTACCACGGCGGGCAGATCGCGCTGCCGGGCACGGCCGCCGCGCGCTGGAACGTGGCACGCCTGTTCAGCGACTTCCCGAACGGCGCCTATCGCCACGGCGGCGCCCATCTCTACGTGAGCCGCGGGATCGGCTTCGCCGGGCCGCGGGTGCGGGTCGGCAGCCGTCCGGAGCTCGCGCTGCTCACGCTCGAGCCGGCCTGAGAGGGTTGCCGGGGATCGTCGTCCGCGGGGCCGCGAACCGGACCGCCTCGAAGCTGCCTTCCTGGTGACCCCGCGAATCGGGGCGGGGCCGGGTCGCCTGCGCTACCGAGGCTCGCGTGGCTTGGCTGCGGACGCTCGCGCTCGGGCTGGTGGTCGGCGCGCTCTTCCTCGGGCTCGCGCTCTGGGGCGTTCCGATCGCGGACCTGCGCGACGCCCTGGCGCACCTGCACGGCGCCTGGCTGCTGCCGGCCGCCGCGACGGTCGGGGTCCAGTACCTCCTCCGCGCGCTGCGCCAGCAGGTCCTGCTGCGCCCGCTCGCGCCGGGCCTCGGCTTCCGCGACCACCTGGCGATCGTGACGATCGGCTTCTTCTGCGTGAACGTCTTCCCCGCCCGGCTCGGCGAGGCGGTGCGGCCCCTGCTCTTCGCCGAGCGCGCGGCGGTGCCGCTCGGCGCTGGCTTCGCGCTGGTGCTGGTCGAGCGCGTCGTCGACCTGATCGCGCTCCTGGCCTGCCTGCTCGGCGCGCTCGCCTGGGTCGAGCTGCCCGAGCTCACGATCGAGTTCGCCGGCCGCCGCCTGCCGGTGGCCGATCTCGCGCGCAGCGCGGCCGCGGCCGTGCTGGCGCCGGTGCTGGTCGCCCTGCTCGCGCTGGCGCTGCTCGGCCCGGCGGCCTTGCGCGCCGGCGAGCGCGCGGCGCGCGCGCTCGAGGCGCGCGGGCACGCGCCGCTCGCCAGCCGCCTGCTCCGCGGGCTCCTCCGCTTCGGTGTCGCCTTCGTGGAGGGCGTCCAGGGGCTTCGCAACCCGGGGCAGCTCGCCGCGGTGGTGGGGCTCACCGCGCTGCTCTTCCTCTCGATGGGGCTCATGATGAGCGCCTTCGCGCACGCCTTCGGTCTCCAGGAACGGCTCGGCTTCGCGCCCGGGCTCGTGGTGCTCTCGGTCACGATGCTCGGCATCGCGCTGCCCGCTCCGCCCGGCTTCGCCGGCGTGTTCGAGGCGTCGGCGCGGGCGGGGCTCGCGCTCTTCGGCGTGCGCGGCGAGGAGCAGGCCGGGATCGCACTCGCCTTCGCGCTGGTGATGCACTGGTGGTCCTTCGGGCTGCTGGCGGCGGGCGCCGCCTTCTTTCTATGGCGCGACCACGTGGGCCTGGGCCGGCTGTTCCGCTTCGCGCGCGGCGCCTCCTCCTGATCCTCCCGGGGGCCGGCAGCCCCGGGGTCGCCCGCTATGTTGCCCGCGATGCGGCTGCGCCTCCTGGTCCCCGCCCTGCTCCTCGCCGTCGCCGCCGTGCTGCTCCTCGCCCCCGGCCCCGTGCACCGCTTCTTCTTCGACGAGAACCTGATCGAGGTGGTGCCGGGCGGGGTCTATCGCAGCGCGCAGCCGTCCGGGCCGGAGATGGACGAGCTGATCGAGCGGCTCGGCCTGCGCTCGGTGTTGAACCTGCGCGGCGAGCGCGGCGGCTCCGCGTGGCTCGCCGAGGAGCGCGCGGTGACCGCGGCCCGCGGCGTCGAGCACCACACCGTGCGGCTCGGTGCCAAGCGCATGCCGCCCGCGCCGCGTCTGCGCGAGATCGTCGAGGTCCTCGACACGGCGCCGCGCCCGCTGCTCTTCCACTGCGAGGGCGGCGTCGAGCGCAGCGGGCTCGTGGGCGCCGTGGCGGTGCTGCTCGACGGCGGCGACCTCGCCGGCGCGCGTGACCAGTTCGCCTACGCGAAGGGCTTCGTGCCCTGGATCTCGCGCTCCGAGCTCCCACAGGTTCTCGACGACTACGAGGCCTGGCTCGCCGCCGGGCGGCGGACGCACACGCCTGCGGCGTTCCGCGCCTGGGTCGCCGGGGAGTACCATCCGTACTTCTACCGCGCGCGCATCACCCCGCTCGACCCGCCGGCACGCCTCGGGGCCGGCCGCAAGCACGCGCTGCGCGTGCAGGTCACCAACGAGAGCCGCGAGCCGATCCGCTTCCGGGCGAGCCGCGAGCGCGGCGTGCACCTGGGGGGCCTCCTGCGCCGCGTCGCGGACCCCGGCGCCGACCCGATCGAGCTGCGCGGCGGCTTCGTAGACCTCGACCTCGCGCCCGGGGCCAGCCACGAGCTCGAGCTGCCGGTGCCACGGCTCGCGCCCGGCGCGTGGAGCCTCGAGGTGGACCTGGTCGACGAGGGCGTGAAGTGGTTCGCGGCGATGGGCTCCCCGCCGCTGCGGCTCGCGCTCGAGGTCGAGCCGGGCGCCTGAGCTACGCTGGCACGGCCGTGTGGATCGCCAAGGTCAACGAGCTGATCGGCTCCTCGAGCGAGGGCTTCGAGGACGCCGCCTGCAGCGTCCTGCTGCGCGCCAACCGCACCCTGCGCGGGATCACGGGCATCGAGGTGCTCGAGAAGCGCGTCAAGGTCGAGGACGGGCGGATCGCCGAGTACCGCGTGCGCCTGCGGCTCGTCTTCGACATGGCGCCCGAGACCGAGCTGCACTGGTAGGAGGAGCCGGGCCATGGCCGTCGCATCCGTGTCCACGATCACCTCGGCCTCCACGATCGGCTGGCAGGACGCCATCGAGCGCGGCTTCGAGCGCGCCAGCAAGACGCTGCGCAACATCACCGGCCTGCAGGTGCTCGCCGAGAAGGCCCGCGTCGAGGACGGGCGCATCACGGAGTACCTGGTGACGATGCAGGTCATCTTCATCCTCGAGGAGCCGCGCGGGTAGTGCGGGTCACCGCGGTCGTCGCGGCGGGGGATCGCCGCGCCGCGCGCGCGGTCCACGGCGAGAGCAAGCCGTACCTGGCGCTGGCCGGGCGGCCGCTCGTGGCACACGTCGTCGAGGTGCTGCAGGCCGTGCCCGAGGTGGACGCGGTGTGGGTGGTGGGCGACGCGCCGCGCCTCGAGCGGGTCTTCGCGGACCCGGCCGAGCGCGAGCGGCTGCGCAAGCCGCTCCACGTGGTGCCGCAGTTCCGCAACCTCTACGAGAACGCCTGGGAGACCTACCGGCGGCTCCTGCCCGGCGCCGGCGCCGAAGGTCGCGATCCGGCCGGCCCGGCCGACGAGCAGGTGCCCGTCCTCTACCTCTCCGCGGACCTGCCCTTCGCGACGGCCGAGGAGGTCTCCGCCTTCGTGCGCCAGAGCTTCGCCACGGAGTGCGACTACGCGCTCGGCCTGTGCACCGAGGAGGCGATGGCCGACTTCTATCCGGAGGCGCCCGGCGCGCCCGGCATCCGCATGGCGTACTTCAACCTGCGCGAGGGCCGCTTCCGGCAGAGCAACCTGCACTTCGCGCGCCCGGCGCTGCTCGGCAACCGCCACTACATCGAGGACCTCTACGAGCACCGCTACCAGCGGCAGTTCGGCCAGATGCTGGCGCTCGGCTGGCGGCTGCTGCGCATCGAGGAAGGCGGGCCCTCGGTCCTCTACTACTTCGTGCTGATGCACCTGGCCGGGATCGCGGACCGCCGGGGGTGGCGGCGGCTCGCGGACTGGCTCCGCAACCGGATCACGGTCGCGCGGATCGAGAAGGGCTGCAGCAGCCTGCTCCGCACGCGCTTCCGCTTCGTCGTGACCGAGGGCGGCGGCTGCGCCGTGGACCTCGACAACGAGGAGGACTACGACGCCGCGGCGGCCTGCTACGAGCGCTGGCACGAGCGCCAGCACGCGCGGGTCGCGCGCGTCTACGGGGCCCTGCCGGCCGCCGCAGCGCGGGCGGAAGGGGCGTCGTGAGCCACCCGGGCGACGCGCTGCGCGCGGCACGCACCGGCGCCGCGATCTTCCCGCTCGCGTCGCGCGCGCTCCTCGCCGTCTCCGGCGCCGACCGCGTGCGCTTCCTCCAGGGCCAGCTCAGCAACGACGTCGCGGGCCTCGACCCCGCCGGCCCGCGCTCGGGCTGCTACGCGCTGGTGTTGACACCCCAGGGCCGGATCGTGGCCGGCCTGCACGTGCTTGCCCGGCCGGGGGAGCTGTGGCTGGAGACGGCCGCGGCGTGTGCCGCCGCCGTGGCCGCGCGCCTCGAGAAGTACGTGATCGCCGACGACGTGCGCATCGCCGATCGCGGCGCCGGCTGGGCGCGCTTCGCGATCGAGGGCCCGCGCGCGCGCGCGCTGCTCGCCGCGGCCGCGCCCGGGGCGGCCCTCGAGCTCCTCCCCGACGCCTGGGCGCCGCTGCGGATCGCCGGGGCGGAGGCGCTCGTGGCGGCCTTCGGGTGGAGCGGGGAGCCGGCCCTCCAGCTCTTCGTGCCGCGGGCGGCCGAGGAGGCCGCCAGGGAGGCGCTGCGCGCGGCCGGCGCGGCGGCCGGGGCGGCCTGGGGGGATCCCGCCGCGCTCGAGATCCTCCGCATCGAGGCGGGGGTTCCGGCGGCGGGCGCCGAGCTCGGCGAGGAGGTGCTGCCGGCCGAGGCGCGGCTCGTCGAGCGGGCCGTCTCGTTCACCAAGGGCTGCTACACGGGGCAGGAGGTGGTCGCGCGCATGCACTCGCGCGCGCGGGTGGGGCATCTCCTCGTGGGCCTCCTGCTCGCGCCGGAGGCGCCGGACGCGGCGCTCCCGGCGCCCGGCGCGGCGCTCCTCCACGCGGGCACGAAGGTGGGCGAGCTCACGAGCGTGGCGCGCTCGCCGGCGGCCGGCGCGATCGCGCTCGGCTACGTGCGGGCGGCCCACGCCGGGCCCGGCACCGAGCTCGCCTGCGAGTTCGGCGCGCTGTCGTGCGATCACCTCGAGCACCTGTCGGCGGCGGGCGTGGCCGCGATGGCGCGCGCCGGCACGGTGGCCGTGCTGCTGCCCGGCGCGTTCTAC
>WBZY01001645.1_pt1 | contig 10880 bp, 15 predicted proteins | sample 5204191 | NCBI WGS metagenome assembly WBZY01 (sample SAMN12344363, study PRJNA552823) | activated sludge metagenome | biome: Activated sludge suspended growth; feature: Anammox Sidestream; material: Wastewater; isolation source: activated sludge from anammox sidestream of wastewater treatment... | reverse complement strand
TGGCGGGGCTCAGGCCATGCTCGCTTCGAAAGCGGCAAGAGCGAGCGACTGACGTGTCAGGGACATTATACGGTGAAGGCGGGCGGGGTGCGGTTGGGCTTGGCGCTGCGTTGCGCCTCGCCTAGTGCGAAAATCGATCTCAGATCGGCGCTGCAATATTCACAGGGGCGCGTCTCGGGTGACTGGGAGGAGCGGACGTTCAACGCTTCCGGCGGCGTCTCGGGGCGCGCATCCCAGGGCAACCTCAACCTTGCGATCAGTGGCGGCGGCATTTCCGGCGCGATGGCGGTGTCGTTCTCGGGATCATCGCAGTCGGTGTCCATCAACACGTCCGGCTCGTCGTTCAGGGGCGTGTCCATAAGCCTGAAACGGCAGTAGCACGCCAAAGCTGTTGGCAGTCCAATTCGTCGTTTCACCGGAGAATACTGCGGATGTCCCAATTCAAGAGTGCCATCGTGACCGGATCGACGAGCGGAATCGGTCTTGCGATCGCAGAGGCGCTTTGCGCGGCCGGCATGAACGTCATGCTCAATGGGGTGAGTGATCCGGCGCAAGGGCGGGCGCTCAGCCTCGGTCTCGTCGAGCGCTATCGTGTCGATGTCGGCTTCCACGCCGCCGACATGTCGCGGCCGGCGGATATCCGAGATCTGGTGGCGTCGGCCAAGGCGCGGTTCGGCACGGTGGACGTGGTCGTCAACAATGCCGGCATCCAGCACGTCCAGCCGATCGAGGAGTTTCCGGACGAGAAGTGGGACGCGATCCTTGCGATCAACCTCTCGTCGGCGTTCCATACGATCAAGCACACGGTCGCCGACATGAAGGCCCGTAAATGGGGCCGCATCATCAACATCGCCTCCGCACACGGCCTTGTGGCCTCGCCGTACAAGCCGGCCTACGTCGCCTCCAAGCATGGTCTCGTCGGTCTGACCAAGACCGTGGCTCTCGGGGCGGCGGAGCACGGCGTCACGTGCAATGCCATCTGTCCCGGGTATGTGCTGACGCCGCTCGTCGAAAAGCAGATCCCGGATCAGGCGAAGGCACGCGGCATCAGCGACGAGCAGGTGGTCAAGGACGTTCTCCTGGCCTCACAGGCGACGAAGAAGTTCGTGACAGCGGAGCAACTCAGCACGCTGGCGGTCTTCTTGTGCTCCGAAGCCGCGGCACAGATCACCGGCGCCGCTCTCCCCGTCGACGGCGGATGGACAGCGCATTGAGACGCAAGGAGCTGAGACATGGCCGCCAACATGAAATCGATCAATCTCGCGCTGCAGGGTGGCGGCGCCCACGGCGCGTTCACTTGGGGCGTCCTGGACCGCGTCCTCGAGGACGGCCGCCTTTGGATCGAGGCCATCAGCGGCACCAGCGCTGGTGCCATGAATGCTGTCGTCGTCGCCGATGGGCTGATGCGGGACGGTTGCGCGGGAGCGCGGACTGCCCTGCACGAATTCTGGTTCGAGGTCAGCCGTGCCTCCCGTCTCAGTCCGCTCCAGCGGGCGCCGGTCGATATGTTCATGGGCAATTGGAGCATGGACTGCTCGCCGGGCTACATCTTCTTCGACTATCTGAGCCGTCTCGCCTCGCCATACGAGTTGAACCCCTGGAAGTTGAACCCCTTGCAGGACATCATCGAGAAGGTGGTTGACTTCGAGCGTGTCAGGGAATGCCAGCAGACCAAGGTCTTCGTATCGGCGACCAACGTGGAGACCGGTCGGGTGAAGGTCTTTGATCCGCGTGCGCTGACCTCCGACATGGTCATGGCCTCCGCCTGCCTGCCGCACATATTCCAGGCTGTGGAGATTGACGGCGTGCCCTACTGGGACGGTGGCTTCATGGGCAACCCCGTGCTTTTTCCCTTCTACGATGCGACGGACTGTCAGGACATCATGATCGTGCAGATCAATCCGATCGAGCGCAAGGGATCGCCACGCACGGCCCGCGACATCCTCAACAGAATGAACGAAATTACATTCAATGGGAGCTTGTTGAAGGAACTGAGGTCGGTCGACTTCGTCCGCCGTCTCATCGAGCAGGGCAAGCTCGATCCGCGCCACTACCGGCAGCTCAGGGTTCACATCGTCGAGGCGCAGGAGCACCTGGCGCCTCTCGGCGCGTCGACCAAGCTCAACGCCGAATGGGCGTTTCTTCGCCATCTTTTCGAGATCGGCAGGCGCGCGGCGGACATCTGGCTGACGCGCCATTTCGACGACATCGGCCAGCGATCCACCGTCGACTTGAGAGCAATGTTCCAGGGCATCGGCGCCCAACATCATGGTTGAGCGCCGCTCCGCAATGGGTGCCATATCGCAGCCATGCTTCGCATGGACGGCGGGCCGCTACATGCAACGTCCACCTTGCGCCCGCGACCGATCCCGCGCCGACCGAGATGTTCGAGACGGTGATCAACCTGAAGCCAGAGAAGGACTGGCGGCCGGGCGTCACCATCGACAGGCTGATTCAGGAGATGGACAAGGCGCTGCAGTCCCCCGGCGCCTCGAACGCCTGGACGATGCCGATCAAGGCGCGCATCGACATGCTGGCAACCGGCATCCGCACGCCGGTCGGCGTCAAGACCACTCGTCGGTTTCGCGACCACGTAACCCGCGGACACTTCGGACCCAGTTCGAATCCGATGCCAAAACTCATTTTATGTATCTATATCAATTAGTTGCGTGGCGGAGACGGAGGGATTCGAACCCTCGATACGCGTTTCCACGTATAACGCTTTAGCAAAGCGCCGCCTTCAGCCACTCGGCCACGTCTCCTGGATCGGCGAAGCACCCGTATAGAGGCCCCCTTTCCCGAATGCAAGCAAGGCGGTGGACATCAGCCAGGCGAAGCGGCGAGGCGCCCCATTGGCGCCCCCATTCTGATACAAAGCCCTCATCTCTCAGACCCTGACGCCCCGATGCGGCACCCGATCATGGCGACAATGCGAGACATCGTTTCCCACTTCGGCGACCGGCTTGGCCCGGTGTCGTCCACCGGGCGGCCGACGGTCTTGGGCCTTGCGGCCGGCCTCCTGATCGGGATGAGCCCGACGCCCTTGCAGGCCAACGACTACTGCGTCGTGTGCAACGGGCCGGATGCCGTCTACCGCTGCGTGGCGAGCGACCCGGGACTCGCCAGCAGTGCCACCGCGTTGCAGATCCTGTGCATCAAGGAGCTTGCGCGGCAAGGCGGGCATCAAACCTGTGCCATCTCGCGTCATACCAGGGACGATTGCGCGGGCGGACAGGTCAGCCTCTCGACCGGACCCGCGGCGTACCCGCCCACGCGGGCGTCCGAGCCGCCCCGACCCGACGGAGGAGGCGACGCGAGCCAGGGGAGAAATCCGCCGCAGGAGAAGTCGCAAGGACGCGTCGCGGGTGGCTCAGCGGCCTCTGCGGTTGTCGCACCCGCTCCGGCGGCCGATGCACCCGGAGGGCCGCTCCAGTCGGCAGCCGATGCATTGAAGAAGGGGGCAAGCGCCGTCGGCGAGGCGGCAAAGAAGAGCTGGGACTGCGTGGCCTCGCTCTTCAAGGGCTGCTGAGGCCATCGGACCAAGGCACCAGGAGCGGCGGGCCGGTGCGGCGCGCCCAGGGGCCGCAGCCCGCTTCATGATCGAACTTCGATCAATGCCACTTCGAAGAGTGCTACTTCAATCAGTGCTTCTGGGTCCACTCGCGCGCAAGCCTCTGCGCCCTCGCGATCTCCATCCGCGTCATCTCACGCGAGATCTCGAGACGGTAGCGCCGTGCTTCCTCGTTTCCGCGCATTGCGGCGAGGTTGAACCACTTGTGCGCCTCGACGAGATCGAGCTCGACCTCCCGGCCGGCGCAATACATGAGTCCAAGCTCGAACAGCGCATCAGGCTGGCCGCCCTCGGCGGCGCCTTCGACGAACTCCAAGGATGAGAAGTCTAGCCGAGCCATGACCGTTCACTCCGATACCTTCCGTTGTGCCTCGAGCGCGGCGCCTTGCTTTTGAAGCCGCCGCCAGATCAGCAACCAGTGAGAGGACGTGGCGCGCGTCGCGTGAACCCGTCCGTGTTCGAATGTTGCCGGGCACGGAATGACAAGCGGTAAAGGTGATCGCTTTTTTTCGTCGTCGTCCGCGCGTTGTTCCTTGACCAGGCATTGCCGGACCGCTCCGTTCCGGAGCAAATGCCTTGCAGCGGCACGGTCTCCAACCGCTCCTTAATCCAACCGGCAACCCGGCGCTCACCATGCCACCAGTTTGCCTTCGCACCGCTGTATCCCCGGCATCGTCCTACCGCATTCAGGACGGGTTCATGTGCCGCGCCCTAGAGTGTTGATCACCGTTCGGGATCGGCTAGACTGGCTTCCGGGTGGTGAGGGATGGCAGTCGGGATTGCGAGGCGTAGGCCTCCAGACCCTGCCGATACGACAGGGGGTTACCGTGTTCGCCGTGCGCCTTGCGATCGCTGCCGCCGCGCTGAACTGCGCAGCCTGCGCCCAGAACGACGTCTCCGCGACCAACGCCTTCCACACCGGACGCATGAACCTCGTCGGCCCGGCAGCCGCAGGCGAGCTGATGCCCGCGACCACTCCTCAGAAGACATTGGCCAGCAAGGTTCTTTCCGCAATCGCCCTGGAGAAGGTGACGGGCCTCAAACCCGATCCGGAGCGCTTCCGGGACCTCGATTAGCCCGCCGTCAAATTTCTTTCTTCTCGGCCCGCTGCCCGAACAGGATAGCCTGGGCCTTGGGATCGGAGCCGATGTTGGTCTGACCCAGCTCGCGTCCGGTCGCCATCCCCCTCACGACGCCCGGCCGGGACTTCACCCGCGACAGCCAGGACTGGATGTTGGGAAACTCGGCAATGTCCTGCCCCTGGTTCCACCACAGCCGCACCCACGGATAACAGGCGATGTCGGCTATAGAATACGCGCCGGCCAGATACTCGCGCGATTGGAGCCGGGCGTTCATGACCCCATAGAGCCGGTTCACCTCGTCGGTGTAGCGCTTGATGCCGTAGGGCACCTTCTCCGGGGCATAGTTGCGGAAGTGATGGCACTGCCCGGCCATGGGGCCGAGGCCGCCGACCTGCCAGAACAGCCATTCCTCGACTTCGATCCGCGCGCACTCCGCGCCGGGATAGAAGAGGCCCGTCTTGCGGCCGAGGTACTGCAGGATCGCGCCAGACTCGAACACGCTGACGGGAGTCCCACCCGGCCCCGCCGGATCGACGATCGCCGGAATGCGGTTGTTGGGCGAGAGCGCGAGGAACGCCGGCTCGAACTGCTCGCCGCGCATGATGTCCACGGGCTTCAGGCGATAGCGAAGACCGCATTCCTCCAGCATGATCGTGATCTTCTGACCGTTGGGTGTCGGCCAGAAATAGACGTCGATCTCTCCTGCACTCATCCGGCGCCCTCCCGACGATCTCTCAAGGGATCATGACGACCGAGCCGGAGGTCGCGCGCGCCTCCAGATCGCGATGCGCGGCCGCGGCGTCGGCCAGGGGATAGCGCCGCCCGATCTCGATCTTCAAGGTTCCGCCGGCGACCTCCCCTATCAGGCGGTTGGCATTGGCGAGCAGATCCGCGCGGGTCGCCGTATAGGTCATCAGCGTCGGGCGCGTGGCATAGAGAGAGCCTTTGGCCGAGAGAATACCTATATCGAACGCCTTGATCTTACCCGAGGCGTTGCCGAAGCTGACCCATAGGCCGCGGGGTTTCAGGCAATCGAGCGAGTCGGGGAAGGTGTCGTGGCCGACCGAGTCGTACACGACGTCGCACAGCGCGCCGCCCGTGATCTCGCGCACGCGCTCCACGAAATTCTCGCGCCGGTAGTTGATGACGTGAGCCGCGCCATGCGCCTTGGCGAGCGCCGCCTTCTCGTCCGAGCCCGCGGTGCCGATGAGCGTGGCGCCGAGCCGCCGCGCCCATTGACAGGCAATCAGGCCGACGCCGCCTGCAGCGGCATGAAACAGCATCACCGTGCCGGGGCCCACCTTGTAGGTGTCATGGAACAGGTAGCTGACGGTCATGCCCTGCAGCATCATCGCCGCGCCCGTCTCGTAGCTGATGGCGGCTGGGATCTTGACCAGCCGGTCGGCTGCGATGACCCGCTCCTCCGCGTAGGCGCCGACCGGCGGGCTCGCATACGCCACCCTGTCCCCTACCGCCAGGTCCGTGACGCCGGGACCGACGGCGACCACATCGCCCGCCCCCTCCATGCCGAGGCCGGAGGGCAGCGCGGGGAGCGGGTAGACCCCGGTACGGTGGTAGACGTCGATGTAGTTGAGGCCGACAGCCCGGTGCTTCACCAGCGCCTCGCCGGCTGCAGGCGCGCCAACCGCGACCGTCTCCCAGCGCATCGCATCGGGACCGCCGTACTCGTGTATCCTTATGGCTTTGCTCATGATCTTGCCTCTGTCAGTTATCCTGCCGGTTCAACGAGCGCGCGAATCCGCCTATGTCCCCGCTCGCAGCCTTCCGCCGGACGGAAAAAACCGCCTTTTCCTCGCCACGGCGCCCCACTATGGCCTGCACTCGATCGTGATGACCGGCAGGAGCCCTTCTTGGATATCGACGCCCGACACTACTCAAAACCGCGCCTTGTTGCACTCGGACTGCTTCTGGCGCTTGGCGGCTGCAGCGGGATCGAGGCACCCGAGCCGATGGCGAGTGCGGGCCTCTCGTGCGTGGACGACAGCCTCGAATGCATCACCAAACGCCAATCGTTGCTGAAGACCATGGTCTCCGACAAGGATCGCAAATGGGTTCGCGATACCCCCACGCCTGAGGCCTACGCGTCGGGGGTCAGGCTTTTCGCTTTCAAATCCAAGAAGAAAGAGCTCTCGTGCGATGAGCTTTCGATCGGTCGCCGCGAGGCCGACGGGGCCTCCGCCTCGCTGCGCGGACCAGGCGCCAACCGCCTCACACCCCAACAGATCTCGCGCGGCGCGATGCTGGCCCAGGAGGTTTCGCGCGAGCTTGGCAACGAGATGTCGCGGCGTTGCAAGAAGGCCTGATTCCAAAGGGTCGCTTGCCCCTGGCGGGATGACACCCTAAATGACCGCAGCATTGCCCGGCAGCGTCGGCAGGCGCGGTTCAACGCAGCATTCAAGGCCCATGGAATGATCCAGGAGTACGTCGACCTCATCATCTCCTTCATCAGGGCCAACGAAGCGTGGGCGGCGCCCATCGCCTTCCTGCTCGCCTTCGGCGAAAGCCTCGCCTTCATTTCCCTGGTGCTGCCCTCCACGGTCATTCTGCTGGCGATCGGCGGGCTCATCGGCTCGAGCGGGATCAACCTGTGGCCGGTCATCGTCGCCGCCGGCGTGGGCGGCTCGCTCGGCTATGCGATCTCGTACTGGATCGGCCTCTATTTCAAGGAGAGCGTCCCCAACATCTGGCCGTTCAGCACGCACCCCGAGATGATCCCGACCGGGCAGCAGTTCTTCGATCGTTTCGGCACCGTCAGCGTATTCCTCGGGCACTTCTTCGGTCCCGTCCGCGCGGTGATCCCCGTGGTCGCCGGCATGTTCAATATGCCTCAGATCCCGTTCCAGATCGCCAACATGGCGAGCGCCTTCCTGTGGGCGCCGGGCGTCATCGCGCCCGGCTATATCGTGGCGACCTACAAGGAGCCGATCTACGCCTTCATGCAGCAGCACGACTGGCTGATTGCGTTCTTGATGTTCGCCATCGCGCTGGCGCAGGGGCTGCCGAACCTTCTGCTGTTCGGCCCGCTGCTGATTCTGTTCGTCGGTCTGGGAACCCTCTACCTGTTCGCCGGCGGCTCGTTTCCGCTGCTGTTGGCGGCCAGCGCCGCTGGCTGCTTTGCCGGTGATGTCATCTCCTATCATCTCGGCCGCAAGCACGCCTACAATCTGCACGGGCTGTGGTCGCTCGACTGGCATCCGCGCCTCGTCACGCGCACCAAGGCCTACGTCCGCAAGCTCGGCCTGTTGAGTGTCCTGCTGAGCAAGTTCATGGGTGCGAGGCGACCGCTCGTTCCGCTCGGCGCGGGCGCCAACGCGATGCCGCTGGCGGGATTCCTCCCCGTCAGCGCCGTGTCATCCGTGTTGTGGGCGCTCGCGTTCCTGTCGGTCCGGTTCATCCTCGGCTGGTTCGGATTCTGATCCGCGCACGATGAGGACGGACCTGCGCGCGTCAACGATCAGTCAGGCTTCCTCACCACCGCGAGCCACGCGTAGTCCCGATAGAGCCGGTGGAGCTCGACGGTGCAGCCATGCACGTCCGCGATCCGCCGCAGCTCCTCCTCGAGCTCTGCGCGCGGCTCCACAGTGAAGCGCTGGAGCCAGCGGCGCAGCCCCGCGCGGAATGCGCCCGGCAGTCGAGCCTGCTGCCCGAAATCGACGATATGCAGCTCGCCCCCTGGGGCCACGGCCTCCAGTGCGGCGGCCAATGCCGCCCGCCACGGCGGGATCATGGAGAGCGCGTAGGAGATGAAGACCCGGTCGAACCGGTATACTCCGAACATTGCCTCCCCTGAAAAGCAGGCCGCGTCCCCTTCGGCTACGCGGATACGCCCCGAAAGCCCCGCCCGCGAGATCCGGCGCGCCGCAGTGTCGAGCATCATGCGCGAAATGTCGAACCCGTAGAGCCGGGCATGCGGATAGCGCCGCGCGGCCAATACAAGGTTGCGCCCCGTGCCGCAGCCGACCTCCAGCACGCTGCCGCCCGGAGGCGGCGACAGCCCCTCGATGAGGCGGTCGCGGCCCAGCAGGAAGTATTTTCGCGAGACATCGTAGATGTAGCGCTGATACCGGTAGATGGCGTCCATGTGACGGGCGGCGCTCGCACCACCCGACGCATCCTCGTGCACCTCGTGCTGCGAACGGTCCATGCTGTCTCAAGCCGCCAGCTGGTAACGGTGGAAGCCTCCGTAGATCGACGAGCGGTCGCGCGCAGTCATCCCGCGGCACGCCGTCGCGTCGTAGTGGAAGCGGCCGAGGATCTCCTGCGGTACGCGGCCGGGCAGGATGGTCTCGAGTCCGGCCGTGCGGAAGATCACGCGGGCGTCTGGACGCGCGGTCCGTGCGATCTCGGTCCACAACGCGCCGAGCTGCACGTCCGTCATCCAGTCCTGTGCGTCGAGCAGCACGTAGGCATCGCACGATGCGGCCGGCAGGCTGGCCAGGTGCTCGGTGAACGAGGCGTGACGCACCTCCACGTTCGCAGCCCTGACGCGCACGGCGGCGAAATTCTCCCGTGCCAGGTAGGGCGGCAGGGGACCGCCGCCGCCCGTTGCATAGCGGCGGCCGAACGCCTGCCAGGCGAAGTAGTTGTCGCCAAGATCGAAGTCGCACGCCAACCGCTCGAGCCGCTGATGCAGCACGTCCGACATGCTGGCCGCGCCGCCCTTCAGCGCCTTGAACTGGGATGGGGGAATACCGAGGCCGAACAGCGCCGCCGGCCTCTCGCAAAGCCAGCGGATGTGGCGCATGCGGAACAGGGGAGCGAGCTCCGCCTCGAAGATCGCGCGCTGCTCCGCGCGCGTCCTGGCCGCCAGAATCCGTCGCGGATTGCGTCCGTGTGCGCGGGCCAGCAGATGCCCCATGCCGATGAACAGCCCCAGCAATCCATGCCGGTAGAGGTTGCGGCCGAAATAGCCGATGCGCCGCCGGCCAAGGCCGTCGCGCGATCCCCAGTAGGCGCGCGTCGCCATATCCAGGTGCGGCTCGATGAACTCGTGATAGGCGGCGACATTGTCGGCCGCATCCGCCTCGGCCAGGAAGCGATGGAAGGAACCATGATCGGGAAGGTGGACCGCGGCGGCGCGCTTCAGCTGGTTGAGCGCGACGTGCGCGGGATTGAGGTCGAGCGCGGTGATGCGCACATTGGCTGCCGTGAGGTAGCTCAGCACGTTGCAGCCACCCGACGCGATCGCGACGATGTGCTCGCCGTCCTCGAGATCCAGTGCCTCCAGGTCGATGAGCGGATCCTCCCAGATCTGCGGGTAGACCAGCCCTGAGAATGCCAGCGTGAACAGCCGCTCCTGCAGCCCGAGCCGGCTCACCGCCTTGTGCCGGTGAACAGCGGCGCGCAGACGCTCGTTCCTGTTCCGCTCGGTCTCTGGTCCTGCCGTGCGTGCCGCCGTCTCGCTCAATGATGCCATCTGTCCCCCTGGCTGCCGCCGCGACGAATGTCGATGGACCTCGATGCCGTCGTCCACGATCCGGTCGCATACTCGCGGTCGGTAGTCCGGCAGTGTTGCAGTTGTATGACTGCCATGCCCGCTCCGTATGCAGGACAGGGGATTGCCGGCTTGGAGGTGGTCACGACCCGGTATCGCCCATTCGGGCAGACGGCTTGCCTCCGGGCCCCATATCGCCTAGACGATGCACCAGATCCAGCGGCGTTGCGCCCTGTCCCTGATCCTCCAAGACCTCACAATTCATTCGCCCGGAGCCTTCCATGCCCGCACTTCCCTCCCGTCCCGCACAGATCAAGAAGCGCAAGGCCAAGCGCGCCATTCCGCGCAAGAAGGTGACGCGGATCCAGGGCAACACGGCCGGCGTCCGCAAGCGGCTGAAAAAGCAGGCCGGCAAGGCGCGCGCGGCCAAGAAGGCAACAGCCTGACGTCGCCGGCGTGCGCGGCGGTCAGCCCCCGGGGGCTGACGGCCGTGTCCTGAGATGGTTGACGGGACGTTAATCCGATCCTGCCAATTCGATTCAATTCCACACGCGCCCGTCCGCCGGACGGAAAGCGCGCGCTGGTACATTGTGTCGCAGGGAGAAACGCCCTCCGAATGGAGGAGACCATGACGACCACGAAACTCGTTTATCTGCTGGCAGCGATCCTGCCGTTCGGCTTCGCGCTGCTCGCTGCAGCCCTGCTCGTGCGCACCGTGATGGCGCGACGCAAGGCCCAGCTTTCCGCCGCCACGCCGAACTAGCCGGAGGGC
>WBZY01001639.1_pt1 | contig 10925 bp, 10 predicted proteins | sample 5204191 | NCBI WGS metagenome assembly WBZY01 (sample SAMN12344363, study PRJNA552823) | activated sludge metagenome | biome: Activated sludge suspended growth; feature: Anammox Sidestream; material: Wastewater; isolation source: activated sludge from anammox sidestream of wastewater treatment... | reverse complement strand
GCGCCGGAGGAGGGCCGATGATCTCGTTCTCGTTCCCGGTGATCGTGGTCGCCGTGCTGGCCGCGATCCTGATCGCGGGCATCAAGATCCTCCAGGAGTACGAGCGCGGCGTCGTGTTCCGCCTCGGTCGCTACGCGGGGGTCAAGGAGGCGGGCATCCGCTTCGTCATCCCGGGCGTCGACCGGCTGGTGAAGATCTCGCTGCGCGAGATCGTGATGGACGTCCCGACCCAGGAGGTCATCACGCGCGACAACGTATCGGTGAAGGTGAACGCGGTGCTCTACTTCCGCGTCCTGCACCCCGAGAAGGCCGTGATCCAGGTCGAGAACTACCTCTACGGCACCTCGCAGCTCGCGCAGACCACGCTGCGCAGCGTGTGCGGCCAGGCCGAGCTCGACGAGCTGCTCGCCGAGCGCGAGACGATCAACCGCAAGCTCCAGGAGATCATCGACCTCCAGACCGAGCCGTGGGGGGTGAAGGTGCGCGCCGTCGAGCTGAAGGCGATCGACCTGCCCGAGGAGATGCGCCGCGCGATGGCCAAGCAGGCCGAGGCCGAGCGCGAGAAGCGCTCGAAGCTGATCCACGCCGAGGGTGAGTACCAGGCCGCCCAGCGCCTGCGCGACGCATCGGGGATCCTCGCCGAGGAGCCGGCGGCGCTCCAGCTCCGCTACCTCCAGACGCTCACCGAGATCGCCACCGAGCGGAACTCGACGATCCTGTTCCCGCTACCGATGGACCTGCTCCGGCCGCTCTACCTCGCGAGCGAGGCCGCCGCGCGCCGGATGGAGCAGGCAGGCTGATGGCGAAGGAACCGCGCAACGCGCCGAGCGAGGAGCGGGTCCGGCGCGCCGTCGGGCGCACGGTGGCGAACGTGAGCGCGGTGCTGCTCTCGGTCGCCGTGCTGGCCACCTGGGCCTACTTCGGCTTCTACACGCTCGAGCCCGGCCAGTCCGCCGTGATCCTCCGGCTCGGGCGCAACCTGCGCACCGAGGCGCAGCCGGGCCTGCGCTGGCACCTGCCGCCGCCGCTCGAGAGCCACGAGATCGTGAACGTCGCCTCGATCGACAAGGAGGAGTTCGGGGTCCGGGTGGAGCCGGCGGCCGCGGAGGGCGCGCCGGCGGCGCCCGCCCGGCCCGAGACCGCGATGCAGACCAGCGACGCGAACATCGCGCTGGTCGGCTTCGTGGTGTAGTACCGGATCAAGGACGCCTTCCAGTCGCGCTACCGGATCGCGAACCCGCGTGCGGTCCTGCGCGACGCCGCCGAGGCCTCGGTGCGCCGGGCGGTCGGGCGCAACACGATCGACGCGGTCCTCACCGAGAAGCGCGGGATCATCGAGAGCGAGGCGCGCGAGGAGCTCCAGGAGCGGCTCGACCTCTACGAGTCGGGCCTCGAGGTGCTCGGCGTCGAGCTTTTGGACGTGCAGCCGCCCGCCGAGGTGCGCGCGGCCTTCGACGACGTGCAGGGCGCCAACCAGGACCGCAACCGGACCGTCAACGAGGCCCAGGCCTACGCGAACGAGGTGCTACCGCGCGCCCGCGCCGAAGCAGTCGAGGCGGTCGAAGGCGCGCGCGGCTATCGCGACGCGCGGATCGCCGAGGCGACCGGCGAGGCGGAGCGCTTCCGCGCGATCGCGGCAGAGTACGCGCGGGCGCCGGAGGTCGTGCGCACCCGGCTGTTCCTGGAGACGATGGAGAAGGTGCTGCCCCAGGCGAAGACCTACATCGTGCAGCCGGGCAGCCCCGTCCTGCCGTTCCTCCCGCTCGAGGAGCGGACCCGCGTGGCCGCTCCGGAGGCTCCCCGATGAGGCGGCTGCTCTTCGTGCTGCTGGTGCTGTCGGCGATCGGCGCGGCGCTGATCTGGCTCGGCGAGGTGGGCTGGGGTCCGGTCGTCATCACCCACGAGGACGAGCAGAAGATCGTCCTGTTCCTGGGCAGCCCGATCTCGGTCCGGGCCGAGCCGGGGATCTCGCTGCGCCCGCCCTTCGCGGAGGTGCACGTCTTCGACCGGCGCTTCCAGTACCTCGGCTCCCAGCCGCAGCAGATGCAGACGCGCGACGCCGAGCGGCCGGTGATCGATCACTACGTGGTGTGGCGGATCGCCGATCCGCTGCGCTTCTTCTCGGACTTCCCGCAGGGCATGCAGCAGGCCGAGGCCCAGGTGGATCGCATCGCCCGCTCCGACGTCCGGGACGTGGTGGGCCAGCGCACCATGCAGGACCTGGTCGCGGATGCCCGCAACGAGATCATGACCGCGATCACGGAGCAGAGCGCGGGCCGCCTGCGCGAGTTCGGGATCGAGGTGCGCGACGTGCGCATCAACCGCGTCGAGCTGCCCGAGACGACCGAGGCGAACGTCTTCGCCCGCATGCGCGCCGAGCGCGAGCGGCTCGCGCGCAAGTACCGCGCCGAGGGCGAGGAGGAGGGCCGCCGGATCCGCGCCGAGGCGGACCGGGACGCCCGCGTCACGGTGGCCGAGGCGCGCAAGCAGGCCGAGATCCTGCGTGGCGAGGGTGACGCCGAGGCCGCACGGGTCTACGCCGAAGCCCACACCGTGGCGCCGGATTTCTACGGCTTCGTGCGGCGGCTCGACGCCTATCGCAAGACGATCGGCGAGGGCACCACGCTGGTGCTCCCGACGGACGAGGGCTTCTTCGACCTGCTCTCGGGCGGCCGCGCAGCGGGCGCTCCACCGCCGCTCCGATGAGCCTCGCCCGCTTCAGGGCTCGCGCGCCGCAGGCGTCAGCGGGGCGAGCGGGCCAGGAGCCAGACACTCGCCGCAGCGAAGGCGGCCAGGGTCAGCCAGGGCGTGGCGACCGGGTCGAGCACACCCTGCGTGGCCAGGGTGAGCCCGTACTCGCGGAGCATCCAGAACCCGAACAGCGCGCCGACACCCTCGAGCGCCGGCACCGCGAGGCTGCGGGTGCGCTCCACCCGCAGGCCGAGGGGAATCGCGAGCAGCACGAACACGAAGGCCGAGAGCGGCTCGGTGAGGCGGTCGTGGAGCAGGGCCTGGGCGCGGACCGCCTCGGGATCGCCCGGCGCGCGGCCCTCGCGGTACTCGCGCAGGTCGGCGATCGAGAGCCCCTGCACGCCGGCCGCGAGCAGCGCCCTCTCCCCCGTGAGGACGAGCTCGAGGTGCGCCACCCGCTCGAAGGAGACCGGCGCCTCCGGCGCGCCGGGGACGAAGCGGCGGATCACCGCACCCTCGAGCTGCCAGCGCCCGTCCTCGTCGATCCGGGCGCGGACCGCCTGGATGCTGCGGACCAGCTGGCCCTGGCCGTCGAGCTCGAAGATCGCCACCTCGTGGAGCTGGCGGGCCCCGGGGTCGGCGTCGCGCACGTTGTAGACGTAGCGCCCCTTGTGATACCAGAACGAGCCACGGCGGAACTCGACCTGGTCCTCGCCGCCCACGTGGCGCCGCCACGCCTCGTGGGCGCGGACGCCCACCGTCTCGTTCGCCGCGAGTCCGAGCCCGGAGACCACCACGCCGGCCAGGGCGACCGGCACCAGCACGCGGAGCGGCGAGACGCCCCCGGCCTTGATCGCGACGAACTCGAGCGAGCGGGCGGCGGTCCCGAGGGCGACGAAGGCGGCGGCGAAGGCGGCCACCGGGACGAGGAGCGGCAGCCATTGCGAAGGAATGCGGAGCACGACGAAGAGCAGGGCGCCGGTGAAGCCCTCCGTGGACCCCACGACGTCGTCGAAGTCGCCGAGCAGCTCGACCACGCCCACCGCCAGCACGAGCACCACCAGCACGGCGGCGAAGGCGACGGTGAAGCGCGCCAGGAAGTAGCGCGGAAGCACGCCCATGGCGCGCCGGAGTCTAACCGGGCGGAGTCGGGCTGGTGAGGGTGGTCCGCGGCAGCGAAGCGCTCGAACGCCCGCCGCACCAGGCGGTGCTGACGATCGGGAACTTCGATGGGGTCCACATCGGGCACCGCACGATCCTGCGCACCGTCATCGACCGAGCCCGCGCGCTCGATGGCGAGGCGGTCGTCTACACCTTCGATCCGCACCCCCGCAAGGTGCTCGCCGGCCAGCGCGCGCCGGACCTGCTCACCACGACCGAGCAGAAGCTCGAGCTGCTGGCGGCAGCCCGGATCGACCTGGTGGTGCTGGAGCCCTTCACGCCGGCCTTCGCGCGCACGCCGCCCGAGCGCTTCGTGCGCGAGTGCATCCACGCGCGCATCGCGCCGCGCGAGGTGTACGTCGGCTACGACTTCCACTTCGGCCACGATCGCGAGGGCTCGATGCGGACCTTGACCGAGCTCGGCCCGCGGCTCGGCTTCGCGGTGACGATCATCCCCGAGGTCACGATCGGGAGCCGGGACGTGAGCTCGACGCGGATCCGCGAGCGGCTCGGCGCCGGCGAGGTCGAGGAGGCGGCGCTGCTGCTCGGACGCCCCCATGCGATCCGCGGCCGGGTGGTGCGTGGCGACCAGCGCGGCCGCACGCTCGGCTTCCCGACGGCGAACCTGGCGCCGGAGAGCGAGCTGCTGCCGGGACACGGTGTCTACGCGGGCCACGTGCGGCTGCTCGACGAGCCCGCCGCCGGCGCGCCCGGGCCGGCCGCGGGCGCCCGCTTCCCGGCCGTCGTCAACGTGGGCCGGCGCCCGACCTTCGCGCCCGACGCCGCACCGCTCGCGGAGGCGCACCTGCTCGACTTCGCGGGCGACCTCTACGGCCGCCGCATCGAGGTCGGCTTCGAGACGCGGCTGCGCGAGGAGCGCCGCTTCCCGGGCCCCGACGCACTCCGCGAGCAGATCGGGCGCGACGTCGCCGAGGCGCGCCGCCGGCTGGGGGGGACGTAGCGCGTGCCCGGCCCGGCTCGCGCGGAGGCGTCCGGATGACGTCGCCCGGTACCGCGTCACGGCGCTCTCGCTGGCGGCGCTGGCGTGATCCCCGGGTCTGGCTCGGCATCGCGATCACCGCCCTGACGCTCTGGCTCGCGCTCCGCGGCATCGACCCGAAGGTGCTGGCGCGCGATCTGGCCAGCGCCAACCTGCCGCTGCTCCTTGCCGTCTCGATCCCCGCCTACGCGGTCGCGATCTGGGTACGCGCGGTGCGCTGGCGCTACCTCACGGACGCGATCGCGCCGATTCCGACGGCGTCGCTGTTCCGCGCCACCGCGGTCGGCTCGCTCGCGAACAACGTGTTCCCGCTCCGGATGGGCGAGCTGGTGCGAGCCTGGGCACTGGCCCGCGACCAGCGCCTCGACGTGGCGCCGATCGTGGGCACGATCGTGCTCGAGCGCCTGCTCGACGCGATTGCGGTGCTGGCGATGGCACTCGTGATCTTCGGCGTCCGCGGCACCCGCTCGGGCGACGCGCTCGTGGTCGGGCTGCCGCTCCTGGCCGGGGCGCTCCTCCCGCTCGGTGCGGTCGTGGGGATGCGCTTCGCGCCCGAGCGTGCGGCGGCGCTGACCCGCCTCCTTGCGCGCCGGCTCCTGCCCGAGCGCGTCGGCGCCTCGCTCGAGGATCTGGTGCGCCGCATGGCCGAGGGGCTCGGATCGATCCAGGGCGGCCGTCACCTCTGGTGGGTGGCGTTCCACTCGCTGCTCCTCTGGGGGGTGCTCGGGGTGGTGCCGTTCCTCGCCGGCTTCGCGGCGCTCGGGATCGACCTCGGCTCGCCGGCCCGGACGCTGGCCGCGTCCTACGTGGTGCTGGCGGCGGTGGGCATCGCGATCGCCCTGCCGTCGGCGCCCGGCTTCTTCGGCCCCTACCACCTGGCGGCCCGTGAGGCGCTGGCCCGCTTCGGCGTCGGCGAGGCCCAGGCGCTGGCGCTCGGCACGCTCTCGCACGCGGTGTTCTGGCTCGTGACCAGCGCGCTCGGCCTGCTGGTGCTCCGCAGCCGCGCCACCCGCCTCGAGGATCTCGCCGGGGCGGCCGATCCGGAGCCGTCCCCGCCGCCCCCCGCCGGGCCCTGACCCGCCGCCTCCGCCCGTCCCCGTAAAGATCCCGCTGCCGGCCGCCGATAACCGTCCGGGATTCCAGAGCTTTCACGGGTCCGCAGGGATCCTGCGCAAGCGGGCGTATCCGCACGGGTTCTGCGCAGGGTCGGCCGGCGGCGACGCATTCGCGCGGCGGAGCGGGAGAGGGCGGTGAACGAGCGGATCGGCGAGCTGCTCGTCCAGAAGAACGTGATCACGGCGGACCAGCTCCAGAAGGCGCGCCAGGAGGCGCGCTCGAAGGGCGAGCGGCTCGGCCACCAGATCACGAAGCTGGGCTTCCTGCAGGAGTCGGAGCTCACCGACTTCGTCGCCAAGCAGTATGGGCTGCCCACCATCGACCTCGGCGACTTCGAGGTCGATCCCGACGTGATCCGGCTGGTCCCCGAGGAAGTGGCGCTCAAGCACACCGTGATCCCGGTGAACCGCGCCGGCGCCACCCTGATCCTCGCCACCGCCGACCCGTCCAACATCTTCGCGATCGACGACATCAAGTTCCTGACCGGGTACAACGTCGAGGTCGTGGTCGCCTCCGAAGAGCAGATCAAGGCCTGCATCGACCGCTACTACGACCAGTCCTCGAGCTTCGCCGACGTGATGGGCGACCTCGACGTCGAGGACCTCGAGCTGGTCCAGGACGACGACGACGTCGACGTCAGCGAGCTGGCCCGCGAATCCGAGGACGCCCCGGTCGTCAAGCTCGTGAACCTGATCCTCACCGACGCGGTCAAGCGCGTGGCCTCGGACATCCACATCGAGCCCTACGAGAAGGAGTTCCGGGTCCGCTACCGGATCGACGGCGTGCTCTACGAGGTGATGAAGCCGCCGCTCAAGCTGCGCAACGCGATCACCTCGCGGCTCAAGATCATGTCGGAGCTCGACATCGCCGAGCGCCGGCTCCCCCAGGACGGGCGCATCAAGCTGAAGATGGGGCGCGGCAAGGAGATGGACTTCCGCGTCTCGGTGCTGCCCACCCTGTTCGGCGAGAAGGTGGTGCTGCGGCTCCTCGACAAGGGGAACCTCCAACTCGACATGACCAAGCTCGGCTTCGAGGCCCAGCAGCTCTCGGTGTTCCAGGACTGCATCCACCGGCCCTACGGGATGGTGCTCGTCACCGGCCCCACCGGGTCGGGGAAGACCACCACGCTCTACTCCGCGCTCTCGGAGCTGAACAAGATCAGCGAGAACATCTCCACCGCGGAGGACCCCGTCGAGTTCAACCTGGCGGGCATCAACCAGGTGCAGATGCACGAGGACATCGGCCTCAACTTCGCCGCCTCGCTGCGCTCCTTCCTGCGCCAGGACCCCGACATCATCATGGTCGGCGAGATCCGCGACTTCGAGACCGCCGAGATCGCGATCAAGGCGGCCCTCACCGGCCACCTCGTGCTCTCGACCCTGCACACCAACGACGCCCCCTCGACGGTGAACCGGCTCCTCAACATGGGCATCGAGCCGTTCCTGGTCGCGTCGTCGGTGAACTGCATCCTGGCCCAGCGCCTCGCGCGCCGGATCTGCGAGGAGTGCAAGGACAAGGACGTCGAGACCGTCAAGCAGGCGCTGCTCGACGCCGGCTGCAGCGAGGAGGAGGCGGCCAAGGCCGTGGTCTACAAGGGCCGCGGCTGCCGGACCTGCTCCGACACCGGCTACAAGGGCCGGGTCGCGCTCTACGAGGTGATGGAGCTCACCGAGCCGCTGAAGGAGTTCGTGCTCAACGGCGCCTCGGCCATGGAGCTCAAACGCGAGGCGATCCGCGGCGGCATGACGACGCTGCGCCGCTCCGCGCTCAACAAGCTGCTCGAGGGGACCACCACGCTCAGCGAGGTTCTCCGCGTGTCGGCGTCCGACAACTAGGGGGGAGGGCGGCCGATGGCCAACCTGCATCAGCTTCTCAAGGCGATGATCGAGAAGGGGGCGAGCGACCTCCACATCACCACCAACAGCCCCCCGCAGCTGCGCGTGGACGGCAAGCTGCAGCCGCTCAAGATGCCGCCGCTCTCGCCCGCCGAGACCAAGCAGATCTGCTACTCGATCCTGACCGACGCGCAAAAGCACAAGTTCGAGGAGAACAGCGAGCTCGACCTGTCCTTCGGCGTACGCGGGCTCTCGCGCTTCCGCGCCAACGTCTTCATGCAGCGCGGCGCGGTGGCCGGCGCCTTCCGCGCGATCCCCTACAAGGTGATCAGCATCGAGGAGCTGGGGCTCCCGAAGGCGATCGTCGACATCACGAAGAAGCCGCGCGGGCTGGTGCTGGTCACGGGGCCGACCGGCTCGGGCAAGTCGACCACGCTGGCCAGCATCATCGACCGCATCAACAGCGAGCGCCACGACCACATCGTGACGGTCGAGGACCCGATCGAGTACCTGCACCCGCACAAGAGCTGTGTGGTCAACCAGCGTGAGGTGGGTGCCGACACCAAGGGCTTCACGACCGCGCTCAAGTACATCCTGCGCCAGGACCCGGACGTGGTGCTGATCGGCGAGATGCGCGACCTCGAGACGATCGAGGCGGCGCTGACCGTGGCCGAGACCGGCCACCTGGCCTTCGCCACGCTGCACACGAACTCGTGCGTGCAGACCATCAACCGGATCGTCGACGTCTTCCCGCCCTACCAGCAGTCGCAGGTGCGGGCGCAGCTCTCCTTCGTGCTCGAGGGCGTGCTGTGCCAGTCGCTGCTGCCGCGAACCAACGGGCCGGGGCGCGCGCTCGCGATCGAGCTGATGATCCCGAACCCCGCGATCCGCAACCTGATCCGCGAGGACAAGATCCACCAGATCTACTCGCAGATGCAGATCGGGCAGGAGAAGTACGGGATGCAGACGATGAACCAGTCGCTGGCCTCGCTCTACCAGCGCCGGATGATCAGCATGGACGACGCGCTCGCGCGCAGCCACGACGTGGAAGAGCTGAAGAGCCTGATCCAGGGCGGGGGCGGGACGGTCGTCCAGCGCCGGATGGCGGGCGCCTGAACAGGCGCGCCGCGAACGATTCGAACTCGTAGCGAACGAGGGGGGTTGGCATGCCGGTCTTCGCCTGGGAGGGGCGCACCCGTCAGGGGACGCTCAAGAAGGGAGTGATCGAGGCGAGCAGCGAGGCCGCCGCGATGATGCAGCTGCGCGGCCAGATGATCGTCCCGGTCTCGGTCCGGCCGAAGGCGTCGGGCGGCCTGGGCAGCGTCAGCCTCCTCAAGCCGCGGGTCAAGATCCGCGACCTGGTGGTCTTCACGCGCCAGTTCGCGACGATGATCGACGCCGGGCTGCCGCTGGTGCAGTGCCTGGAGATCCAGGCCGACCAGCAGCCGAACAAGACCTTCCGTGAGGCCCTGGGCCGCGTGAAGTCCGACGTCGAGCAGGGGGCGACCTTCGCCGACTCGCTCGGCAAGCACCCGAAGATCTTCGACGAGCTCTACGTGAACCTGGTGACCGCCGGCGAGGTCGGCGGCGTGCTCGACACGATCCTGAACCGGCTCGCCGTGTACCTGGAGAAGGCCGACGCCCTGCGCCGCAAGGTGAAGGGGGCGATGGTGTACCCGACCACCGTCATGATCGTGGCGATCGGCGTGCTCGTCCTGCTGCTGGTCAAGGTGATCCCCGTCTTCGAGAAGATGTTCAAGGACTTCGGTGGCGAGCTGCCGGGGCCCACCCAGATGGTGATCGACCTCAGCAACTGGATGCAGGCGAACCTCCTGTTCATCCTGGTCGGGATCGGGATCCTGGTGGTCGCCTACGCGCAGGCGCGGGCCCGTGTGCCGCGCTTCCGCTACCAGACCGACGCGCTGTACCTGAAGCTCCCGGTCTTCGGACCGCTGCTCAAGAAGGTCGCGGTGGCCCGCTTCAGCCGGACCTTCTCGACCATGCTCTCGTCGGGCGTGCCGATCCTGGACGCGCTCGACATCTGCGCCCGTACCGCCGGCAACAAGGTGATCGAGGCCGGCCTGCAGCGCACCCGCACCGCGATCTCCGAGGGCAAGACGATCGCCGAACCGCTGAAGCAGGTCGGGGTCTTCCCGGGCATGGTGGTGCAGATGATCGCGGTCGGAGAGCAGACCGGCGCGATGGACGCCATGCTCTCGAAGCTCGCCGACTTCTACGACGACGAGGTGGACGCGGCCGTCGCCGCCCTCACCGCGCTCCTCGAGCCGCTCATGATGGTCTTCCTGGGCGGCACGATCGGCACGATCCTGATCGCGATGTACCTGCCGATCTTCAAGATCGCGGACGCGATCAAGTAGGCGGCGGCGGGGCCGGCGGGTCTCGCCGGCAGGCAGGAGCGAGGTTGGCGGGGGAGGGCCATCCGAGCCCGAGCGTGCGGACTCGGGAGGCGCTGCGGCGACGGCTCGGCCACCTGATGGGAGGCCGGCTCGCGCTGTGCGTCGCGATCCTGGCCGTCGCGCACGGCATGGCGGCGGGGCCTTCCGGCGAGCAGCCGGCGGCGGGCGCGCGCGGCCTCTATGCGACCGTCGTCCTGGCCTTCCTCGCGACCCTCGCCTGCGGGCTGCTGCTCGGTCGCGTGCGGCGCGTCCGCGCCTTCGGCGTGGCGCAGGTGGCCACCGACGTGCTCGTGACGACGGCGCTGGTGCACTTCACCGGCGGGCTCGAGTCGATCTTCGCGTTCCTCTACGTCCCGATCACGGTCTACGCGGCGCTGCTGCTGGGCCGCCCCGGCGCCTACGCGGCCAGCGCCCTCGCCGTCGTGGCCTATGCGGCCGTGGCCCTGCTGCCGCGGATCGGCTGGCTGGCACCCGCCACGGGCGGTGGCGACCCGGTCCAGCTCGCGCTGCTCGGTGTCCACGCGAGCGCGGTGCTCCTGGTGGCGCTGCTGGCGGGCGCCCTCTCCCACGCGCGCGAGGGCGCCGGGCACGCGCTGGACGAGCGCACGCGCGCCCTGCGCCATCTCCAGCGCCTTCACGAGCGCACCGTCGAGAGCCTGACGAGCGGTCTGCTCACGACCGACTCCGAGGGGCGCATCAGCTCCT
>WBZY01001637.1_pt1 | contig 10949 bp, 11 predicted proteins | sample 5204191 | NCBI WGS metagenome assembly WBZY01 (sample SAMN12344363, study PRJNA552823) | activated sludge metagenome | biome: Activated sludge suspended growth; feature: Anammox Sidestream; material: Wastewater; isolation source: activated sludge from anammox sidestream of wastewater treatment... | reverse complement strand
CGGGCGCCGAGAGCGCGCCGGTCAGGACCTGGCCGAGGACCGTCATCACGATGCCCGGGCTCGCCGAGTGATCGACGTCGCGCGCCGAGAGCCGCAGGAGCTGGCGCACCTCCTCGGCGGAGAAGGGCGTGGCGAGGCCGGGATAGGGCTCGAAGAGGCCGCGGTCGATCTGGTTCCAGGCGTGCGAGACGAGCAGCGCCGTGAGCCCGCCCGCCCGCGAGGTGGCCTCCGACGAGCAGGACGCCGACGGGATCGCCACCCACGCCTTGCCGCCGTAGTTGGTGCAGCCGTTCAGGAGCTCGAAGCCGTTGGCGGCCTCGTCGACGAAGGTGCCGTCTCCCTTGGTCACCGAGTTGACCCAGATCACGTGCCCGTAGGCCGCCGGGTAGTTGTGGTGGCGGCTCTCCTCGTCGGCGGCGCTCGCGATCAGCGGGATCCCGTTGCGGTACGCGTAGTCCACCGCCGCCTGGCCGGCGGCCGAGGAGTTCACGGTGCCGAGCGCCTCGGAGATCACGCCCACCTGGCGGTCCACCGCGTAGACCACCGCGCGCGCGAACTCCTGGTCGATCGCGACGAAGCTGTCGGCGACCTTCAGCGGGAGGTAGAGGACCGACGGCGCGAAGCCCGGGAAGCCGCCGCCGTTGTTCGCCTCGGCCACCTCGTCGGAGGCCTCGCCGTTGCCGTGGCCGTAGCGGACCTCGTCCTCGGGGTCGTTGTCGTCGTCGGCGAAGTCCCAGCCGGCGATGTCGTCGACGAAGCCGTTGGCGTCGTCGTCCACGCCGTCGGAATGGAAGCGGATCAGGTCCTGGCCGTCGCAGTGGCCGTTGCCGTTCGGGTCGGCGGCGCAGGCGTCGGCGAAGTCGTCGACCGAGACGAAGCCGTCGCCGTTGCAGTCGTGCGACGCACAGGCCGCGGGTACCGGCAGCTCGCCGGTGTTGAGCGCGACCTTGCGCGCGAGGTCGGTGTTGTCCCAGTAGTTGCCGCTGTCGAGCACGGCGATCACGACGTCGGGCCGGCCGGTGGTGTCTTCCCAGATCCCGGTGATGTCCATGCCGCTGCCGGGGACGTACTTCCAGGCCTCGCCGGAGCTCGCGCTGTAGTCGTCCGGTGTCGTGCCGGGCGCGACGAAGAGGTAGGAGGAGAAGTCGGCGGGATCGCTGCAGCCCGCCGCGGCGCAGGTCGGCCACGGCAGCTCGGCGGCGCCCGGCGCCGGCCAGAGCGCGAGGAGCAGCGCGGCCGCCACCCAGGGAGAACGCTGCCAGACACCGCTTCGAGCCCGCATCCAGACCTCCAGGCGCCGGGGGAACCCGGCACGATATCAGAAGGGACCGTCCGCGGGGTAAGTTCGTGCGAGGGGAAGGCCCCCGCGCCCGGCTCGGGGAGGCTCGGCGCGCGCCGTCCCCGGCGGCCGGCCGGGGCTACGCTGCGCCGCCATGGACTGGAACGACTCGCCCCTGTGGCTGGCCATCGGGCTCACCGGCAACGCCGCCTTCTTCTCGCGCTTCCTCGTGCAGTGGATCGCGTCGGAGCGCGCCGGCCGCAGCTACGTGCCGGTCGTCTTCTGGTACCTGAGCATCGCCGGCTCGCTGGTCCTGCTCGCCTACGCGATCCACCGCCGCGACCCGGTCTTCACGCTGGCCTTCCTCCCGAACTGCATCGTCTACGTGCGGAACCTCGTGCTCCTGCGGCGCAACGGGATGCGCGAGAGCCCGTCCGGGCCCTGAGCTAGAGGTCCCAGCGCTCCGGCGCGAACACCGCGTCGAGGCGCTCGGCGCGCCGGCGCAGGAACTCGCGCTGCTCGGGGTGGGTGAGGATGTAGAGCTCGTTGCGCTCGATCCCGCGCACCACCCGGCGCGCGACCTCCTCCGTCGCGATGACGCCCCCCTTCAGCGCGCCGGCCGGCGGCTGGTCGACGGCGGGGGCGTCCGGCGCCTCGCGCCCGCGCAGCCGCGCCGAGTTCCGGTCGATCTCGGTCGCGACGATCATCGGACACAGGGCGGAGACGCCGATCCCGTGCGCGGCGAGCTCGCGCCGCAGCGACTCGGTGAGGCCGACCACCGCGAACTTCGACGCGCAGTAGATCCCGAGCCAGCCCATCCCGACGAGCCCCGCCATCGAGGCGGTGTTCAGGATGTGGCCGCCCTGGCCCTGGGCGACCAGGCGCGGCGCGAAGGCGTCGACGCCGTGCACGACGCCCCAGAAGTTGACGTCCATGGTGAGGCGCCAGTCGTCGGGCGTGGCCTGGAGCAGCGGGCCGGCGAGCGCGATGCCGGCGTTGTTGCAGATCAGGTGGGCCGCGCCGAAGCGCTCCCAGACCGCGTCGGCGAGCGCCACCACGCTCGCGCGCCGGGTCACGTCGGTCGGGACGCAGAGCACCTCGGTGCCGCGCGCGGCGAGCCCCTTCGCGCGCGCCGCCATCCCGGCCTCGTCGAGGTCGGCGAGCACGATCCGGGCGCCGCGCGCCGCGAAGGCCTCGGCCAGCGCGAAGCCGATCCCGCCGGCCCCTCCCGTCACGACGGCGACCCGGTTGTGGAAGGGATCGGGGGGCATGGCGGTCCTCCTCGACGGGGCTGGCGAGGATACCTAGAACGGCGGGACGCGCGGGGGCACGCCGGCCGGTGCCGCGGGCGCCGGCACCGGCTCGCGCCGCGACGCGGCCCGCGCGAGCACGGCGCGGTAGCCCCTGGTGACCAGCGCCCCGTCGAGCAGGCCGCGCTCGGCGAGCATCCGGTGCATGCGCGGGAGCCGGTAGTGCGGGACCGTCATCAGGAGGTGGTGCTCGAGGTGGAAGTTCACGTGGTTCGGCGCCACGAGCAGGCGCTCCCACCCGCGCACGAGCGTGGTGCGCGTGTTGCGCAGGGGATCGGCGGGGTCCGGCACCATCGCGTGCTCGGCGATCGCGCGCACCCGGGTCACCAGCGTGTGGGTCGTGAGCCAGGCGCCGGCCCAGAGCAGGTACAGCCAGGGCCTGCCGAAGGCGGTCAGGACCGCGAGCAGGAGGCCGTTGGTGACGAGGAAGCCGACCAGCGCGCGGCGGCCGTCGGCGTCGCCCGCGCGCCAGCGCGCGCGCGAGCGCGCCCACGCGGCGCGCGCGAACTTGCGGCCCGTCCGGCCCGTGAGGTCGCGCCCGAGCTTGCGGCGCAGGCTCGCCCGGGTGATCGGAAAGGGCGTCACGAGCCCGAGATCGGGATCCTCCGCCGTCCAGTTCTTCGCGTGGTGCTGGAGGTGGTAGGGCCGGTAGGCGAAGAGGTCCGTCCAGACCGGATAGGCGCACAGCCAGCTTCCGGCCCAGTCGTTCCAGCGCCGGTCCGCGAGCAGCGTGCGGTGCGCGGCGTCGTGCATCAGGATCGCGCAGCCGAGCTGGCGCGCGCCGATCACGAAGAGCGCCACGACGACGGTGAGCGGATTCGGCCACGCGGCCACCAGGGCGAAGGCGGCCGCGACGAGCCCCCAGTTGATCGCGATCGAGAGCCAGCCGCGCGCGCTCGACACGCGCAGCAGGTCCTGGATCTCGGCGCGCGTGAAGCGCTCGTGCCAGGCGGCGTTGGTGCGCGGGCCGGCGTCGAGGTCCGGGGCAGCGGCCGCGAGGGTCGGGTCGGCAGCGGTCACGGGAGTCCTCCCCGGGCGAGGGCGCGGGTGTCGGCGGGTGCACGCCGGTGGCGCACCCCGTGGCGCTCCAGGAACGGCGCCCAGCAGGCCCGGCCGGCCTCGTCGTAGCGGCGCATCGCCTCGACGAGCGCCGCGCGCTCGGCGCCGGGCACGATCGGCTCGGGCAGGAGCGGGTCGAGCGCGAGGCGCCGCAGCATCGCGCCGCCCAGCCGGAACGACTCGACCATCGCGGCGCTCTCGGAGCGCTGCACAAGCCGCCGCCGGCTCCGATCGAGCTCGCGGACGCCGCGCCGGTAGCCGGCGACCAGCGCCGCGCCGTCCCAGAGCCCGCGCGCCCTCGCGTCGGTGACGGGATCGAGCGCGCGCAGCTCGGCGCTGAGCGAGCCCGCGGCGAGCCCGAGGCGCACGAGCTCCGCGCGCGCGGCGTCGATCCCGCCCGCCAGGTTGTCGGGCCGCAGCGCCGTGCCCGGAGCCAGCTCGCGGAAGCCGAGCAGGCGCAGCGCGCGCTCGTGCGCCGCGCGCGCCCTCCGCCCCGCCGGCGGCGCGGCCTTCGCCGCGAGCACGACGAGCCAGCTCCCGCTCCAGACGCGCAGCCGCTCGTCGAGCCGCCGCCAGCCCGTCACCCGCTCGCTGACCGCACGCGCACCCGCACCGAGCCGATACGAGCCGCGCTCGTCGCGTTCGACGAGACCCTCGGCGAGGAGCCGCGTGAGCGCGACCCGCACGCTGCCCTCGGCGAGCCCGAAGAGCGCCCCCGCCTCGACCAGCGCACGCACGGGCATCGAGCCCCGGCGCAGGGTGGAGAGCAGATCCAGGATCAGGCTGCGGGCGGAGACCGCGTCGGCCATCGCCCGGATATTACACGCCGAATCAGGATCCTGTCAAAAACTGTAACGAACGCGAACGAGCGTCGGGCGGGAAGCCGCGCCGCCGGGGCCCGGCCGGCGCGGCGCGCCCTCGCTCAGTCCCCCGACGGCGTTCCCTGCGGCACCGCGGGCTGGGACCCGGCGGCGTAGCGGTCGCGGCGGAAGGTCGCCGGCTGGGCGGCCGGGTCGGGGTGCTCGCCGAGCGGATCGACCCACGTGTAGCGGACCGGGCCCATCACGAGGTAGTCGAAGGTCGTGTCGAGCTCGCTCGGCCGCGTGACCAGCGTCGCGAGGCCCGCCGGAATCATGAGCACGCCACCCGCGATCGTGAGCGGGATCCCGAAGACGACGCGCGAGCCGACGTCGAGCATCTTCTCGCCCCGTCTTTCGTTCTCGGCCTGCGCCGGGCCCGCGACGAGCAGCGCACAGACCCCACCGAAGAGCAAGCGTCGAAGCATCTCGATCCTCCCAGAGCCCCGCCAGAGGGAAGGCCCGCTGGCGTATCGGCGGATCGGGTGGGGACTTGAGGCGGCTCCCGGCGGATCCCGACGGCCAACCGACAGCTCTTCGATTCACTTCCGTGTAGAACTGGAATCCCACGGGGGGAACAAGACGATGCTGATCGCTGCGCGCCTTCTCGCTCTTGCCTGCTTCCTCGGCGCCTCTGGATGTTCGGTGGCTCTCGCGCTGACGGGAGAGGACTCGATCCATCAGCTCGGCCTCGCCAAGGGGGTGGAGCGATCCCACCTGCACTCGATGCTGGGCCAGCCACCCGACTTCTCGACGCAGAATGCGGAAGGCAAGGTAGTCGACGTATGGAACTACCAGGACGACAACGAGACGTCATGGGGCCGTGCCACTGCCTGGGCCGTGGCCGACGTACTCACCCTGGGATTGAGCGAGCTGGCGTCGACGCCCTACGAGGCAGTCAAGGAAGCCAGCAACGATCGACACCTGATCGTGGTGTACGACGACGACATGCTGGTCGAGACCTACTACACGGGTGAGGGAGACGCCCCGAACACTCCGGCACCTGCCGGAAAGCCAAAGAAGAGAGTCTCGGGCCCTGGCGCTCGCTGACTTGCTGACCTGCAGAGTGTCACTCGACCCGTGAAGTTGGCGATCGAGGAAACGGGGTCGGAAAGCACGACAAGATCGTCCTGGCGGTCAGGCGCCTCGAGGAGTCACTCCGCCGAGTTGCCGCAGGTCTGCAGGCAATTTGCCTCCTCCCGGAGGTGTCTTGCGCGAAGAAGAGAGCAACTCGGCTCGAGTGGAAGATCGGCTCACACAGAACGGATACAGATCGAGGGTCAATCCACTCTCGAGACGGCAATCCAAGTAGTGCCACCGATGGTTGTCGGACATCCCTCTCGGAAGATGGGGGAGGATCAAGCCTGCAAGCAGCGGACCTCTGGACGTGGGATCGCAAGATCTGGCGCTTCTATTGAGGAATGCTCCGCGACTTCCGATAGATGTGAGGCAAGGCTCCGAGCCTAGTCAGCGATGAAGCGAGCGGGCTGCTTCGCCAGGCGTCCTGACAGCTCTGCTGCTTGCTTCTGTTCTGTATTGGTCCAGAGCACTGAACCTCCAAGCATTCCTATCCACGTGACAACGGGTAAACGGAACGCGTGGATCCAGATATCGTACTGGGAGTGAAAACGTGAACAGATTGACCCTGGGGACTCTACTGATCGGACTGTCCGGCTGCCTCAATATGCCGACCCAGCCCTCGCAGATCACCGGATCCTACACCTCCGGCCTCGAGTACGAGAGCTACAGCTGCGATCAACTGGGCGCCGAGATTGCCTCGATGGCGAGGCGCGAGAACCAGCTCGTAGCTGCACAGCGGCAGCGGATCAAGACAAGCCAGATGCAGGCCTTCTGGTGGGGCTTCGGCCAGGGCGACGGAATCGAAGCGTCCGAGCTGGCGAACGTCCGCGGCGAGAAGGAGGCCGTGCGCGAGGCGATGGCAGCGAAGCGCTGTATCTGAGCAATGCCCTACTCGCTCGGCTGACACCCGGTTGTCAAGCCTACCGCGCTCCCTCCGGACGGCATGGGTCCGGCCATCCTGCGTGCACCGCCGGGGAATTCGGCGGCTTCGATTTCGGCATCGGAGAGCGTCCCGTCCCGAGCGTGAAGCTGTCCGCGAAACGGGCGAATCCGAGCGCGACGCATCGAGTTGGTGTGGACTAGTGGGGATCCGGCACCCAGTTGCCGTGGAAGCCGAAGGGCACGCGCTGGGGCAGGTGGATGCGCGCGAGGGGGGCGGCGGCGAAGTCCTGGGCGTGGAGGATCACGACCTCGCTGCGGTCCGAGGGGGCGTCGTAGACGTAGGCCAGGATCCAGCCGTCGTCCTCGGCGGCGTCGGGAGTGCGCGGGACGAAGACGGGCTCGAGGAACCGGCGGCCGGGTGCGGCGCCGTGGACCTCGGTGGTGCGCTTCAGCAGGTCGTGCTTGTAGATCGGGCCCATCGCGAGCTCGTCGCCGAGGGTTCCCGTGTAGCCGTAGCGGATCGGCCGGCCGATCCGGCGCTCGTCGTGGCGCGGGAACTCGTGGCCGCGATCCGAGAGGGTGTCGGTCGAGACCTTGGCCGACGAGGGGTCGATCACCCAGCGGTCGAGCGTGGGGCGGCCCTCGTTCGGGCCGTTCCGGTCGCGGGCGAACATCTTGGGGTGGCGGCAGACGTCCATCACGACCCGGCCGTCGGCCGTCTCGTAGGCGTTGAGCGGGTGGAAGACGTAGCAGGGGGGGACCTCGAACCAGCGCACGCGGGCGGCGTCGGCGTCCTCGCGCGGGAGCAGGCCCACGCGCGCGCCGTAGTCGGGATCCCACGCGTAGGGGAACGGCATGCCGTTCTCGAGGTTCTCGGGCCGGAAGGTGCAGGGCAGGTCGAGGATCACGACGTAGCGCTCGGTGATCGCGCAGTCGTGGAGCATCGGCTTGCCGGGCACCGGGACGTTCACGGTCCGGCGCACGCGCGCGTCGGTGCCGACCACGACGTACTGGACGTAGTCCCACGCCCAGTAGTAGACCATCGCGTGCAGCTCGCCGGTGTCGGGATCGCGCTTCGGGTGTGCAGTGAAGGAGCCGGGCAGGGTACCGCCGAAGTCCGAGTAGGCAACGGTCTCGAGCTCGGGGGTGAGCTCGACCGGCAGGCCACCGGCCTCCACGATCGCGAAGGTGCGGCCGGCGTGCTCGATCACGTTGGTGTTGGCGACACCCGATCCCATCCCGTGTCGGGGCCCGGGTGTGAGCGGCAGGCCCTGCGCGGCCGCGACGGCGTCGTCGCGCACGTAGCGGTTGCGGTACCACTCGGCGCGCCCGTCGCGCAGGCGCAGGCCGTGCACCATGCCGTTCCCGGTGAACCAGTGATAGGTCCTGGGGTCGGGCGGCGTGACCGGGTTCGGGCCGATCCGCAGGAGACGGCCCCGGAGCTCGCGCGGGATCTCGCCCGTGACGGGCAGGTCGGAGGCGCTGAGCTCACGTGCCACCGGGGCGAAGTTGCCCGAGAGGTACGGGTTGCCGGGGGCGGACACAGCGACACCGTCCACCGGATCGCCGGCGGTGTCAACGGACCCGAGCCGGGAAGGCCGGAGGGCCCCCTACAGCTCCCCGCCGAGGCGCCGGAAGATGGCGTCGGGCGTGTCCTGGGCAGCCGCGCCGCCGACGTCGAGGGTGCGCAGGCCCGCCGAGAGGCGGCTGCACACGGCCGCCTCGTCGGCCACGCCGCGCTGGCGCAGCTCGCGCGGGAGGATCTTCGCGACGACCACCGCGAGCTCCGCGGGGGTTGCGGTGCGCGCCTCGAGGCCTGCCTCCTTGAGCGCGATGCGGACCGTGCCGCGTGCCTCGAGGCGCTCGAGCGACGTTCCCGCCTCGATCGCCTCGCACAGCCATTCGAACGCCTGCGAGCCCGCCATCGATCCCTCCCCGCCGGCCGTTCTTCGGCGCTCGCGGAGGCGAACTTGAGGCGGGGAAGCCGGCGAATGCCCGGGGGTTCGCAGCCCCGCCGGCCGCGGCTACCCGAAGGTGCGGGTCAGGAACCAGAAGAGGCCGAGGCCGCAGACCGCGGCGGAGCCGAGCTCGGCAACGAGCCGGTGCGGGCGGCCGCCGTCGATCCGGGCAAGGGCGCGCAGGAGCGGCCAGGCAGCCGCCACGATCGCGAGCTGGCCGAGCTCGACGCCGACGTTGAAGCCGAGCAGCGCCGGCACCAGCCGCTCGGCCGGCAGCGCGAGCTCGGCGAGGATGCCGGCGAAGCCGAAGCCGTGGATCAGCCCGAAGGCGAAGGCCACCGCGGCGCGCAGGCGCGCGGGCCGCTCCACCCGCGCGAGCAGTCCGAAGTGGCAGGCCGAGAAGAGCGCGAGGCCGACGAGCGCGCCGGCCGGCACCGCGCCGATCCCGGCCGCCGCGAGCGCGGCGAGCGCGAGGAGCCCGCCGCACGCCACCCACGGCACGCCGCGCCCGCCCCCGCCGAGCAGCCAGCCGTTCTCCGCCGCCACGAGCGCGATCGAGAAGCCGATCAGGGCCTCGATCGCCGCCGGCTCGGGCCGCACCACGCCGAGCACCGCGAGCGCGAGGGTCACGCTGTGGGCGACCGTGAAGCCCGTCACGAGGCCCGCGACCTCGCGCAGGCTGCCCGCGAGCAGGAGCAGCGCGAGCACGAAGGCCAGGTGGTCCCAACCGGTTGCGATGTGCTCGATCCCGAGCGCCACGTAGCCCGCGAAGGTGGTCCCGGCGGCGTCCGCACCGGCGGTGCCTGCCGGTGCCTCCGGGTCGCCGAGCGTCCAGCTCGGCTCGGCGTCGCTCAGCACGCGCTCGCGGATCTCGCCGCCGCCCGTCTCGACGCGCGCGAAGTGCAGGTGCGAGGGCGCCGCGTCGAGCAGGAAGGTGCTCGTGAGCCGGTAGCCGCCGCTGCGCTCGCAGCGCACGCGCCACTCGTAGACGGCCTGGCCCTCGGGCGCCGGCGCCGGCAGGGGATCGCCGAGCGGCTCGCAGGGGCGCCCGCCGCGCGCGAGCCGCAGCTCCGCCGCGAGCCGCTGCGCGACCGAGGCGGGGGCTCGCGGGTCCCGGACCGGGTCGACGCCGAGCCGGGTCAGCTCGAGCAGCGGCACCCGGACCCGGACCGCGGCCCCGTCCGGCGTGAGGCGCCAGCTCGACCAGGACAGGCTCCGCCCGTGGGCGCCGGCGTCGCCGGCGAGCAGGCAGGCGAGCGCTGCCAGCACGAGCCGCGCGGCGAGGCGCGGGCTCACGAGGCCGGCCCCGCGATCTCGATCTCGGCGCGCTCGCGCAGCTCCGCGAGGTAGCGGCGCAGCGCCTCGTCGCCGGCGCTGCGGCGCCACTCGGCGCGCACGTCGTCGGCAACGGCGTCGTAGGGCAGGGAGACCGGCGCCTCGCGCGCCGACAGCAACAGCACCTGGAAGCCGCCCGTGAAGGCGAGGGGCTCGCTCACCGCGCCCGGCGCGGCGGCGGCGAGCGCGGCGAGCGCATCGGGGCCGGCGTAGCCGGCGAGCTTCGCGGCAGGCAGCGGCGCATCCGGCAGCGGCGCCACGAGCGGATCACCGAGCGCCGCGGCCACGACGTCGAAGGGCTCGCCCGCACGCAGCCGCGCGGCGGCATCGGCGGCGCGCGCGCGCGCCTCGGCCTCGCTGCGCAGGGGCGCCGCGCGCACCCAGAGCTGGCGGGCGCGCAGGCGCCCGGGCTCGGTGAAGCGATCGGGATGCCCGGCGTGGAAGGCGCGCAGCGTGGCCTCGTCGGGCTCGGCGAGGGCGGCGTCCTCGGTGACGGACGCGATCATCGCGGTGACGAGCTGGTTGCGCACGAGGCGGTCGCTCTTCGCGAGGCCGAGCTCGAGCGCGCGCTGGACCAGCAGCTCCTCGTCCACCAGCCGGTCGAGCACGAAGCGCTCCTCCGCTGCGCCGACGGGGTTGCGCCGGTCGCTCTCGAGCGCGGCCAGCGCGCGCTGGTAGTCGGCGGCGCGCAGGGCGGCGCCGTTCACGGTGGCGACGGCGCCCTCGGGCAGCGCCGGGGCGCCAGCGCCCGAGCCGAGCAGGGACAGGCCCGCCGCGACGAGGCCCACCAGCGCGCCGGCCCCGAGCCAGGCGATCGACCGCGACCCTCCCTGCGCCACGAGGCCTCCGAGGGCCGTGATCCTACCCACCTCTTCGCGATACGCTCGCGGCAGACCGGGGAGGAGCGATGGCCGAGCCCGTCTACGCGATCCGCCGCCGCGCGGGCCTGCCGCCCGCTGCCGGCCGCTTCCGGGAGCGAGCCCGGCGCACCCGCCGGGCGCTCGCCGCGCTGCTCGCCGCGGCCGCGCTCGCCTGCGAGCTCGACGGCCGGGAGGCCACGGCCCCGCCGGCGCCCGCCGAGGCGGCGCCCGCCGCCCCGGCCGTCGTCACGCTGCCCGCCGGCTACCCGAGCCCGCTCGCGCCGCTGCGCGAGCTCGTCGGCCAGTACCCGCGCGACGTCGACCTCTGG
>WBZY01000131.1_pt2 | contig 10951 bp, 8 predicted proteins | sample 5204191 | NCBI WGS metagenome assembly WBZY01 (sample SAMN12344363, study PRJNA552823) | activated sludge metagenome | biome: Activated sludge suspended growth; feature: Anammox Sidestream; material: Wastewater; isolation source: activated sludge from anammox sidestream of wastewater treatment... | reverse complement strand
TGCCGGTCTCAAAATGATAATACTTGATCGGCGAAAGTTCCGTCTCCGTCAGCTTCTGCAAAATTCCCGTCGCCTTCGGCCCCTGGACCGCGATCTGGCAATAGTCTGCCGATGCGTTTCGGAGGCTTACGTTCTCGTTACCCTTATGCGAGGTGATCCAGGCCCAATCCTTCTCGGTCGTCCCCGCATTAACGACAAGCAGGAGTTTCTCAGCACCAAAACGGTAAACGAGCAGGTCGTCAACCGTCCCACCGTGTTCATTCGGAAGCGCCGAGTAATGCGCCTGGCCGTCGACAAGTTTCGTGACATCGTTCGTTGTCAACCGGTTAACGAACGATACGGCATCCGGTCCCTCGACCCAGATCTCGCCCATATGCGAAACATCGAATAGGCCGGCGGCCGTTCGCGTACGCATATGCTCCTCGATCACGCCGGCAGTGTACTGCACCGGCATGTCCCAACCACCGAAATCCACCATCTTACCGCCAAGATCTCGATGTGTCTGATTGAGGGGTGTTTTCTTCAGCTCGCTCTTGGGTGTTAATTGGGCGTCCATAGTGATTTCGGCATTGCTTCACTGAGCTCAAGGCCTTGGCTTCAGAAACTCGAAAACCTAAATGTAATTTAGAGCGCGTTCGCACTCAAGTCGCGAATGGGGTCCGGGAAGAAAACATTGACCAAAATCGCGGCCTCAGGTTTCGCCATCGTTCTCGTGGGAAGAAAACCGGCGCGTACTCAGTTCTCTTTCTTTTTCATTTCTGCCGGAAGTTTACCGGCTGCGGCCACTATCTCGTTGCAGAGCTCGATCGAACCAATAACCGATCCTTTTTCTTCCTCCCGCGTCGATCGGTCAAGCTCCATTTTTAGTGGATCGAGGTACCGCCTGGACGCGGCCGCCAACCCGCGAACCGCCTTCGAAAATCGATCCGGGTCCTTTTTCGCACGCTTATCGCCACCTTCCCGGATAGGGGCAGAGTTAGGGTTTGCGGCTAGATTGTCGATATCGTCCACCGCCTTTTGAAGGATCTTTCGTATATCGTTCAAGAGTTCTGCTCGAGATCCCTTTGGCGGTTCGCCCCACGATCTTGAGTCCTTTTCGGTCTCCCGCCAGCCGTTGACATTAATACCTAGTACGGCAAAACGACGGTCAGCCATTCGGGTTAGAACGTCAATGCGAACATCTATGTCCTGTGCGTCGCGAACGATCTCGATCTCGGGCTCGGTCAAATAGTCTCGCCGCTGGGCCGATATCACGGTGAAGCAGCCGAGACAAACTAAAGCGGCGATCAATATTCGAACGGGCCCGTTGGTCATCGAAATCATGGTTTGATCCTCGGAACTACAGAGTCGCTGTATAAGGGTTCGATCGCCTTTCTACGTGCATCACGAAGATAGCCGATCAGATGCCGTACGTACGGCTCGTATCTGATCGGAATGTCGCGGCGGATCAGTTCGAGCCGCGGGCGAAATTGCCGTAGGCCAATCTCGAACCGCTTGTAGTTGTACAGGACCTTCCGGCTGTCCTGATCGCTCTTGTCCAGAAAATCGATGGTGTTGTCCATCAGCCCATGGAAGCCGCCAAGCTGTTTGTACATCTCGTCGAGATTCTCCTGGGCCTTGAGTGCTTCGGCTTGCTTGAGCCTGGCCGACATCAGGCTGAGCGCGAGCTGTGTCCGTTTTTTTACGTCCGGAACCGATTCCAACTGGGTCCGCTCTTCCTTTGAAACTACTTTGAGCGGAGGAGGCGCGACGTCATCCTGGATCGATTGGGCTACTGCGGGGCTTGTGACAGACAGCAACACGATCGCAGCCGCCAGAAAAATAAGCTTTGATCGTTTTGGTAAACGTATCATCTCCGCGTTATGCAAAGTGCGTCCTTACGGTTCACTTGCCTTTTTTCTCCTTTATCTGCTTTTGCAGCGACGGGATCCTCAAATTGACCTTCTCTATTTCCAGCTTGTTCTTTTCCTTATCGGCATAACGCAGGAACAGCTGATAATTGGCCATCGCATCCGCATATTCCGTAAGTTGATCATGCGCGATACCGAGAAAATAATATGCAATCGCCGAATTTGGTTGATTTTCGATCAGCCAGCGATACTGTTCCTTTGACTCGGCGTATCGTTTGAGTTGGAAAAGTGCGGTCGCAAGGTTCGCCCTGATCGTGACGTTCTCCGGCGACAACGATACGAGCCGACCAAGCAATTCGACCGCATTGGCGTACCTCTTTGCCTGAACGAGTGCTGCCGCAAACCCGACCGCGTGGCTAATGTTCGACGGATCCGCTTCGGATGCCCGCCGACAGTATTGCAGGGCTTTTTCCGGATCCGTCGTCCGATAAAGGCGGCAGAGCTTTCCAAGCAGGAAAGGATCGTTGGGCCTTTTGCCGAGGAGTTGCTCCACCGACGTCGCATTGTCGGTTGCACTGACGATAATTCTATCACGGAGTGCAACGGTCTCGGGCGTTGGGTCCTTGATCGTGTCAAGAAGGGCCACCGCCTCTTCGGCCTTTCCGCTCGAGAAGAGCAGCCTCGCACGCAGGGCCCTGACGGAAGGTGCAGTTGCAGCGACGGATTCGAGATCTCGCACAAGGGGTTCAGCTCCACGAAGATCACCCTCGTCAATGGCCGCACTTGCCTTTGATCTGAGTGCGAACTGGTTCTTTGGATCGAGCTCAAGTGCCTTTTCCAGGCTAGCCCTGAAAGCTGCTTTCTGGCCAAGCGCGAATTCTATCGCCGCCCGGGCGGCCCACGCAGCGGCCGTCGTCCTGGCTCCGCTGGTCAAGGCGGTCAAGCGAGCTAAAAGGTCTTTTAGATCGTCGGGCTTTGGGTTTGAGTTCAATCTAAGTTCAACCAGGGCCGAATAGGCTAGCGTGTTCTGGTCATCAATGGAGATAGCCTTAACAAGCAGTTTTTCGGCTTCCGGGTACGCACCCTTGCCCACCAGGAGCGATCCCAAACTTGCGAGTGCCAGCGTCCAATCGGGCCTAAGGTCGACCGCTTTTCTCAAGGCTTTCTCGGCCTCGGCTACCCGTCCCAGGGCGAGCAGGGCGCTCGCACGCTGATATTCGGCTTCGGGGAATTCGCCGACAGCCGATATCGCTTTCTCATAGAGTTCGATCGCACCCGCCAGATCGCCCTTTTCGTGAAGGTCCTGGGCCTTTTGAAACAAAGCAACGCCGTCCACCGTTCCATCTTCAGCGTCCTGGGCAGGGGCCGGAACGAGTGACAGAAACATGACCGCAAGGATAGCAAGCCAACCTGGTAATTGGCCAAAAACTCGTTTCCGGAAGAATGGGGTCCGTATAAGCTTCATTTCGCGATGCACATTATCCTATCACCGGCTACGTTTTCACGCTAACTTTCGCGGGCCGCCCATGAATATCCATCCTGTCTGTTTGCGAACGTGCCAACGCTGGGATAAGATTCCCTACTTGTGCGAAACTCGATTTACGCCGTAGACCAGGGCGAGAAATGATCCCAGCAGTGCAAGCGGAAAACGTCAATTCAACCACGCTGAAGGCCGCTGAAAAGGAACTCAGGCTGCGCCGTTTGATGCGCGAAATGAAGCCTGTGTTGGTCGCCTATTCGGGTGGCGTTGACAGCACCTATCTGGCATTTATCGCGCACCGCGAGCTTGGCTCGGATGCCATGTGCGTACTAGGGCTTTCACCCAGCGTGTCGGGATTTCAGCGCCGCGAGGCTGCCGAAGCGGCCGCTTCCGGCGGTTTTTCGTTTTGTACGGTTACTACGCATGAGATGGATGATCGGAACTATTCGGCGAATCCGTCCAACCGATGCTATTTCTGCAAATCAGAACTTTTCGGCAGGTTGGGGGCGCTTGCTGAGCAGCGTGGAATAGCAAACATCGTCGACGGTACTAACGCTGACGACCTTGGAGAACACAGGCCCGGCCGCGCGGCGGCGAGCGAAAACAATGTCCGGAGTCCACTCGCCGAGATCGGCTTTTCGAAGCTTGAGATCCGGGAAAGAAGCCGCGAGCATGGCTTGGTCTCGTGGGATCGTCCGGCCAGTCCGTGCCTTTCTTCGCGGATCGCAACCGGCATCCCTATTACTGTCGAACGCTTAACCCTGATCGAACAGGGTGAACGGATCCTGCGGAAACTTGGTTTTCGTGAATTCAGGGTCCGCGTTCACGACGGTCTTGCGCGGATCGAGATATCGCCCAATGAATTTAGCAAGGTCCTTAGTGTCGAGATCTTCGCCCAGATCAGTTCCGCTTTCAAAGAGAAGGGATTTCAGTATGTAACGCTAGACCTTGAAGGCTACAGACCGGGGTCGACCAATGGAGTTGTTCCCGTTGAAGCGCGTTACCGGAAAGTGCAAAATCATTAATTTGGAGAATTTATAGAGATGGCAAATCCGATGGCCGATGAAGTTCGGCGTTTCAAGGGCAGCGACGAAAAGAACCCGTTCGAGGCCATGAGTGAGCGTTTTGATAGGGCCGCTCAGCTTTTGGGCCTTGATCCTGACCTGTACGCGGTGATGCGAGTTCCAAGCCGCGAGATAAAGGTCTATGTTCCCGTCCGAATGGACACCGGACACATTCAGGTTTTCGAAGGTTATCGCGTGCAGCACAATTTTGCCCGCGGTCCCGCAAAGGGCGGAATACGCTATGCACCCGATGTGAACCTCGACGAGGTTAAGGCACTCTCGGCCTGGATGACATGGAAGTGTGCCGTGGTCAACGTGCCTTTCGGCGGCGGAAAGGGCGGCATCATTTGCAATCCGCAGCAAATGTCAGAAGGGGAACTCGAACGGTTGACGCGGCGGTATACAGCGGAATTGATCGATTTCATCGGCCCGGACAAGGATGTGCCCGCGCCGGATATGAATACTAATGAACAGACGATGGCATGGATAATGGACACTTACTCCATGCATGCCCGGCATACCGTAACCGCTGTTGTAACCGGTAAGCCAGTGGCGATCGGCGGTTCACAGGGCCGGCGAGAGGCGACGGGCCGCGGGGTAATGTTTTGCGTAAATGAAGCAATAAAACGATTTGACTTGACACCTTCTACAACCTCGGTCGTTGTCCAGGGATCAGGCAACGTTGGCGGCATCGGTGCTCGGCTGATGCATGAGCATGGCTATAAGGTGGTGGGGATCTCCGATATTGGAAGCGGGATCTACAACGAGAAGGGCCTGGATATCCCGCATGTACTTGAGTATCTGCAGAAAAATCGCACGCTTGAGGATTATCCGGAGGCCGAACAGGTTTCGAACAAAGATCTGCTTGAGATGGAGTGCGACGTCCTGGCACCGTGTGCAACCGAAAACCAAATAACGTCGGAGAACGCCGATCGTATCAAATGCAAGATCCTGGCCGAGGGAGCGAACGGCCCGACAACGCCAAAGGCAGACAAGATACTGCACGACAAGGGAATATTCGTGATCCCTGACATTCTGGCCAATGCCGGAGGCGTGACCGTTTCGTATTTTGAATGGGTCCAGGACCGGATGGGATATTTCTGGCCTGAAGCCCAGGTGAACGAACGTCTCGAAGAGAAGATGGTTGCGAGCTTCAATGAATTGTCGCATTTCGCAGCGAAACACGACGTTGACACGCGGACCGCTGCTTATATGCTCGCCATTGACAGGGTAGCTTTTGACACGAGGATGCGCGGCATTTATGCCTGAAATAATCACGTAATGTGTTAAAAACACTTGCTTTTGACTATTAGTTAAGTTAAGGTCGTAAAAAGGTAAATGGCGGTAATGCTCTGACAACTCGGAGTTGCGCCTTTTTTCGTAACCAAACTTGCAGTTATTGAAACTCTTGCACAAATCCCGGTGTCCACGGAAATAGGGTGGCGCGGGCTTTCTGAATTAACACCGCGGTGCTTTGAAACGAGTCTTTATTTAGAATATAGAGATCGCTGCTGCGGACTGAAATTTTTATCACGGCGGAGGAAAATGATGAAACTCGCTTATAGAGTGTGTATTGCTACGCTGGTCTTGTTGTCGTTCGTGCTTGCTGCATCTGCTCAGACAACAACGGATTTTAAGAATCCTAGATCAGCTGACGATCCGAGGAACACGGCGCCGACCGTTGGGACAGGCGGACCGGTCGGCGGACCGACGGGTCTGTTCACCGTTTATGACGGCCAGGTCCTGCGCAGGGGAGAATATACGTTTAGCGGTGCGATCAGCAATTTTGATCGCGATCCGGGGAACGTCGATCTCCAGGAGATCCCCGTAAGCTTTCAGGTCGGCATTACCGATAATTTTGAATTGTTCTTTAATACAGATGCATACAGGCAGGTCAAGGTGAATTCCCCGCGGAATCTATCGAGCTTCTATTTGCCGAATTCACAGATCGGCGGCATTAGCCCGGCCGCTATCATACTTGCTCCGTCGGGGCCAGGTTCGGGGCCGCTTGAAGGCTTGGCGGTCTTTAGGCCGGCCGGCGCTCCGTTCGTTGCATTCCCATACTTTGGCGGTTCGGCCGGTAGCTTCGGCTTGCCGTTCTCGGGCCCGGTGTTTGGGTACCCGGCGGGGACGAATGCCTTGCTTGGGCCAACGCTGACCGGCGGTAACGGTGCTCACGCATTTCCCGGGATCGGTTCGGTTTATGGCAGCATTTTGCCCGGCGTTGTTCTGCAAACCGTTTGCACAAGCGGTGCGGCGACCTGCCCAACTGTTGCAACCCTGCCAACATCGTTTACGACGCGGCCGTCCTACCTCCCTGACGCTCCATTCATTAACCGGACATATGGCGAGTCTTCGTTCAGCACGTTCACGGTGGGTGGAAAGGTTCGGTTCACGAATGTTAACAACCCGGTCGGCTTCGGTATCATCGGTTACTATCGATTCTATGCTGACAGCCCGAGCGAGTTGACAGGCTTTAATCAGCTTCAGCGTGGTTCGAGCCCGGGTGCCGATCGGGGAGACATCGGGGGGGCAGTGTTCCTTGATGCCCGAGTCGCAAAATGGGCAAACATTTCCGGTAACGTAGGCTACAACCTGAACAGCAGCGTCAAGGGCAATATGCTTGGGGGAAAGGTAACCCTGCTTGATCGTCCGGATGAGCTCATGTTCTCAGGCGGCGTGGACTTTCCGGTCAACCGGTATTTCCAACCCATACTCGAGGCCCGTGTGATACGGTACATGGCCGGGCAGACGCCGAATGCGTTCCTCAATCACCCCATCGAAGGTATCGCGGGAGCTCGGATCTACCCAGCTCGCTGGCTTAGCTTCGGTCTGGCATATCGCTATCACGCCAACCAACAGGACCGTGATTCGTTCGATGATGACACTTTCTCTAACGGAGCTTTCGTTTCCTGTGCGGCAGGTACGGAACAGTGCGTGACACAAAATGTCGTTACCACAGGCCGGGGCATACCGGCGGGATTCCTGACCTCTCAGGATCCGCACGGATACATTCTTCAGGCTACGATCGGACGGCGCAATCCGCGGAAATCGGCCGAGATCAACAAACCGGCGAATGTCACCGCGTTGACGGTCAGCGATTCCGAGGTAACGTTGCCGTGTCCCGCCGGACAGCGTTCGAAGTCGGGCGGCTGTAACGACAACACGACGATCAACGTCAATACGACCGCGGTCGATCCTGAGAATGATGTTCTGACCTACAACTACACGGTCTCGGGTGGACGCGTTGTTGGTTCGGGTGCGAGCGTTCAGTGGGACCTGAGCGGTTTGCAGCCCGGTTCATACACGATCACGGCCGGCGTTGACGACGGCTGCGGACTTTGCGGCCAGACCAAGACGGAAACGGTACGCGTGGTCAGCTGTCCGGATTGCGAATCGCCATGCGAATGCTGGACGATCGATGTGACCGGACCGGCAGGAATCACGCAGCCTGGTGAATCGATGACGTTCACGGCAAACGTGAGCGGCGGCACGGCGACCGACATCACCTATAACTGGTCGGTGTCGTCCGGTACCATCACCTCCGGCCAGGGTACGCCAAGCATCACGGTTTCGACATCGAAAGAAATGGCGAACTCATCGGTTACTGCAACGGTCGAGGTTGGCGGAACGGGCGTTTGCGAGACCTGCCCGAGGACCGATTCGGAAACCGGTGGTATTGCTGACCTTCCGAAGGCACAGCTTATCGACGAATTCGGCAAGATGCCGAACGACGATATTCGTGGCCGATTGGATGCGTTCTTTGCCGACCTGTCGAACAACCCGCAGAGCCAGGGTTACGTGATCCTGTACGGTTCTGAGAAGGAGATGTCAACCCGCGAGAAACTGATCTCGAACCACATCAACTTCCGCAACTTTGACAGGTCGCGCATCACGATAGTTCGTGGCGGTGTTCACGAGACCGGTACGGTTTACACGAAACTCTATCGTGTGCCGCCGGGTGCTGATAACCCGACACCGTAGGTCTTAGCTTCGCAAATGCGAACATAAAGATAGGGGCGGTCCGCAAGGACGGCCCCTTTTCGCTTGGCCGAGCGTCGGGCCGCCCTCCAGAAAATGTTTACAACCGCACGAGAATCGTGTACGATTTATTACATTGAGCGTTAGCCGCCCTTTCTTCCCATGAAAAATTGAATCTCGCCGCAAATTGCATTGAAGGTGCAAACCGCGGCCATTCGTCATCATCTGAATACCGGGTACCTGTAATAGGTGAACGGATATCTGAAAGAACCCAGCCGATCAGTTATGTTTGAAGAAAACGCACAATCTGCCGCCGCTCGCCTTCGGAACTCCGCCGTCGTATATCTTCTTATCCTCGCATTCGTGGTCTCGGGCACCGCTGCTGCAGCTACGGATGACGGTGAGAACGTTTTTCTTGATACGCGGACCGACACCCAGTGGTCGGTGATCGGGCCGAATGGCGGCGACGTGCGCTCGGTCGCGATCGATCCGCGAAATAAGGACGTAATTTATATTGGCACGATGGATGGCCAGATACATCGTTCAATGGATGCGGGCAAAACGTGGCGGATGCTTGTGCGGTTTGATATTCCGCTTCTTATGCTTGACCAGCTTTTTGTTGACAGTCAGGATTCGAAGACAATTTACGCCAGCGGCCATCGGGGCAATCTGCCAGGCGGATTCTTCAAATCCGTTGACGGCGGCGCGACGTGGAAGGAAGCCAAGGACCTAAAGCACGAAGCGATCCACGCGATGGTGCAGTCTGCTAAAGATCCCCAAACCCTTTATGTTGGATCAAAAACAGGCATTTTTGTGTCGGCAGATAAGGGTGATGATTGGAAGAGGCTCGATTCGGACACGATGCCGGTTGATATCAATTCGATGGCCGTTGACCCGAACAATACGGCAACACTATATGCCGGTACCAATTGGCGTCCGTACAAATCATCTGATAGCGGCAAGAGTTGGCGGCTGATCAAGACCGGAATGATCGATGATTCGGATGTTTTTGCCATTACGGTCAACTCAAAGGACAACAACCACCTAATCGCTTCGGCCTGCAGCGGGATATACGAATCGCTGAACGGCGGCGATAATTGGAGAAAGGTCCAGGGAATTCCGTCAACCTCGCGCCGAACCCGCGATATCGTTCAACACCCAACGATACCCAGTACGATCTATGCCGCGACAACGCAGGGGTTTTGGATGACGACGAACGGCGGCCAGTCGTGGATCCTTACTACGCCGCGCACCCTTGAGGTAAACTCGATCGCCGTCCACCCGGATCAGCCGAACCGCGTTTTTATCGGAACCAATAATTACGGCGTTATGGTCTCGAACGACGGCGGCCGCAATTTTACACCGACCAACGATAATTTCACGAGCCGATTTACTTATTCGATCACGCCCGATCTGACCCAGCCTGACCGCCTTTATGCGACCACGATGAACACGAGCACGACAGGCGGCTTCTTCTTCTACAGCTCCGATGGTGGCGGAACATGGACACAGGCGAAGGGGCTGGATGTCAACCGAACCTCTCCGTTCGCGGTTCTGCAGGATCGCGTCGATCAGAACAAGATCTATCTCGGCTCAGGCTCAGGCCTGTTCCGCTCGCTCGATCGCGGCGTTTCGTGGTCGGCCGTAACTGCCGTAAAGCCGGTCAAGAAGGCTCCCGTCAGGCGTACGGCCGCTCGGAAGGGTAAGGCAGCGCCCGCAAAAAGCAAGCCGGCGCCGAAACCTGCGATCGACGCAAAGGCCGGGCAGGAATTAGTCCCGGTATTGACCGAAAAGGTAAACGTCCTCGCCCATACCGAAGACGATAAGAACGGCATTCTCGCAGGCACGGACAATGGCCTCTACCGCTCCTACGACCTCGCGAAGGGTTGGGAGAAGATCACTTTCGGAGAAGGGCTCAACACAAAAGTATTTGCCATCGCCTCATCGCCGCTCGTACCTGGAACGATTTGGGTCGGTACCGCAACCTCCGGCGTTCTCGTCTCGAACGATGGGGGCGAGACCTGGGCAAAAGCAGGCGGATCACCGTCGGGCGTTCCGGTCAACTCGATCGTGATCGACCCTAAGCGGCCAAACTACATTTACGTTGGCACGATCCATACGCTCTACCTCAGCCGTGACGGTGGCCGAACCTGGACTCGGCGCGGCGGTAACTTGCCGCTTGGCAACTTCAGGAGCATAGTGATCGACCCGCGAAACTCGGACGAGGTATTTGCTTCCAGTTCCCTCGAGAACGACGGCGGAGTTTATTATTCGAAGGATGCCGGACAGAACTGGAAACGTGTGGATTCAAAGGACCTCAAACTTCCGAGCCGGCGTATCTGGTCGCTGATCTTTGACCCGAGCGATCCGAGCAGGATGTATGCCGGGACACATTCTTCAGGAATTTACAGCATTCAACGTAATGTTGAGGCCACGGCAATTAGCGGAAACTGAAGCGGGAGCATCCATGATCGCTGCGCCGGGCGGAACGTACCGTCCGGCGCATTTTCATTTTTCGGGAAAGCGGTGCTTATGAAGCCGCTGCCACGCTTTGAAGTTGGCGATTTCAGCCCCTA
>WBZY01001634.1_pt1 | contig 10962 bp, 9 predicted proteins | sample 5204191 | NCBI WGS metagenome assembly WBZY01 (sample SAMN12344363, study PRJNA552823) | activated sludge metagenome | biome: Activated sludge suspended growth; feature: Anammox Sidestream; material: Wastewater; isolation source: activated sludge from anammox sidestream of wastewater treatment... | reverse complement strand
GCTGGGTCCGGGCGAGGTCTCGCGGCTCCATGAGAATCGGCGCCAAGTTACGAGAGGTCCCCGGCGGTGTCAAAGCACGTCCCAGGGCTCCGCCGAGAGGCCGAGGCGGCGCACCTCCGCCTCGGCACGCCGTACGTAGGCAGGCGTGAGGTCGGCGGCGGCCAGCCCCTCGCCGGCGGCGAGCAGCCGCACGCCGAGCCGGCCTACCCACGCGGCGTCGGGCGCGAGCGGCAGGCAGCGCACCCGGTCGGTCGCGAGCGCGGCGGCCACCGCGTCCGCGCCTTCGCCCACCACGAGGAGCGGTCCCGGCGCAGCGGCGAGCCGCGCCGCGAGCGCCTCGATCCCGATCACGAGCGGGCCCCAGAGCGGCCTCGCGAGCGGATCGCCGCCGCGCTGGGCCGCGGCGTAGAGCTCGCCGCGCCGGGCGTCGAGGACGGCCACGACCTCGGGCGGCGCGGCCGGCCCCGCCAGCGCCACCCCCTTCGCGGCGAGCGCGGCGAGGGTCGGAACGGCCGCCAGGCCCGCGTTCCTGCCGAAGGCGAGCCCCTTCGCCGTGGCGGCACCGACGCGCAGGCCCGTGAACGAGCCGGGCCCGATCGAGACCGCGATCCCCCCGAGCGCGCCGGGCGCGAGCCCGTGCGACTCGAGCAGCGCCAGCACCGCCGGCAAGAGGGTCTCGGAGGCGGGCCGACCCGGCGGCGCCGGATCCGCGCCCACGACCTCACCGTCGCGCAGGAGCGCCACGCTCGCGCGCTCGCTCGCCGACTCGATCGCGAGCAGCCAGGGGGGAGCGTCGCGCAACGCGCTCAGAGCCCAGCGCTCTGGCGCACCCAGTCGACGAAGGTCCGCCAGTGGCGGGAGAGGTCGTTCCAGAACGCCAGCGCCATCAGCATCACCAGGAAGGTGATCCCGACCTGCTGCACGAGCTCGCGCGTGCGCAGGGAGAGCGGCGAGCGCTTGACCCCTTCGACCGCGATCAGCAGCGCCTGGCCGCCGTCGAGCATGGGGATCGGGAGCAGGTTCAGGATGGCGAGGTTGATGCTGATCAGGACCAGGGTCGAGAGGTACGCCTGCCACCCGCGCTCGAAGGCGCTGTGCGCGATCTCGGCGATCCCGATCGGGCCCGCGAGCTGCTTGCGCGAGACCTCGCCCGTCACGATGCGCGAGAAGCCGCCCAGGAAGGTCCGCGTCAGGTCCGCGGTCATGCCGGCGGCGCGTGCGATCGCGCCGAGCGGGTTCGTCACGCGGTCCACGCCCATCGTGCCCTGTACCGCGGCCGCCTGGGCGGTGATCCCGATCAGCCAGCGCTCCTCGGGAATGCCGAGGCCCGTGTCGGCCTCCTTGCGCTCGGGCGCGATGCGCAGCTCGCGGCGCTCGCCGGCGCGCGCGGTGACGATCTCGAGCGGGCGGCCGTTGCTCGCGCGCACCAGCTCCGAGAACGACGCGAAGCTCCCGACCGGGCGCCCGTCCACCGCGACGATCAGGTCTCCAGGCTGGAGCCCGGCGCGCTCGGCGGGAGAGTCCGGCGAGATCTGCGCTACCAGCACGGTCGCCGGCACCACGCCGAGCGCGTCGAGGCTCCCGAGCGCGGGCACGCGCAGCTCGATCCGCTCCGGCTCGGCGTCGGGCGGACCCGCCCGCTCGACCTCGAGCCGCGCCTCGCTCCGCGCCTGCGCATAGCGGGAGGCGAGCTGGCTCCAGTCCTCCACGGGCTCGCCGTCCACGCTCTCGACGCGGTCGCCGCTGCGCAGCCCGGCGCGCGTGGCGGGCGCATCGGCGCCCGGGATCCCGAGCACGGGGGCCATCCGCAGGTGGCCGAGCCCGGCGAAGCCCACCTGCGCCGAGCTGCCGTACTCGTCGAGCCCCGAGCGCGCCTCGATCGGCAGCGCCAGCTCGATCGTCTCGCCGCCGCGCTCGAGCTCGACCGCCACGGTCTCGCCGGCGCGGGTACGGACCGCCTCCTCGACGCCGTCCCACCAGCGCACCGGCTCGCCCGCGATCGCGAGCACGCGGTCGCCCACCTGGATGCCCGCGCGCTCGGCGGGCGAGGCGGCCTCCACCGTCCCGACGACCGCCGCCGGACGGGGCATGCCGATCAGCAGCACCGTCGCGAAGATCAGCACCGGGAGGAGCAGGTTCATCGCCGGGCCTGCGAACAGGATCAGGAGCCGCTGCCAGACCGGCTTGCGGTTGAAGGCGCGATGCTCCTCGCCCGGTGCGAGCACCTCCTCGCCCTCGCCCTCCTCGCCGCCGGGGTCGGGGCTCTCGCCGACCATCTTGACGAAGCCGCCGAGCGGGAACCACGCGGCCAGGTACTCGGTCTCGCCGCGCCGGAAGGCCAGCTTCCAGGGCCCGATGCCGATCGGCGGGCCGAAGCCGAGCGAGAAGCGCAGCACCTTCACGTCGAAGAGCTTTGCCACGAGGAAGTGGCCGAGCTCGTGCACGAAGATCAGCACGCCCAGCATGAGGACGAAGGCGAAGACGAAGCTGAGCGCGGTCATCCGGGGGGCTCTCCTGCACCAAGGCGTTCGCGGGCGCGGGCGCGGGCCCAGGCATCGGCCTCGAGCACGTCGCCGACGTCGCGCAGCGCCCCGCCGCTCGAGCGGGCGCCGTACGCCTCGAGGAGGGCCGCGTTGGTGGCGGCGATCTCGGGAAAGGCGATCCGGCCGGCCAGGAAGGCGGCGACCGCCGCCTCGTTGGCGGCGTTCAGCACGGCCGGTGCGGCCTCGCCGGCGGCGAGCGCCGCGTAGGCGAGGCCGAGGCACGGGAAGCGCTCGCGGTCCGGCGCCTCGAAGTCGAGACGCGCGGCCGCCGCCAGGTCGAGGCGCGCGAGATCGGCCAGCGGGCCGCCCGCGTCGAGCAGCGGCAGGCGCTCGGGCCACGCGAGCGCGACCGCGATCGGGGCCCGCATGTCGGGCACCCCGAGCTGGGCGAGCCAGGATCCGTCGTTCATCTCGACCAGGGAGTGCACGACCGACTGCGGGTGCACGACCACGTCCACCCGCTCGGGCGGCAGGTCGAAGAGCCAGCGCGCCTCGATCACCTCGAGCCCCTTGTTCATGAGCGTCGCCGAATCGATGCTGATCTTCGGGCCCATCGTCCAGTTCGGGTGGGCGAGCGCCTGCTCGACGCCGGCGGCCGCGATGCGGGCGGCGGGCCAGGTGCGGAACGGCCCCCCGGAGGCGGTCAGCACGATCCGGCGCAGGTCCTCGCGGCGCTGGCCGGCCAGCGCCTGGAAGATCGCGCTGTGCTCGCTGTCGACGGGCAGCAGGCGTACGCCGCGCGCCCGTGCCTCGCGCAGCACCAGCGCGCCGGCCATCACCAGCACCTCCTTGTTGGCGAGCGCGACGTCGCGGCCGGCGTGGATCGCCGCGAGCGTCGGGCGCAGCCCGACGGCGCCTACCAGCGCCGACATCACCAGGTCCGCGTCATGGACGGCGACCGCCTCGAGGCCCGCCTCGCCCCACTCGATCTTCGGCGCCTCGGCGCCGAGCGCTGCGCGCAGCGCGCCGGCCGCCTCGGCGTCGGCCACTGCCACGAGCTCGGGCCGCAGCCGGCGCACCTGCTCGGCGAGCTTCCCGACCCGGCGACCCGCGGCAAGGGCGCTCACGCGGAAGCGCTCCGGGAACGCCTCCGCCACGGCCAGCGTCCGCTCGCCGATGCTGCCGGTCGCACCGAGGACCACGAGCCGCTTCACGGCTCGCCCCCGCCGTCGCGGCGCACCTGCGCCGAGGTGAGCCCGTAGCGCCGCTCGCGGTTCTGGTAGGAGAGGATCGCCTCGACCAGGTCGTTCTTGCGGAAGTCCGGCCACATCACGTCCGTCACGTGGATCTCGGAGTAGGCGATCTGCCAGAGCAGGAAGTTCGAGATGCGCGACTCGCCGCCGGTGCGGATCAGCAGGTCCGGCTCGGGCAGGTCCGGCTGGTAGAGATAGGCTGCGAACACCTTCTCGTCGATCTGCTCGGGGTCGAGCTTGCCCTGCTCGGCCTCGCGGGCGATCCGGCGCGCGGCGTCGACGATCTCCGTGCGGCCTCCGTAGGAGAGTGCGAAGAGCACCACCATCTCGCTGTTGTCGCGGGTGCTGCAGATCGCATGGTCGAGCTTCGCCCGCACGGACGCCGGGAGCCGCTCGAGCCGGCCCATGGCGCGCAGGCGGATGCGGTTGCGCTGGAGCTCGGCGAGCTCGGCGTCGAGGTAGTGCTCGAGGAGCCCCATCAGCGCGTCGACCTCGCCCTTCGGGCGGTTCCAGTTCTCGGTCGAGAACGCGTACAGGGTGAGCTGGCCGACGCCGAGCTCGTGGGCTGCGCGGACCACGGCGCGCACCGATTCGATGCCCGCCCGGTGGCCCTCGATGCGATCGAGTCCGCGGCGCTCGGCCCAACGTCCGTTGCCATCCATGATGATGGCCACGTGACGCGGAACGGCGTCGGGTCGAATGCGCTCTTCCTGCATGGTGCGCCCCGTCAGACCTGCAGGATCTCCTGCTCCTTCTGGTCGGCCTGTCCGTCGATCTGCTTCACGAAGTCGTCGGTCAGGCCCTGGACCCGCTTCTCGGCCCGCGCCCGGTCGTCGCTCGGCAGATCCCCGTCCGCCTCCAGCTGCTTGAGCGCCGCGAGCGCCTCCCGGCGCGCCTCGCGCACGCCGAGCTTGTGGTGCTCGGAGGTCTTCTTGACGAGCTTCACCAGCTCCTTGCGCCGCTGCTCGGTGAGCGGCGGCACGGGGCAGCGGATCAGCTTGCCGTCGTTGTTCGGCGAGAGTCCCAGGTCCGAGGCCTGGATCGCCTTCTCGATCGCCGACAGCACGCCGCGGTCGAAGGGCGAGATCACGATCGTGCGGGGGTCGGGCGCGCTCAGGTTCGCGAGCTTGTTGAGCGGCGTGGGCGTGCCGTAGTAGTCCACCCGGATCCCGTCGAGGAGCGCCGGGTTGGCGCGCCCGGTACGGACCTTGCGCAGGTCCTCCTTCAGGTGATGGACCGACTTCTCCATCTCGTCCTTCGCGTGCGCGATCACGCCTTCGACGCCACCGGCCATCGCTGCTCCCCTCCTAGTCGCCGACGCGCGTGCCCACGCGCTCGCCGCACACGACCTTGCGGATGTTGCCGGGCACGGTCATGTCGAACACCACGATCGGCACCCGGTTCTCGCGACAGAGCTGGATCGCGGTCTGGTCCATGAACTGCAGGTTGCGCTGGATCGCCTCCTCGAAGGAGAGCCGCTCGTAGCGCGTCGCGGCGGCGTCCTTCTCGGGGTCGGCGCTGTACACGCCGTCGACCCGGGTCGCCTTCATGATGAGGTCGGCGTGGACCTCGGCCGCGCGCAGGGCGGCCGCGGTGTCGGTCGTGAAGAAGGGGTTGCCGGTGCCGGCCGCGAAGATCACGATGCGGCCCTTCTCGAGGTGCCGGATCGCGCGGCGGCGGATGTAGGGCTCCGCCACCTCCTGGATCTCGAGCGCGGAGAGCACCCGGGTCGGGACCTCCCCGGCGCGCTCGAGGGCGTCCTGGAGCGCCACGCCGTTGATGACGCCGGCCAGCATGCCCATGTAGTCGGCGGTGGCGCGGTCCATGCCCTGCGAGGCCGCCGACACGCCGCGGATGATGTTGCCGCCGCCGATCACGATCGCGATCTCGACGCCGAGCGCGTGGACGTCGCGGATCTCCTCGGCGATGCCCCGGATCACGCCCGGGGCGATCCCGAAGCCGTTCTCGCCGGCGAGGCCCTCGCCGGAGAGCTTGATCACGATCCGGCGATGGGCCGCCTTGCCGTCCCCGTCAGGAATGGCCGTCCGCCCCCAGCCGGAACCGCACGAAGGCGGTCACGGCCACCGGTCCCCCGAGCTCCTTGCCGCTGCGCTCGAGCAGCTCCCGGATCGTCCGGTCGGGGTCCTTCACGAAGGGCTGCTCGAGCAGCACCACCTCCGCGTAGAACTTGTTGACCCGGCCCTCGACGATCTTGTCGATCACCTTCTCGGGCTTGCCGCTCTGGGCGGCCTGCTTCATGAACAGCTCGCGCTCGCGCTGCACCAGATCGGCCGGCACGCCGGCGCGGTCGACCGCGACCGGCGAGGGATCGGCCGCCGCCACGTGCATGGCGACGTCCTTGGCGAGCGCCTCGGCACCCGCACCGCGCGCCGCGGTGGCGAGACCCACCAGGACCCCGAGCTTGCCGCCCGCGTGCACGTAGCCGCCCACGAGCCCACCCGGTACGGCGAGCCGCGCGACCCGCTTGAGCACCACGTTCTCTCCGAGCTTGCCGGCGGCGGCGGCGATCCGTGCCGCCACCGTCTCCCCCTCCAGCGCCGCGGCCGACAGGCCCTCGACCGTGCCGGCCCCGGCGTCGCGCGCGGCCGCCTCGGCCACCCCACGCGCGATGCGCTGGAAGTCGTCGGTGCGCGCCACGAAGTCGGTCTCGCAGCCGAGCTCGACGAGCGCGCCGGCCTCGCCCGCGAGCGCCAGCGCCACGGTGCCCTCGGCCGTCTCGCGGCCCTCGCGCTTGGCCGCCTTCGCGAGCCCGCGCTCGCGCAGCAGGGTGGTCGCCTTCTCGAGGTCGCCCGCTGCGTCCGCCAGGGCCTTCTTGCAGTCCATCATGCCCGCGCCGGTCCGGTCCCGCAGGTCCTTCACCGCCGCCGCCGAGATCTCCGCCACGCTCCGTTCTCCTCGTTGGCTCCGCCGGCGAGCCCGCGGGTTTCCCCCCGATGCGCCAGAGGGCTCGCGCCCGGTGGGCTCGGAGGGCCCGCGCGGCTAGGCGCCGTCGCTCTCGCTGGTTCCACCGGCCGACGCGGTGCCGCTCTCGCTGCGCTCGCCGCCGGCGCTGCGCGTGCCGCCGCGCCCGCCGCGGCCGGCGCCGCGCCCGCGCCGCGGCGGCTGCTTGATCTCCACGACCACGCGTCCGGTCGCCGGCCCCGCACCCTCCTCGGCGCGCCGGGCGCCCGAGTCCGCACTGGCCTCCGAGCGCACCCGCTCCTCGTGGAGCTGGGCGCCCTCGAGACAGGCCTCCGCCACGTGGTGGCAATAGAGCTGGATCGCCCGGGTCGCGTCGTCGTTGCCGGGGATCACGAAGTCGATCCCGTCCGGGTCGCAGTTGCTGTCCACCACCGCGACGATCGGGATGCCGAGGCGCTGTGCCTCCGACACCGCGATGTGCTCGCGCTTCACGTCGACGACGAACATCGCGGCGGGCAGCCGGTTCATCTCGCGCAGGCCGTCGAGGCCCTTGCGATGGCGGTCCGCCTCGCGCGAGATCCGCGAGCGCTCCTTCTTGCTGAGCTCGGCGGACTGCTCCTCGCTGCCGAGGATCTCGAGCAGCTCCTTGAAGCGGTCGAGCGATTTGCGGACGGTACGGAAGTTGGTGAGCGTGCCGCCGAGCCAGCGGTTGTTCACGAAGAGCTGGCTCGCGCGACCCGCCTCGGTCTGCACCGACGGCGCCGCCTGCCGCTTGGTGCCGACGAAGAGCACCTTGCCACCCTCGGCCGCCGTCTCGCGCACGAACTCGAGCGCCTCGCGGAAGCGCTCGAGGGTCTGGTCGAGGTCGAGGATGTGGACCCCGTTGCGCTCGCCGAAGATGAACGGCTTCATGCGCGGGTTCCAGCGATGGGTCTGGTGCCCGAAGTGGGCCCCCGCCTCGAGCAGCGAGCGCACGCTGAGCGGGGCCACCTGGAGGCCGTCGGCCATCGCGGCGGCCATCTCCGAGGGAGCGGCGGCCGGGCTCGGGAGGGGATTCGGGTCGGGGCTCGGGTGGGAGCCGGGCGTCACCGCGCCCGGCGGAGTGCTCTCCGCCATGCGGATCTCCTTTGCGGTTCGTCCTCCGCGCCGGCCCCGCCGGCGGACGGCCGCGCCGTCCGCCCGGTGGCAACGCCCGACCCCGCCGGCCGCGGGGGACGTGTCCTCCGCGGGGACCGGCAGCACCGCTCGGGCGAACCGGAGCGTGTGAAGTGGCCTTCGGATAGCAGAGCGGGTGGCCGAGCGTCAAACCCGGGCGAAATCGAAGGGTTGGCCTCAGGTGGTGTACTCGGCGTTGATGCGCACGTAGTCGTAGGAGAGGTCGCAGGTCCAGACCGTGGCGGCGTGGCGGCCGGCGCCGAGCTCCACCGCCACATCGACCTCCGGGGCGCGCAGCGCGCGCCCCGCCCGGGCCCGTGCCGCGGGGCCCGTGGAGGCGCCGGCGCGGAACACCGGCACCCCGCCGAGCCGGACCTCGGCCCGCGCGAGGCGGATCGCGATGCGGCCGGCGCCGATCGTCTGGAGGATGCGGCCCCAGTTCGGGTCGCCGCCGAAGAGCGCGGTCTTCACGAGCACCGAGTTGGCTACGCGCTTGGCGGCCCGCTCCGCCTCCGCCGCGCTGCGCGCGCCGGTGATGCGCACCGTGACGAGCCGGGTCGCGCCCTCGCCGTCGCGCGCGATCGCGCGGGCCAGCTCCTCGCACAGCTCGCCGAGCGCGCCCGCCAGCCGCTCGGCGCCGGCGCTCGCCGGGTCGCGCAGCAGCGGGTTCCCGGCGCGCCCGTTGGCGAGCAGCAGCACGGTGTCGCTGGTCGAGCCTTCGCCGTCGATCGTGACCCGGTTGTAGCTCCGGTTCGCCGCGCGCCGGAGCAGGCGCCGCAGCAGCGGGGGGGCGACCGCGGCGTCGGTGAGCAGGAAGGAGAGCATGGTGGCGACGTCGGGCTCGATCATGCCGGCGCCCTTGGCGATGCCGGCCAGGGTGACGGGCCGCCCGTCGATGCGCAGGCGCACGGCGGCGAGCTTGGGCACCGTGTCGGTCGTCATGATGGCGCGCGCGGCGTCCGGGAGGCCGTCGGCACGCAGCGCCCGCGCGGCCTGCGGGAGCCCGCGCTCGATCCGCGCGAGCGGCAGCGGCTGCCCGATCACGCCCGTCGAGGCGACCAGCACCTCGGCCGGCGCGCAGCCGAGCGCGCGCGCCGCCGCCGCGCTCATCGCCCGCGCGTCGGCGAGCCCGCGCGCCCCCATCGCCACGTTCGAGCAGCCGCTGTTCGCGACGACCGCGTGCGCGCGCCCGCGCCGCACCCGCTCGCGCGACAGCGCCACCGGCGCGCCCACCACCGTCGAGCGCGTGAACACGCCGGCGGCGGCGGCGGGCACCTCGCTCGCGATCAGCATCAGGTCGGGGCCGCGGCGCTTGATCCCGCAGCGGATGCCCGCCGCGCGGAAGCCCGGCACGACGCAGGAAGGTTTCATGGGCGGCAACGGATAGCGCCGGCCCTCAGGCTCCGCAGCAGCGCTTGAACTTCTTGCCGCTCCCGCACGGGCACGGGTCGTTGCGGCCCACCTTGGCGGCGGCCGCCGGCTTGCCGGCGGTCGGCATCGCCCGCGCGCGATCGCCGGCGAGGGGCGAGCCGAGCCCGGTGCGCGCGGGCCCGGCCGGCGCCGGTGCCGCGGCCGACAGCGCGGCGCCCGCCGGTGCCGGTGGCGCCGGCGCCGCGACCGTCCGGGCGGCCTGCTCGAGGCGCGCCTCGTCGATCCACACCTTGAAGACCTCCTCGGTCACCAGGGTGTCGATGCGCTGGTTCATCTCCTCGAAGAGCTCGAAGCCCTCGCGCGCGTACTCGACCTTCGGGTCGCGCTGGGCGTAGCCGCGGAAGCGGATGCCGTCACGCAGCGCGTCCATCCCGTAGAGGTGGTCCTTCCAGAGCCGGTCGAGGGTGCGCAGGAGCACGTCGCGCTCGAGCTGGCGGTGGCTGATCAGGCCCACCTGCGGGTAGCGCGCGCGCAGCGCGTCCCAGCGCTGCTCCTTCTCGGCGAGCGCCGCGAGCAGCCGGTCGAGCACCGCGCGGCCGAGCTCCTCGCGCTCGGGCAGTGAGCCGTCGGGCCTGCGGAACGGCGCCTGCGCGGGGTCGAAGGGCACCCCGTACTGGGCCTCGACGAGCCGGGCCAGCGCGGCCACCTGCTCGGGCTCCGGCTCGCCCTTGTCGGGCCAGTGGTCGCCGAGCTGCCCGACCAGCACGCCCTCGACCATGTCGAGGACCTCGTCGTGCACCTCCTCGCTCGCGAGCGCGACGCGGCGCCGGCCGTAGAAGGCCTGGCGCTGCTTGTTCATCACGTCGTCGTACTCGAGCAGGTGCTTGCGGACGTCGAAGTTGCGCGCCTCGACCTTCTTCTGGGCGTTCTCGATCGCGCGCGTCACCCAGCGGTGCTCGATCGCCTCGCCCTCCTCGAGCCCGAGCCGCTCCATCCAGCCCTGGATCCGCTCGGAGCCGAACAGGCGCAGCAGGTCGTCCTCGAGCGAAAGGTAGAAGCGGGTCGAGCCGGGGTCGCCCTGGCGGCCCGACCGGCCCCGCAGCTGGTTGTCGATGCGGCGGCTCTCGTGCCGCTCGGTGCCGATGATGTGGAGGCCGCCGGCCCCCACCACCTCCTCGCGCTCGGCCGCGCACAGGCTCTCGAAGTGCGCCTGCCAGTGCGCGAACTCGGCGTGGTTGCGGTCGTGCCCGCACTTGGCGAGCGCCAGGTACTCGGCGTTGCCGCCGAGCACGATGTCGGTGCCGCGGCCGGCCATGTTGGTCGAGATCGTGACGGCGCCCTTCGCGCCCGCCTGCGCGACGATCTCGGCCTCGCGCTCGTGGTGCTTCGCGTTCAACACGTTGTGCCGGACGCCGGCGCGCTTGAGCTTGGCCGAGAACATCTCGGAGGTCTCGATCGCGATCGTGCCGACCAGGACCGGCTGGCCCTTGGCATGGCGCTCCTGGATGTCCTGGATCACCGCGTCGAACTTCTCGCGCTTGCTCTTGTAGATGAGGTCGGCGAGGTCGTCGCGCACCAGCGGCCGGTTGCTCGGGATGACGAGGACCTCGAGGTCGTAGATCTTCGCGAACTCGGGCGCCTCGGTATCGGCGGTGCCGGTCATGCCCGAGAGCTTGTCGTACATGCGGAAGTAGTTCTGGAAGGTGATCGTGGCGAGCGTCACCGACTCGCGCTGGACCCGCAGCCCCTCCTTGGCCTCGATGGCCTGGTGGAGACCC
>WBZY01001632.1_pt1 | contig 10971 bp, 7 predicted proteins | sample 5204191 | NCBI WGS metagenome assembly WBZY01 (sample SAMN12344363, study PRJNA552823) | activated sludge metagenome | biome: Activated sludge suspended growth; feature: Anammox Sidestream; material: Wastewater; isolation source: activated sludge from anammox sidestream of wastewater treatment... | reverse complement strand
AGGGGCTGGCCGTGCTCCCGGACGACGACCTGGCAACCGAGGACCTGCTCATCAACGCGGCGGATGCCGCGCTCTATGCGGCAAAGCGCGGCGGGCGCGACGGCGTCAGCGTGGCCCCGAGGAAGAGCGAGCGCCAGTCCGCCTGAGCCGCCATGCCGAGCCCGCGGCTGCTACGATTGAGGGGTGCCCCCCTTCAAGCTCCACTCCGATTTCAAGCCCACCGGCGACCAGCCCGAGGCCATCGAGGGCCTCGTCAAGGGCCTCGAGGAAGGCGCGCGCCGGCAGACGCTCCTCGGTGTCACCGGCAGCGGCAAGACCTTCACGATGGCGAACATCGTCGAGCGCGTGCAGATGCCGACGCTCGTGCTGGCGCCGAACCGCACGCTCGCGGCCCAGCTCTGGAGCGAGTTCCGCGAGTTCTTCCCCAGCAACGCCGTCGAATACTTCGTCTCGTACTACGACTACTACCAGCCCGAGGCCTACATTCCGCGGACCGACACCTACATTGCGAAGGACGCGGACATCAACGACGAGATCGACAAGCTGCGACACGCTGCCACCCGCGCCCTCTTCGAGCGCCAGGACGTGCTGATCGTCGCCTCGATTTCCTGCATCTACGGCCTGGGTGAGCCCGAGGAGTACCAGAGCTTCGTTGTCCGGTTCCGGAAGGGCGAGCGCGCCGACTTCACCCGCCACCTTCGCCGCCTGGTCGACATGCAGTACGAGCGGAACGACGTGAACCCCACCCGAGGGCGCTTCCGCCTGCGCGGCGACAGCATCACGGTCCACCCCTCGTACGAGGAGCTCGCGGTGCGCATCGACTTCTTCGGCGACGAGGTCGAGCGCATCCTCGAAATCGACCCGCTCACGGGCGAGATCGTCGCGGAGAAGGACGAGGTCGCGATCTACCCGGCGAAGCACTTCGTCACGTCGAAGGAGAAGCTGACGGCCGCCATCGAGGACATCCGCGAGGAGCTTGAGGAGCGCGTGGCCTACCTGCGCGAGGAGGGGAAGATCCTCGAGGCTTCGCGCCTCGAAGAGCGGACTCGCTATGACATCGAGACGATGATCGAGACGGGCTACTGCTCGGGCATCGAGAACTACTCCCGACACCTGGCCCGCCGCCCTCCTGGCAGCACCCCGTGGAACCTGCTCGACTACTTCCCCGACGACTGGCTGATGTTCGTCGACGAGTCGCACATCAGCATCCCGCAGGCCCGCGGCATGTATCACGGCGACGTGGCCCGGAAGACAACCCTGGTGGACTACGGCTTCCGTCTGCCCTCGGCGCTCGACAACCGGCCGCTCAACTTCACCGAGTTCGAGCAGCGACAGGACCGCGTGATCTACGTCTCCGCGACGCCGGGCCCGTATGAGCTCGAGATCTCGGAGAAGGTGGTCGAGCAGATCATCCGCCCGACCGGCCTCGTCGACCCCCGGGTCGAGCTGCGCCCGGCGGCGGGCCAGGTCGACGACCTGCTCGGCGAGATCCAGGCGCGCGTCGCCGCGGGCGAACGGGTGCTCGTGACGACTCTCACCAAGCGCATGGCCGAGGAGCTCACCGACTACTACGGCGAGGCCGGCGTCCGGGTCCGCTACCTCCACAGCGACATCCAGACCATCGAGCGCATGGAGATCATCCGCGAGCTGCGCGAGGGCGCCTTCGACGTGCTGGTCGGGATCAACCTGCTGCGCGAGGGCCTCGACATCCCCGAGGTGTCGCTGGTGGCGGTGCTCGACGCCGACAAGGAGGGCTTCCTGCGCTCGGCGCGCTCGCTGATCCAGACGATCGGGCGCGCGGCGCGCAACGTGAACGGCACCGTCATCCTCTACGCCGACCAGCAGACCGACTCGATCCGGCGCACGGTCGAGGAGACCGAGCGCCGCCGCGCCACCCAGGAGCGCTACAACGCCGCCCACGGGATCACGCCCCAGAGCGTGAAGAAGCGCATCTCGAGCCTGCGCGAGTCGATCTGGGAGCAGGACTACGTGACGGTGCCGACCGTGCGCGAGCGGCCCGCGGCGGAGCTGCCGGCGCACGAGCTGCCGCAGCTCCTGGCGGGGCTCCGCCGCGAGATGCAGGCGGCCGCCAAGGAGCTCGACTTCGAGCGCGCCGCCGAGCTGCGCGACCGGATCCGCGCGCTCGAGGACGAGCGCATCGCGCGGGGCTGAGGGACGGCCCGCTACCCTGCCGGCGAGCACGCGAGCCCGATGAGCGAAGCCAGCCCGAGTCCCTCCGCCGCCCTCGCCGAGCGCGTCGCGGCCCTCCCGGCCGGGCCGGGCGTGTACCTCTGGAAGAACGCGCGCGGGCGGGTCCTCTACGTCGGCAAGGCGCAGAACCTGCGGGCGCGTGCGCGCTCGTACCTGCGGGCGGGCGGTGACGGACGCCTGCGGATGCCCGCGATGGTCGAGCAGGCCGCGGACGTCGAAGTGGTGCTGACCCCGTCGGCGAAGGACGCGCTCCTGCTCGAGAACGAGCTGATCAAGCGCCACCGGCCACCCTTCAACGTCCGCCTGCGCGACGACAAGCAGTACCTCGGCCTGCGTCTCGACCCCCGCGAGCGCTGGCCGCGGCTCACGCCGGTGCGCCGCTTCCGCACGGACGGCGCCTCCTACTTCGGTCCCTACACCTCGAGCCAGGCCCTGCGCGAGGCGCTCTCGAACCTGCGCCGGATCTTCCCGCTGCGCTCGTGCAGCGACGCGGTCTTCCGCGACTACGCGCGCCGCGGGCGCCCCTGCATCGAGTTCGAGATGAAGCGCTGCCTGGCCCCCTGCGTGGGCCGGGTGGAGGAGGCGGCCTACGCGGAGCTGGTCGCGGGCACCGCGCTCTTCCTGCGCGGCCGCTCGGGCCAGCTCCTGAAGGAGCTCCAGACGCGCATGGCCGCCGCGGCGACCGCCGAACGCTTCGAGGAGGCAGGGCGGCTGCGCGACCGCATCGCCGCGGTCGAGAAGACCCTGGCACGACAGCAGATCGTGTCGGAGCGCGGCGAGGACCGGGACGTCTTCGCGCTCGCGCGGCAGGGCGGCGAGCTCGAGCTGCACGGGTTCGCGGTGCGCGGCGGGCGGGTGGCGAGCCACGACGCGTGGTCGTTCTCGGGGGTCGAGCTCGACGACGCCGAGGCGCTCGGCTCCTTCCTCGGCCAGTACTACGGCACCCCCGACCGGGTGCCCCCGCGCGAGGTGCTGGTGGGGCTCGCGCCCGAGGGTGCCGGCGCGCTCGCCGAGCTGCTCGCCGAGCGCGCCGGCCGGCGCGTGGCGCTGCGCGTCCCGCAGCGGGGTGCGGGCGCGGAGCTCGTCGCGATGGCCGCCGCGAACGCGACGCTGCGGCTCGCGCAGCGCCTCGAGGCGCGTGCGAGCGTCCGGGCGGCCGCGGCGGAGCTCCAGGAGCGGCTCGGCCTCGCCCGCCTCCCGCGCCGGGTCGAGTGCTACGACGTCTCGACCCTCGCCGGCACGCTCGCCGTCGCGAGCCGCGTGGTCTTCGAGGACGGCCGCCCCGACAAGGCCGGCTGGCGGCGCTACCGGATCCGCGAGGCCGCGGCCGGCGACGATCTCGCCTGCCTGCGCGAGGTGCTGGCGCGCCGGCTCGCGAGGCACGAGCGCGAGCCGCTCCCCGACCTCCTCCTCGTGGACGGCGGGCGCGGGCAGGTGGCGGTGGTCGCGGCGGCGCTGCGCGACCAGGGCCTCGCCTGCGACGTCGTCGGGATCTCGAAGGAGCGCGACGAGGAGGGGCCGGCGAGCGCCGCGGGCGGCGAGCCGGGCAGCGCGCGCGCGCTGCGCGTGAAGCGCAGCGGCGGGCTCAAGGCGGAGCGCCTGCACCTGCCCGGCCGCAAGGACGCGGTGCTCCTGCCGCCGGCCTCGCAGGGCCTGCTCCTCCTGCAGCGCGTGCGCGACGAGGCACACCGCTTCGCGATCGAGTTCCAGCGCAGCCTGCGCCAGCGCGCGAACCTGGCCTCGATCCTCCAGGAGATCCCCGGCATCGGCCCCGGCAAGCGGCGCGCGCTCCTGCGCACGCTCGGCTCGCTGCGGGCGGTGCGCGAAGCCTCGCCGGAGCAGCTCGCGGCCGTGCCCGGGGTCGGCGCCGGCGATGCGCAGCGGATCCGCGCCTTCTTCGCGGATCTGGAGCGGCTGGCCGCCGGGTAGCCCCGCGCCGCCCACCGCGCGCGGACGGAAGCGGGTCAAGGCGGCGGCGCGTCGCGCCGATTCCGGCGGCGATGCAGCGCCTCCTCCTCCGCGCGTGCCTGGGCCTCCTGGCCGCCGCCCCGCTCGGCGGACCCGCGCTCGCCGAGATCTACCGCTGGACGGACGCCGAGGGCCGGGTCCACTTCACCGAGGACCTGAGCCGGGTGCCCGCCGCACAGCGCGGCGCCGCGCTCGAGGCCGCCGCCGCGCCGGCGCCGAACCGGGTCCAGACCTACGAGTCCCCGCCCGCCGCCCGCGCGCCCACCGGAGGCGCGCTCGCCGCGCGCCCCGGGCGCACGCACCGGATTCCGGTGGAGCGTGCGGGCAGCGCGATGGTGGTGCCGGTGCGGATCAACGGGCAGACCGTCGCTCCCTTCCTGCTCGACACCGGCGCCAGCTACGTGCTGGTGCCCGCGCGCGTCGCGAAGGAGGCGGGCATCGAGGTCGGGCCCGGCACGCGCACGCTGCCCTTCACGACCGCCAACGGCATCGTCGAGCAGCCCGTGGTGACGCTCGACAGCGTCGAGCTCGGCAGTGCGCGCGCGGAGCAGGTGGCCGCCGCGATCAGCGACCGCATCGAGGTCGGACTCCTCGGCCTCTCCTTCTTCAACCGCTTCACCTACCAGGTCGACGCGGCGGCCGGGGTCGTGACGCTGGTCGAGAACGACCTCGCCGAGAGCGGCGCGATCGTGGGTGGCCGCAGCGAGGCGCAGTGGCGCGGCGAGTTCGAGACGCTGCGGATGCGCCTCGCCGGGCTCGAGGCCGCGCGTGCGCGCACCACCCCCTCGCATGGCCGCCGGCTCGACCGGCTCGACGAGGAGGAGCGCGTGCTCGAGAGCCAGCTCGAGGCGCTCGACGCCGAGGCCGATCAGGCGAACGTCCCCCACGGCTGGCGGCGCTGAGCCCGGCAGGCGCCGCGGGGGCGGTGCCGAGGCCTGGCGGGTGGAGACGCCTTCCCGAACTGGGAGGACGGCAACCCTCGAGGCGCGCGTCGGCCGGGACGATCCGGCTCCCGCCCGCGCCCGAATCCCGCGCAGCGGTGCCGAGGTGGGAGCGCCGGCTGCCACCCCGGGAGGGATCGGCACCGTTCTTGCGGCTGACCCTCCCGAAGGCACGGGAGCGCCACGGCGGCAGGCTCCCGGAAGCACGGGAGCGCCATGACGGATCGGGACGACGGTGTCGGGGTGGCGCGGGTGCGCGCCGAGCTGGTGCAGCTCGGGGTCGGCGAGCCCGCCTGTGAGGAGCTTGCGCGCCGGCTCGCGCCGATGATCCGCGGGCTCTCGGGAGAGGCCTACGCGGCCGCGCTGGCCGGCGCCGCGCTCACGCACGGGGTCCAACGCGGGCAGCAGGACGCGCTGCGCCACAGCCTGCGCGACCTCGTCGAGGTGCAGCGGCTGCTCGGCGCGTTCGGCGAGGAGCTCTGCCGGCTCGAGGAGGCGCTGCGGATGCTCTCGCGCGAGGTGCAGCAGAGCCGCGTCCAGGTGACGGAGCCGCCGAGCCGCCGGATCCACTAGCTCGCGAGACGCCCGCGCCCGGGGCCGCCGCGCGGCGAGCGAGGCACGGCCCGCGCGCGCTGCTACGGTTGCGGCCCGCCCCGCCGGTCCCGCGCGGATGCCCCATGCGACGGCTCCTCGCGCTGCTCGGCGCGCAGTGTCTCGGCATCACGGCCGCGGACGCGGGCTGGCTGCCGGCACCGGTGGCGGCGCGCCTGGCGTTGCTCGCCGCGGGGCTTGCGCTGCTCGCACGGTCGCCCCGGCGGCGGTTGGCTGCGGCCTGCGTCGCGCTCGCCGCAGCGGGTGGGTTCGGGCTCGCCAGCCGGCTCGAGGCGGCGGCCACGGCACCGGCCGCGCCGCTCGAAGCGACGATCGAGGGCACGGTCGCGGCGCGGCGCGCGCTTCCGGGCGGTCTCCAGCTCGAGCTCGAGCAGGTGCGCGGGGTGGCACCGCCGGACGCGCGCGCGCCGTCGCGGCTCCTGCTGCGCGGCTCGGGCGCGGAGGCCGTGCTCCTCGGCGACGTCGTCCCGGGCGCGCGCCTGCGCGCGCGCGTGCGGATCCGGCCGCTCGAAGGGCGCGCGAATCCGGGCGGTCCGGACCGCGAGCGCGAGGCTGCGCGCCGGGGGATCGGGGCCGTCGCCGCCCTCGCGCATCCCGACCTGGTGGTGCGGCGCCCGGATGCGGAGCGCTGGCGCCCGCTCGCGCCGCTCTACCGGCTGCGGGCGCGCGCGGCGCGCCGGCTCGCGCGCGAGGGGGAGGGCGGGGCGCTCGTGGCGGCGCTCGGGGTGGGCGAGCGCGCCGGGCTCGCCGGCCCCGGGCGCGAGGCCTTCCGGCGGCTCGGGCTCTCGCACCTGCTCTCGGTCTCGGGGCTCCACCTCGCGCTCGCCGGGGCCGGAGCGTTCCGCCTGTTCGCCTTCCTGCTCGCCCGTTCGGGTTCGCGTCGCGCGCGCAGCGACCCGCGCCCGCTCGCCCTCGCGGCGGCCTGCGCCGCCGCCACGGGCTATGCGCTCCTGGCCGGCTTCGAGGTTCCGGTGCGCCGCTCGCTCGCGCTGCTCCTCGGGCTCGGCCTCTCGATCGGCGCGCGCCGGCCGACCCCGCGTGGGGCGCCGCTCGTCGCGGCGGCGCTCCTCGTGCTCGCCTTCGAGCCGGGGGCGCTCTTCGACCTCGGCGCCCGCCTCTCGTTCGCCGCGAGCGCCGCCCTGGTGTGGGCGCTGCGGACGCCGGGGGAGGCCTCGATCGCGCCGACGCGGCTCGCGCGGGCGCGGCGCGGTCTGGCGGGCGCCCTCTCCGCCACGGCGGCCGCCGGCGCCGCGACCGCGCCGATCGCCGCGAACACGCTCGGGGTCGCAGCACCCGGCTGGGCGCTGGCCGCCAACGCCGTCGCGATCCCGTGGACGGGCGTGCTGCTCGTGCCGGCGTCGCTGCTCGCCTCGCTCGCGGCCGGACTCGCGCCCGACGCCGCGGCGACCGGGTGGCTGTGCCGAGCGGCCGCGGCCCTCGCGGCGCTCACGATGGCGACCCTCGAGCGTGTCGCCACGCACGCGCCGCTCGCGACGGCCGCACCCGTCGCGGGGCCTGCGCTCGCCGCCGCAGCGGCCCTTGCCGCGGTGGCGCTGCGGGCGCGAACCCCCTGGCTGCGGCTCGCGGCAGCGCTCGCCACCGGCGTCCTGCTCCGCCTGGCTCCTCCCCCCGCGATCGCCCCCGCGCCGCCGCGGGTGGTCGTCCTCGACGTGGGGCAGGGCGACGCGGTGCTCGTCCAGGGCCGGGCGGGCGCGCTGCTGGTGGACGGCGGCCTGGCGCTCCCGGATGGAGGGGTGGATCTCGGCGCCACGGTCGTGGTCCCGGCGCTGCGCGCGCTCGGGGTCGAGCGGCTCGACCTGCTCGCGGCGAGCCACGGCGACCTCGATCACCGGGGCGGGCTTCCGGCGGTGCTGCGCGCGCTGCCGGTCGCGCGCGTCTGGCTGCCGTACGGCGGGCTCGACGATCCCGCGTTCGCGGAGCTCCTGGCGGAGGCGCGGGCCGCCGGAGCGGCGGTGACGGAGCAAGGCGCCGGGAGTGCCCTCCTCCGGATCGGCGACCTGCGGGTCGAGGCGCTCTGGCCGCCGCGCGAGGGGCCCGCGCTCTCGCGCAACGACCGCTCGCTCGCGCTGCGCGTCGAGGCAGCCGGCCGCGCCGTGCTCCTGCCCGGCGACCTCGGCGCCCGGGCCGAGCGCCACCTGCTCGCGGCGGGCGCGCGGCTGCACGCCGACGTCCTGAAGCTCGGCCACCACGGCAGCCGCACCGCCTCCAGCGCGCCGTGGCTCGCAGCGGTCGGGGGCGTCTCCGCGGTGGTGTCGGCGCCGCGCGCGGGGCGCTTCGGCATGCCCCACGCGGAGGTCGCCGCCCGCGCACGCGAAGCGGGCTACACGCTCTGGTGGACGGGGCGGGACGGCGCGGTCCTGATCGGGCTCGGGCCGGAGCTGCGGGCGCGCGGCTGGCGCCGCCCGGCGCGTCGCGATGGGAACCGCGGTCCCGTCGTGGATCCAGCCCCGCCGGCCGCCTCCCGCGGCGCGGGCCGTGGAGGCGCTGGGAGGACCGGCCGCCGCCGCGCGTCAGTAGAGGCCCAGCATCCGTCCCGCGAGGAGCACGATCGCGCCGATCATGACCGGCCGGATCAGCCGCTCGCCGCCGCCCACCGCAAGGCGTGCGCCGAGCCAGCCACCGGCCACGAAGCCGATCGCGAGGACGAAGGCGGGCCCCCAGGCGACCTGGCCGGCCGCGACGAAGACCGGGATCGCGAAGGCGGTGAGCGCCACGTTGACCGACACCTTGATGCTGTTGGCACGCACCAGGTCGTGGCCGGCGTGGCTGAGCGCACCCACCATGAGCAGGCCGACACCGGCCTGGATCGCGCCGCCGTAGGCGCCGATCCCGGCGAAGGCGAGGAACGAGAGCCAGCGCGGCCAGGGGCGCGGGGGGCGGGTCGGGTCGCGCCGGGGACGGCGCAGCATCGGGATCAGGTCGAGGAGCATCACGACACCGAAGAGGCGCTCGAAGACGGCGTCGTCGACGCGAGCGATCGCGAGCGCGCCGAGCAGGGAGCCCAGGCAGACCGGCACCACGATCCTCGCGGCGCCCTCGAGGCCCGATACGCCGTGCGCCCGGAAGCGCCAGGCAGCGGTCAGGTTCTGGAGGAAGACGCCGATCCGGTTGGTGCCGTTCGCGACCGTTCCCGGCAGCCCGACCAGCACCAGCAGCGGGACGCTCAGGAGCGAGCCGCCGCCGGCCAGCGTGTTCAGCACTCCAGCGACCGCGCCGCCGCCGATCAGGATCGCCGCCTCGCCGAGCGTCACGCCGCCTCCGCCGGAGGCGGCGCAGCGTAGCGGGCCCCTCGCCCGACGGCCGCGCAGCAGCTCGGCGCCGGCGCGGGCGGCACCCGGCCGGGATGCGAGCGGGATCGGTGTTCACGCGGGGCTCAGGACGGCGCGGACCAGATCCCCATGCGCCGCCAGAGGCGATCGAAGGGCGGGACCGCGATCCCGAGCTCGATGCACAGCGCCCGCGGCTTGCGCAGCGCCGCCGCGCGCAGCGCCTTCGCCGCCGGGCTCGCGTAGGCCTCGCGCAGCACGGAGCCGGGGATCGCGTAGCGGCGCACCATCGCACCGGGCGGCTGCATCATCAGCTTCGCCATCTGGCCGAGCAGGAGCGGCGTGCGCACGCGCAGGCGCAGCATCGCGAAGCGCGAGAGCTCCGGCACGTGACGGCGCAGGTAGGCACGCGCGAAGGAGAGGTGGCGCGCTTCCTCGGTGATGTGCACCTGCGAGATGCGGCGGACCAGTGGATGGTCGTACTGGCCGGTGCGCATGTGCTCGCGCTGGACGTGGTCGATGGGATCCTCGCCACCGAGCACGAACAGGAAGAACAGCTCGGGGAAGGTGCGCGCGAAGCGGACGACCTGGGACGCGCCGAAGCGCATCAGCGGCGGAAGGCCGGGAACGTCGAGGCCGGTGCGGTTCACGAACTCCTGGAACATCAGCGAGTGGTGGCCTTCCTCGATCACCTCGTGCATCACGTAGCGGAACTCGGGCGCTCCGCTCGGCAGGCGGAAGGCGAACGTGAGCAGACCGCGCTGGAGCGCGTTCTCGAACTGCTGGCCGGTCCGCGCAAAGCTCGCGAGCAGCTCGAGCCCGAAGCGCGCGCGCGTCGCATGCGGTAGCGCCTGGTACCAGTCGGTGGCGCCGAGCGGGTCCTCGCGCTGCAGCTCGAAGCGCGGGTCGGCGGGGTCGATCGCGCAGGCGGGATCGTCCCAGGGCAGGTCGGCGTAGGCGTCGTAGTGCTTCGCGACGGATTGTGCCGAGAGGTGCGCGAGGAGCTTGCGGTACGCAGCGTCGCGCTCGTGCGGCTCGCCGAGCAGCGGGGTGCGCTCGTCGTCGGGCAGGTCGGAGGAGGAAGGCAGGGACAGGCTCATCGGTGGTCTCCCGTGGGCGCAGGGGGTTGCGAGGCGAGCCACTCGTGGAGGCGCGCGCCGATCACGAGCAGGATCGCGCTACGGAGGTCGGCGAAGACGCGCTCGAGGCGCTCGGGTGCGACGAGCTGGTCGCTGACGGCGAGGTGCAGGTAGGCGAGCACGGTGCGCGCGATCAGCTCGGCGTCGGCAAGCCGGGCGCCGGTCGAGTCCTGCACGCCCTGGACGATCGCGCTGCGCGCGCGATCGGTGAGGGAGCGGAGGGCGGCGCGAGCCTCCGGGTCGATGGCGGCACGCTCGAGCGCGACCGCGAGCAGGAGCCGCAGCAGCGGCGAGCGCTCGAGCACGAGCGCGCGCAGGCTCGCGAGGAAGCGCTCGAGGCGCGCCAGCGGATCGCCTTCGAGGTAGACCGACTTCTGGATCTCCTCGATCCAGGCCGACGCCGCGCGCTCCACGACCGGCACGAGGAGCCCGTCCTTCGAGCCGAAGTGCCAGTAGATGGCGGTGCGGACCACCCCGGCGCGCTCGCAGAGCGCCTCGATGCTGGTTGCCGCGTAGCCGCGTTCCGCGATCAGCGCGGCGGTCGCCGCCAGGATCCGCTCGCGGGTCTCCTCGCCTTGCAGCCCGCGCCGTGTCTGGCGTTTCGAGGGCATCCGTCACTCCGTATGTAACGATCGGTACGGTAGCATCCCGATCCGCGCGGACAACCCTGCCCGCGGGCCGGGCTAGGATCCGGCCGATGTCGGCTGCCCCCGCGCCCGAGGTGATCGAGGTCCGCCCCGACGAGCGCTTCGACGAGGCCCGGCTGGCCGCCTACCTGGGCGGCCGGCTCCCGGGCAGCGAGGGGCCCCTGAC
>WBZY01001626.1_pt1 | contig 10993 bp, 11 predicted proteins | sample 5204191 | NCBI WGS metagenome assembly WBZY01 (sample SAMN12344363, study PRJNA552823) | activated sludge metagenome | biome: Activated sludge suspended growth; feature: Anammox Sidestream; material: Wastewater; isolation source: activated sludge from anammox sidestream of wastewater treatment... | reverse complement strand
CGTGCTGTCGATGCACGAGGAATCGATCTATGCCGAGCGCATGCTCGCGGCCGGCGCGCGCGGCTACATCATGAAAGAGGCCGCTTCGGATCAGCTGTTGATCGCCTTGCGCCGCGTGCTCGCGGGCAAGGTCTATCTGAGTGAAGCGCTCACGGCACGCCTGCGCGCGCGCGGCACGACGCCGACGGGTGAGGCGGCCGAGGACCCGCTGCGGCGTCTGAGCAACCGCGAGATGCAGGTGCTCGGCAAGCTCGGGCGCGGCCTGTCATCGCGCGCCATCGCCACCGACCTGACCCTGTCGGTCAAGACGGTCGAGTCACATCGCCAGAGCATCAAGCGCAAGCTCAATCTCTCGAACAACGCGCAGCTCCTGCAGTACGCCCTGACCCTCGACCGGACGTCACGGGGCGGGGCCTGATAGGCCGGATTCAAACCCTTCCGCCTCGTGACGCGTCCAAGCCATGCAGGAGGACCCCTTGGCGGACGGTGGTGTCGCGAACATGGACCAGGCCCTCGTGGCGCGTGCTGGCGCAGGCGACACCCGCGCGTTCGAGCGGCTGTACCGCGAACACGTCGGGCGCGTGCACGGGCTCTGCCTGCGCATGGTGCGCGATACCCAGCTGGCCGAGGACTATACCCAGGAGACCTTCATCCGCGCCTGGCGCGCGCTCGATCGCTTCGAGGCGCGCAGCCGGGTGTCGACCTGGCTGCACCGCATCGCGGTGAACGTGATTCTCGAGCGCCGTCGCCGCCGCGAGCTGCCGGTCGAATATGTCGAGGACGCGGCCGAGTATGACCGCGACAACGACACGCTCGACACGCCGGTGGAGGAGGCCGAGCTCGAGGCGACCATCGCCTCGCTTCCACAGGGGGCGCGCGACGTCCTGACGCTCTGCGGGATCTACGGGTACGCGCACGAAGAGGTCGCGAGGATGCTCGGCATCGCCGAAGGTACCTGCAAGGCGCAGTTGCACCGCGCGCGCGCCCTGGTGCGCGCGCGGCTCGAAAGTGGAACACGATCATGAGTGTTGACAACGAAGGCAGGGTCGGCGCGATCGGGGAACTGCCCCGGGATATCGCGCCCGCGCGCGATCTCTGGCCAGGCATCGCGGCCGCGATCGGCGCGGCCGCGGCCCCACGGCACCGGCGGTCGTGGGTCGGCGCGCGCCCGGCCTGGGCGCTGGCGGCTGCGGTTGCGTGTGTAGCAGTCGGGGTGTGGATCGGTCGCGCGTCTTTGGCGCCGCCGTCCGCCACGATGGCGCGGAGCGGGAAGGCACAGGACGTCGTGGCGCGCGAGGTGAGTTACAGGCCGGACGCGCGCTTTTTGCGCACACGCCAGGGGCTGCTGCGCGAGGTGAGCGAACGTCTCGCGCAGCTCCCGCCCGATGTGCGCACCCGCGTGGAGGCGAGCCTCGCGACTGTGCAGCGCGCGCGTGCCGACATCGAAAGTGCGCTGGGTCGCGACCCGGGCAATGCTTTGCTGCAGGAGATGCTGGTGAACAGTTACCAGGACGAAATGCGCGTCCTCACAACGGTGCGGGAGATCGGAACATGAAGACGACCAGTCGAGTGTGGATGGGCGCGGTGCTTGCGGTGGCGGGCCTCGCGGCAGCTGCGGGCGTGCAGGCGCGGGACATCGACCAGCGGGTCGCTGCGGAGCCGGGCGGGCAGGTGGCCGTCAACAACGTCGTCGGCAAGGTGAATGTTGAAGGGTGGGACAAGGCGGAGGTCGAAGTCACGGGTTCGATCGATTCCGGGGTCGAGCGGGTCGATGTCCTGCGCGACGGCAGCCGTGTCACTGTCAGAGTCGTGTTGCCGACCACGAATTCGCGCCGCGACGCGGACGCCGATCTCGTGATCCGCGTGCCGAAGGGGTCGGCGCTCGAGGTGACCACAGTGAGCGCCGACATCGGTGTGCGCGAAGTGGCTGGCGCATTGCGCCTGAAGTCCGTGAGCGGCGAGATCGTGGCGCAGGGCGTCACGAGGGACAGTGAGTTCAAGTCGGTCAGCGGCGACATCCGCGTGACCGCCGCCGCACCGGCTGCGAGGCTGATCGCCTACAGCGTGAGCGGCAACCTCGTCGTCGACGACCTCGCAGGCGAGCTCGAGGCGACAACTGTGAGCGGCGACCTGCTGCTCGATCTGGGCACCATCACGAACCTGCGCCTGCGCAGCACCTCGGGCGACGCGCGCCTCGGCGGGCGCCTCGCGAAAGGGGCCCGCGTCGACTTCGAATCCGTGAGCGGGGGTCTGACGGCCAGGCTGACCGCCGACGCCGGCTTCAGCGTCGAGGCGGATACCTTCAGCGGTTCGCTGTCGAACTGCTTCGGCGTGAAATCCGCAGCGGTGAGCCAGTTCGGGCCAGGCGAGCGCATGTCCCTGACGCGCGGCGAGGGCAGCGCGCGGATCCGCGCGAAGACCATGAGCGGCGACGTGCGGATTTGCGATCGCTAGAATGGCCGTGTGCGAGCCTTGAAATGGGTGGTGATCGGAGCAGGGGGACTGCTGGCGCTGCTTGTGATCGCAGCGCTCATCCTGACGCAACTCGTCGACCCGAATCGCTACCGCGGACCGATCGAACGGCAGGTGACGGCGGCCACGGGCCGCGCGTTTCGCCTGCAGGGCGATATCGAGCTCACATTTTTTCCCTGGCTCTCGCTGACCACAGGCCCGGCGGCGCTGTCGTCGCCGCCGGACTTTCCCGAGCCGCAGTTCCTGCACTGGCGTGAAGCGCACGTCGGAGTGCGGTTGCTGCCGCTGCTGCGCGGCGAACTCGTCGTCGATCGCGTTCGGCTCGTCGGGCTCGAGGCGCGTCTCCTGCGGGCGGCCGACGGGCGCGTGAACTGGGCATTCGAATCGGGCGCCACAGACGCGCGTGGCACGCTGCCCGACATCGAGGGTATCGAGTTGCGTGACTCGCAACTCCATTATGAAGACGCAACGAGCGGCACAAGGCTGCGGCTCGATGATCTGCGGCTCGATCTCGGGCCGGTGCGCACGGGCGCGCCGCTGCGCGTCGAGGCAGCAGCAACCGTTTCAAGTCCCGCCGTCCCCGAGCGCGCGTCGGTGAGCATCGCCACGGTAGTGACGCTCGGGCCGCCACTCTTGCTCGCGAATGCCGACGTGTCCGGCAAACTGTTCGACGGACGCATCGCCGGGGGCGGCATACCGTGGCGGTTCGCGGCACCCAGCCTGCGTTACGAACCGGCAAGCGGTGCCGTCGCGGCACCCGCGTGGGAGCTCGACTTCAATGAGGCCAGGATTCGCGGCGCGACGACCGCCGCGCTGGGAGATACGCCAAGCGCATCGGGCACGCTCTCGCTCGCGCCGGTTTCGTTGCGCGGGACACTTGCGGCAGCCGGAATCGAACTCCCTCCCGCCCGCGACCCGGATGCCTACAAGACCGTGAAGCTCAGTGCCGGGTTTCGTGTTTCCGGCCAATCGCTGCAGATCGAGCCACTCGAAATCGTGCTCGACGACACACGCCTCACCGGCCGGGTCACGCGTGACGAGGGCGTGATCCGGTTCTCCCTGCACGGTGATCGCATGGATCTCGGCCGTTACCTCAAGCCCGAAGACGTGGAGAGCGAACCGTTCGTCTTGCCGACCGCGGCGCTCAAGGCGCTGCGCGTCGGGGGCACACTCGACATCGACGAGGCGACGCTCGAGGGTGTGAAGATGCGAGGCGTGCGCCTCAGCGCCGGACCGTGAGCGCGATCGCCGGCCCGCTCCTTGCCTGGCATGGCGCCCACGGTCGTCACGACCTGCCGTGGCAGCACGAGCGCACGCCGTATCGCGTGTGGGTGTCTGAAGTCATGCTGCAGCAGACGCAGGTCGGAACGGTGATTCCGTATTTTCTGCGCTTCATGGAGCGGTTCCCGGATATCGTCCAGCTCGCCGACGCGCCGCTCGACGAAGTGCTGCACCATTGGTCCGGCCTCGGCTATTACGCCCGCGCGCGCAACCTGCATCGCGCTGCGCAGCGCGTTCGCGACGATCATGGCGGGATCTTTCCGGAAGAGTTCGCCGCGGTCGGAAGTCTCCCCGGTATCGGTCGTTCCACGGCGGGCGCGATCCTCGCGCTGTCGCGCGGCGCGCGCTATCCGATCCTCGATGGCAACGTGAAGCGGGTGCTGGCGCGTCGTTTCGGCGTCACGGGGGCTCCGGGCGAGCGCATGGTCGGTCAACGGCTCTGGGGGCTGGCCGAAGAGCATACGCCGCACGAGCACGTCGCCGGGTACACGCAGGCAATCATGGACCTCGGCGCGACCGTGTGCGTGCGCACGCGCCCGCTCTGTCCTCTGTGTCCGTTGCAGGCGGATTGCAATGCGTACCGCACTCACCGGACGCACCTGATTCCGGCGCCGCGCGCGCGGCCCCGCGCCGCGCGGCGCGTGCGTGCCGTGGTGATGCTGGTGGCACAGCGCGCGGATGGTGCGGTGCTGCTCGAGCGACGCCCGCCGCAGGGAATCTGGGGCGGCCTGTGGTGTCTGCCTGAGTTCGAGACCGAAACCGCGGCGCGCGCGTACGCCGCCGCCGAACTGCACGGTGCGGAGATTGGCACGCGGTCGCTTGCGCAGGTGCCGCACGCGTTCACGCACTTCGACCTCGTCATCACGCCGCTCCTCGCGCGTTGCCACGATGAGGCGCGCGTGGCGTCCGTCGTGGGCGAGACGGATCGCACGCTCTGGTATGACAGGCGCGCGCCGGCACGGGTAGGATTGCCGGCTCCCGTGCAGCAGATCCTCGCGAGCCTGACATGACCCGGACCGTGCAATGCGTGTTGTTGAAGAAGGAAGCCCCCGGTCTCGACCGGGCTCCCTATCCCGGTGCCCTTGGGCAGCGCATCTTCGAGAGCGTCTCGAAGGAAGCGTGGCAGCGCTGGGTCGGTCACCAGACGATGCTGTTGAACGAATATCGCCTCTCGCCGATCGACCCCAAGGCGCGCAAGTTCCTCGAGGAGGAGATGGAGAAGTTCTTCTTCGGCAACGGACAATGAGCAACGGGCAATGAGCGACGGGCCATGAGCGACGGGCCATGAGCAAGAACGCAGGTGAGCTGGTCCTGTTCGGGCATCCGTTCAGTTCGTACTGTCAGAAGGTGCTCATCGCGCTGTACGAGAACCGGATTCCCTTCGAGCTGCGCCTTCTCGGCGGGGACGAGCGCGTCTGGGCGGAGCTCGCGGCGCTGTGGCCGATCCGGCGTATGCCGGTGCTCGTCGATGGCGGCCGCCCGGTCATGGAGGCCAGCATCATCATCGAGTACCTCGGAGGGCATCATCCGGGACCGGTGCAACTGATCCCGGCCGATCCCGGCGCCGCGCTCGATGTGCGCCTGATGGACCGGTTCTTCGATAACTACATCATGACGCCGGTGCAGAAGATCGTCGGCGACTGCCTGCGGCCGGCGGAGCGCCGCGATGCGCACGGTGTCGGCGAAGCGCGGGCGCTGCTCGACAAGGCGTACACCTGGCTCGAAAAGACTCTGAGCGGGCGTGAATGGGCGGCAGGCGCCGGCTTCAGTCTCGCGGACTGCGCCGCCGCGCCGTCGCTCTTCTACGCTGACTGGGTACACGAAATCCCGGCGGTGTTCACAAACCTGCGCTCGTATCGGGCTCGCTTGCTCGCGCGACCGTCGATCGCGAGGGCCGTGGACGAGGCGCGGCCGTATCGGCACCTCTTTCCGCCCGGCGCGCCGGACAGGGACTGAGACGGTCTCCCGCGGCCTGCTCCGTCACACGCCCATCGGCCGCCGCTTGTTCCGGAAGGTGCGGATCCGCAATCCTGCGAGGATGAGCACGACACCGATGGCGATGGCGAATGCGCCGATCAGGGTCACCATGGCGAGGGCGCCGGCAGCAGGATTTGCGAGTACCAGCGCACCGAAGAGGATGCTCACCGCGCCCGAAAGCGCGAGCCACCATTCGAAGTCGATCTCGCGGTGAAACTTGATCGCCGAGTAGATGTCGAGGAGCCCGCGGGTGATCGCCCAGATCGCGATCACGATCAGGATCGAAATGGCCGCGAGACCGGGCGCGGCGATGGCGGCGACGCCCGCAGCAATGCTGATGAGGCCTCCCCAGAAAGGCCAGCCCCGGCTCCGCGCCTTCGCGGCGTAATAGATCGAGAACGCGCCATCGACGATCCAGAACGCGGCGATGATCGTGAGAAAGGCAAGAATGCTGATCCCCGGCCAGACGAGCACGAGGACCCCGAAAAGAATCGCGACGATGCCGCGCACGAGCGGCACCCACCAGTAGTCGAGCAGGGTCGATTGCATGGCGACGCGCCCTTTCGCGGCTGGTTGCAGACCCCGCGTAGCATGGACCCATGGCCGCACGTTCGGCAAATGGCCCGCGAAGAATCAACAAGTTGGCCGTGGGCGCGCTTGACGCCCCGCCCGGCCGCGGCTCTAATACGCGGCCCTTTCCGACGGCGGCCAGGTAGCTCAGTTGGTAGAGCAGCGGACTGAAAATCCGCGTGTCGTTGGTTCGATTCCGACCCTGGCCACCATTCCATTGCGAGCTATTCGCCCGGCGCTGACGCCTTGCGCTGGGTGCCGCAAGTCAGTGGCGTCAATCTGCCGAAGGCTCGGTCCACGCAATCTCATAGCGCGCGGTGCGCCCGGCACCAAGCGGTGTGAGCACGGATATTCTTGCGAGATCTGCGAGATCGCGCTGGGCGGTGGCGGGGCTGGCACCGGTGAGGCGCTGGTATTTCGAATTGGTCATCCCGCCCTCAAAACCGCCGCGCCCGCAGTCGAGCAATCGATTCACCACCTTGCGCTGCCGATCGTTCATCGATGTCCCACCGTGCATCATCCAGAAGCGGGCCTTGTCGAGGACCTTGCCCACGGCGACTTCGCTCGCTTTCGCGGCGGACTGCACCTGGTGCACGAAGAAGCCAAGCCACGCGCTGGCGTCGAGCGAACCGCGCGAGGCGATCTCGAGCGCGGCGTAGTAGTCACCTCGAACACTATTGAGTTGGGCTGACACGCTGTAGACGCGCATCGCGCTCCCTGCATCCTGCGCAAGCGCCATGTCGAGCAGCGCGCGTCCGACCCTGCCGTTGCCATCTTCGTAAGGGTGCAGCACTTCGAACCACAGGTGAGCAAGGCCTGCGCGCACGACGCCGTCGAGCTGCCTTGATGGACCGTTGAACCACTGGATCAGCCGCCGCAGTTCCCGCTCGACTCCCTTGCGCGGCGGCGCCTCGAAGTGCACACGCTCGCGATGCAGGGGGCCGGAGACGATGCGCATCGGCTCAGGTCCGCGCAGCTGTCCCATGCGTATCTCGTGAAGACCCGAGCGCCCCGTCGGAAACAGGGCGGCCTGCCAGGCGTTCAATCGCTCGAGCGTGAGATCCTGCTGCCAGTTGTCGGTCGCATCCTGCAGGACGTCCACCAGCCCTTCGACCGCGTCGCCGGCGGGCGCAGGCGGCGTCGCGGTCTCGAGTGTTACCCCCAGGCGGCGAGCGATCGACCGACGCAGGGCCTGCACATCCAGCTGCTCGCCCTCGATCGCGCTGGTGGCCAGGCCTTCGGCGAGCAGGATCTCCGCTTGGGCGGCCACATCCAGGTTGGGACTGAGCAGTTGGGTGCGGCCGAGCGCTTCGCCCTGGGCCCTGCGAGCCAAGGCCAGATCGGCGGAAAGCCCAGCCGCATCCCATCGCCAGGCTGGCCAGTCCGGCTGCTGCCACACCCACCTGAGTTGATCCACCATCCTAAACACCTCAACATGTGAGGCGTAATATGGGTCGGTGAGGTGATTTCGTCAAGAAACGCCTCATGGATTGATCCTATTGTCCCCGTGCCGGTGTGCGTCACGAACACGGGTGTAAGTCGTGGCGAGTACCGGTTCCCCGGGAACGCGCACCGAATGTGGTGCAGCATCGCGAGCAAATCGCGGGACAGCACCACGCCAAAATTGCCCGACCACCGCTGACCCGTCAGACTCGATGGGCCTTGCCACCCTCGCGAATCTGGAATCCGGGAGGATATGCAGCATGTCGAAGCACACCCGAAGGGATTTCGTCGCCACCAGCGTCGGCGCCACCGCGGCGCTCTGGGCCGCGTCGCAGGCGCGGTCGGCACCGGGCCGTGGCGCGAAGGACCTCAAGCCCATCTATGACGAGATCGAGCGCCGCCACGACGAGACCATTGCGCGCCTGCAGGAGTGGATCAGGCAGCCGTCGATTGCGGCGGAAGACATCGGCATGAAGGAGGGCGCCGAGCTCACGAAGCAGCTTGCGCTCGACGCGGGTTTTCAGCACGCCGAGGTCGTGGCCACGAAGGGTGCCCCGAGTGTTTTCGCGACGCTCGATGCCGGTGCGAAGGAAACGCTCGGCCTCTACTTCATGTACGACGTGAAGCAGGTCGATCCCGCCGAGTGGAGCTCGCCGCCCTGGGAGGGCAAGCTCGTCGAGAAGCCCGGACTCGGCACCGTGCTGATGGGTCGCGCGGCGACCAACCAGAAGGGTCCGCAGTCGGCACTGCTCGCGGCGCTGCATGCGATTCGCGGTGCGGGCCGCAAGTCCCCGGTGAATCTGGTGCTCGTCGCAGAGGGCGAGGAGGAAATCGGTTCGCCGAATTTCGGCCAGGTCGTGCACGACACGCCGCATGTCCGCCGGGCGCTTGAGCGAACGCTCGGCATCTTCATGCCGAGCCACTCGCAGGATCTCGATGGTACCGTCACCATTTCGCTCGGCTCGAAGGGCGACATCGAGTGCGAGCTGATCGCGAGCGGCGAGAAGTGGGGACGCGGTCCCACGCGTGACGTCCACTCGAGCGTGGCGGCGCAGCTCGACCAGCCGGCCTGGCATCTGGTGCAGGCACTCAATACGCTGGTGACGCCCGAGGGAGAACCCGCCATCGATGGTTTCTTCGAGCACGTGCGGCCACTCACGAAGGAAGAGCACGCGATGCTCGATGTCCTCGCCCGCCGCACGGATGAAAAGACCGCGCTGGACTCGCTCGGCGCCCGGGTGTGGGCGCGCAATGCGAGCTGGCGCCAGGCGCTCGAAGACTATGTCTCGCGGCCGACGCTCACCATCGAGGGACTGGTGGGCGGTTATGGCGGCATCGGCGGCAAGACCGTCCAGCCGCACAAGATGACCGCGAAACTCGACATGCGGCTCGTACCCGACATGACGCCCGAAGACATCATGGCGAAGCTTGCCGCGCATCTCACCAAGCGCGGCTTCGGCGATATCGAGATCGTGAAGAACGGCGGCTTCAACTATGTGACCTCGACGCCCGCGACTTCGCAGCTGATCCAGGCGCAGCGGCGCGTCTACCGGCAGTACGGCATCGACGCGATGCTGATGCCGCGCATGGGCGGCTCGTGGCCGGGCTCGCTCTTCACGGCTGCGCCGCTGAACCTGCCCGCGGGGCACTTCGGCCTCGGCTACGGCGAACGGGCCCATGCGCCGGACGAGTTCTGCCTGATCGATTCGAAGAATCCGAAATTGCATGGCATGAACGACATGGTGAGGTCCTGCGTCGACTACCTGTACGCGCTGGCCTGAGACGCCGGTCAACCTCGGGCGCCCATGCCCGTTGATAGGCTCGTGCGCCGAACAACGATCGTCATGGAGGTCGGAATATGCGCCGGGGCCGACTCGTCGTGAATGCCGCGCGCCGCGTAGCCGTGAGCGCGTCCCTTCTGTTGTTGCAGAGCTGCGGAGGGAGTGGCGATTCCGGCGGCATGCAGCCGTCGCCGCCTCCGCCTTCGCAACCCGGCCTGGCGCAGCGTACTGCCGCTGCCACACAGACGGCGCAAAGCGGCACGAATGCCTGCGCGCCGATCCGGCCGTTCTATTGGGAGGTCGGCGACCGCAATTCGTCCCTGGCATCGGGGTCGGTCAATTCGACCACTGATCCCACCGTGTACACGGTGGATACCCAGATGGCGATCGCATCCGCGTCGAAATGGATTTACGGCGCCTATGTCGCGCAGTTGCGCGCCGGATCGCTCACTGATCAGGATGTCCGGTTCCTGAATTTCCGCAGCGGCTACACGAGCTTCAGCCGCTGCCTGCCGGCGCAGACGGTCGATGAGTGTGTCGCCTACCAGGAGAACGGCGAGTATCACCCCGTGGCCGACGGGCTCTTCTCCTATGGTGGCGGGCACATGGAGAAGCACGCGAGCCTCAACGGGCTCGGGCCGCTCGACAACGCGAGCCTCGCGAACGAAATTCGCGCGAAGATCGGTGCCGACATCGTGCTCGGCTACGCACAGCCGCAACTCGCCGGCGGCGTCTTCACGACGGCCGGCAACTATGCGCGCTTCCTGCGCAAGCTCCTCGGGGGCGAGCTGCTGCTCGGGTCCCTGCTCGGCACGCACGCCGTCTGCACGAACCCTGCGACCTGTCCGCAGGCGCTCAATACGCCCGTGCCGTCAAACGAAAGCTGGAACTACTCGCTCGGCCATTGGGTGGAAGTCGATCCCGCCGTCGGCGACGGGGCGTTCAGCAGCGCGGGAGCGTTTGGCTTCTATCCGTGGATCGATGCGAGCAAGGCCTGGTACGGCATCGTCGCGCGCAGGCAGCTGCTGCCCGCAGGGTCGGACGAGGACGCAACCCTGGGGGAAGGCGCGCGATCCGCACAGTGCGGGCGCCTGATCCGCAAGGCCTGGGTCACCGGCGCGGCGCAGTGAAGGGAGAAGGCATGGTGCCGGGTTTTCGGTTATTCGGTTATTGCCGGGCTGCGCCGCAATAACCGAATAACCGAAAACCCGGCACCAGCTCATCTCATCTCCGTTGCCACGAGCACGCCCGCTTGCAGCAGCCGTGCGATATCGGCGCGCAACTCCAGCGGGTCGACGCCCGCCTGACGCGCGATGGCATCGTCGAGTGCGAACATGCGCTGCGACAGCATCCACTCGACTGTTGGCCAGGTGGCGCCGATCGCAATCTCGCCGCCGTCGTACGCGACCGCGAAACCGCTGTCCCGACGCAGCACCCGCGCGTGCTTCGCAACGGAGAACCATGCTGGC
>WBZY01001430.1_pt2 | contig 10997 bp, 8 predicted proteins | sample 5204191 | NCBI WGS metagenome assembly WBZY01 (sample SAMN12344363, study PRJNA552823) | activated sludge metagenome | biome: Activated sludge suspended growth; feature: Anammox Sidestream; material: Wastewater; isolation source: activated sludge from anammox sidestream of wastewater treatment... | reverse complement strand
AACGGGGTCTACACCCACCTCGCCACCGACCATCAGCATTACTTCGAGGACGGGGGCAGCACCTATCATACCCGCTACAGTTCATGGGAGTTCGCGCGCGGTCAGGAAGGTGACCCGTGGAAGGGTCAGCTCGCCGATCCGGCCTATCACGAGAACCTCAAGAAGATGCAGATCGGCATGTTCCGTCAGGACATCATCAACCGGCAGCATCAACCTACGGAGGCCGATCAGCCGCAGGCGCTGACGTTCAAGGCCGGGCTGGAGTTCATCGAGACCAACCACGCCGAAGACAACTGGTTCTTACAAATTGAGACCTTCGACCCGCACGAGCCATTCTTCACGCATCAGGTTTACAAAGACCTGTATCCACACGCATACGACGGGCCGGATTTCGACTGGCCCGATTACACACGCGTCACCGAGACACCGGAGCAGGTCGCGCATGTGCGTTACGAGTACGCGGCGCTGGTCAGCATGTGCGACGCCTACTTGGGCCGCGTGCTGGACGCCATGGACGAGTACAATCTCTGGGACGACACGCTGCTTATCGTCAACACCGATCACGGCTTCATGCTCGGTGAACACGACTGGTGGGCGAAGACCGTTCAGCCGTGGTACGAGGAATTGATTCACACGCCGCTGTTCATCTGGGATCCGCGCAGTCGAAAACAGGGCGAACGGCGCGAGAGCTTAGTTCAGACCATCGACCTTCCGGCGACCCTGCTGGAATTCTTCGGGCAGGAGCTTCCGCCGTCGATGCAGGGGCGTCCGCTGCGGCCGGTCATCGAAGACGATTCGCCCATCCGCGAAACGGCGCTGTTCGGTATCTACGGGGGACACGTCAGCATCACCGACGGCCGCTTCGTCTACATGCGCGCCCCCGCCACGGAAGCCAACGCGCCGCTGTACGAATACACGCTCATGCCCACGCACATGCGCGAGATGTTCAGCGTGCAGGAACTTCAGCACATCGAGCTTGCGGAACCCTTCACGTTCACGCAGGGATGCCGATTGATGAAGATCGCGGGACGGGGCAATCAGGCGCACCAGTTCGGCACGCTGCTGTTCGACCTACAAGCAGACCCCGGCCAGCAGAATCCGCTGGTCGACGACGCCCTCGAACGGCAGTGGATCGCGCATCTTATCGAGGCGATGCGGGCTAATGACGCGCCGCCGGAGCAGTACGAACGACTCGGGCTTCCACAGGATGGGCCGGTGGAGGACGCGCATCTGCTGCTGAACAGGCAGCACGTCCAAGCCCTGTCAGCGATGGAGCCAGAGTTCATGGCGGTTCGCTTTCCGGTGATGCAGAATAACCCCCATCTGCTGCATACGGCGCTTGAAAGGCTCTATGGCGATCATCGCATCGGGGCCGTTCTGGATCGGCATTTTCCCAACTTGCGCGAAATGCCGAACTACTCGCAGCTGAAGCAGTTGACGTTGGGGCTGATGCGCTTGTTTATTCCACGGCTGATGTCACCGGAGAAGATGCAGGTGGTCGCCCACGAATTGGACGAGATCGACCTTATCGGCCGCTGACGTCCCGCGCTGAGATGGCCGGATCGCAGCTGTATCTACCCTGCTTGCCTGACGGCGGACGCCGCCGTATTAGAAACACAGAGGTGAAGACATGGAGAACCCAAACGGAACAGGCGCGAAAGTCCTCACGAATGCGGAGGTCGAAGCGCGCGTAGAAGTCATCCTAGCTGGCTTGAGCCTCTCGGAGAAAGTCGGACAGCTCACACAAGTCGGCGGCACGACCTTCATCGAAGGGCCGAAGCCGGAAGACGTTATTCGCCGTGGCGGGGCGGGGTCAGTTCTGTGGCTCAACGACACGCAGAAGTTCAACGCCCTGCAGAGGATTGCGGTCGAGGAAAGCCCGTCCGGAATCCCGCTGCTGTTCGCGCTCGACGTGATCCACGGCTACCGTACCATTTTTCCGGTGCCGCTGGCGATGGCCGCGTCGTGGGATCCCACCGTTCCCGAACGGGCGCAGGCTGTCGCGGCGAAAGAGGCCCGTGCCGCCGGCTTGCACTGGACGTTCGGCCCGATGCTCGATATCGCCCGTGACGCTCGTTGGGGGCGCATCGTTGAAGGGGCTGGCGAGGATCCACATTTGGGCGCGGCGATGGCAGCAGCGCAGGTGCGCGGCTTTCAGGGGGATCGCCTCGGCGCGCCGGATCGGGTCGTGGCCTGCGCGAAGCACTTCGCCGGCTACGGCGCATCGGACGGCGGGCGGGACTACGATCCGGTCTATCTGCCGGAAGGACTGCTGCGCAACGTGTATTTCCCGCCGTTCCATGCCGCTGTCGAGGCAGGCGTGGGGACGTTCATGAGCGCCTACATGGATCTCAACGACGTGCCGGCGTCTGGCAATCGCTGGCTTCTGCGCGATGTGCTGCGCGGTGAGTGGGGCTTCAAGGGCTTTGTCGTCAGCGATGCCCTCGCCGTCGGGAATCTCGTGACACAGGGCTTCGCCCGCGATAGGCGGGACGCCGCCTTCCGCGCACTCAGCGCTGGCCTCGACATGGACATGGCAAGCAACACCTATCCCGAACACCTCGAGGAGCTGGTTGACAGCGGCGCGCTGTCCGTCGAGCTGATCGATGACGCCGTGCGCGCCATCCTTGCGGTCAAGGTGCGCATGGGGCTGTTCGAGCAGCCGTATGCCGACGAAGGGTTGTTGGAGCAGGTTGTCGCCTCGCCTGAACACCGCACCGCAGCACGACTCGCAGCTCAGCGTTCCATGGTGCTGCTGCGCAACGAAGGCGCGCTGCTTCCGCTGGACAAAGGCATCAAGAACCTCGCCGTTATCGGCACGCTGGCGAACTCAAAAAGCGCGACCGAAGGCTCATGGATGGTGTTCGGGCACATCCCCGCGGCGGTCACCGTCCTCGAAGGCATTCGTGCCAAGCTGCCGGACGCCACCATCACGTACGCGCCGGGGCCGGAAATCGAGCGTGAATTCCCGTCGATGTTCGACATCTTGATGCCCGATCCAAACAAGCCCGCTCCGCAGACCCCTGAACAGGCAGAGGTCGCGTTCCAGCAGGCGGTAGACACCGCGCGCGGCGCCGATCTCGTCGTGATGGTGCTCGGCGAGCACGCCAATATGTCCGGCGAGGCCGCCTCGCGCGCATCGCTCGATTTGCCGGGACGGCAGGAAGAACTGCTCAAGGCGGTGGTCGCCCTCGGCAAGCCGGTTGTACTGGTCTTGCTCAACGGCCGGCCGCTCAGCATCACTTGGGCGGCGGAGAACGTCCCTGCGATCCTCGAAGCGTGGGAACCGGGCACTGAAGGCGGTCACGCGGTGGCCGACATCCTGTTCGGGGACGTCAATCCGGGCGGCAAGCTGCCGGTGACCTTCCCCCGTAAAGGCAGTCACGCGCCGCTTTACTATGCGCGCAACCTCACCCATTCACCCGAGGGCAGCCGCGCGTATAATCCGCGCTATTGGGACGGCCTGCCGACCCCGCTGTATCCGTTCGGCTTCGGCCTGAGCTACACGACGTTCGAGATCGCTAACGTCAGCGTTTCGACGGCGCGGATGAAGGTCGGTGAAACGCTCACGGTTACGGCCGACGTCACCAACACCGGCCGCGTGGCAGGCGATGAGGTCGTACAGCTCTACATCCATCAGCGCGCGGGCAGCGACACACGTCCGATGCGCGAGCTGAAAGGCTTCGAACGGGTGACGCTTCAGCCCGGCGAGACGCGCACCGTCACGTTCCAACTGGGGCCGTCCGCGCTGCGTTACTGGAGCACGAGCCGCGGCGCGTGGGTACAGGATGCAGCAGAATTCGATATTTGGGTGGGTTCCGACTCGTTAGCGACGCTTCACGCCGAGTTCAGGGTCGAATCCTAAGCACGTTCTATACGGTGAGTCAGGAGAGGGCGAACGTCGTTTCGCCCTCTCCAATGCTTTCAAGCGGCTGTCAAAGGTGAGTGAGATATCATGGCATCGAGTCGCGCGCGAAACGGCACCATTCTTATCGCGTTCCTGACGTTCATCGGGTTGGGGTTATCGGCCGGTCTGCTGGGCGTGGCGTGGCCGTATATGCAGGCCGAGTTCGATCTTGCACTCGATGCGGTCAACGTCCTGCTGCTGCTGCAAACGATTACGTATACGCTGGCGAGCTTCATCATCGGCCGCATCATGGCGCGATTCGGCAGCGGCATGAGTTTAGTGGGCGGCATGCTGATCGTCACGTTGGGGATGTTTGGGATCGCCGTCGCGCCAACGTGGATGGTCGTTATCGTCGTTGGGTTCGTCGCCGGGTTCGGCAGCGGCATCACCGACGCGGGCCTGAACCTCTATGTCACCACCTATCACTCCGCACGCGACATGAACTGGCTGCACGCCAGCTTCGGCGTCGGGATCACGCTCGGCCCGCTGCTGATGACGTACTGCGCGCTCCATCTGAAGTGGCAGGTGGGTTACGTCATCGCCGGCGTCATTATGTTGGCGATCCTCGCGCTGCTCTTCGCGTCGCGCCGGCACTGGCGCAACGAGGGGTTCCAAAGCGCCGAAAACACGCCGGTACGGCGTGCCAGCCTCGGCGAAACGCTGCGGCTCCCGGTACTGTGGTTCAGTATGATCGCCTTTCTCGCTTACGTGAGCGTGGAGATCGGCATCGGTCAGTGGGCCTTTACACTGCTCACACAGTCACGCGGGGTCGCCGAGGAAGCCGCCGGCCCGTGGGTCAGCGTCTATTGGGGAGTCTTCACCGGCGGACGTATCCTCTTCGGGTTTATCGCAAACCGCTTCCGTCCTACCCAGCTGCTGCGCTGGTGCTTGTTCGGCATGATCGTCGGCACACTGCTGTTGGCGTGGAATCCGCTGCCGATTATCGGTGAGATTGGCCTGATCGTCGTCGGCTTCACCTCCGCGCCGATCTTCGCCATGCTGATGATGACCACGCCGCAGCGGTTCGGCCTAGAACACGCCGAGAACGGGGTCAGCCTGCAGATGGTATCCGTTGGCATCGGGTCGGCGATCTTCCCCGGACTCATCGGGACGATCGGCCGAACCTTCGGCCTCGAGTCGATGACGGTCGCCTTTGCCGCGCTGGCGGTGCTCACGTTCGTGGCACATGAACTCGCGCATCTGGCCCATGCGAAACGGCTGGCGGTGGCCGGCGCTGCCGATTAGGGCGACGGCGACCGGTATCGTCGTGTCAGCCTCTTCCACGTCGCGGCCCTGATCGAGCCACCGATACAGATACGACCGCCACACCGATCTACCGGTGCGACGGCGTATCGTTTGCGCATGTACGACGCAAGACGGTTCCTCCTATGTGCGTGGGGACAACACATATACGTCAACTCAGACGGCATCGACAGCGCGGAGCGCCAAATCTTGTTCGAGGCTTTACACACGTTCGATGATGTCTTGGCGATGGATCGCCGGAACCTCGCGTTCCTGCTGCGTCATGCGGCCAGCGCTGGAGCCGAGGTACGGCTGCTGCCACGACGCCCATAACCTCAATCTGGTCGATCATGTCGAGGTCGAGGATCCGTATCCGGACGGTGATTTTGACCCCATCTACGCGGTGGTGCGCGCCGGCTGTACGGCACTTCTATCTCAGATTCGGGCCAAACACGGCTTGTGATCGCGGCCGCCCCGCGCTGGTGGCGAACGCCAAACACACCGGCGGCATCGTTTTATCTACTTGCCACGAGAAGACCGAATTTTCAGGCGTTTTAGGCGAGAGCAGCTTTTGTGTGATTTCGTGCTGGGGAGGCTGGATTCGAACCAACGAATGGCGGATCCAAAGTCCGCTGCCTTACCACTTGGCGACTCCCCAATGATGCTGTTCAGTATAGCATACGTCCGCAACGGGTGGAACCCTGTCGGTCAGGACAGCGGGTCACGGCCGTCACCGGAGTATTGTTCGGGGTCTAGTCCAGCAAGCGAGGCGGAACCACTGCTCCACGAGTCGGTATGCTGCCGCCCGCGCATCACCACCCTAGAGTTCTGTTCGCCCGTGTTGTCCTCAGCGGCCAAGACGATAATCACTACCACGCTGACGTTGTCCTGCCCCCCGCGTTCATTTGCCAGCTCGATCAAGCGCTTTGCAATCGATTCAGGACTGTTCGCTTCGAGCGCCACGTCGGCGATTTCCTCAGGATGGACGTGCAGCGTCAGCCCATCGGAGCACAGGATCAGCCGATCTCCGACGTCCAGCGCGACCTCATACAGGTCGACATCCATATCCAACGACTGTCCGAGGGCGCGATACAGGATATTGCGCATCGGATGATCTTCCGCCTCGGCTCGCGTGATGTGACCGGCCAGCACCATCGCTTCGACAAAACTGTGATCGACGGTGATCTGCTCGATGTGACCTGTGTCTCCCTGCACCAGATAGGCGCGGCTGTCTCCGACATGGCCGATAACCGCTCGCGTGCCATGCACGAACGCCGACGTCACCGTCGTCCCCATCCCGCGCAGATGGGGGTTCAGGTCGGATTGACGCACGATGGCGCGGTTAGCCTGCGCGATGACGTCCTTCAACTTATCGCCGACGACGACCGGATCGACGACGTGCGCCGGCGCAGACGGTTGAAGTTCGGCCGGCGGCAGTGCTTGATAGATCGTCTGTATGGCGATCCGGCTCGCCTCTTCGCCTGCCACTGCCCCGCCCATACCATCCGCGACGACGGCAAGGGCGATGTCGTGCCGCGTCCACAACAGAACCGAATCCTCGTTGTTCTCACGTACGCGACCCGTATTCGACTGGGCATCACACGCCAGAACAACGTGCGGCTGCAGATCCGTCATGGAGCGATCCTTCACTGAGCGACTGCACCTAATTGTATACCAGTTGTTTAGTGCGGCAACGTTGATAGTCTGTGCAGCTGTCGCACGTTGGCTGAAACTCAGGGTACCCTGTCCGGTCGTGGTCAAACGTGCTACCCTTCTCGCATGAACCCACATTTATCCCAAACCGGTCGACAGACGATGACTACTGCGCCCCTGACCGACTTGTACCGGCTTGAAGACACCATAGACACCTACGCGCTCGGCCACTATGCGCGCGTCGTCGCCGCTGGTGACCGCCGCGCCAACAAGACGGTCGCGTTCAAGGTCATGCGCTCCGAGCACGTGACTCATGACGGCGACATGAAGTGGGAGTTCAAGGCGTTTTACAACGAGGCGGCGCTCTTGCAGCGGCTCGCCGCCAGCCCCTCACTGGTTCGCATGCACGACTGCGGCTACATCGAGTCCTCGACCGAACTGCCTGTCAACGGCCAGATTGCCTCGTTCGGAACGGATGTGGACGAGTTCACGGACGCCGCCGCGCGCTTTGCCGCGCAGGGTTGGCGCCCGTACTTGGCGCTGGATATCCTGCCGCGCCACAACAACCTGCTGTACGTGATGAAGCCCAATCAGCCGGGGACGCGCTGGCGTCTGCCGACCGAGGAAGGCATCGCGCTGGCGATGCAGTTCGCGCAGTTCTTGCAGGTGGCGCATCAGAACGGGGTGGTCTATCTCGATCACAAGCTCGAACATGTATATTGGGACGGCGCGCGCCTACACGTTATCGACCTCAACAGTTCACGTGCGCTCAACGGCGCGGCGGCCGATGCGCAGCAGTTCAAGGCGGATATCCACAACTTCTGCGTGGGCATCTTATACCCCGTGTTCACCGGCATCTCCGCGATCACCGGCGGCCTGCGCGCCACACCGAGCAGCATGGCAGAGGTCGAAGCGCGCTACAAAGACATCCTCGTGCTCGACTTCGGCGTCGAACCCAGCCTCAGCCCGGCTGTTCAGCAGATGATCCAGCGTGGCGCAGCCATGGAATACGACACCGCTGACGACCTGATCGCCGAGCTGAACAAGACCGCCTCGCTGCATGGCTGGGACACGCCGCACGGCGAAAACACGCCGGCATGCCGTGCCGCGCGCGATCAAGTGCGGCAGGGGCTGAAAAAGCTGCGGCAGGGGCAGGAGTCAATCCGCGAGGCACGCGATATACTGCGTGACGCCCTGATCATCGACGACATCACGCCCGACATCGAGGACGAACTGCGTCGGGTGCTGCTGGCCGTCAACGCGATGTTGAACGCGCGGGTGATCCCCTAGCCGTCTAAAGTCGGTGTTCGTAAGTCATTCGGTCTCTCATCTTGCAGCGTTAGTCGAGCTATACGGCGCGGCGTTTTCTCATCACGCATCACTCATCACTTTCAACTTCACGCTTAGCGCACGCCCATCGCCGGCATCTGCACCGTCCAGCGTGTGCCTTTGCCCGGCGCGCTCGTCACACGGATAGAGCCGCCGAGCGCCGCCAGCAGGCTGTAGGCGATTGCCACCCCAAGTCCGCTGCCTTTGTACGATCGCACGACTTCGTTATCGGCGCGGAAGTAGGGCGTGCCTAACTGCGCCACCTCCGCCTCGCTCATGCCAATGCCGTTGTCGCTGACGATGATGTGAATTGCGGCATTTTCGGTGGTGGCGGTCAATTCGACCTTGCCGCCCTGCGCCGGCGAATAACGCAGGCCGTTCTCAACCAGCTTAGCCAGCGCCATCGACAGATGTTCGCCATCGGTTTGCAGCATCGGCAGTCCGTTAGGAACCTCGGCCTTGAACGACCGGCCCAAGTCCTCAATCGTCGGCTCAACTCGCTTCTCGACCATCATGGCGACGTTCTTGACGGTATCGAGCTTGGGCTTGATCGGAAGTATCCCGCTGCGCAGCTTGTTCAGCACGCTGAAGTCGGCCAGCAGCAGTTCCATCCGCCGTGAGTTAGCGCGGACGACCCCTAGCAGCTTGAGCTGCATCTCGCTCAGCGCGCCGCCCATTTCGGGCTTGGCGAGCATGTCCGAATAGCCGCGAATACTGGTCATCGGCGTGCGCAGCTCATGAATGGCCGTCTTCCAGAAATCGGCATTTTCGGTCATCATCGAACGCAAGTCCGTCCCGATCGCCGCGCGTGTGCGCTCCGCCTCGACCGCGTCCAACATCCGTCCCAGCACCTCAAGCTGACCGACATCGACCGTTCCGCCGGAACGGGCCGACTGCATGATAGCCGTCAGGTGGTCGCGCGCTTTCTTGAGATCGACACTCATCCCCAAAATCCTTCGTGTGCCCAGCATCGCTCGTGCGATGGCCGCGTGCCCCCCTGCGTAAAATAGGCGGTGATGCGCGCTTCCATGTCGTCCAGCGACGCCCAAAATGTGCTGATCTGCGAGGCGTAACACGCGATCGCATCCATCTTAGCACGCATATCCTGTGTGGAGAGTTGAAGCGGCAGGAGCGACAGCGCGCCGGTAGTCACCGCCAGCGTCGCATCGACCGCCCCGGCCGTCTCGCTGTACGGGTAATCCTCGTATAACCACAGACGCACACCGTGCCGCTTGGCCGTGATCGACATCCCCCACTGCTTCACCGCCTGATGATCGACATGATTGCCCACGGCAAGCGGCGCATAGATGTCGGTCGCCCCGCCGATCAGATCGAGCAGATCGGCCGGAACGCCACCGGAGACCGCGTCCTCAGCCTTCAGCGGGCCGAAGATCGCCTCACCCGTGTCATACAGCGCCGCGCCGTCCGAATCCACACGGTAGATGCAGTCCGGCAGATCAAGGAAGGCGATCCGTGCGCCGAGGACACGCGCCGCCGCCTGATCCTCCCGCCGGCGCACTGCGCTGACTGCGTCGCCCACGTTCCAGCGCGTATGCAGCTCGCGGATCAGCGGCGTATCGGGAATCGGCGGACGCGGATCGCCGCACATGGTCGTGACGATCAAGACATCGTGCCCGGATGCGGTCAACTGGTGAATCCATCCACCGAGGCTGAGCGGTGCGTCGTCCGAGTGTGGCGAGAGGACAACGTGCATCAGGATTTGCCGCGCTTGGACGACGCAGATTTCGGTTTCGACTTTGGCTTAGCCGGTTCGAGAGCGGCGAAATAATCGCAGTAGGCGGTCAGGGCGCAGCGCTCGCAGTGCGGGATACGCGCCGTGCATGTGTCGCGCCCAAGCCGGATCAGGTAGATATGGCCGGCGTAGTGCCACTCGACCGGGAACAGTCTCTCCATGACCGGATGCGCGTTATCGGCGGAGATGCCGTTGGGCAGCAGGCCGATGCGCTGGCCGACGCGGTGAACGTGCGTATCGACCGGGAACGACGGCCGGCCCAGCCCGAAGCACAGCACGATGGCCGCCGTCTTAGGCCCGATTCCATTGAACGACGTCAGATAGGCGCGCGCTTCGTCCAGCGGCATATCGGCGAGGTGGTCGATATTGTACGCGCCGCGCTCATCGTAAATGCGCTCCAGTACACGCTGAATACGCGGCGCTTTCTGGTTGCTCAGCCCGGCTGGACGCAGCACCTCGGCCAATTCCGGCGTCGGCGCGTCGACCACATCCTGCCACGTCGGATACTTGGCCTTCATCGCGTAGTACCCGCGATCCCGGTTCGTGTCGCTGGTGTTCTGGCTCAGGATGCAGCTCACCAGCACGTCCATCGGGTCAGAACCCGGCTGCCATTCGAGGTCGCCATAGACCCCGCGTAGGGTCTCGAACACGGGCTTGACCTTCGCCTTGCGCCGCTTCTCGTCACTTGTTTGTCTTGCCATCCGTCGATCCATCCTTACGTTTCTGAAATCTGTCCCAAATACGTCAACTGCGCCACCTGCTGCACGCGCCCATCCGAAATACGCACCTTCCACGTCCCGGCCCGGTTCGGAGAGATCAACAGCACGGCGCCGTCGTTCTCCGTCCACGCCACCGGCCTGAGCACGCCTTCCTGCGGGACAGTGAGCGGCGTCTGCGTCATCTCCGTCAAGTCGACCCGCATGATGACGGTCGAGGTCTGTGCCGAACCCGATCCTAACCCGGACAGTGCCGTCTGCGCGTACACCGCGAAGCGGCCGTCCGGCGCGACCAAGACATCCCCGGCGATTGAATATCCGCCGCTGTTCGAGGCGGGGATCGACCATTCGGTGCCGGTCGCAAGGCGCACCACCCGCACATCAAACCCGCCGGCCT
>WBZY01001048.1_pt2 | contig 11005 bp, 10 predicted proteins | sample 5204191 | NCBI WGS metagenome assembly WBZY01 (sample SAMN12344363, study PRJNA552823) | activated sludge metagenome | biome: Activated sludge suspended growth; feature: Anammox Sidestream; material: Wastewater; isolation source: activated sludge from anammox sidestream of wastewater treatment... | reverse complement strand
GCGGGCTGATCCGGTTGCCGTCGGGATCGAGCTGGAGCAACAGCCAGTTGAACACGTACCTGACGGAGCTGGGGTACAGTTCGACGGAGCGGAGCAAGATCAACAGCAGCACGTACGACAGCTCGCAGTACAAGTACCGCGTGGCGGTCGCGCTGGGTCTTGCGCACTGGCGGAGCGGGAAGTCCGGCGGCATGTGGCAGGGGATGGGCTACTCCGCCGGCGACGGCGACGACGTCATCGAGAGCAATGAGCTGGTCTGGGTCGAGACGATCAACGGACGAAGCGCCAACGCCTCGAAGGACATCTGGCTCGACTGGATCGGGAACTACGTCAAGAGCAACAACACCGGGATGTATGACGCGAACAGTAAGTTCCGTTATCGTTTCGGCGCCAAGACGCTCATGAACTACTTCATGGAGCGCCGGCCTTACAACGACGACACGCCGGAGTTCACGGACACGCCGACGCAGCCGATGGAATCGGTGAAGAACGCCACGGAGGTGCTGACGGCGTACATCGCGGACCTGGACAGCGACGATCAGATGTCGCTGGAGATCTACGGCGAGACGGCGCATCACGAGGTGGACCTGACGATGGATGTCCAGCAGGTCAGCACGCGGCTGCGGGAGATGCAGGCGGCGCATTACGACGGCTGGACGAACATGGGCGGCGGCATGGAGAAGGGAATCGAGGAGCTGACCAGTTCCCGGGCGCGCGGCGCGAGCCGCAAGGTGATGGTGCTCCTGACGGACGGTTACGCCAACGTGAGCGAGGACGGCGACGTGGGCGATTATTCCGGAGGCGAGGCGTACTCGCTGGACATGGCGGAGGAGGCCGCGGCGCTGGGGATTCAGGTTTTCTGCGTCAGCGTCGGGGCGTACTGCAACCTCGGATTGATGGATGAGATCGCCGAGATCGGCGGGGGGCAGCACTACGCGGCCAACACCGCGGACATCGAGGAGTACTCGGCGCAGTTGATCGAGATTTTCGAGGTGATCGGCGGCAAGAGGCCGGTGGAGATCATCGAATAATCCGGTCGATCCGGGGTTTTCCCGGGTTTTCAGAACCACGCGGCGGGCGGGTCGTCAGGACGGCGATCCGCCCGTTTTCGTTGGGCAGGCCCGCGCTCGGGAACGGGGCGGATTATCGACCCCGCGGGGAAGTCGCGCGCTGATCGGACGGTCCGGGCGTTCCCGGACGCTGGCGGAGTCGAGGCGCGGCGCGCGACCTCCGATGTAGGTGGAGCCGACCTCACGTCAGCGTCCCGGCGGTTACGGGACCGGCGGCGGATCGGGAGGAAGCGGTCCAGCTCATGGCGACGGGCGTCCGATTCATCATCCTTAATTCCGACGAAGCCTTCGCGGCCCAACTGCGCGGGCTTCTGCTGAAGCTCGACGGCGTGAAGATCGCCGCCGAAGTGGACCAGCCGGGGATGCTCGGACAGATCATCCACCAGGTTCCTGCCGAGATTCTGCTCCTGAATCTGGATCCGGACCCTCGGATGGTGCTCAGCATCGTCGGGGATCTGATCACCGCCAACCCGCAGCTTGCGGTCTTCGCCACGTCCGCGAATACGGACGGCAAGCTCATCATTGAAGTGATGCGGAAGGGCATCCGCGAGTTTCTTCCGAAACCGCTGGAACCGGCCACGCTCGTGGAAGCGACGGAGCGCGTGGTCATGCAGCGCAGCGAGAAACCGCCTCACGGCAAGCTGATCTCGATCCTGAGCGGATGCGGGGGGCAGGGATCGACGACGCTGGCGGTGAACCTCGCAGTGGAGTTGGCGGACGTCTCCGGCGGGCGGGTGGTCGTCGTGGACCTGGACTACCGCTTCGGACAGGTGGCGACGTTTCTGGATCTGGAGCCTTCGTACACGCTGGCGGACCTTTGCAACACGGTGGAGCAGGTCGAGCAATCGGTGATCGAGAAGGCCTTGATCCGGCACGACACCGGCGTGCGGGCGCTGACGCGGCCGGCGCACCTGGCGCAGGCGGACGCGATGACCGCGGCGCATTGCGTCGGGGTGCTGTCGTCGCTGGTGCAGTTCAACGACTACGTGGTGCTGGACGGACCGACGCGGTTCGACGTGGGGGCGCAGTCGGTGCTGGACCTGGCGGACCTCAACCTGCTGCTGGTGCAACTGCTCGTGCCGAGCGTGCGCAACACGGTGCGGATCGTCGATGCGATGCGCGACGCGGGATACAACCTCGACCGGCTGCGCCTCGTGTGCAACCGCGTGGGCAAGGAGTCGGCGCACCTGTCGGCGGACGACGTGGCGACGACGCTGAACATTCAACCGACGGCGACGCTGCCGGACGACTGGTCGACGGTGGGGGGGGCGGTGAACCTGGGCGTTCCGCTGCTGACGTACAGTCCGAAGAGCAAGGTGCGTCAGGCGATCCGCGACCTGGCGGAGCGTCTGATCACGCCGGGGGACGAACCCCGTCCGTCCAAGGAAACGAAGAAGGGATCCAAATCGCGCGCCTTGGCGTAGCGGTGTCGCGTCGGCGGGAAGGGCTCGCGGCGCGTGAAGGAGAAGCAAGCTGATGTTCGGGAAACGAGCGACCGCCACGTTGAAGCCCGCGCCCGCGGCGCCGCCGGCGCCGGGCAAGTCCGCGGAGCCGGCGAAACCCGCCGCCGCCCCGGCTGCGTCCGCGGCGCCCAAGCCGAAGGCCTCGCGCGAGAAGATCGACCGCTTCAACGAACTGAAGACGCAGCTTCACCGCAAGCTGATCGAGCAGCTCGATCTCTCCCGGATGGTCGGTGATGAGGAGGCGCTGCGTGAGCAGGTCCGCGAAGTCGTCACGCAACTGGCGGATCAGGAGAACACGCTCCTGAACTTCACGGAGCGCCAGCGTCTGATCGCGGAGGTGCTCGACGAGACGTTCGGACTGGGCCCGCTGGAAGTGCTTCTGAAAGACCCGCACATCTCGGACATTCTCATCAACGGTCCGAAGCAGGTGTTCGTCGAGCGGCGCGGGCGGTTGGAAGTGACCAGCGTCGAATTCCGCGACAACGCGCACCTGATGCACGTCATCGACAAGATCGTCAGCGCGGTGGGGCGCCGCTGCGACGAGACGTGTCCTCTGGTGGACGCGCGTCTGAAAGACGGAAGCCGCGTCAACGCGGTCATTCCGCCGCTGGCGATCGACGGGGCGAGCGTCTCGATCCGCCGGTTCGGACGCGATCCGGTGACGTGGGACGACTACGTCGGCTGGAAGTCCGTGACGCAGGAGATGCGGGATTTTCTCGAGGCCTGCGTGAAGGCGCACCTGAACATCCTGATCGTGGGGGGCACGGGGTCGGGGAAGACGACGCTGCTGAACAACCTCTCGTCGTTCATTCCGCTGGAGGAGCGCATCGTCACGATCGAGGACGCGGCGGAGCTTCAGCTTCGTCAGCCGCACGTGGTGCGCCTGGAGACGCGCCCGCCGAACATCGAGGGCAAAGGGCAGATCACGATCCGCGACCTGCTGATCAACTCGCTGCGCATGCGTCCGGACCGGATCGTGGTCGGCGAGTGCCGCGGACCGGAGACGCTGGACATGCTTCAGGCGATGAACACCGGTCACGACGGGTCGCTGACGACGATCCACGCCAACTCGACGCGCGACGCGGTGCAGCGCGTCGAGACGATGGTGATGATGGCGGGCTTCGAGCTGCCGGTCCGCGCCATCCGGAATCAGTTCGCCTCGGCGATCCACCTGATCGTGCAGGCGCAGCGCCTCACGGGCGGTCCGCGCAAGATCGTGACGATCACCGAGGTGCAGGGGATGGAGGGCGACGTCATCACGATGCAGGACTTGTTCGCGTTCGAGCAGGTCGGCATCAACGGCAAGGGCAAGGCTCACGGGCACTTCGTCGCGACGGGCATCCGCCCGGGCTTCCTCGACCGCCTGAAAGCCTGCGGGCAGACGGTGGACACGGGGATGTTCGACCGGCAGATCCTGATGACGGACGACGAGTAAGAGGGAATTCGGGGTTCGGGGGCGGACGGCGACGGAAAATGAGTTCGGGTCGGGAGCTTATGACATGATGCTGGCATCTGCGCAAAACCTGTTGTACCTGTTGCTGCCGCTGCTGGGGTCGATGCTGCTGTGCTACGGCGTCTACCAGGTGATCTCCGAGTCGAAAGTCACCGGTCAGAAGAAGATTCAGGAGCGTCTGCGCGGGGTCAGCGCGAAGAAGGCGGACAAGGAGAAAGCCTCGATCCTGCGGCGAGCCGCGGGCGGCGAGGCGAAGTCCTTCGCCGATCAGATTCTCGGGAAGTTCAGCGTCGTCAACCGCCTGCAACAGCTCCTTGACCAGGCCGACGTGGACTGGTCCGCCTCGAAAATGCTGATGAATCTCGGCATGGCGGCGATCGCCGTCATGTGCGGGCTGCTGCTGATCCAGGCAAGTCCGCTGGCGGCGGTCGGCTGCGCCGTGGCGATCATGCTCATGCCGTTGATGTTCCTCTCCTTCATGCGCAAGAAGCGCCTCAAGAAGATCACCAACCAGCTCCCCGACGTCTTCGAGATGATGTCGCAGGCGCTGCGCGCGGGGCACTCGCTGGCCAGCGCCGTGCAGCTCGTCCACGAGCAGATGCCCAACCCGATCGCCAAGGAATTCGGGCGCGTCTATCACGAGCAGAACCTCGGGTTGAAGATCGAGGAGGCCCTGGTCTCGATGGCGAACCGGCTGGACCTGCTGGACGTCAAGTTCTTCGTCACGGCGGTGCTCATCCAGCGCCAGACGGGCGGCGACCTGGCCGAAGTCATCGACAACATCGGCGGCGTCATCCGCTCGCGCATCGAGCTGTTCGGGATGGTGCAGGGTCTGACGGCGGAGGGGCGGCTGTCCGGGTGGGTGCTTTTCGCCCTGCCTTTCCTGGTGTTCTTCGGGTGCATGTATCTGAACCCGAAGTATGCGAGCGTGCTGCTCGAGGATCCGACGGGGAAGATTCTCCTGATGGTCGCGAGCGGTATGCAGTTGATGGGTCTGGCGATGATCCGATGGATCGTGAATATCAAGGTGTGAGGGGGAAGGCAACAGGCAACAGGCAACAGGCAACAGGGAACAGGGAGCAGGCAACAGGCGGCAGGCAGGCAACAGCGGGAATCCGCATCAGGAGTTTCGGGGGCGTCTTGACCCCGGTTGAGGAGTGCGCGTATGTCGATTTACATGATCGCCGGGTTGATCGCGGGCAGCCTCGGGCTGATCGTCTACGCCCTCTGGCCCGCACAGAAGTCGGATCAGGAGACGGTCAAGCGCCGCATCGTCGGCCGCTCGCGCAAGGACGATGTCGGCGAGATCCGCAAACGGGCGAAAGCCTCCGTCACGCAGCAGATGGTGAAGAAGTTCGCCCCGCTGGCGATGCGCCCGGTGATGCCGAAAAGCCCGGAGGAGATGTCGAAGCTCCGCCTCAAGCTCGCCAACGCCGGCTTCCGCAGGGACAACGCCGCCTCGATGTTCCTCGCCAGCAAGACGATCATCGCCGTGCTGGCGGCGGTCGTCGCCGGGTTCTTCGTCTGGGCGCGCGGCGACGAACTGACCAAGGCGATGGGCATCGTGGTGTTCTGCATGGGCGCGGGGTTCATGGGGCCGAACCTGTGGCTGTCGATGGCTGCCGGCAAACGCGCGGAGACCGTCCGCAACGGCATTCCCGACGCCCTGGACCTGATGGTCATCTCCGTCGAGTCCGGGCTTGCGCTGGACGCCGCGATCCAGCGCGTCGGCGACGAACTGCGTCAGGTGCATCCCACGCTCGCCGAGGAGCTTCAGATCGTCACCCTCGAAAGCCAGATGGGCATCCCCCGCGCCGAGGCCCTCGGCAATCTCGCCAACCGCACCGGCGTGTCCGAGATGCGATCGCTCGTCGCCATCATCAACCAGGCGGAACGTTTCGGAACCAGCATCGCCCGCGCCTTGCGCACGCAGGCCGAGACGCTGCGCACGAAGCGCCGCCAGGCCGCTGAGGAACGCGCCCAGAAAACCACGGTGAAACTGATGGCGCCGCTGATCCTCTTCATCTTCCCGGCGATTCTTGTCGTCCTGGCGGGCCCCGCGGCGCTGAAGATGATTCAGACGCTCAAGGACAACCCGGCCGTGATGGGGCAGGGATAACCGCGGCGCCCCACGGCGTGGGGACGCGCGAGGCTCCTGAACTTCCCGCGGAAACCTGCGACCCGACCGGCGGGGTCCGAGGGGCAGACAGGCAGCGCCGCGGGTGTAAGATGGTCACGGAGGGATTGCGTCCTCGATGTCGGGGCGCCCCATCCTGATCCGTGTGAGCCGTGTGTGCGCATGTCCTCGACGCTGCCCGACGCCATCACCGCCAACAGTCTCGCGGAGGTTCACCTTTACCTGCTGGCGACGCCGTGCCCGGATTGCGGGCGCGGACCGCTCCAGGGGGGGGACGGGCGCCGAGTGAGCGAACCCGCAGGGCCGCTGGAGCTGACGATCCCGATCGTCTGCGCCGCGTGCGCCCGGACGAGAGAACTCCGCGCGGTGCTGCCGCGCGGCACGGGCATCGAGGGGGAGGTCGTCGCGCTCAATCCCACCGACGAACCGTCCGGTATTCTGGACGTGGCGCAGTGGGTGACGCTGTTTCGGATGATTACGGCAAAAGCGGCGGCGGTCGCGGATCGAGCCGAAGCCCGCCGCCTGGGTCTTGAGGCGGCGCAGTGCCTTGAGGAGGCGCTGAAGTTTTACCGGCAGGACAGCGACCTGCCGCCGCCCGAGGCGTTCTTCAGCGAGGCGTCGCGCCGGCGGATGTCGGAGCACCCGGCCGAGTTCTCACGCCAGCGGCTGGTGGACCTTCGCGCCCGGCTTCCTTCGACCCGACGGATGCGTGACCAGCTCGCGGAACGTCCGGCCGCGCCGAAGCGACGACGCTGGTTCGGAAGGTGAAGCCGCGGACTTCGCGGCTCGTCCCCGGGCGCTTAAGCGCCGGCGCGAATGCCCGGAAGGGGTCCGTCCGCGCATCCGCACCCCCGCGGCAAGGGCTGTGCGCCGCCGAACCGGTCAGCCCGGGATGTCGCTAGGTCCGACGGAGATGTCGCGACAATGCGTCAGAGGTTCTCGGGCGGTTTGAACGGCGCACGTCAACGTGCCCGAGTCGTCGTCATGCGCATGCAATGACCAGGTCGACCGGCGCGAATCCGCCGTCGACGAAGCCCCACGCCCGCGGCGTCCCGGCGAGGCCTTCCCGCATCGGCACGATGATGTAGATCAAGCCGTCGAGCGCCTCGCGGATGTCGACGTCGCTGGGCGAGTCCGTCCCGTCCGGGTGGGAATGAAAGACGCCGACGACGGTCCGCCCCGCGGTCTGAGCCCGCCGGTACGCCGTGAAGAGCGCCTCCCACGCCACCTGGTACCGGCGCCGCCGGTCGCCCTCGGCGATGTTCGCCGCGCAGACCACGTCGCTGATGCGCACGAGCGACGCCTCGCGCACGCCGATCAGCACCCCGCAACCTTCCTCCGGGAATTCCGACTCCGCGTGCCGGCGGATCTGATCCGCATCCGCTGAAGGGATGAGGATCGCGGGGCTTCGTCCGTTCCCGCCGCCGCGCTGCGGCTCCGACGGCGTCGCCGCTACGGGAACCCTGGTCGAGGAAGATAGCGCGCCTCCCGGCGTCATGATTGCATCCTCCACGGCGACGGGAACCGCGGCGACGTTCGACGCGCTGTCATGCGACGCCCCCCTCGAAGGTGATCCTGCGCGGATCAAGCCCCCTGTCTCGGCACGCCTCGTCCAGCAGCGACACGTACGACGCTTGAACGTGGGGGCATGCGTCCAGGCCGAGGCGGCTGCGGACCTCGGACACCGCCTGCTCCGACGGACCTTCGACCTCGACGAACGCCCCGAGCAGAGGAAGCGTGTCCAGTTCGACGCCGCAATCGTCGAGTCTCCAGCTCTCGCGGCGTTTCTCAAACGCGATCGTCGTTTCATATCCGAGCAGGGTGAACGCCCGGGCGACGGTTTCCCCGTCTGAGACGTCGAATTCCTCCTCAGGGCGAACCTTGAACGGACCCGGCCGCTGCGGTCCTTTGACGGTCACTTTGGCCGTCCGGGACGCGGGAACGGCCGGGGAAGGCGTCCGAACCGGCGTCGCAGAGAGATCGATCGGCAGCGGGAGGTGCGTGCGCACGCGCAGTCCGACGCCCGCGCGGGCGAGGGCGGCGTCGCGCGTATCAAACAGGCGGTTGAACTCGATGACGGCGCCGAAGGATTCGGCCCCGAGCGCCACGAGCCGGCGGCGCACGGCGGCGTGATCGTCAACCCGGACTTTCAGTTCAATCTCAAGCGGCATGATCGGACGCCTCCCGAGGCGCAAGTCTACGCCCGCCGCGTCCCGGCCGCTCGTCCGGCAGCCCGCCGGCTCGTCGGATGAGGCGCGCCCGTTGAATCCCCGGTCGTCACTGCGTAGAATGTCGCAAACGTCGTGGAGTTCCAAGGTCCGCGCGGGCGGATCGCCGCCACGGGGAGGATCGTCTTCTCTGCAAGCCTTGCGTACAACGTTCAGGGAGCATCGGGGCTGGACGGCAGCGTCCTGATGCTCAATGCGCATTACCTGGCGCTTCGGATCATCAGCGTCCGGCGCGCGTTTTCGCTTTTGTTCAAGCGTTTTGCGGACGACCGCCCCGCCGCCGAGATCGTCCACGTCGAGGACGGTCGCTACGTCTCCTACGACTTCCGGGACTGGACCGAACTCAGCGCCTTCCGCGAGGCGTTCGAGCGCGACAAGCACGAGTGGATCCGCACCGTCCGCCGCGACATCGCCGTGCCGAAGATCATCCGCGTCCTGTCCTACGGCCGGATGCCGCGGCACCTGATCAAGTTCAACCGCCGGAACATCTTCGCCCGCGACGAGAACACCTGCCAGTACTGCGGGCGGAAGTTCAGCCTGCGCGACCTGAGCCTGGACCACGTGGTCCCCCGCTCGCGCGGCGGGTCCAACACGTGGGAGAACATCGTCTGCGCCTGCCTGAAGTGCAACGTCCACAAAGGCGGGCGCACCCCGGAAGAAGCCGGCATGCGCCTCGTTCGCCCGGCGCAAAAACCCCGGCACAACCCGATGCTGCACCTGAAGCTCTCGGATCAGCGCTACGCCTCGTGGCGGCACTTCGTCAGCGCCGCGTACTGGGACGTCGAGCTTACCTGATCGCCGGTTACGTCGCCCACCCGGCGAGCAGCCACGCCCCGACCGCAGCCGCCGCGCCCAGACCGCACCCCAGCGCGAAACGAACCCACGAAAACGCAGGCGTCTCGATCTTGCGCGGCAGCAGGTCCACGCCGCGCTTCGCGCCCGCCGCGACGAGGTTGTCCGTCGCCAACGTCGTCTGAACCGGTGATCCTGTTGCGCGCGGCGCCGCCGCAACCGCTGCGACCTCAGATTCGTCGCGCGCGTCCAGCGCGGACTCCAGCGACGGATAGTCGCCCGACCCCTCCAAACCGCTCACCTCCGCCAGGATCGCCGCGCCGTGACGCACTGGCGCAACGTGCTCCCCGTGAGTGAAAGGCAGCTCGGGGTCGAAGTATTCATCGATGCAGGCTTCCATCCAGCGCTGGTCCTGTCGTCCGCGTTCGAACGTTGCTCTCGCCTTGCCGCTGAACTTCTGTCGATGTGCAAGCTTCATCGTCGTTCCTCCGTGAAATGCGCCAATCCCACCTGACCCGATCCGGACGGGGGAAGGTGGACACCCGGAGGCTCATATCGACCCGCACGTCGCCGGACGATCAGCGAATCAGAGGACTTCCGACGGGGGCCGAACCACCTCGGCATAATGTTTATGTAAACACCCTCTGCATGTGTTAAAGTGGGTAGTTTACGGGCGATTCCGAAAGTCGGCTTGGTCAGGAGCACCAGCCGGATCGTCAGCGCAGGTCGCACATGAGCACTGGCGGACAGCGACCGTGCGCGATGCTGAGTTCGGGTCGATGATGTGCGCGCCCTCTCGGGCAGGCGTTCGCGGTCGAAGCTCTCGGCGCGGCGCATCAGGAGCGGCGGGTCTGATTTCGTGACAACGTGGGGGGCGTTGGATGCCCTCTCGCTCTCGTTCCGGTTCCCGGCTGCCGCACCGGTTGCTCGCCGATCGTGCGGCGCCTAACCGATGCGGAACACCGTCTTCGCCGCCCCGCTGCGCCCCGTGTCCGCCGCGCACCCCAGCGCCGCCGTGTAATCCGCCAGTTCAAACGGCCGCGACAGCATCGGCGTCAGCCGCGGCCCCCACGTGCGGAACAACTCGATCGCGATCTCGAACGTGTCGCAGGTGCGCTCGCCGATGCGCTCGGGGCCGTATGCGTAGGTCGCCTTGAGCGTCAACTCCTTGAACCACAGCGGCGTCCAGTCCACGCCCGACGGGATCGACGGCATGCCCACCAGCATCATCGTTCCGCCGCTGCGCGTGAAGCGGACGGCGTCGTCGATCGACGCACTGCTCGCCACGCAGTCGAACGTCGCGTCCGCTCCGCCGATCACCGTCGGCTTGCCCCACTCCGGTTTCAACACGTCCGCGCCGAGGAGCTTTCCCCACGCCTCGTAGCGGGAGGGCAAGGATCCTCCGCCCGGCGCCAGTTCGTCCGCCCCGAGCGCCTTCGCCAGCGCCCGCTGATGATCATATTTCGCCGCGGCGACGATCCGCGCCGCGCAGCCCGAGGCGCGCAGCGCCGCGATCGTCAGCAGCCCGATCGACCCGCAACCCAGCACCAGCGCCGTGTCCCGCCGGTCGAGCGGCGCGCTCAGCGCGGCATGCAGGCAGCAGGAGAAAGGCTCGATCAGGACCGCCGTCGCGTCATCGACTTCCGCGGGAACCGGGTAAAGCTGCGACTCATGCGCGACGAAGCCTTCACTCCACCCGCCGCCGGTGTCGCGACAGTACCCGGTCTGCACGCCGCGGGAGATCGCGCCGCGCGTGATGTTGCGGCACAGCGCGTCGCGCCCGCGCCGGCAGGAGTCGCACAGCGGTTCGATCCCGCGCACCCGGCAGCCCAGCGCCGGGTGCAGGACGACGCGATCGCCTT
>WBZY01001623.1_pt1 | contig 11008 bp, 6 predicted proteins | sample 5204191 | NCBI WGS metagenome assembly WBZY01 (sample SAMN12344363, study PRJNA552823) | activated sludge metagenome | biome: Activated sludge suspended growth; feature: Anammox Sidestream; material: Wastewater; isolation source: activated sludge from anammox sidestream of wastewater treatment... | reverse complement strand
GTCGATGTGGCATCGCTTCTGCGGCTGGCTGATCGGCCACCCGTTGCCGCTCGAACGCGTGGACCTCACCGGCAGCGCGCCGCCGCGGCTCGAGCGTTACGTGCAGCTGTTCAACCGCGAACCGGTGTTCGGCGCCACCACGCCGTCGTTCGATTTCCCGGCCGAATACCTGGCCTATCCGCTGGTGCACAACGAGGACTCGCTGCGCGACTTCCTGCGCACGGCGCCGTACCAGTTGCTCATCATGCCCGCCGACCCGGGCCGCCAGAGCCTGGTCGACCAGGTGCGGGCGCTGATCGGGCACGACTTCAGCCGTGGCTTCCCGAGCTTCGAGCGCATCACCGATCTGCTGCACATGTCGGCGCCCACGCTGCGCCGGCGCCTCAAGCGCGAGGGAACCACGTTCCAGGAACTGAAGGACAACTGCCGTCGCGAGGCCTCGATCGACTACCTGAACCGGCCCGAGCTGTCGATCAACGACGTCGCGATCCTGATGGGCTTTACCGACCCGAGCGCGTTCTACCGCTCGTTCAAGAAATGGACCGGCATGACGCCCGGCGAGTACCGGGCCCAGGAACCGCGCTGAACCGCGGCGCGGTGATTGCAACTGTTAGCCCAACTTGAATCGATATGCCATTGAGGGCGTGCGCGGCTCGGGTATGCTCTGCGGCCCGTAATCCGGGCGTCCCGTGCCGCCGGCCCAGCCGCCGCGGGCGCGCGGCGCACCATCATCACCGGCGGAGTCCGACATGGCGCACGACGCACTGATTTTCGACGCGATCCGTACCCCTCGCGGCAGGGGCAAGGCGGGTGGCGCGCTCTACGAGGTCAAGCCGATCGACCTGCTGGTCGACCTCATGGAGGCAATGAAGGAGCGCAATGCGCTCGACACCTCGCGCGTCGAGGACCTGATCATTGCCTGCGGCGAGCCGGTCGGCGAGCAGGGCCAGGACATCGCGCGCACCGCGGTGACCTACTCGAGCTGGGGCGAGGCGACCGCCGGTGTGCAGATCCACCGTTACTGTGCGGGCGGTCTGGACGCGGTGAACATGGCGGCCGCGAAAGTGATGGCCGGCACCGAGGACCTGGTCGCCGCGGGAGGCGTCGAGTCGATGTCGCGCCTCGGCATCGGCGCCAGCGGCGGCGCGCAGGGCGATCCCTGGGTCGCGATGCGCACCCTGTTCGTCTCCCAGGGCGTGGGCGCCGACCTCGTCGCGACGCTGAACGGCATCACGCGCGAGGACGTGGACCGCTACGCGCTGATGTCGCAGCAGCGCGCGGCGGCGGCGCGCGCCGAGGGACGCTTCCGTTCGCTGTTGCCGGTGCGCGACATGAACGGAGTCACCATCCTCGACCACGACGAACTGATCCGTCCCGCGACCACGCCGGAGGACCTGGCGCGCCTGAAGCCCTCGTTTGCCCAGTTCGGCGAGTGGGGCCAGGACGAGCTGCTGAAGTTCCGCTATCCGCAGATCGAGGTGGTGGAGCACGTGCACACGCCCGGCAATTCCTCGGGGATCGTCGACGGCGCCGGACTGGTGCTGATCGGCAACGAGCGCATCGGCCGCGAACTCGGGCTGAAGCCGCGCGCACGTATCGTCGCGACGGCACTGGTGGGCACCGAGCCGACGATCATGCTCGAGGGGCCGGCGCCGGCCACGCGCAAGGCGCTCGCCAGGGCGGGACTGAAACTCGACGACATCGACCTGTTCGAACTGAACGAGGCCTTCGCGGCCGTGGTGCTGCGCTACCAGGCGCTGCTCGGCATTCCCGACGATCGCATCAACGTCAACGGCGGCGCGATCGCGATGGGTCATCCGATCGGGGCCACCGGCGCGATGATCCTCGGCACGCTGCTCGACGAACTCGAGCGGCGCGGGTTGCGGCGCGGGCTGTGCACGCTGTGCGCGGGCGGCGGCATCGGCATCGCAACGATCATCGAACGCGTCTGATCCGGCGGCGTCGGGCAGCGTTTCACAGCGGAGAGCAGCGGGCATGGGATACATCACTCTGAACAGCGCCGGCAACGGCATCGTCGAAATGGTCTTCGATCAGCCGGGTTCCAGCGTCAACACGATGGGGATGGAGTACGACGCCGCGATGAAGGCCGCGGTGGCCGAACTGCAGGGAATGGTCGCCGCCGGGGGCGTCACCGGCGTGTACCTGCGCTCGGGCAAGCCGGGGCAGTTCTTCGCCGGCGGCGACATCAAGGAAATGCTCGAGTCGGACCTGAATCCGCCGCCCGGGCGCAAACAGGAACTGTTCGAGGGCATCCTGGCGGCGAAGGCGCCGTTGCGCACGCTCGAGACGCTCGGCGTGCCGGTCGCGGTGGGCATCAACGGCGCCGCGCTCGGCGGCGGCTTCGAGATCGCGCTGGCCTGCCACTTCCGCATCGCACTGCCGGGGGTGGACGTCGGTCTGCCGGAAGCGCAGATCGGCCTGATGCCGGGCGCCGGCGGCGTGGTGCGCACCACACGCCTCATCGGGCTGCAGGAGGCGATCACGCTGATCAGCCAGGGCGCGCGGATCAAGAGCGAGAAGGCGGTCGAGAAGGGTTTGCTGCACGAGATCGTCGCCGACGAGGCCGCGATGCGCGAGCGCGCGCACGCCTGGCTGCTCGCGAATCCGGGCGCGAAGCAGCCGTGGGACACCGAGGGTTACCGGATTCCCGGCGGCGGACCAGAGCACAAGGCGAACCAGGGGCTGATGATGCTGGGCCCGGTCAACGTGATGAACCAGACCAGGGGCCTGATGCCGGCGCAGAAGGCGATCTTCGCGGCCGTGGCCGATTGCGCGCGGGTCGATTTCGACACCGCGCAGAAGATCGAGGCGCGCTACTTCCTCAGTCTCCTGCTCGACCAGACCGCGCGCAACATGATGACGGCGTTCTTCGTGCAGATGAACGCGATCACCAAGGGCGCCAGCCGTCCGGCCGGCATCGCGCGCCGCAAGGTGAAGACGCTCGGCATCCTCGGTGCCGGCCAGATGGGGGCGGGCATCGCCTATGCGGCAGCGCGCAAGGGCATCGTGGCGATCCTCAAGGACGTCGACCTGGCCGCCGCGGAGCGCGGCAAGGACTACGCGCGCCAGGCCTGCGCGAAGAACAAGCGCATGTCCGACGCCGAGCGCGAGGCGCTGCTCGGCCTCATCCGCACCACCGACAGCTACCCCGATCTCGCGGGCTGCGACGCGGTGATCGAGGCGGTGTTCGAGCGCCGCGACATCAAGGCCGCCGTGACGCGCGAGGTCGAGGCGGTGCTCGGACACGAGGCGCTGCTCGCATCGAACACCTCGGCGCTGCCGATCACCGAACTCGCCGAGGCCTCGGTGCGACCGGCGAACTTCATCGGCATGCACTTCTTCTCGCCGGCCGACAAGATGCCGCTGGTCGAGATCATCTGCGGCGAACAGACCGGCGACGCGGCACTCGCTGCGGCCTTCGACCTGGCGCAGCAGCTCGGCAAGACGCCGATCGTGGTCAACGACGCGCCCGGCTTCTTCACCACCCGCGTGATCGGCAAGACCGTCTCGCAGGGCGCACAGATGGTGCTGGAAGGCATCGACCCGGTGCTGATCGAGGCGGCCGCGCGCGCCAACGGCTCGCCGGTGGGGCCGCTGGCGGCGATCGACGAGGTCAGCCAGGAAACGGCCTACCGCAACGGACTGCAGATGAAGGCCGACGTCGAGGCGCGTGGCGAGACCTGGCAGGAGCAGCCGGCCGGGGAACTGGTGCGGCGCATGGTCGAGGACTTCGGCCGCAAGGGCAAGCGCTTCGGCGCCGGCTATTACGAGTACCCGCAGGGCGGCAAGAAGCGCATCTGGCCGGGCCTGGGACAGCATTTCGCGCCGAACGGCTTCCGCACGCTGCCGTTCGAGGACCTCAAGGACCGGCTGGTCTTCGCGCAGTGCATCGAGGCGGTGCGTGCGATGCAGGAAGGGGTGATCACCAGCGCGGCCGACGGCAACATCGGTTCGATCATGGGCATCGGTTTCCCGGCGCAGACCGGTGGCGTGTTCCAGTGCATCAACGCCTGGGGGCTGCAGCGCTTCCTCGCGCGTGCGCGCGAACTCGCCGGGCGTTATGGCGCCGACTTCGAGCCGCCGCGGCTGCTGATCGAGAAGGCCGAGCGGGGCGAGCCGTTCCGCTGAGGGGCGCGGGACGGCGTCCGGGGCGCGTCGGCCTTCCCCGGCAGCCGTCCGGCCGGCCCGGCTGGTCAAACCGCGGCGCCGGCTTATAATGTGGCTTCAACAGCATTTCCGTGGCGGTTATGGCAAGGAAGAGTCCCGACGGCAAGACGCCAGGAAGCGGTCGCAAGCCCGGTGCCGATGCCGAAGCGATTTTCGGCGACAAGCGCACCGGGCAGGACCGTCGCGGCGGCAGCAAGCCGATCGACGACAACCGGCGCAAGGCGGGCGAGCGGCGCAAGGCCGGTACCGGTGCGCAGGCCACCTGGTGGCTGGAGCGCGACTACGTCGAGAGCCACCACTTCGTGCAGAAGTCCACTGCCTCGCGTGGCCGTGCGCGCGAAGACGAGTCCGCCGACGAGTGAGGGGCCGCCGCAGCGCCGGCGCCCCGGGTCCGCGCCTCATCTCCGTTCCCCGGGTGCCTGCCGCGTGCGCGGAGCCGTTATCCGCGGTGTTCGCTGGTCATGAACCTATCCTGTCCTGGAGTCTGCAATGACCGAACTGGTGGTCGAGATCACGCGCGAGAACGCGCAACGCATGCTGATCGAGGAGTCGCACAAGCGGGCCGTGCTGATCGATTTCTGGGCGGACTGGTGCAGCCCGTGCAAGATGCTGCTGCCGATCCTCGACAAGCTGGTGCGCGAGCACGGCGGCCAGGTGATGCTCGCCAAGGTCGATTGCGACCAGCTGCAGCCGATCGCGCAGCAGTTCGGGGTGCGCAGCCTGCCGACCGTGATCCTGATGAAGGACGGCCAGCCGGTGGACGGTTTCGTCGGCGCGCAGCCCGAGTCGGCGGTGCGCGAGATGCTGGAGAGGCACCTGCCCAAGCCCTGGGACGACGCGATCGGCCGGGCGCTGGAGATGCTGGCGGCGGGCGACGTCGCCGGTGCCCTGCCGCTCGCCCGCTCGGCCTACGAGGAATCGGGGCAACGGGCCGACATCGCCAAGGTCTACGCGGACGTGCTGATCGAGGCGAACCGGCTCGACGACGCGCAACTCGTGCTCGATTCGATCCCGATGGTCGACCAGGACACGGACTACGAGCGGCTGATCGCCGAACTGCAGCTCAAGCGTCAGGCTGCCGATACGCCCGAGATCCAGTCGCTCCTGCAGGCGCGCGAGCGCAATCCGGACGACATGGACATCGGCTACCAGCTCGCGGTGCAGTACAGCCAGTCCGGCCGCGCGCGCGAGGCGCTGGAGATCCTGATGGAGATCCTGCGCCGCAACCGCGAGTTCCGCGACGGCGAGGCGCGCCGCACGCTGCTCGACATCGTGCGCGCGCTCGGCAAGGGCGACCCGCTGGCGGCCGAGTACCAGCGCAAGCTGTTCGCCCTGATGTACTGACAGGCACGCGCCGGCCGGTGCGCGCCGTGGGTCCGTGTAGGTTCGGCCTGCGGCCGAACAGGTGTCCGGGCACAGCCCGGACCTACGGGCGAAGGTCCGCGTAGGTTCGGCCTGCGGCCGAACAGATGTCCGGGCACAGCCCGGACCTACGGGCGAAGGTCCGCGTAGGTTCGGCCTGTGGCCGAACAGATGGCTGGGCACAGCCCGGACCTACAGATAACGTGCCAGCAGCGCGTAGTCCGGGTCGCGCAGCGCCGCGGCGGCTTCCGGCAGTGGCAGGCGCACCACGTGCCCCGAACCCGGCGCCACCTCGCGCCGCTCGCCGTCTTCGCTCCACAGTTCACCGAGCGTGAAATCGCAGTTGCCCTGCGGTGTCATCAGCTCCAGGCGGTCGCCGACCGCGAAGCGGTTGTTGACCGATACCGTCAGCAGACCGGCGGACGCATCGACCGCCAGCACCTCGCCGACGAACTGCTGGTAGTCCCCGCGCGATACGCCCTGCTCGTAGTTCTGGTACTCGCCCGGCGGATGGCGGCGGTAGAAGCCCTCGGTATAGCCGCGGCTCGCGAGCTTCTCGAGTTCGTCCATCAGGCGCATGTCGAAGGCGCGGCCGGCCAGCGCGTCGTCGATGGCGCGCCGGTAGGCCTGCGCGGTGCGCGCCACGTAGTAGTGCGACTTGGTGCGCCCCTCGATCTTCAGGCAGTCCACGCCGATCTCGATCAGCCGCTGCACGTGCTGGATCGCGCGCAGGTCGCGCGAGTTCATGATGTAGGTGCCGTGCTCGTCCTCGTAGGCGGGCATGTACTCGCCGGGACGGCCTTCCTCCTGCAGCAGGAAGATGCGGTCGCCGGCCGCGGTGCCCGCCGCCGGCTCGTGCAGCGCGACCACGTCGCCGGAGGCGGTCTCGACGGCCTCGTGCGCCTGGTACTTCCAGCGGCAGGTGTTGGTGCATGCGCCCTGGTTCGGGTCGCGGTGCGTGATGTAGCCCGACAGCAGGCAGCGTCCCGAATACGCGATGCACAGCGCGCCGTGCACGAACACCTCGATCTCGATGTCCGGGCAGCGTTCGCGGATCTCGGCGACTTCCTCCAGTGCCAGTTCGCGCGAGAGGATCACGCGCGTCAGGCCCATGTTTTTCCAGAACTTGACGCTTGCCCAGTTGATCGCGTTGGCCTGCACCGACAGGTGCACCGGCATCTCCGGCCAGCGTTCGCGCACCAGCATGATCAGTCCCGGATCGGCCATGATCAGCGCGTCGGGGCGCATCGCGATCACCGCCTCCATGTCCGCGAGGTAGCTGCGCAGCTTGTCGTTGTGCGGCGAGACGTTGCTGGCCACGAAGAACTGCCGGCCGTGCGCGTGCGCGTACGCCACTGCCTCGGCGAGCCGGTCGATGCGGTTGAAGTCGTTGTTGCGCACGCGCAGGCTGTAGCGCGGCTGGCCCGCGTAGACGGCATCGGCGCCGTACGCGAACGCGTACTGCATGGACTTGAAGGTACCGGCCGGGGACAGGAGTTCGGGGCGGCGCATGGCAGGCTCCGGCGTTTCGCTCGACGGGGGAGGGCGGCATTATCCGGCCCTGTTCCACGGCCGACCAGTGAATAAGGCGGCACTCCGGGGAGAAGCCCTTCCGATGCGCACCGGCAGTCGATCCAGGACCGCCTCGAGAGCGCGTTCGCTACGGAGCGCCTCGAGGTGCTGAACGAAAGCGGCCGGCACAGCGTGGCGCCCGGCTCGGAAATGCATTTCCGCGTCGTGGTCGTCGCCGAGGCGTTTGCCGGCGAGCGCGGCGGCTGAACCCTAGCCGTTCGTGTCGGCGGGCGCCGGCAGTTCGGCGAGTTCGCGCTGCTGGTCTTCGAGGTACAGGCGGTGCAGCGCCTCCTGCGAGCGCACGCGACGCCGGTGGCCGCGGTCCCGGTAGCCGTTGTCCTGGTCGCCGTGCAGGATGCGCGCCTTGACGTTGTCGGCCCACTGGGTGTCGAGCAGGCGTTGCAGCAGCCGCTGCGCTTCGGGGTCGTAGATCGGCACCGTCACCTCGACGCGGTGGTCGAGGTTGCGGGTCATCAGGTCGGCCGACGAGATGAAGTAGCGCGGCTCGCCGCCGTTGTGGAACACGTAGACCCGGCTGTGCTCGAGGAAGCGGTCGACGATGCTGATCGCCTCGATGTTGTCGCTGATACCCTCGACCCCCGCCACCAGCGCACACATGCCGCGCACGATCGCGCGGATCTTCACGCCGGCCTGCGAAGCCTCGTAGAGGCGCTCGATGATCTCCTCGTCGACGAGGTTGTTGCACTTGATGAAGATCCTCGCCGCGCGTCCGGCGCGGGCGTTGATCACCTCGGTGTGGATCAGGCGCAGCAGCGTCGAGCGGTTGCCCAGCGGCGAGACCGCGAGGTGGCGGAACTTGTGGCGCCGGTACGTGTGGCGGATGAAGTCGAAGACGTTGTGCACGTCCTCGGTGAGCTCGGGGTCGGCGGTGAACAGCGCCAGGTCCGTGTAGACGCGCGCCGTCCTCTCGTTGAAGTTGCCGGTGCCGACGTGCGCGTAGCGGCGCAGCTGGCCGCCTTCCTGGCGATTGATCAGGATCAGCTTCGAGTGCACCTTGAGTCCGGGGATGCCGAAGATCACGTGCACGCCGGCCTCGGTGAGCCGTTTGGCCCAGTCGATGTTCGCGGCCTCGTCGAAGCGCGCACGCAGCTCGACGATCGCCAGCACGTCCTTGCCGTTCAGCGCGGCGCAGATCAGCGAGTTCGCGATGTGCGAGTCGGCCGCGATGCGGTACAGCGTGACCTGGATCGAACGCACGCCGGGGTCGATGGCCGCCGCGCTCAGCAACTGCTCGGTGTAGCGGAACGAGTGGTAAGGGTAGTTCAGCAGGATGTCGCCGGCGGCGATCGCGGCGAAGATGTTGCGCTGCGACTCGATCCGTGGTGACTTGAGCGGATTCAGCTGACGGTTCTCCAGCGCACGCGGCCCGAGGTTCGGGAAGTCCATGAAGTCCTTCGAGTTGTGGTAGCGCGCGCCGGGCAGCACGTTGTCGTAGCTGCCGAGCCGCAGGCGGCGCACCAGCGTGTCGAGCATGTCGTTCGGCATGCGCCGGTCGTAGACCAGGCGCACCGGGTCGCCGAGCTTGCGCTTCTTCAGGCCGCTGGCCAGCGCATCGACCAGGCTCTGCGTGATGCCCTCGCCGAGCTCCAGCTCGGCATCGCGGGTCAGCTTGAACTGGAACGCATCGGCCTGCGCGATCGGGAACACGCCCTTGAACACGTGGGGCAGGCAGGCGCGGATGATGTTGTCCAGCACCATCAGGACCTGCCGGCCGGGGTGCGCCGCCGGCGACGGCAGCGCGACGAAGCGCGACATCCGGTCCGACGGGACGTTCACGATCGCGTAGCGGCTGTTCTGGTTCGCGAGCTGCATGCGCACCGCGAAGTAGATCGAGCCGTCCTCGAGCTGCGGTATCGGCGCGCTCTCGGCCAGGATGATGGGCGTCAGCGCCGGCATCACGCGGCTGAAGAAGTAGCGGCGCACGAACTCGCGCTGCGGCTCGTCGAGCTGGCGCTCGTCGATCAGGTAGATGTTGTTGGCGCGCAGCTCCGCCAGGCAGGTGCGATAGACGCGGTCGAAGCGCAGCTGCAGGTCGCCGACCGCGTCGCGGATGTCGTCCAGCAGCTGTTCCCAGCGTGCCTTCTCGCGGCCCTTGGCGAACGCGGCGAGCCGGCGCACGTCCGCGTAGCGCACGCGGTAGAACTCGTCGAGGTTGCTCGAGAAGATGCCCATGAAGCGCACGCGCTCGATCAGCGGATTCTCCGGGTCCTCGGCTTCCTGCAGCACACGCGCGTTGAAGGACAGCCAGCTGAGCTCCTTCGGATGGATCGGAACTGTCTTGCGTCTGGAAGGCATCGGGAGTCCGTGGATCAGGGCCGGCAATTGAAAAAGCACCGGCAGCGATTAAACTTGGCCGCCTCGCGCGTCGACGCACAAGATCGTATGTCTAACCGCTCCTGATGGCAGTTTTATTACAGCCGCCAGCGCAATGCCACGGAAATTCCTCACATGAACCAGCCGACCGGTCCCGTCTGCGCCGTGCTGGACCTGGGATCGAACAGCTTCCACCTGCTGGTGGGGCGGCTCGAGGCGGGGCGCATCGTCACGCTCGACCGGCGCAAGGACATGGTGCGGCTCGCGCAGGATCTGGGCGAGGACGGACTGCTCGACGAGAAAGTGATGCAGCGCGCCCTCGACAGCCTGGCGGTGTTCTCGCAGCAGCTGCGCGGCATCGCGCGCGGGAACCTGCGCGTGGTGGGCACCAACACGCTGCGCGCTGCGCGCAACGCCGACGTGTTTCTCGAGCGTGCGGAGAAGATCATCGGGGTGCCGATCGACGTGATCAGCGGCCAGGAGGAGGGGCGGCTGATCTTCCTCGGCGTCGTGAAGGGGCACGCGAGCAACGCCGTTCGACGGCTGGTGGTGGACATCGGCGGCGGCTCCACGGAATTCATCGTCGGCCGGCGCAAGGCCAAGCGCGTGGAGAGCCTGTTCATCGGCTGCGTCTCGATGAGCGAGCGGTTTTTTCCCGAGCGCCGCATCAGTCGCGCGCGCTACGAGCGCGCGCTGACGCTGGCGCGGGCCGAGATCCAGCACCTCGCCGACGGCTACGGCGCCGCGCGCTGGGACGAGGCGGTGGGCACCTCGGGCACCATCCGTTACGTCGAGGCCGTGATCGACCGCATCACGCCGTGCGACCACCTGATCACGCGCGAGGCGCTCGATGCGGTGGTCGAGCGGCTGCTGGCGAGCCGCAGGGCCGATGTGCTGGAGTCGCTGGGATTGAGCAGCGAGCGCGCACCGGTCTTTCCGGGCGGGCTGGCGATCCTGCATGCGGCCTTCATCGAGCTCGGGATCCAGCGGATGCACGTCTCGGATTACGCACTCAAGGAAGGCGTGCTGTACGAGCTGGCGGACCAGGGCGAGCACGAGGACACGCGGCGCCAGACCATCGACTACCTGGGCAAGCAGTTCGCGATCGACCGCCGCCAGGCTGCGCGCGTCGAGCGCCTGGCGAGGTCGCTGCTGCCGCAGGTATCCGCGCGCCTGCGCACCGAGCGCAACTACGCGCTGCAGGCGCTGCTCGCCGCCGCGCAGTTGCACGAACTCGGGCTCACGATCTCCCACAGCGGCTACCACAAGCACGGGGCCTACCTGCTCGAGCACGCCGACATGCCCGGCTTCTCGCGCAGCGAGCAGAAAATGCTGAGCTTCCTGGTGCTGAACCACCGCCGCAAGCTGCGTGCCCCCGAGGTCGCCAGCTACCGCTTCGAGGCCGACTGGGCGCTGGTGCTGGTGCTGCGGCTGGCCTGCCTGTTCAACCGCATGCGGGTCGACCAGCGCCTGCCCTCGATCCGCCTGTCGCCGGTGCGCAAGGGCTGGGACATCGAACTGCCGGCCGTGTGGTTGCGCAAGCACCCGCTGG
>WBZY01001622.1_pt1 | contig 11012 bp, 7 predicted proteins | sample 5204191 | NCBI WGS metagenome assembly WBZY01 (sample SAMN12344363, study PRJNA552823) | activated sludge metagenome | biome: Activated sludge suspended growth; feature: Anammox Sidestream; material: Wastewater; isolation source: activated sludge from anammox sidestream of wastewater treatment... | reverse complement strand
ACGTGGGATCTCGTTCGAGGACGCCTTCGGGGCCGCCAACGTGACGCGCGAGCGGCTGCGCGGGCGTGGCGTGGTGGCGCGCGACGCGCTGGCCCGGCTGGTCGATGAGGTGCTGCGGGAAACCCACCTGCTCGAGGACGTCCGGCCCCCGGCCCTGGGCCCCGCGATCCGCATCACCGCCCCCACCGGCTCGGCGCCGTTCTCGAAGGGCTTCCTCTCGCAGTCGCTCCTGGCCGCGGCGATCGAGCCGAACGACGCCTTCGACGTCGCTCGCGAGATCGAGAGCACGCTGGTGCTGCGCGGGATCGAGGAGATCGACCGGCGCGAGCTGCGGCGGCTCGCCTTCCAGACCCTCGAGCGGCGCTTCGGGGCACGCACCGCCGAGCGCTACCTGGTCTGGCGCCGCTTCCAGGAGCCCGACCGGCCGGTGATCCTGCTGCTCGGAGGGGCCACCGGGGCCGGCAAGACGTCGCTCGCCCTCGAGGTCTCGCGGCGGCTCGGCATCCACGCGGTGCTCTCGACCGATTCGATCCGCCAGATCATGCGGCTGGTGCTCTCGCCGGAGCTGGTGCCGGCGATCCACGCCTCGTCCTACGATGCCCACCGGGTGGTGCGCACGGCGCCCGGCGAGGACCCGGTCATCGAGGGGTTCCTGGCCCAGGCCTCGATCGTGTCGGTGGGCGTGCGCGCGATGCTCGACCGCGCGGTGGCCGAGAACACCAGCATGATCCTCGACGGCATCTCGATCGTGCCGGGCCTGCTCGACCTCGCGAAATACCGCGAGACCGCGCACGTGATCTTCCTGGTGGTGGCGACGCTCGACGTGGCGGCCTTCCGCGCGCGCTTCGAGCAGCGCGCGCGCGAGAGCCGGCGCGCCCCGCACCGCTACCTCGAGCACATGGACGCGATCCTGCGCATCCAGGACCACTTCCTCGAGCTGGCCGAACGCCACGACATCCCGATCGTCGACAACGACTCCGCCGACGCGTCGGTGCTCTCGATCCTGAAGCACGTGTGCGAGACGCTGCGCAAGGTGGAAGGGCTCGATGTGGCGGAGCTCCTGTAGGGCGCGCCGCGGAGGGACGCATGCCGGAGGCTCCGCCTCGGGTCGACACGCTGGGCGCCCTGCGCCGCTCGGGCTGGCGCAGCCGCCCCCTGCGCCAGGAGCTGCGCGAGCACCTGCTCGAGCGCCTGCGCGCCGGGCACCCGCTCTTCACGGGCATCCTCGGCTACGACGACACGGTGGTCCCCGCCGTCGAGAACGCGATCCTGTGCGGCCACGACCTGATCTTCCTCGGTGAGCGGGGCCAGGCCAAGACGCGCATGATCCGCCAGCTCGTCGGGCTGCTCGACGAGTGGCTGCCGGTGGTCGCCGGGAGCGAGATCCAGGACGACCCCGAGGCGCCGGTCTCGGCCTACGCGCGCCGCCTCGTGGCCGAGCGGGGCGGCGACACGCCGATCGCCTGGGTGCACCGCGAGGCGCGCTACGTCGAGAAGCTCGCCACGCCGGACGTCTCGATCGCGGACCTGATCGGCGACGTCGACCCGGTGCGGGTGGCCGAGGGCCGCTCGCTCGGCGACGAGCGGACCCTCCACTTCGGCCTCCTGCCGCGCGCGAACCGCGGGATCTTCTGCATCAACGAGCTGCCCGACCTGACGGAGAAGGTACAGGTCGGTCTGTTCAACGTGATGCAGGAGCGCGACGTACAGGTGAAGGGCTACCGGGTGCGGCTCCCGCTCGACGTGCTGGTGGTGGCCAGTGCGAACCCCGAGGACTACACGAGCCGCGGGCGCATCATCACCCCGCTCAAGGACCGCTACGCGGCCCAGATCCGGACCCACTATCCGCCCACCCGCGAGCTCGAGCGGGCCGTGGTGCGCCAGGAGGCGCGGCTCCCGGAGGCGCCCGGCATCGCGCTGCACGTGCCGGGCTTCCTCGAGGACCTGGTCGCGGAGATGACCCTGCAGGCGCGCGCGAGCGCGGACGTGAACCAGTCCTCGGGCGTCTCGGTGCGCATGTCGATCGCCAACTTCGAGACGCTCGCGGCCAATGCGCTGCGCCGCGCGCTCGAGCTCGGCGAGCCGGAGGCGGTGCCGCGCATCAGCGACCTCGACGCGCTGCTCGCCTCCACGCAGGGCAAGCTCGAGCTCGAGGTCGCGGGCACCGAGCGCTCCGAGGCCGACCTCGTGCGCGAGCTCGTGCGGCGCGCCACCAAGTCCGTGTTCGACGCGGTCGTGCCCCTCGAAGGCATCGCGGCGGTGACCGAGGCCTTCGAGCAGGGCTGGCAGGTGGAGGTGTCGGCGCGCATGCCGTCGGCCGAGTACCTGGAAGGCCTCGAGCAGATCCCGGGCCTGCGCGAGGCGGCCGCCGGTCTCGCCGGCGGGGACTCGCCCGCGCGCCTGGCGTCGGCGATCGAGTTCGTGCTCGAGGGCCTGCACCTCGCCCACCGGCTCAACAAGAGCGAGAGCGAGGGCCGCGCCCGCTACGCGCTGCGGGCGGCGCGGTGAAGGTCTGGCGCTACAGCCGCTGGGACGGCAGCCAGGCCGCGTTCACGCTCGACCCCGCGCCGGCGCTCGACGCGCTCGCCGGCGGCCTGATGGAGGGCCTCTCGCTCGCCGAGGCGCTCGACTGGATGCGCCAGGCGGGCTTCGAGCTGGCGGGCCTCGACCTGCGGGTCCTGGGCCTCGAGGAGCTCATGGAGGAGCTGCGCGGCGAGCTGCGCTCGCTCGAGGCGCAGGTCCGGATGGACCAGGCGACCGACGCGCTGCGCCGGCGCCTCGACGAGATCCTCGGCCGCGAGGAGCGCGCCCAGCGCGAGGCGAGCGGCTACGAGTCGCGCCGCATGAACGAGTTCCTGGACCGGCGCCACGCGCCCGCGCAGCGGCTCTCGGAGCGCATCGAGCGCTTCCGCGACTGGGTCTTCGCCGACGAGGCCGCCGGCCGGGCCTTCGCCGCGCTGCTCGAGGAGCTCGATCGGCTGCGCGCGCTCGAGGACTTCCTGGCCGAGCAGGGAACGCGCTTCCGCGGTGCCGAGCCCGCCGGCTACGAGACGGCGCAGCGCATCCGCGAGCGCGTGCAGGCGCTCGAGCGTCTGCTGCGCGACCTCGCCGAGGGCCGGCTCGAGCTGCTGGACCCCGAGCCGCTCCGCGATCTCCTCTCGCCGGACGCGCTGCGCTCGCTGATCGTCCTGCGTGACCTCGAGCCGGCGCTGCGCCGGGCCGGCTACCTGCGCGACGGCGCGCGCGGCGCCGAGCTGACCCCGAAGGCGATCCGCCGCATCGGCGCCCAGGCGCTCGCCGCCGTCTACGGCGCCCTCCGCAAGGGCTCCCCCGGCGCCCACGACACCCCCCACGACGGCGCCGGCCTCCCCCGGCCCGACGAGACCCGGCCCTGGCAGTTCGGCGACGCCTTCGAGATCGACGTCGTCCGCTCGCTCCTCAACGCCATCCGGCGCAGCGCCCGCTCTCCGGACGCGAGCGAAGGGGATCCGGGAGCCGCCGGCTGCGGTCCCCCCGCAACCCTCCGGATCCCCTGGCAGCCGGAGGACCTGGAGGTTCGCGAAACCGACGACCAGACCCGCTGCACCACCGTCCTCGCCCTCGACATGAGCTGGTCGATGTCGTGGGCGGGCCGCTTCCCCGCCGCCAAGCGCGTGGCTCTCGCCCTCGACCACCTGATCCGCACCCGCTACCCGCGCGACCACTTCTTCGTGGTCGGCTTCTCGACCCGGGCGCGCGAGCTGCGCATTCCCGAGCTGCCCGAGGCGAGCTGGGACATGGGCGAGCCCTTCACGAACCTGCAGGAGGCGCTGATCGTCGCCGAGCGGCTGATCGCGCGGCACCCGAGCCCGAGCGCGCAGGTGCTCGTGATCACCGACGGGCAGCCGACCGCCTATTTCCGGGGCCGCGAGCTGCGCGTCGAGTGGCCGATGGGCTTCGGCGGCGTCTCGCCACGCGCCGCGGCCGAGACGCTCCGGCAGGTGCGCCGCATCACCCGGCGCGGCGTCACGATCAACACCTTCATGCTCGACGCCTCGCCGGAGCTGGTCGGATTCGTCGAGCAGATGACCCGCATCAACAAGGGCCGCGCGCTCTACACCTCGCCCGCCCGGCTCGGCTCGTACGTGATGGTCGACTACCTCTCGCGCCGCCGGCGCCGGCAGCACGCGTGAGACACCCTCCGGAGGGAGCGGGACGGCGTCCTCGGGAGGCGGGGTGGTGAGCGCCGCCGGCGTCCTCCGGCGGGCCGGCAGCGACGCCGTGCGGGCGGGGCGGCTGCTCGTGGCGCGCGGCGTGCTCGGCCGGCGCAAGCCGTTCTGGCTGCTGCTGCGCCTCGAGCCGCCGCTCGACGAGACCCGCGCCGCGCTCGCGCCCTGGCGGCACGCGCGCGGGCCGACCCTGCTCGAGGCGCTGCGCGCGTGCGACGCGGCCGCCCGCGATCCGCAGGTGGCGGGCGTCGTCCTGCGGCTCGCCGGTGCGCCGGCGGGCTGGGCGGCCGCCGCGGCGCTCCGCCGTGTCCTCGACGCCGTGCGCGCGGCCGGCAAGCCCGTCGTCGCCTACGGCGAGCGGATCGGGCAGCCCGAGTACCTGATCGCGAGCGGGGCCGACCGGCTCTGGATGCCCGAGACCGGCTCGCTCGCGCTCGTGGGCCTGCGCAGCGAGGGCGTGTACCTGAAGGGCCTGCTCGAACGGCTCGACCTGCGCGCCGACGTCGTGCGCGTCGGCACGCACAAGACCGCGGCCGAGGCGCTCACGCGCCAGGGCATGTCGCCCGAGAGCCGCGCCCAGCTCGAGGCCTACCTCGACGACGCCTTCGCCGTGCTGGTCGAAGCGATCGCGCGCGGGCGCAAGCTCGATCCTGCCGCCGTGCGCGCGCGCATCGACGCCGGCCCCTACGGCGCGCGCGCCGCCGTCGAGGCGGGCCTCGCCGACGGGTGCCGCTATCCCGACGAGGTCGAGGCGGCGCTCGCCGAGCTCGCGCCCGCCAGTGCCGGGCCCCCGGCGCGCGACGGCGCCCCGCGCGCACGCCTGGTGGACGCGATCGCCTACGACGCGCTGCGTGCGGGCGATCCGGGCTGGCGCCCGCTCCTGCGGGACCTGCCCCACGTGGCCTACCTGGCCGCCGGCGGCGCCATCCACCGGCGCGCGAGCCTGGGGGGGATCTCGGTCGAGAGCTGGGTCGCGCTGCTGCAGCGCCTGCGCGACGACGCGGCCGTCCGCGCGGTGGTGCTGCGGATCACGAGCCCGGGCGGCGACGCGCTCGCCTCGGACCTCCTGTGGCGCGCGCTGCGCCGGCTGGGCGGCGAGAAGCCCGTGGTCGTGTCGATGGGGGACGTCGCCGCCTCGGGCGGGTACTTCGCCGCGGTCGCGGCCGACGTGGTGCTCGCCGAGGCGAGCACGCTCACCGGCTCGATCGGCGTGGTCGGCGGCAAGCTCGACGCGGGCGGACTGCTCGAGCGGCTCGGCGTGACGAGCGACGGTGTCGAGCGCGGCGCGCGCGCGGGGCTCGGGACGCCCTCCCGGGGCTTCACGGCCGACGAGCGCGCCGCCGTGCGCCGCGAGATGGAGGCGGTCTACGACGTCTTCCTGCGCCGCGTCGAGGAGGGCCGCGGGCTTGCGCGCCACGAGCTCGAGCCGCTCGCGCAGGGCCGCATCTGGAGCGGGCGGCGCGCGCTCGCGCTGCGCCTGCTCGACGCGCTCGGCGGGCCGCTCGAGGCGATCGCCGAGGCCCGCGCACGGGCCGGGCTGGCCGCCGAGGAGCGCTTCGTGCTCGACGTGTTCCCGAAGCGCGCCCCGCTCGAGGCGCTGCGCGGGCTCGTGCGGGCGGGCGGGCTCTTCGCGTGAGGACGCCACCCCCGGCCGGCCGGCCCGCCGCCTAGACTGCCGGTGTGTCCCGCCGCCTGCGCTACGACATCCCCGGCCCGGATCGGCGCGTGGCGCTCGAGGAGCTGCGCGCGAAGGGCTGGGAGGCGCTCTTCCCGGAGCTGCCACGGCCGCTGCGGCTCGTGCTCGAGATCGGCTTCGGCCGCGGCGAGTTCCTGGCGGAGCTGGCCGCGGGTGCGCCCGCGGTGGCGCACGTCGGTGTCGAGCGATCCTGGAAGCGGGTCCTCAAGATGGCGCGGCGGCTCGCGCGCAGCGAGCTCGCGAACGTGCGCCTCGTGCACGGGGCCGGCGAGGACGTGGTCCGGGACGGCTTCGGGGCGGGCTCGCTCGACGCGGTCTGGATCAACTTCTCCGACCCCTGGCCCAAGAAGCGCCATCACCGCCGCCGGCTCGTGCAGCCCGCGCTGGTCGCCGCCCTGGCCGAGCGGCTGCGTCCGGGAGGCCTGCTCCACGTCGCCACCGATGACGCCGGCTACGCCGAGCACATCGACGCCGTGCTCGGCGCCGAGCCGCGCCTCGCAAACGCCTTCGCGCCGGCGCGCTGGCTCCCGGAGGTGCCGGGGCGGACCCCGACCGCCTACGAGCTCGCCTGGCGCGCGGAGGGGCGCGCGCTCCACTTCTGGGCCTACCGGCGCGTCGACGAGCCGGAGCCGCTCTCGTAGCCTCCCCCGAGCCATGGCCGACCCTCGTCCCCATCTGAAGGACCTGTCCGTCGAGGCGCTGCGCGCGCGCTTCGCGGCGGGCGGCGTCGCACCCTGGCGCGCCGAGCAGGTGGCGGGCTGGCTCTACGGCCGCGGGGTCGAGGACCCCGCCGGCTGGTCGGACCTGCCCGGCGAGCTGCGCGCGCGCATCGCCGACGAGTGGCAGCTGCGGGCGCTCGCCTGGGACGACCTCGCGCGCTCCGCCGACGGCACCGTGAAGGGCCGGCTGCGGGCCCACGACGGCGCGCTCGTCGAGGCGGTGCTGATCCCGGAGCCGGGGCGCACGACGCTGTGCATCTCCACCCAGGTCGGCTGCCCGCTCGCCTGCTCGTTCTGCGCCACCGGCACCCTCGGCTTCACGCGCAACCTGACGGTGGCCGAGATCCTCGATCAGGTGTGCCGGATGCGCGAGGCGCTGGCCCCCGGCCAGCGGATCACCAACGTGGTCTTCATGGGGATGGGCGAGCCGCTGCTCAACCTCCCGCGCGTGCTCGACGCGGTGCGCGTGCTCCTGCACCCGAAGGCCTTCGCGCTCGCGCCGCGCAGGGTGACGGTCTCGACCGCCGGCGTGGTGCCCCGGATCGGGACGCTGCTCGAGGCGGTCCCCGTGAACCTGGCGGTCTCGCTGCACGCCGCGCACGACGCGAAGCGTGACGTGCTGGTGCCGATCAACCGCCGCTTCCCCCTCGACGTCCTGCTCGGTGCCTTGCGCGCGCTGCCCGGCCTGGGCCCGCGGCGCCCGGTGTTCTTCGAGTGGACCCTGATCGCCGGTGTCAACGACGGGCCCGAGGACGCGCGCGAGCTGGTCCGCCGGATCCAGGGCATCCCGGCCAAGGTCAACCTGATCCCGATGAACGCCCACGCCGGCTCGCCGCACCGCCCGCCGCCCGCCGAGACCTGCTCGCGCTTCGCCGGCGAGCTGGCGCGTCGCGGTGTCACGGTGACGCTGCGCCGGCCGCGCGGCGCCGACATCGACGCCGCCTGCGGCCAGCTCGCCGCGCGCGGTGCGGCCTAGGCCCCCGCGCCTCGATGCTCTACGCGATCGGCGACGTCCACGGCTGCCTCGACAAGCTCGAGGACCTGCTGCGGTCCCTTCCGCTGCGCGCGGACGACCGCCTGGTCTTCCTCGGCGACTACGTGGACCGCGGCCCCGACTCGCGCGGCGTCGTCGACCGCCTGATCCGGCTCGCCGACGAACGCCCCACCGTCTTCCTGATGGGCAATCACGAGTCGATGTTCCTCGACTTCCTCGGCTGGCAGGGACCCCAGTACTTCGGCTCCGACGTCTTCATCGCCAACGGCGGCGCCGAGACCCTGCTCTCCTACGACTACTTCGATCGCCCGGCCCCCCGCCCGAAGCACTTCGCACTGCCACCCGGTCACGAGGCGTTCTTCCGCTCGCTGCGCATGCACCACGTGGAGGGCGACTTCCTGTTCGTGCACGCCGGGCTCGGCCGCGTCCTGGCCCGCTCCGACCATCTCGACCAGGCGCTGCGCGGTGCGCGTCTCGAGGAGCTCCTGTGGGACCGCTCGACGATGGACGTGCCGCACCGCCTCGGCGTCACGATCGTCTACGGGCACACGCCGCGCGCCGACTTCGGGATCCGCTGGAACCAGCCCTACAGCATCGGCATCGACACCGGTGCCGTGTACGGAGGGGCGCTCACCGCCATCCGCCTGCCCGACGAGACGATCTTCCAGGTCTGATCAGCCGCCGTCCACCGGCACGCGCAGCTTCTGCCCGGCGCGGATGTAGCTCGAGCGCGAGAGATTGTTCGCGGCCTGCAGGTCCTTCACCGACACGCCGTAGCGGCGTGCGATCGAAGAGACGGTGTCGCCATGGCGCACGGTGTAGGTGCGGGCTCGCGGGCGGGTCGCCGCCGGCGGCGCGTCCGTCCCGGCGACCCGCGCGGCGCCGGGGATCGTGAGCGGCTGGCCGACGCGCACCTCGTCCGGGTCCTGGATGCCGTTGGCCGAGGCGAGCGCGTGCGCCGACGTCCCGTAGCGGCGTGCGATCGACGCCAGGGTCTCGCCGCGCCGCACCTCGTGCTGGGCGGGGGCGGCGGCGGGCTGGGCCCGCGGTGGCCGGCGCTCGGCCGCGTCGGCGACGATCTCGCGCTCGACCGTGCCCGGGAGCCGCAGCCGCCGCCCGACGTGGATGGCACTCGGCTTGCGGATGCCGTTGGCCGAGGCCAGCGCGCGCGTCGACATGCCGTAGCGGCGCGCGATCGACGACAGCGTGTCGCCGCGCTTCACGATGTAGGTCCGGCCGCTGATCTGGCTCGGCCGGCGCTCCTGCGGGATCGCGGCCAGGATCTGCGCCGCGGGCGCGCGGCCCGCGACCGGCGGGAAGCGCAGGGTCACGCCCTTCGGCACGAGCTGCTGGCCGCGCCAGACCGGCTCGCGCAGCCCCAGGTTCCACTCGCGCAGGAGGCCGAGATCCATGCCGAAGCTCTGGGAGAGCGCGCGCGCCGAGTAGGTGCCGTCGGTCACCACCGCCTCGTGCCGCGCCGGCGCCATCTTGCGGATCTCGCCGAAGTAGCGGACGTGGTTGCGGTCCACCTCCACCGCGGCCAGGAACGACGGGTAGAAGTTGCGCGAGGCGAAGCCGAAGCTCGGGCCGTCGTAACGGCCCAGGATCACGCCGATGTCGTCGGTCCCGAGCTCCTTCTTGGCGCGGATCGAGCCGCCCGGCCCGTGGTTGTAGGCGATCAGTGCGAGCGGCCAGGTGCCCGTCACGCGGTGGTTGTTCGCGAGCAGCGCGGCGGCGGCCTCGGTCGCACGCCAGGGGTCGAAGCGCTCGTCGACGGTGCGGTCGACGCGCAGCTTGAACAGCCGGCCCGTCGAGGGCATGAACTGCCAGAGGCCGGCGGCGCCCACCTTCGAGTAGGCGAGCGGGTTGAACGAGGACTCGACGTGCGGCAGCAGCGCGAGCTCGAGCGGCAGGCCGCGCTCGCGGAAGACCTGGCGGATGTAGGCCTCCCACTGCCCCGAGCGGATCACGCCGTCGCGGAACTTGTCGGCCTGGCCGCGCTGGAAGCGCACGCCCTCCGAGGCCTCCTCGAGCCGCGCTCGCGAGACCCCCTTCGGGAACAGCGCGAGCACCCGCTGCTCCTCGGCCGTGAGCCCCGTGTGGGGCTCGCGCGCGAGCCGCCGCAGCAGCGCCGCGTAGCGCTTCTTCGAGCCCTCGTAGTGGCGCGAGGCCTCCGACTCGGGAAGCCCCTTCGGCCAGCGAACCACGTCGTAGACGACGCCGAGGTCGCGGTTGTCGTGGACGAAGCCCTCGTTGGTCTCGACCTCGCTGTAGACGCGGGTCCAGAAGCGGACGCGGTCCTCGATCGCGGGCGGGCGCGGGAAGAGCCGCGCGTCGGGCCCGGGCACGCTCCGCACCCGGACCTCGGGAGCCGGCGGCAGGACCGGCGCGGGCGGCAGCTCGGGCTCCGCGCTCACCGCCGGGGCGCGCCGGCGCTGGCGGCCGAAGGCCGGGGAGGCGGCGGCGGCGACGACGGCGTCGGCCAGCAGGACGAGGAAGACGGCGAAGGCGAGTCCTCTGCGCATGGGCCTCCTCGGATCGGCTACCTCTGATCGGCGCTGGGGCGATGCAGCGTGAGCCGGGGGGAGGGCTCGGCGCGGCGGGATCGGCCAGGGGGGAGCGGGGCCGACCGTCGCCTTCGGTTCGCGGCATTCTAGGGGCTCCGCGCGGCGCGGGGCAACGTCTCGTCGGCCGAGGTCGAGGGAATCGCCGTCCGCGGGGCGCGCGAGCGCGGGCGGGAGGAAGGGCCCGCCTCCGCTTCGACTCGGACGCGCGCCTTGTTTGCGGCGGAGGCGCGAGGGGCCGTACCGGCGCGCGCCTTCGAGGCGCTCCGGCGGGCCCTTCCTCCCGCCCGCGAGCGGACGGCCTCGAGACCGCGTTCCTGGCAGCCCCGTGTGAGGCCGGTCCCCGGTCTCGGGAGGAGCGGCCTGGGGACTTCGCTTGCCTTCGGCTCGCTGCGCGCGTCGAGCGGGTTGCCGGGAGTCGCCGTCCGCGGGGCGCGCGAGCGCGGGCGGGAGGAAGGGCCCGCCTCCGCTTCGACTCGGACGCGCGCTTTGTTTGCCGCGGAGGCGCGAGAGGCTGTACCCGCGCGCGCCTTCGAGGCGCTCCGGCGGGCCCTTCCTCCCGCCCGCGACCGGACGGCCTCGAAGCCGCGTTCCTGGCAGCCCCGTGTGAGGCCGGTCCCCGGTCTCGGGAGGAGCGGCCTGGGGACTTCACTTGCCTTCGGCTCGCTGCGCGCGTCGAGGCCGGGGACCGGCCTCAGCGGGAGAGCATCCTGATGGACTTCGCTCGCCTTCGGCTCGCTGTGCGTGTCGAGCGGGTTGCCGGGAGTCGCCGTCCGCGGGGCGCGCGAGCGCGGGCGGGAGGAAGGGCCCGCCTCCGCTTCGACTCGGACG
>WBZY01000797.1_pt1 | contig 11031 bp, 9 predicted proteins | sample 5204191 | NCBI WGS metagenome assembly WBZY01 (sample SAMN12344363, study PRJNA552823) | activated sludge metagenome | biome: Activated sludge suspended growth; feature: Anammox Sidestream; material: Wastewater; isolation source: activated sludge from anammox sidestream of wastewater treatment... | reverse complement strand
CCTATCGCGGGCGCCTCGTGCAGCGCGAGACCGTCGATGGCATCGAGGTGCTGCGGAGCTGGCTGTTCGCCTCCCCCCGCCTCAGCGACACGACCAAGACGCTGGGCTTCCTGACCTTCGTGGCGAGCTCCGTGCTCCAGGTGCTGTTGCGGCGTCTCCGTGCCGACGTGGTGGTCGCGACCTCGCCGCCGCCCACCGTCGGCATCCCGGGGCTGCTGGCGGCCTGGAAGCTGGGGGTGCCCCTGGTCTTCGACCTGCGCGACATCTGGCCGGAGGCGATCGCGTCCTCGGGGCGCATCCACAGCGGCCCCCTGATCGGCCTGCTCGGCTGGAGCGAGCGGCTCCTCTACGGGCGCTCCGACAAGGTGATCGTCGTGACGGACGGCAAGCGGGAGCGGCTCATCGAGAAGGGCGTACCGGCCGCGAAGATCGAGGTGATCCCGAACGGTGTCGATCTCGGGCTCTTCGAGGGCACCAAGGCGATGCCTGCCGAGGAGCTGCGCGCGCTGGGCCTCGACCCGGAGCGCTTCCTCGTGCTCTACGCCGGCATCATGAACCCACCCCAGGGCCTCGACGTCCTGCTGGACGCCGCGCTCCACCTGCGCGTCGAGTCCCCCGCGTGCGCCGCCCGCATCCAGCTCGCCCTGGTCGGCGGCGGCTCGGAGCACGGGCGGCTCGCGGCGCGCGTGGAGAAGGAGGGGCTGGCCGACCTGGTCCGCTTCGTGCCGATCCAGCCGCGGGCACGGATCGCCTCGATGCTGAAGGCGTCGGGCGCCATCACCGTGCCGCTGCGCCCGCGCCGGGACAGTCACACGGTGCCCTCGAAGCTCTACGAGGCGATGGCAAGCGCCCGGCCGGTACTGGTCTCCGCGGACGGAGCCCCCCGGGAGATCGTCGAGGAAGCGGGTGCGGGGCTCGCCACGCCCGCCGGAGATGCGCGTGCGCTCGCGCGCTCGATCGAGACCCTGATCGAGCGCCCGGATCTGGCGCGCACCTTCGGTGCGCAGGGCGCTGTCTACGCGCGGCGCTTCGACCGGCGGGAGCTGGTCAAGAGCCTCGAAGGTACGCTCCAGGCGCTCGTCGGGTCCGGGCAACGGTGAGCGAGCCCCGGCTGCGAGACTGGACGCCCGAGGACGAGCCGGCGATCGAGGCGCTCTGGCACCGCGTCTTTCCGAACCCGCGCGGAGGGCAGACGCCAGGCTGGCTGTTCCGGGCGGGTCCGGCAGGGCCCGCCGTCCGTGCCGTGGCCGAGCTCGACGGCCGGGTCGTGTCACACGCCGGGGTCGCGCCGGCGCGCTTCCGGATCGGCGACGAGTCCGTGCGAGGAGGATGGTCCGTCGGTGCGATGACCGATCCGACCGTGCAAGGCCAGGGCCTCTACGTCCGGCTCGGACGCTACCTCTACGAACGGCTCGAACACGAGGGCTTCGCCTTCGTCGCCGGCTTCTCGAACCGCAGGTCCCATCGCCTGATGACGGAGTCGCTCGGGCGCGCCGCGGTGGGCCCATTTCCCTGGTGCGCCCGCCCGGTGCTCCCCGCGCTGCCGGGCTCGGGGCGCAGCGGGAGCGAGGGGCTCCACGTCGTCGCGAGCGAGCCCGGCGATCCCCGGCTCGACGAGCTCTGGAGGCGCCTCGCGCCCCACACGCGCATCGCGACCGTGCGCGACGCAGCCTTCTCCGCCTTCCGCTTCGGCGGGCGCCCGGATGCCGGTTACGAATGCTCGATTGCGGAGACGGAGGGCGGTGCTGCCGCAGGTGCGCTCGTGCTCCGCATCCTGACCGTGCGGCGGCTCCGTGTCGGCTTCGTGGTGGACCTGCTCGTCGACCCGGATACACCGGCAGCCGGCGCTGCGCTGCTACGCTTGGCCACCCGCCGCACCCGCAGGGCCGGTGGGGTGGCGCTCTCGGCGCTCCTCCCGGGACACGGCCCGGCTCGCCAGGCGCTGCGCCGCGCGGGCTTCCTCCGGATGCCGGAGCTGCTCCACCCGCAGGTCGTGCGCTTCAGCGTGCGAGGCCTGGGCCGCTTCGCGGACCGCACGGAGCTGACGGATCCCGGCTCCTGGTGGCTCAGCTGGGCGGATACGGATCTCGTGTAGGAGCCGCCGTGGACGGCACACAGCCCCGGAAGCGCGTCCTGCTCTTCATCGATTCGCTGCTCAGCGGCGGCGCGCAGCGCCAGATCGTCGTGCTCGCCAACGAGCTGCACCGCCGCGGGCATCGGGTGGAGATCCTCGCGTACTACCCCGGCGATCAGTTGAGCTCGTTCCTGTGCTCACCGGCGATCCGGTACGAGATCGTGCCGCGAAGGGGCCGCTTCGATCCGCTCTACGCTGTCCGGCTGTACCGGCATCTGCGGCGCAGCTCGCCGGATTGCATCATCAGCTACCTGACCACACCCAACTTCTGGGCGCGGACCGTGGGGCGGCTGGCGGGAGTCGGGCACGTGATCACCTCCGAGCGTGACGTCGGCTTGGGGACACGGCGTGGCATCGCATGGCTCGAGCGGCTGCTCGCTCATGCGAGCAGCCGCATCGTCGTCAATGCGTACGAGATCCGGCGCGGCCTGGGCGCACTCGGAATCCGCGAAGAGCGCATCGATGTCGTCTACAACGGGGTCGACCTGGCCGAGTTCTCGCGCCGCTCGCCGGAACAGGTGAAGGCAACTCGCGACGCACTCGGCGTCACACCCGAGGAGTTCCTGATCCTGTTGCCGGGGCGGATCAGCCAGCAGAAGAACCAACGGTTGCTGGTGGAGGCGGTACGCCCACTCGAGGTCGCTCGTCGCCACGTGAAGGTGGCCTTCGCGGGCAACGAACTGTCGATCGAGCTCAAGGAGCAGCTCGTGGGTGAGGTCCGCGCCGGCGGGATGGAGGATCGCTTCCTGTTCCTCGGGCCCCGCTCCGACATGCCGCTGCTCTACAGCGCGGCCGACCTCGTGGTCCTGCCCTCGCTCTGGGAGGGCTTTCCGAACGTCGTCATCGAGGCGATGGCCTGCGAGACGCCCGTGGTCGTCTCGGACGTCTCCGACAACGGCATCCTCGTGGGCGACGGGGTCGGGGGCCGCGTCTTCGAATCGGGAAGCAGCGCGGCGCTGCGCGAGGCGCTGGAAGAGATCATCAGGATGGGCCCCGAGGAGCGCCGGGCGATCGGGCGGCGGGGTGCCGAGCGGGTGCGCGGGATCTGCTCGCTGGAGACCTTCGGAGACGCTTACGAGGCTCTGATCGAGGGTCGCCCTATCGCCAGCACGCGCCCATGATTGCCCCGCCGGCCGGCCGAGTGATAGGTTGCCCTGCTCTTCCGCTCAGGTCGGACCGGCTCCTTACCGACACCTGCGGACGGCCGGGACGACGTTGATCCCCAAGGGAGCTGGCAGGTAGATCGATGACCGAACCGTCCCCGGCAACCAGCTACCGCGAATCCCATCTGCACAAGGGACCCGACTACCATGCCCGGTTCCAGGAGAATCCGCGCCGGGCCCTCCTCTGGAGGCTCGAACAGGAGCTCTTGGGGCGCATCCTCCGGCGCTTCTTCGCCGGCCGGCCGATCGACCACCTGGACTTCGCGTGCGGCTCGGGCCGCATCCTCGCATTGCTCGAGGATCGCACCCGAAGGTCGACGGGCGTGGACGTGTCCTCGTCGATGCTCGCCACGGCGCGAACCAATGTCCGCCGCGCCGAGCTGATCGAGGGCGACCTCACGCGCAACGACCTCCTCGGCGGCCGCCACTTCGACCTGATCACGGCGTTCCGCTTCTTTCCCAATGCGGAGCCCGAGCTGCGTCGCGAGGCCATCGCCGCCCTGGCCGGACGTCTGGCCGGCGGCGGAATCCTCGTCTTCAACAACCACCGCAACCTCTCGAGCCTCACGAATCGTCTAGCGAGGCTGGTGAGCCGTGGCCGCGCTGGCAAGGAAGGCATGTGGGAGTCCGAAGTCGACGCGCTCGTCGCCGGCGCCGACCTCGAGACCCGCGCCCGCTATCAGGCCGGCTTCCTGCCCGAGACCGAGGCTCACGTCCTGCCCGGGCGCCGCTGGGTCGCGGCGCTGGAGCGGGCGGCCACGCGCCTGCCGCTGGCTTCGCTCTCGGACGACGTTCTCTACGTCTGCAGCCGCAAGGACGCCGGAGCGAGAGGGGCCGGATGACCGGCGCCGCCGTGCGGCCCCGGTCCTCGACCGCCCGCGACACCGCGATCGTGCTGGTCACCACCGCACTGGGGCTTGCGCTGAGCCTCGGCACGCAGAGCCTCCTGGCCTGGTTCCTCGAACCGGTCGGCCGGGGGCAGTTCGCGGTCTGCGTCACCTTTGCATCGGTGGCGGCGGTCGTCCTGGGGCTCGCGACCGATCGTGCGGTGCAGTATCACCTGATCGCACGCACCTTCTCCGTCGGGCGCGCCACCGTGATCGCCTACGTGAGCGTGCTCGGCAGCGCGGCGTTGTCCGCGACGATCGGCTGGCTCCTGATCGACTCCGGGCATCCGTTCTTCGCCAAGGCGGAGCTCAGCTCGTTCCGCCTCTCGCTCGCGCTGATCCCCCTGACGGGGCTGTGCGGTGCGCTCGACCTGCTGCTGATCGGCATGAGACGCTTCGAGGCGATGGGCTTCCGGAACGTGGTGGGCAGCGTCGCCAACGTGTCGCTCACGGCGCTGCTCGTCGGCGCGCTGGGTCTGGGCGTGGACGGAGCGCTATGGGCGCTGATCCTCGGCAAAGTCCTGCTGGTCTTCCTGCAGTCGCGCGCGATTGCACGAGGCAGCGCGGGGCTCGAGTGGCCGAGGCTGGCCGACTTCCGCCTGCTGCTCTCCTACGCCCTTCGTTACTACCTGGCGCGGACGGGCAACGTGGTGAACGTCCAGGTCGGCATGATCGTGATGGCGTGGCTCGGGGAGCCGGCCGAGATCGGCCTGTTCGCGGCGGCGTCGGTCCTGATGACCCGGGTGATGGTGATCCCCAACTCCGTGGCGACGGCGCTCCAGCCGCGTGTCGGCCCGGAAGCGCAAGGGCGGTCGGAGCTCGTGGCGAGGGCTTCACGCCTCTCGTTCGTCACCGTGGGCGCCGCCCTCGCCGTGCTGCTCGCCTCGAGCAGCATCGTCGTCCCGATCCTGCTCTCCGAGGCATTCGCTTCGGCCGTTCCGCTGCTGTGGCTGATGGCCCCGGGGGTCTGGATCAAGGCGGCTGCCAAGCCGACGACGTCCTACTTCATCGGCGTCAACCGACCGGGGATCGTGTCGATCTCGACGGGCGTCGAGCTCGCGGTCAACCTCGCGCTCATGCCGCTCCTGTTCCGAAGGGCCGGTCTCGCCGGCGCGGCGGCAGCCGCCTCCGTGGCCTACGCGCTGAGCAGCCTCGTGCTGCTCAGCGCTTTCAGGACCGTGTCGGGGCTTCGATTCGGCGAGACCTGGCTGCCGCGCCGCACGGACTATGCCCGCGTCGCGGAGTGGGGACGCCGGCTGCGCCCGTACGGGTCGCGGGGGCGAACGTGAGCGCAACGCCGCAACGAAGGAGAAAGCCCTTCGCCCACGCCCGGGCGCTGCCCGACCGCGTGCTCAAGATCCGCCCGCCCGCGCTGATCGCGGTGGAGACGGAGAAGACGGTGCGTGGCGCAGCGATCGGCACCGCGACCGGCCTGTTCCGCGTCCCCTCGGTCCTGGCCTCGGACCCGGCCCGGGGCACCCTCGAGACCGAGCGCATCGACGACTTCGTCCAACTACACGAAGCCCTGTTGCGCGGCACGGACGCCGACGCGCTGGTGGCCACGGCGGGGCGCGCCCTTGCTGCAATCCACGCGAGTCTCGAAGTGCCGGAGCCGATGCGGATCTCGCTGCCAGCACCCTACGCCGCTCCGGAGCTGGGAGTGGACGTCGTCCTCCACGGCGACTTCAACACGTACAACCTGTTCGTGACGAGCGGCAATCGTGAGCTCGTGATCACGGACTGGGAGACCTCGTACCAGGCGCATCGACTGGCCGACCCGAGCCCGCACGAGGTTCCGGCCATCGGGCCGCGCTACTTCGACCTCGCATGGTTCGTCGTTTCGCTCTTCCGGCGCAACTGGTTCGGGCTCGGCAGGATCCGTCGAGCACCCGAACGGGCCGAGATCTTCCTGCGCAGCTACTTCGTGGCGGCCGGTCCGCCGGCGCGGCCCGAAGGCTTCGCACGCTATCTCGCGAGGTTTGCCGAAGAGCGCCGAGCCACCGATCCGATGACGGTCTCGCGGATCTACTGGCTCCGTCATCCTCGCACGCCGGTGCCTTGGTACGGCGCAGCCCGAAGCTTCGCAGCCGTTCTTGCCGCCCGGCGACCGGAGCGAGGGTGGCACTCCCCCGGCGAAGTCCGTCCCCAGGGGGGCCTGGAAGCACTCCGGTGACGAGTTGCCTCTCCGACCGGGCGGTGGACATCCACGCCGCCACCCTCGGGCCGCGCCGCCCACTCATCTGGGGGAGATCCACGCTGCCCATGCAACACCGCGCCCGATCGCTCCTGCTCCTGCTGGTGGGGCTCCTCGTGTTGGGTGCGAGTTGCGATCCCCGTCCCCAGGAAGAACACGTCCTCAACCGCATCGGCTATGGGCCCGACGCGTGGTCGCGCGCGCGGATCCGCACGCTCGGCGTCCGCGGATACATCGAGGAGCAGCTCCAGCCGGAAACGCTCGACGACTCCGCGCTCGAGGAACGGATCGCCACTCTCTTCCCGCTCACGACCTGGGCCCTCCCGTACGTGCGGAGCATCTACAACGAGTACCGAACGGACGTGAACGTCTCGCAGGTACGCCGCGAGATGTCCTGGGCCCGGATGCTGCGCAACGTGCAGAGCAAGCGGCAGCTCGAGCAGGTGCTCGTGGACTTCTGGCACAACCACTTCAACGTGGACGCACGGACGGATGTCGGACGCTGGGGCGTCGTCACCTACGAGCGTGAAGCGATCCGCCCGTTCGTCCTCGGCCGCTTCCGGGACATGTTGGGTGCGGTCGCCGCACACCCCTCGATGCTCGATTACCTCGACAACGCGCAGAACTTCATCGCTGGCTACAGGCGGGGAACGACGACGTTCGGCCCGAACGAGAACTACGCGCGTGAACTCCTCGAGCTCCACACCGTCGGGGTGGACGCCGGCTACACGCTCCAGGACATCCAGGAGATCGCGCGGGCCTTCACGGGCTGGACGATCGACTACTACTACCCGAACGGGACCTACAACTACTTCCAGTCGAAGTTCGTATACGAGGACGCCGGACACGACAAGGGTGCCAAGACCATCATGGGCTCGCTCCACATTCCTGCGGGCGGCGGGAGGGAGGAGGGTGAGGCCGTGCTCGACTTCCTCGCGCAGCATCCGGCGACGGCCCGCCGCGTCGCCTTCAAGCTCGCCCAGCGCTTCGTGACCGAGGAGCCCCCGGCGGCGCTGGTGGACGCCGCCGCAGCCGAGTTCCTCGCAACCGACGGAGACCTGCGCGCGGTGACCCGGACGATCCTCCTGTCCGTGCAATTCCTGACCCCCCAGTACGTCCGCAGCAAGGTGAGACGCCCGCAGCACTTCGTCGCGGGCCTCGGCCGTGTGCTCGGGGTGACGGACGACCGGTTGTTCGCCGAAAGCGCTGCCCGGGAGTCGGCCGCGATGGGGGAGGAGATCTACGCGGCCGCACCGCCCACGGGCTACCCCGAGCGATCGGACGCCTGGACCGGGGAGGGGCCCTTCCTGTCCCGGGTCAACCTCGCCTGGCGGGCCTCGTACGGGCAGTACGGTTTCGGCCCGCGGGTCTCGGCCACGGGCACAACCCCGTCGGCCATCGTGAGCGAGCTCGGTGCGCGCCTCGTCCACGGAGGTCTGGGCCCTATCAGCATCAGCCGGCTCTCGGACTTCTCGGCGCAGACCTCAGCGGGGTCGCGAGCGCCGGAAACAGCGGCTTTGATCCTCGTGTGCCCGGAGTCGCTGGTCCATTGATCCGGAGAGAAGAGAAGAGGTCGAGCATGTGGTCACGCCGTGAGCTGCTGCGGGCTGCCGCGACGAGCTTCGGGGTCCTGATCGTCCCGCCGGCGCTGCTCCGTGCGCGCGCGGCTCGCGCAGCCGGCACCGATCCAGTGCTGGTGACGATCTTCCTGCGGGGCGCTGCCGATTTCCTGAATCTGATCGTGCCCGCCGGCGACCCCCACTACTACGCGCTCCGCCCGAGGATCGGCGTCGCGCCGGGCGCGGAGCTGTCTCTCGACGGGTTCTTCGGCCTGAATCCCAACCTCTCCCGCCTGCTCCCCTGGTACCAGAGCGGACAGTTGGCCGTGATCCACGCCTGTGGAAGCCCGAGTCGGACCCGGTCGCACTTCGACGAGCAGGACTTCATGGAGTTCGGGGCGCCCGGGGACAAGACGATCCGGACCGGCTGGCTGAATCGCTATCTCGTCGCCGCGGGAATCGACGATCCCACGAGCGCGATCACGCTGGGCCATCATGCGGTGAGCTCATTGACCGGGGAGGCCGCGAACCTCGCCATTCCCTCGATCACGAGCCTGGCGCTTGCGGGCGGATACACGACGCAGCGTCGAGCGACGCTCGATCAGATCTATCGCGCAGCCGGAGGCCCGTTGGCGAGTACGGTGGAGAATGCGTTCGCGGTCCACGAAACGTTGCAGGCAGTCGACCCCTCCACATCGGTCAGCTATCCGAGCGGCTCGTTCAGCAACGCACTTCGGGACGTGGCGGCCTTGATCAAGGCGGACATCGGTGTACGCATCGCGGCCGCGGACCTCGGCGGCTGGGACCATCACTACAACGAGCTGGAGGCGCTCCCGGGGGTCGCCGCCGCCCTTGCGGGCGCGCTCGACGCCTTTGCCACCGATCTCGGTACCGACCTCGGCCGCACGACGGTCCTCGTGATGACGGAGTTCGGGCGCCGGGCGGGCGAGAATCCGAACCGCGGGACCGACCACGGGGTAGCGGGTGCGATGATCGCGCTCGGTGGCGGCGTGGGCGGAGGCCGCGTCCTGCTCCGGAACGCCGTCTGGCCGGGGCTGGCTCCCGCACAGCTCTACCAGGGTGTGGACCTGGAGCCGACGACGGACTTCCGGGACGTCTTCTCGGAGGTCCTCGCGCGGCACCTGGGCCTCGGAAACCTGAGCAGCATCTTCCCGGGCTTCTCACCCGACGCATCGCGGTACCCGGGGCTCTACGCCTGACGCCAGCCCTGCGACGACAGCCTCGGCTTCAGCGCTGCGGTGATCCGCTCTCGCGCAGGGAGGGCAGCGCCGCCCGGAACGCCCGGCCCTCCCCGATCAGGCGATACGGCCCGGCCGCTACGGGCACGAGGCAGCTCCGGCCGCGCTCGAGCGTGAGGCCCCCGCCCGCCAGCGGTGCGATGCGCAACGAGCCCTCCTGACACCAGAGGATCTCGAGGCTCGTCCGCGTCTCGACCGGGAGCGGGCGGCCCGCGCCCGGCGCCAGGAGCGAGAGCTCGAACTCCGAGGCCGGCGTCCGCCACACGCCCTCTCCGTTCCACACCTCGGCTCGCAGGATCGGCGGTTGGCCGCTCGCGAGGCGCGCAATGCGCAGCAACTCGTCGACGTCGACACGCTTGGTCGTAAGGCCACCCCGGAGCACGTTGTCCGAGCTGGCCATCAGCTCGACGGCCACACCCGCGAGGTAGCAGTGGATCTCGCCCGGGGGCAGGAAGAGCGCCTCACCGGGTGCGAGCACGATGCGGTGCAGGAAGAGCGGTGCCAACACGCCGGGGTCGCCGGGATGAGCCGCCGAGAGCGCGACCAGGGAGGCGTGGACCGGATCGACTGCCGCGGTCCGCCGGGCCGCGGCCACGGCGCGCTGCAAGGCCTCCTCGCGCGCCCCCCGAGACGCCCCGAGCCACCCGCCCAGGAAGCCGCGGAAGGCGGTGGACTCGTCCGCGCAAGCGGGGAGCCAGGCGCCGAGCCCGACCCTGTCGAGCTCCCTCCGCACCGCCTCCAGGGAGCGGAGCCCGCAGAACGCGAGGAACGGGGTGAGCGCGCAGATCAGCTCGGGCTTGCCATGGGGGTCGGCGTAGAGGCGCGCGTCGTTCGGAACGGCCTGCTCGCGCTCGAGACCCGCGCGGGCCTGGAGGGTATCGGGATGGACCTGGAGGGAGAGCGGTCGCTCCACGGCCAGGATCTTCAGCAGGAAGGGCAGCCGCCGGCCGAACGCCGCCGTCGCCCGGGCTCCGAGGAGCGCCTCGGCGTCCCGCTCGATCAGCGTGTCCAGTCGCTCCCAGCGCCCCTCGATCCGCACCTGCGCGGGACCGTTGCGGTGCGCCCCGAGCCAGAGCTCCGCCTCGGGTCGCTCGCTCGGCGCGGACCGCCCGAGCAGCTCTGCCAGAGCGGTCCGCGAACCCCAGTCGTAGTGCTGGATCACGCCGCGAAGCGGAAGGATCTGCTGCAAGGGCGCGCTCCAGGGAGTGGGGGGCCGGGCCGTGCGAGGGCAGGCGAGTATAGTCCGGCGCCGATCCACGCGGGGGGGTTATGCAGCTTCGAGAGACGGGCCGGGTGCTGCGCACCGTCTCGCATCTGCGTCCCGCCCAGGTCTGGCATCGCGTTCGTCTGGGCGCGCGCCGCCGACTGTGGCGCCTCCAGGGCCCCCGGATCGACGCACGCTATCGCGGCCGTGCGGCCGCCGGTCGCGTGCGCTGGGAGCATCCCGGGCTCGCGGCTGTAGCGGAGGCGCGCGCCACCAGGCGCCCGGCCGGTGCAGCCCTCGCTGCCGCGCAAGGCACCCTGCGCGGCGGCTTCACGCTGCTAGGCAAGGCCCGCGAGCTCAGTCTGCCCGTCGCGTGGGACCACCCGGATCTCCTCCAGGCACTCCTCTGGAAGACCCACCTGCACGAGTTCGGCTGGAGCTTCGACCTCGCCCGCGCAGCCCGTGACACCGGGGAGGCGCGCTACCGCGAGGCCTTCTTCATGCTTCTGCACGACTACCTCGCAGCCGAGCCGATCGCGACGCCGGGCTCCCACAGCGTCGCCTGGAACGAGCGCGTCGTCGCGACCCGCCTCATGCACTGGGCCGCCGCCGGCGCGCTCCTCGGCCTGCG
>WBZY01001620.1_pt1 | contig 11035 bp, 12 predicted proteins | sample 5204191 | NCBI WGS metagenome assembly WBZY01 (sample SAMN12344363, study PRJNA552823) | activated sludge metagenome | biome: Activated sludge suspended growth; feature: Anammox Sidestream; material: Wastewater; isolation source: activated sludge from anammox sidestream of wastewater treatment... | reverse complement strand
TTCAACGTGAGGCGCTTGCGCGCCGGCTCGGCGAGATCGACGCTGATGCCGTTCGGGTTCTTGCCCGCGCGCGCGGCATCGCCCTGCGTGTTCTCCAGCAGAACGTCGTCCTTGTATTGGGTGGTCGAGAACCTGAGGCGCTTTCCCTCCGGATCCTCCCAGCTCGAGGTCCTCAGATCGCTCACCTGGGCGGCGCCATCCTTGCCGACCATGCGCGTGACGAACCGCATGTTCTGCGTGTAGCCCTCGCAGGCCCCGCCCTGAAGCTCGTACACCATGCGCCCCGAGATCTCCTCGACGCCCGAGCCCGGCGCGGCCCGGTCGAGCGTGATGTCGTAGATCGCACGGTGGGGCGCAAAGCTGACGGCCTCGCCTGCCGCCGCGGCCATGCCCTCGCTCGCCGGGAGGAGCAGCATGACAGCCACCGCCGTCAGCGCACGTCTCGAATAGTCCTCGTTCATCACGTCCTCGTCTTGCTCGTTGTGTCGTATGTCCCCCTCGGCGTGCAGACGCGGCACGCGTGGCGAGCGGGGAGCGCCGTCGAGGGATCGCCTCGCGGCATCCCTCCCTTGATCGGGTGACAATAAGGCCCCCTGACGGCATTGCAATGGCGCCCGCCCTCGGGGCAATCTCGCCGGCGCCGGGACGGGCCGCGAGACCGGCAACTGGCCGGCAAACGCCGGTCGCGCCGCGGGAAAGTTGGAGAGACGCATGCAGAACGACTACGAGGCACGCCTTGCCGCCCTCGGCCTCACCCTGCCCCCCGCACCGCCTGCGGTCGCCAACTATGTTCCGTTCACGATCTGCGGGAACCTGCTGTTCGTCTCCGGCCAGATCTCGCGCACCGCCGACGGCACCGTCCTCTCGGGCCGGCTCGGGGCGGGCCTCGGCGTCGACGAAGGGTACGCGGCGGCCCGCCAGTCGGCGCTCAATATCCTTGCGCAGGCCAAAGCCGCATTGGGAGATCTCGATCGGATCGAGCAGCTTGCCCGCCTCAACGGGTTCGTCAACGCGACACCCGACTTCACCGATCACCCCAAGGTCTTGAACGGCGCCTCCGACCTCATGTTCGCGGTTCTCGGGGACAGGGGACGACATACCCGCGTCGCCGTCGGTGTGGCGAGCCTCCCCGCCAACTGCGCGGTCGAGATCGATGCCGTCATCGCGATCGCTGCCGCCTGACCGGAGACCGCCATGCTCGACCGCGCCAAGTTCCTGAGGCCCATCGCCCACCGTGGTCTGCACGACCGCGCGCGAGGCATCATCGAGAACACTGCCCACGCCTTCGCCGCGGCGCTCGCCAAGGGCTATGGCATCGAGTGCGACCTGAGGCCGATCGCCGGCGGCTTTCCGGTGGTCTTCCACGACGACACGATGGAGCGCCTGCTCGATGCCGAAGGGCCCATCGCCGATCTGCTTCCGAGCGACCTCGCCTGGGTTCACTACAAGGGACAGCCCGATAACCGCATCCTTTCCTTCGCGGGGCTGCTCGAGATGGTCGCCGGACGGGTGCCGCTTCTGGTCGAGCTCAAGAGCGAGTGGGAGCCGCCCAACCTCTCCTTCGTCAAGCAGGTGACCGATCTGGCGGGGGCCTACAAGGGCCCGATCGCGCTGATGTCGTTCGATACGGCGCTGATGGCTGCGGTCCGGCAGGCCGCCCCGGGCATTGCGCGCGGCATCGTCTCGGGCAGCTACGCCGGCGAAGGATGGTGGGACGACAAGCTCGACAAGACACGGCGCTACCGCCTCGCCAATCTCATGGACAGCGAGGCGGTGGAGCCGGACTTCTATGCCTACGAGGTGGCGGCGCTGCCGACCCGCATGACGAGCTTCGCACGCGAGGTGCAGGCGCTGCCGCTCTTCACCTGGACCGTGCGGACCCAGAAGGACCGCGAGCACGCCGCAGCCCATGCCGACGCCATGATCTTCGAAGGATTCGAGCCGTGAGCGGCGCAGGCCCGCGGAGGGACCGCACCGGTCCAGCCACCTAGTGCGAGAGCATCACGGGGAGGTTGTGGTTCTCGAGTATGTGGCGCGTGACGCTGCCGAACAGGCGCGCGCCGAGCTTGGCACGGCCGAAGGCGCCCATCACCAGCACGTCGGGTGCGACCTTGTCGCAGAACTCCAGGATCGAACGGCCGATGTGACGGTAGGCGGCTTCCAGCTGCACTTTCTCCGCTTCCACGCCGTGCCGCTTCAGATGCACCGCGATGTCGATCCCCGGCATCGCGCCGACATTGGACTTGTGCTCGGACTGCGCGGTCAGCACGTAGATCTTCTTCTTCGTCTCCAGCACCTGCATGGCGTCCCCCAGCGCGCGGGCGGCGTGCGAGCTGCCGTCCCAGGCGATCGCGGCCACCTCCTTGAAGGGGCGCACGGTGAGCCTGGTCGGAACGATGATCACCGGGCGGCCGACGCGCGCCAGCAACTCCTCGGGATTGACGCGGCGGCGCTCGCTGGTCAGCGGGGCGGTGAACTGTCCGAGCAGCAGGATGTCGAAGAACCGCGCCGAGCGGGCCATCGTGATGCCGGGCTCCCCTTCCTCGACGAGGAAGTGGACGTCGCCCTTGTACCCGAGCTGCTTGACCTGCTCGCGGAACGCCTTCTCCACGCCGGCGGCGGCCTCGCGCTTCAGCTCGCGCATGGTGCTCTCGACGCCCTCGGGGATGAGCTTGCGGATACGGCTGTCGTAGTGCGGCATGGTGGTGATGTGGAGCGCGGTCACGCTCGCGTTGTACTTGCCTGCCATCTGCAGCGCGAACTCCAGCGACTTCTGGGCGGGCTCGTTGCCGTCGTATGCGACCAGCAGATTCTTGATAGCCATGGCAGCTTGTCCCTCGGGGGTTGTTCTTCTTGCGGCGCGATGATCCCTCAAGCTCCGCCCGCAGACAACGGGTGGCGCTTCAGTTTTTCTGGCATAATTAGAACCACGGACGGCGACATTCGTCGCCGGCGAACGGAAGTGCCAGAGATCACGCGGCTTTTCAGTTCCGCCGTGCGGTTGGCTCAGCGCGGTCGCTCGCTCCGGGCCCGCTCGTACAGCGCCAGCACGTCGGGGATATTCTTCTCGATGGTCTCGATGCGAGACTTGCCCGAAGGATGGGTCGAGAGCCACTGAGGCGGAGCCCCTTTCGCCGCCTGGCTCATCTTCTGCCACAGCGTGATGCCGGCTCGCGGATCGAACCCCGCCCGCGCGGCAAGCTCGAGCCCGATCAGATCTGCCTCCGTCTCGTCATTGCGCGAGAATTTCAGGGTCGCAAGGGAAGCACCCGCAGCCCCGATCACCTCGCCGGCCTGTCCGAACAGCAAGCCACCTATCACGCGGCTTCCGATATTGGTGATGTTGGTCTTGGCAGTCCGCTCGCGCGCGTGCTCCCACAGCGCATGCCCCATCTCGTGGCCCATGATCATCGCCACCTCGTCGTCGGTCAGCTTCAACCGCTCGAGAATGCCCGAGAAGAACGCGATCTTGCCGCCCGGCATGCAGAAGGCGTTGATCTGCTGGCTCTCGATCAGGTTCACTTCCCACCGCCAGTTCTTCGCCCGGTCGTTGAACTTCAGCGTGTGGGGCTCCAGTGCCTTGAAGATCCGCCGCAATCGCACCACCTGCGGATCGCGCTCGTCGACGAGTTTGCGCTTCTGGAGGGCCTGGCGCGTCATCGCATCGTATTGAAGGGCCGATGCCTGCTCCAGCTTGTCGGCCGAGACGAGCTTCGCGAACAGCGACTTCCGGCCGATCTTGACGCCCGTGTTGTCGTCGAGCGCCAGAGCCCGGCCCGCCGGCAGCATGCCGGACAGGACCGCGGCAAGAGCCAAGGCCGCCAGCGACGTTCGATCGAGCCTCATGACGCACTCCCGCACCGAGAAATTGACCACGTGATCCCGCACCCTGCTTGTGCGTAACATATAGGGGGTCGCGGTCCGGGTGGGAACATGGAGCCAAGCGGAATTCTATGAAGCTCGAGGTGGTTCGTGCGATCGCAGATATCGACGCGGCCGAGTGGGACGCCTTCGCAAATCCTGAGCCCGCGCAGCTCAACCCCTTCCTGTGCCACGCCTTCCTGAAGGCGCTCGAGGATGCGGCCTGCGTTGGCGAGGGAACGGGCTGGTTGCCGCGCCACCTCGTCATGCGCGACGCGGCCGGCGGCCTGGCGGGCGTCATGCCGCTCTACGTCAAGAGCCACAGCCAGGGTGAGTTCGTGTTCGACCAGGGATGGGCGGATGCCTACCAGCGAGCCGGAGGGCGCTACTATCCCAAGCTGTTGTCGGCGGTTCCGTTCACGCCGGTTCCCGGCGCGCGGCTCCTGGTGGGGGCGGGCAAGGACGCCGAGGCCCGTGCGCGGCTGCTGGCGGAAGGCGCGATCGGGCTGGCCCGCCGTCTCGGTGTCTCCTCGCTCCACGTGACGTTCCTCGACGAGGCACAATGGAAGCTGCTTGCCTCGATGGGGTTCCTGCAGCGCACGGGACAGCAGTTCCACTGGCTGAACCGAGGCTACGCCACCTTCGACGACTTCCTCGGCGAATTGTCCTCGCGCAAGCGAAAGGCGGTGCGCAAGGAGCGCGCGGAGGCCGTTGCCGGCGCCGTCGAGATCGATCACGTCACCGGCGCCGCCATCACCGAGCGGCACTGGGACGCGATGTTCGGGTTCTACATGGACACCGGCAGCCGGAAATGGGGGCGGCCCTATCTCAACCGCGCATTCTTCTCGCGGCTCGGCGAGGTCATGGCCGACAGATGCCTGCTGGTGCTGGCCCGACGCGAGGGGCGCTACATCGCCGGCGCCTTGAACCTCGTCGGCGGCGACTGCCTTTACGGCCGCTACTGGGGCGCCATCGAGCACCAGCCGTTCCTGCATTTCGAGCTGTGCTACTACCAGGCCATCGATTTCGCGATCACGCATGGGCTTGCGCGCGTCGAGGCGGGCGCGCAGGGCGAGCACAAGCTGGCGCGCGGCTATCTCCCGGTCCCCACCTACTCGGCGCACTGGTTCGCCGACCCCGCCCTGGAGAGCGCGGTCGCCCGCTTCCTCGAAGGCGAGCGCCGCCACGTCGCGCATACCATCGAGGTGCTGGGTGACTATGCCCCGTTCCGGAAGGGCCCGCGGACCGAGGAGGCTTGACCCCGTCCGCGCCCGCCCTTAACTGCGGATAGCTTCGGGAGGGCCTGACGATGACCTACGACACCAGCAACCTCTTCGCGAGGATCCTGCGCGGCGAGATCCCGTGCCACAAGGTCTACGAGGACGCCGACACGGTCGCGTTCATGGACGTGATGCCGCAAACGGCCGGCCACACGCTCATCGTCCCCAAGGCCCCCTCGCGCAACCTGCTCGACGCCGATCCGGCCGTACTGGCAAAGGCGATCGTGGTCGTCCAAAAGATCGCCATCGCGGCCAAGAAGGCCTTCTCGGCCGACGGCGTGCGCGTGCACCAGTTCAACGAGGCACCCGCGGGCCAGTCCGTCTACCATCTCCATTTCCACGTGCTCCCCATCATCGAGGGCCTCGGGCTGAAGCCGCACTCGGGAAAGATGGAAGACACCGCCGTGCTTGCGGAGCATGCAGCCCGGCTGCGCGCCGCGCTCGGCTGAGGAAGCTCCCGGCCGGCGATGGCCACTATCGCTTGCGCCGCGCCGGATCGATCTGGCCGGGCGCCAGCCGCGGCTCGATCACGTGGGCTGCGTCATCCGCGTCGACCGGAATGCCGCGACCGTCCACCAGCGGCAGATCCGCGTCGTTCCAGCCCTTCACGCCAAGCCGCAGCGAGGCCACGTTCGTGTATCCGATCTCGCGCATCACCAGTGCTGCCATCGCGCTGCGGTTGCCCGAGCGGCAGATCACGACGATCGGCCGCTCGCGCGCCTCCACGAGGTCGGGCTCGGTCTCCGCATAGTCGTACTCGCAGGCCGCCTCCAGGATGCCGCGCGGGACGTTCTTCGAGCCTGCGATGTGCACAGCCTCGAACTCGGAGCGCTCTCGAATGTCGAGCACCATGAGGTCGGGATCGCCATCGATCATCGCCTTCAGGTCCCACGGCATGACCTCGCGCACCTGCCGCGCCGCCTTTTCCGACAGCGTCTTGTAGCTTTCCCGCGTCACGTCGCCTCTCCCGATCGTTGCAGGCCCGCATCAGGCCCGCGACGATGCGGCTGGTCAAGCGAAGGAACGCCGCACGGACCTCGCACCTGGACCGGATCGCGCACAAGAGCTAGGCTCTCCCCATGAAGATCCTCGTCATCGGCGCCAGCCGCGGCATCGGCCTGGAAACCGTCAAGGCGGCCCTGTCCGCAGGGCATCAGGTGCGCGCGCTCGCGCGCTCCGCCTCCGGCATTCCGCTCGAGGATCCTCGGCTCGAGAAGCTCTCCGGTGATGCACTCGATCGCTCTGGCATCGAGGCGGCAATCGCCGGTGTCGATGCGGTCGTGCAGGTGCTGGGCCTCGCGATGGGCCCCGGCTACCTCACCGGCACCGACCTGTTCTCGAAGGCCACCCGCCTGCTCGTCGACGCGATGACCGCGAACGGCCCCAAGCGACTCGTCGTCGTCACCGGATTTGGCGCCGGCGACAGCCGCCCCTATCTCGGACCGCTCTACGCGATCCCCTTCATGGTCGTGCTGAAGCGCGTCTATGACGACAAGGACGTGCAGGAGCGGATCGTGCGCGGCTCACCGCTCGACTGGACGATCATGAGGCCCGGCATCCTCAAGGATGGCCCCGCGACCCATCGCGCGCGCGTGCTCCCTGACCCGAAGGACTGGCGGCCCGGACCGGTGCGGCGCGCGGATGTCGCCGCAGCGATCGTCGATGAGCTGGCAACCCGCCGCAACGCCGGGCGCACTCCGGAAATCGTCGAGTAGAAAAGCCGGTTCGGACGTGCCGAGCGCGCGCCGCGCAGGGACCCTGCGCCAGGAACCGACGGGAGATCGCCATGCTTTGCATGCCTCGCCCCGAGCCCGGAGCGCTCTAGCCGGGCGGCGTGCGAACACGCTCACGTGCCACAGAAGGTCTCGCGCACGATCTCCTCGGGTGCGGGCGGAAGCGCCAGCTCCGCGTGCCCCGGCTGGTCGTCGAATGGCCGCGACAGCACGTCGACCAGCCGATCGAAGGGGGCCAGATCACCGTGGTCGACCGCCGCCTTGATCGCCTGCTCGACGCGATGATTGCGCGGAATGTAGGCGGGGCTGACCGAGCGCATCATCGCTGCGCGAACCTCGCTGGCGGCATCGTCGGCAGCGAGGCGCTCGCGCCAGCGCGACAGCCAGGGGCCGGGGTCCACGCCCTCGCCGAACAGCGCCGAGAGCGCGGCATCGGCCTCCGGGCCGCGCGCCGCGTCGGCGAGCCGCCGGAACGTCAAGGTGAAATCCGCCTGTCCCTGCGCCATCATCTCCAGCAGATCGCGGATCAGGATCAAGTCATCCGGCAGGTCGTTCGACGTGGTGCTCATCACCCCGATCTTGCGGCGCAGGCCCGCCGCATAGGCGCTCTCGAATCGATCGACGAACGCCGCCAGCGCCTCTTCGGCCGAGGCGATCGCACTGGCCTCGTCCTCGCCCAGCAACGGCAGCAGCGTCTCTGCCAGCCGCACGAGGTTCCAATGCGCGATGCCGGGCTGCCTCGCGAAGGCATAGCGTCCCTGCTGATCGATGGAGCTGAACACGGTCGCGGGATGATAGGCATCCATGAAGGCGCATGGCCCGAAGTCGATCGTCTCGCCGGCGATGGACATGTTGTCGGTATTCATGACGCCGTGGATGAACCCGACCAGCATCCAGCGTGCGACCAGCGCACCCTGGCGCGCGATGACGAGATCGAGCAGGGCTCGATAGGGATTGTCCCCATCCCGCGCCTCGGGATAGTGGCGCGCGATGACGTGATCGGCCAGCGTGCGCACCCCGTCGCGATCCTGGCGCGCGGCGAAATACTGGAACGTTCCGACGCGGATGTGGCTCGAGGCCACGCGCGTCAGCACCGCGCCGGGAAGCGGCTCCTCGCGCATCACGTAGTCACCGGTAAGGACGGCGGCCAGAGCGCGGGTCGTCGGAATGCCGAGCGCGGCGAATGCCTCGCTCACGATGTACTCCCGCAGCACCGGCCCCAACGCGGCACGTCCATCGCCACGCCGCGAGAACGGCGTCTGTCCTGCGCCCTTCAGCTGGATGTCGCGGCGCACGCCGCCCGCATCGACCACCTCGCCCAGCAGGATCGCGCGCCCGTCTCCGAGCTGGGGCACGAACCCTCCGAACTGGTGGCCGGCATAGGCCATGGCAATCGGGTCGGCGCCGTCGGGAACGCGATTGCCCGCCAGGATCGCCACGCCGTCCGGTGAGGCGAGCGCCTCGGGATCGAGCCGGAGCTGGCGCGCCAGGGGTACGTTGAGGCGGATCAATCGCGGCGCGGAAACCGGGGCGGGCTGCTGGCGCGCAAAGAACCGCCCGGGCAGCCGGGCATAACTGTTGTCGAAGTCGAAGACCGCCTGCGGGGCTGTATTGAGGCTCATGCGAGTTCCCGGTTGCTGGAGCGCGGGCCAGAAGGATGCGCGTCATGCCCTACTTGGTCTCTCCCGTCGGTTTAGGCAACCCGTCGCCACTGGGTCGCCGGCCGATCGGGGCGCCGCGCGCCGCCCGACCCGGGACGGCTATCAGCCGAGCAACGCACTCAGCATCAAGGCAAGCGTTCCGGCCGCAACCCCCATCGGCAGACTTCCGCGTGCCACGAGATAGGCCCCTATGCCGATCGCGAGCCCGCCAACGCGCCCCCAGAGCGGCACACCTGCCAGTGCTCCCGCAGGAAACAGGACGAGGCGCATGACGAGGCCGGCGACCAGTGCCGTCGCCACCGCCCGTATCCACTGGAACAGCTCGCTTGCAACGTCGAGATCGCGGCCCAGGTAAAGGCCGAGCCAGCGCCAGGGCTCGTGCACGAACACCGCCATCAGAACGATGAGGAGCGCGAGATCCGCCCCGGAGGGAAGCACGTTCACGGCTCATCCTCCCCGTCCGCACGCAACTTTTCCCGGATGGCGCGCCACCTCGTCATACCGAAGTGCGCCGCGCTCCCGCCGATGAGCCCGGTCAGCAGCAGATCGAACCCCGGCGCAAGCACGAAGAATGCCGGCCCCAGCACCGCGCCCACCCCGATCGCCACATGCTCGGCGCTGTTCGAGGAGGCGGCGAACAGCGACAGCATGAAATAGACCGGCGACAGGAACAGCAGCGCCGCCGCGTACACCGGCGGCAGAGTGCCAGCCATCTGAAAGCCCGCCGCCGTACCCAGCAGCGAGACGAGAACGAGCCCGCTGCCGATGCCCAGGAAGTGGGGCAGGCGGTCCTCCTCCGGCATCGAGGGCAGGCGGCGGATGCCCTCGATCCAGGCCGTGATCGCGACGGCATGAACCGCCAGGGCCACCAGCGGGCGCGGCACCCCCGGCGCGCGCAGATACGGCATCAACACGACCGTCATGGGCAACAGGCGGACGCCGATCAGCGTGACGGCGACCGCGGCAGCGGCGAGCGATCCCCCGCGGGCCAGCTGATCCGTCATCACGACCTGCGCCGGAAGGGCGAAGAACGCCCCCATCATCAGTACCGCGTTGCCGATCGAGATGCCGGCATCGCGCGCGAGCGCCCCGAAGCCTGCGGCGGACGCAAAAAGTATGAACCCGGGAATGGAAAGCGCGACGGGAAGCCCGCGCAGGAACAGGCGCCGGCGCGAGCGCTCCACCGACCCTCCTGCCTCTGCCCCGCTCAATGGCTCCGCCTCCCCCGTGATCGCGACACGGCCGGCCCGAGACATACGACGATCCCCAGGTGCAACGCCAGCACGGGATGGCGAGCGGCGGGATGGACCGACCCATCCCGCCGCGCCGGCCTGGCGGCTAGCGGGCAGCCGACGTGCGGGCGTATGCCGTCATGAGATTGCGGTAGTCGGGGATGTGGCTCGAGAACAGAGCACCAAGTCCCTCCACGTCGTTGCGCCAGTCGCGATGGAGCTCGCAGGCGACCCCGAACCAGCTCATCAGCTGCGCGCCGGCCTGCTCCATCCGGCTCCACGCGGCCTTCTGCGTGATCTCGTTGAAGGTGCCAGATGCGTCCGTCACGACGAACACCTCGTAGCCCTCGGCGAGTGCGGAGAGGGCGGGAAATGCCACGCACACCTCGGTGACGACACCGGCGATGACGAGCTGCCTGCGTCCCGTGGCCTTGACCGCGGCGACGAACGCCTCGTTGTCCCAGGCATTGATCTGGCCCGGGCGCGGAATGAAGGGCGCGTCGGGAAACGTCTCCTTCAACTCCGGCACCAGGGGACCATTGGGGCCATCCTCGAAGCTCGTGGTGAGAATGGTCGGCAGCTTGAAGTAGGCTGCCAGATCCGCGAGCGCGAGCACGTTGTTCTTGAACGTGTCGGGTCCGATGTCGCGAACCAGCGACAACAGGCCGGCCTGGTGATCGACGAGCAGAACGGCGGCATTGGACTTGTCGAGACGGACATAGGGCTTCGGCATGGGCTTGCTCCTTGTTGTGTCGGGTTGGGGGAAGCGCCGCTGTGACAACGTGGGCATGCGCGCAAGAGTTCCGAGGGAGCGGCGCAACGGCCCCCGGACGGGTGCGTCGGTATCGGGAACGCGATTGCGGGAGCGGCTCGGCACCCAGCATCGTGGCGCCGTGCCGCTCCTCCGGCTCAGGAGGCGATGACGCCGAACCGGCCGGCCTCGTAGTCGAGCATCGCCTGCTTGATCTCGCCGATCGTGTTCATCACGAACGGACCGTGTGCTGCGACGGGCTCCTCGATCGGTGCGCCGGACAGGACCAGCAGCTTGGCGTCGGAGTTGGCCTCGAGCCTTACCGCCCCGCCTGTCCGGTCGAGAAGGACAAGCTCGGCGGCACGCGCGATCTTGTCCCCGTTGACCTCGACCGTGCCCTCGAGCACGGCGAGCGCCAGCGTGTGCCCTTCCGGCAGCGTCAGCGCCGCGGAATTCCCGGCCGACAACCGGACGTCCCAGATGTCGACAGGCGTGAAGGTGCGCGCCGGGCCATTGC
>WBZY01001618.1_pt1 | contig 11047 bp, 6 predicted proteins | sample 5204191 | NCBI WGS metagenome assembly WBZY01 (sample SAMN12344363, study PRJNA552823) | activated sludge metagenome | biome: Activated sludge suspended growth; feature: Anammox Sidestream; material: Wastewater; isolation source: activated sludge from anammox sidestream of wastewater treatment... | reverse complement strand
AACACTGTCTATAAACGAAGAAGAGAGGATCTGATGAAACGTAAGTGGAGGAAAAATTGGAGCGGGAAACGGGATTTGAACCCGCGACCCTCGCCTTGGCAAGGCACCTTAAATGTAATATTTCCAATGACTTAGATTTTTCTTGCCTTGCATCCACTCATAGGTTTTTCCAGCACTTACGAAAGGGACCGTCTATATAGACAGTAGGGTTTTTACTACCATCCTTTGATGACATGGCCCCAGCAAATTCGAGCCTCGTCGAGAATTCTTGTGACGTACACGGTGCTTATTTACCGTACAGCCTATATCGGGTGATTTCCAATTTGCAAAGGGGTATTCTTCTGCCCCAATGCTCACGTCTTATCATGCCAAATACTTTGCCTATGAGCTAACCAAACGCTGTGCTTCAGACAGTATTGAGAAGCTCGCTGCGGCGCTGTCGGATGCTCAGGTGGATCTCAATCCGCATCAGGTTGAGGCGGCGTTGTTTGCCTTCCGCAATCCTTTTTCGCGCGGCGCCATTCTGGCTGACGAGGTTGGGCTTGGAAAAACTATTGAAGCCGGGCTGTTGATTTCCCAGAAGTGGGCGGAACGCAAGCGCCGACTTCTGGTCATCGTTCCCGCTAATCTACGCAAGCAGTGGAGCCAAGAATTAGCCGACAAGTTCCATTTGCCATCAACCATTCTTGAGAATAGAAGCTTCAACGAGGCTATCCGAGCCGGCAATCTGAATCCGTTCCAGCGAGATGGGATTGTCCTCTGTTCGTACCAGTTTGCCCGGACGAAGGAGCCCTATCTGCGTCAAACCAAGTGGGACCTCGTCGTGATCGACGAAGCGCATCGATTGCGCAATGTCTATAAGTCCTCCAGCAAAATTGCCACCGCCATCAAGCTGACTGTCTCACCATTTCCCAAAGTGCTCCTGACCGCAACGCCTCTACAGAATTCACTCCTAGAGCTCTATGGCTTGGTAAGCATCATCGACGACTTTGCCTTCGGAGACTTGAAAAGCTTCCGATCCCGGTTCGCACGTCTCGGGAACGATGCGGACTTCGCCGAGCTCAAGGAGCGGCTCAGGCCGCTCTGTAAACGTACGTTGCGCAAGCAGGTCCTCCAGTACGTGAAGTACACCAATCGCCATGCCCTGGTCCAAGAGTTCGTGCCGACAACGGAAGAACAGCGGCTCTACGATCTGGTGTCTGACTATCTGCAGCAGCCCACGCTCTATGCATTGCCAGCCAGTCAGCGACAACTGATGACCCTTATCTTGCGGAAGCTCCTGGCTTCTTCCACCTATGCCATCTCCAGCACACTCGACGGGCTTGCGAACAAGCTGGAAGCAGCTGCAACGGTCAGTGAATCGGTTGATGCGATGCCGGAGGAGCTCCCAGACAACTTGGAGGAGTTGGAAGAGCTAGCCGATGAATGGGAAGAGGACGAGCACGGTACTTCGCAGGCTGAACGGGTTCGGCTCACCCAAGAGCAGCTCGCTGAGCTTCGTCAGGAGACGGCTAAGCTCAGGGAATTTCACGCCCTTGCGAAGTCGATTATCAAGAACTCAAAAGGCGAAGTGCTTCTGACGGCGCTCCGTCGCGGATTTGCGGCAGCAGCCGCGGCACAAAAGAACCAGGTGGATGCCACCATTCAGCAAAAAGCGATCATTTTTACGGAGTCTCGCCGGACTCAGGAATACCTTCTACGGGTCCTTGAAGAGACCGAGTTTGCGGGTAAGGTGCTGTTGTTCAATGGCACAAACAATGACTCCAAATCGAAGGAGATTTATCACCAGTGGCTGAGGCAGCACGCGGGTACCGACCGTATCAGCGGCTCGCCCAGTGCGGATATGCGGGCGGCTCTGGTGGATTATTTCCATGACGAAGCGGCGATTATGATTGCCACTGAAGCCGCTGCAGAAGGCATTAACCTCCAATTCTGCAACCTCGTCGTGAACTATGACTTACCCTGGAATCCCCAGCGCATCGAACAACGCATCGGTCGCTGTCATCGATACGGTCAGAAGTTCGATGTGGTGGTGGTGAACTTTCTCAACAAGAGCAACGCTGCGGATCTCAGGGTCTATCAATTGCTTGATGAGAAGTTTCGCCTCTTCAATGGAGTGTTTGGAGCAAGCGACGAGGTATTGGGCGCAGTGGAATCGGGCGTGGACTTTGAGAAACGCATTGCCACGATCTATCAGAAGTGCCGGACACCAGAGCAGATTCAGTTCGAGTTCGATGCGCTCCAGCAAGATCTGGAAGCTGAAATTGCAGAGGGCCAACGGGACGCGCGTGAAAAACTGCTCAACAATTTTGACCAGGACGTGGTGGAGAAAGTGCGTATTCAAAGCCGCGATTATTTGGACCGTTTCGAAGAGCGGCTCTGGTGGCTCACACAGTATCTGCTTGCACCCTATGCCCGCTTCGAGGAGCGGGAATATAGCTTCACGTTGGAGCGAAACCCCTTCCTTGGAGAAACTATCCATCCCGGCCCGTATCGCATGGGGAAGAACGTCGAAGACGCCAACACCTACCGTGTTGGCCATCCTTTGGCACAGCGTCTCCTCGCACAAGCCAAGGCGTTGCCAGTCCAGTACGGCGAGGTGATCTTTCGGTACCCGGAAAGTGGTAAAAACATCTCGATTCTTCAGCCGATCAAAGGCAAGAGCGGTTGGCTCATGTGCGTGCATGTGACGCTCACGGCCCTAGAGACAGAGGACCACCTGATTCTTGCTGGGGTGACCGATAGCGGTGAGGTTGTAGATGGTGCTCAGTGCCGCCGACTCTTCGACCTTCCTGGTGAAGAGAAGGGGGGAGCGCCGCTGTCTTCCGACATAAAGAAGACCCTAGAAGACGTGACTGCCCGAGAGATGCGGGATGTCCTAGACGCAATCTCGACAAAGAATGGGACGTGGTTCGATACCGAAATGGACAAACTCGACCACTGGGCCGAGGATCGCCGTGCTTCACTTAAGGCAGAGCTCGACGAACTTGATGAAACGATTAAGGAAACCAAAAAGGCCGCTCGCCTTGCGCCTAATCTTCCGGAGAAGCTTGAGCGTCAGAGAGCCTTGCGCCAATTGGAGTCCAAGCGGACCGAGGCATGGAAAACCTTCGATGAAGCATCGCGTGAGATTGATCGGCAAAAAGACGCCTTGCTGGATGAAATCAGTAAACGGCTAGACCAGAGAATGGAGCAGCAGTTTCTTTTCGCCTTACAGTGGAAGCTTTTGTAGAAAGATACATCAAGACCATGGTTGCACATAGGTAGGGCTTGAATTTTATTCGATGGCGAGATGCGAACATGAACAAGATCTATCTTTCAGGGACACACGCCGGTTCTGGAATAGAGGCACGACTCAGTGCATTGATTGGCAACAGCCGTCCTCTCGCTTTGGGAATGGCGACTGCCTTCCTTTCGATAGGTGGGGCTCATAGCTACAACAGGCTGGTTGCCAACATAGATGTTAAAGTGTCCAGAATTGTAGCTGGTCTATCAGGCGCAATCACTCATCCTGCCGCCATCAGTTACTTAATCGCAAAAGGACATATAGTGCGCTTCGGCAGTTTCCCAACTGGAATATTCCATCCAAAGTTGCTAGTTGGTGGAGATCGGTTTCTAAAGTCAGGTCAGGTGGCTCTCCCTTCTTGCGCATATGTGGGGTCCGCCAATTTCACTGATGCAGGTCTTAGCCGAAACCTTGAGGTCATGCTCGCGACTCAAGACAGAGAAGTCGCGGCAGGTGTTGCGGAAGCTTTTCGAGTTATCTGGAAAGATGCAAAATTAGTAACAGATTCAGGCTTGCAAGCCTACGAGCGGCTCTTTGCACGCGCACAGTCTAAGCGAGCAGCGTCGGATCTTGAGTTCCTCTCCGTAGTTGATCCAGCACCGGTCACTGCTATACGACCAACTCTTGTATTGCCTAAGTTCTGCAACGCTGTATGGGCAGGTCTTCAATCCTTCACGGGAGAGCACACATTCCAAGTTGAGTTTCCTCGAAAAGCTGGTGAGGCTTTGGGTTCGCTGCTAGGAACGGCTTCAGGGGAAGTAGACATAGAATGTGCAGATGGCCAAACGAGAAGTATGACTTTCCGTTACTATGCAGACAACAGTATGTACCGGCTAAACGTTCCCAACAGCATGCCGCTGGTAGATTGGGCCAGGACTAATCATAAAGGGGCTTTGTTGGTTTGGCGCGAGGAGGATACGCAGGGGGGAGCGGTTAGTGCGGAGATTATACGGGGGCGACGCCTGAACGAGTCAATAGCGCGATCACGTGCTCTTGGTAGCTGGGGAAGAACATCAACGCGGGAGTACGGATGGTACTAGTGATTGAAATGATTCAAGAGATTTCGGAGGTCCACATTGAGCGGTCACAACTCTAAACTGCCTGAGCGGGTAGATCTGCGCTCTTATTGCATTGACGATCACAACCGACAGGAGTTGTTGCGCTTGTTCCCGGAGATTCGCACTGAGAACGGCAAGCTCGATTTTGATCGGCTGAAGCTCGCGCTGGGCGAATCGGTGGATGTCGGCAAGGAACGCTATGGCATGACCTGGCCGGGAAAGGCCGAGTGCTTCAAGACTATCCAAATGCCGAGCCTCGCGACGCTGCGGCCTTGTCCAGAAAAGAGCGTCAACTTCGACAGGACGGAGAACCTCATCATCGAGGGCGATAATCTGGAGGTGCTCAAGCTCTTGCAGAAGTCCTATCTGGGCAAGATCAAGATGATCTATATCGACCCACCTTACAACACCGGCAACGATTTTATCTACCCAGACAATTACAGCGAATCTTTGCAGACCTATCTGGAGTACACCGGCCAGGTGGATGCCGAGGGGAAGAAGTTCAGCACGAACGCCGAGACCGATGGCCGATTCCATTCCAAATGGCTGAACATGATGTACCCAAGGCTGTACCTTGCAAGGAACCTCTTGCGAGAAGACGGAGCAATTTTTATCACAATTGATGACAAAGAAGTAGATAACTTGCGCAAGTGTTGTTACGAGATCTTCGGCGAGGAGAACTTTGTTGCTCAAATTGAATGGCAGAAGCGGTATACACGAAGTAACAACACTGACGAATTTACTTCTGTTATTGACCATGTGGTCGTCTTCCAAAGGTCAGACAAGTTCAAGCCCCAACTCATCGAACGCGAGGAGGAAGCAAACGCTCGATATCAGAATCCAGACAATGATCCGCGAGGCCCATGGAAGGCCATTCCTTTTCTAAACCCCTTATCCCCGGAAGAGCGCCCAAATCTAGCTTATGAAATCATCCACCCCAGCGGTCGAACCATCCGTCCAAAAAGAAAGGCATGGCGGTCAGAAGAAACCGTCTGGAAGCGTCTTGTTAACGAGAATCGTGTGTGGTGGGGAAAGGATCGAGATGGGGAGTTCCCTAGTATTAAGCGCTTTTTGAGTGAAGTTCGGCAGGGGATGACGCCGATTAACTTTTGGAGCTATGAGTTCGCTGGGCACACAGACGCAGCTAATCAAGAGCTCAAGGAGGTATTTGGCGACAAAGTATTCGATACTCCTAAGCCAACACGTCTTGTTCAGCGAATGCTTCAACTTGCAGCTAGTGAAGGGGAAGACTGTACCATCCTTGATTTCTTCGCCGGAAGCGGTACTACTGCTCACGCCGTTCTCGATCTCAACAAACAAGATGGTAGCAATAGAAGGTTCGTCCTGGTCCAGCTTCCAGAAATAACCCAACGTCGGGATTATCCGACCATTGCAGACATCACCAAGGAGCGTGTTCGCCGCATCATCAAGAAGTTCAATGAGGAAGATGCGGGCAAACTCGATCTGGAAGGCGCCAAGCAACAGGACCGTGGATTCAAGGTCTTCAAGCTCTCCGAATCCAACTTCAAGCCCTGGAATGCGGAAGGCCCGCAGGAAGCCGGTGCGCTAGAGACACAGCTCGATCTGCATGTGGATCATATCCGCGATGGGCGCACGGCGGATGACCTCCTCTACGAACTCCTGCTCAAGAGCGGCTATCCGCTCACGGCGCAGGTTGAAATACTTCAGCTGACCGGCAAACAGGTCCACAGTGTGGCGGGTGGTGTCTTCTTTGTCTGTTTGGAACGAGAGCTGACGCTGGAATTGATCCGTGCGATGGCAGACAAGAAACCTGAGCGTGTCGTGTGTCTCGATGAAGGCTTCGCTGGCAACGACCAGCTCAAGGCGAATGCCGTGCAAATCTTCAAGGCCAAAGGCGTGACTAGCTTCAAGACCGTATGAGGGCTACTTAGGCCATGTCGGATGATCGAAGAGAGCGAGAGCATCAGTTTGGCGGCGAGTGGACGACTGTCAAGCTCAAGGTGCTGGCCAATTATCTTCACAGTTACACGACGGCCTTAAAGAGATCACCGTTTCAGAAGCTGTACATCGATGCGTTTGCCGGCACAGGGTACCGAGATGTGCGGCGTGAGGGAGAGGACGACTCGCCACAGAACACCCTTTTTCCTGACATGGCACAGCCTGAACCGCAGTCGTTTCTGGATGGTTCTGCCCGTCTTGCGCTTCAAGTCGATCCACAATTCGATCAGTACATCTTCATCGAACGTAGCCCAGAGCGCTGTGTCCAGTTGGAAATTCTGAAGTCCGATTTTCCTGGCCTTGCCAAAAGAGTGGACATACGACAAGGTGATGCCAATGCGAAGATCCAGGATCTATGCGCAACGGATTGGCGATCCAACCGTGCAGTGCTATTTCTTGATCCCTATGGGATGCAGGTCGAGTGGAAGACGATCGAAGCCATAGCCAAGACGAAGGCCATCGATCTGTGGCTGCTCTTCCCGCTCGGGATCGGAGTGAATCGTCTGCTGACCAAGTCCGGTGAAATTCCCAAATCGTGGCGCCGCCGCCTCGACCTGCTTCTTGGCACTAGAGATTGGTACGACGACTTCTATAAGGTCGAAACCACGCCAACACTTTTCGGAGACGACAATGAGCGTGTAGTCAAGGCCACTATGGAAACCATGGGACGGTACTTTACCAACCGACTCAAGAGCTTTTTTGCTGGTGTGGCGGAAGAACCTGGGGTGTTGCGTAACTCAGCAAATAATCCATTGTACCTTTTGTGCTTTGCCGTCGGTAATGAACGAGGGAAGGATATCGCGTTGCGCATCGCACAGCATTTACTCAAGGAGGTGCGCTGATGGCACAGGGATCAGGCATAGAATGGACCGAGTCCACATGGAATCCAGTCACAGGGTGCACGAAGATCAGTCCTGGCTGTAAATACTGTTATGCCGAGCGTATGGCCGAGCGATTACAGGCCATGGGGCAACCAAATTATGTGAATGGCTTCCAACTGACGCTCCAGCCTCACATGCTTGAGCTTCCATTGAAATGGAAGAAACCTCAAACGATCTTCGTGAATTCCATGAGTGACCTGTTTCATGAGAATGTGCCGATTGAGTACATCCAGAAAGTGTTTAGCGTGATGAACCGGGCTGATTGGCACCGGTTTCAAATCTTAACCAAGCGCGCTGAGCGTCTCGAAGCGCTGAGCTCCCTGCTTAACTGGACGTCGAACATCTGGATGGGCGTCAGTGTCGAGAGCGACGACTATCGTGAGCGAATCGACCATCTTCGCCGGACCAGTGCACATATCAAGTTTCTTTCGCTTGAACCGCTCCTCGGGCCTTTACCTCAACTTGATCTCGCCAGGATCGACTGGGTCATTGTCGGAGGGGAGTCAGGGCCCAAAGCCAGACCTATGAACCCTGCGTGGGTCATAGATTTGCGTGATCAGTGCCGTCGAGCAGAAGTCCCCTTCTTCTTCAAACAGTGGGGAGGCAAAAATAAGAAACAGGCCGGTCGCGTGCTTGAGAAAAGAGTTTGGAATGAAATGCCCCGCGTTTCAAATAGAAGGAAAGAACTGCCGGTACTCGCTTAAGAAATTCGGAAAGTTCATTCATGTGACCCAACTAAGAAGATTGCCGAGTGAAAATCCAGTTTGACGCCAATCAACCGTTCCAGCTTGATGCCGTAGCTGCCATTACCGACCTCTTTGATGGCCAGCCTCAAGGGACGCCGGAGTACGCCGTTATCAATACGGGTAGCGGCACGGGTCTCTTCGCGGGTCAGCAACAGACCGAATTGGGTGCAGGCAATCAATTGCTGGTGTCAGGAGACAAGCTACGTGAGAACACCCGTGTGCTCCAAACTCGCAACGACATCGAGGTGGCCGATCCATCAGCCCCACTGGAGGCTTGGGAGCTGTTCGACGGTCCGGCTAATCAGTCTCGATCTTGTCCACATTTCTCAGTGGAGATGGAGACGGGGACGGGCAAGACCTATGTCTATCTGCGGACCATCTTTGAGCTGTCCAGACGATACGGGTTCCAGAAGTTCATCATTGTCGTGCCGAGCGTCGCAATCCGAGAAGGCGTGCTCAAGAACATCGACATCACCGCCGAGCATTTCCGCGCGTTGTACAACAACCTACCATTCGATCACTTTGTCTATGACGCGAAGAAGGTCAATCGGCTTCGTCAATTTGCGACCAGCAATATACTGCAGATTTTGATCATCAACATCGACGCCTTCCGCAAGAACTTTACCGGGACCGAGGCCGAGCAGAAGAGCAACGTCATCTATAAAGAGATGAACCAGCTTTCCGGACGCGCACCTATTGAATTCGTCCAGGCGGCCCGGCCTATCGTGATCATCGATGAGCCTCAGAGTGTCGATTCGACCGACAAGGCTCAGGAGGCGATTAAGGCCCTGAACCCACTCTGTACCCTGCGCTATTCCGCCACGCACCGTAATCCCTACAACCTCGTCTATCGGCTTGATCCTGTACGCGCCTTTGGCCTCAAGTTGGTAAAGCAAATTGTGGTGGGAAGTGCCCGTGCCGAAGGTACGGCGAATAACGCCTTCGTACGTGTCGAAAAGATCGACTATAGGAACGGCATCAAAGCCAAGCTTCGAATCCACGTGCAGGGCACAGATGGACCAAAGGAAAAGGCGGTCACCGTCAAGCAGGGTGCAGACCTCCTGACGCTTTCCAATGATCGAGCCAATTATAAGAATGGCTTTGAGGTCACAGAGATTAATGCGGAGCCTGGCAACGAGTACATCCGTTTCAGCAATGGCCGAACACTCCGACAAGGCGAGGAAATCGGGGCGATGCGCGACGATGTATGGCGAACGCAGATCAAACACACGATCAAAAGGCATTTGGATAAGGAGTTGCAGGTACAGGCACGCGGCATCAAGGTGCTTTCCCTTTTCTTCATCGACAGAGTTGCCAACTATCGTGACTATGACGCTGCAGGCCAGCCGGTGAAGGGGAAGTTTGCTGAAGCATTTGAGGCGGAACTTTCCGAGCTTGCGAAGGACCAGCAGTACCGTGATCTGGTATGGCTCAAGGAACCAATAAACCGGCTCCACAATGGGTATTTTGCCGCAGACAAGAAGAAGGTGGGAGGTAAGGTTGTAGAGTTTTTGAAAGACACTCGTGGCGACACGCAAGCCGATGATGAGGTCTATAACCTGATCATGAAGGAGAAGGAGCGTTTGCTTTCACTCGATGAGCCACTGCGTTTTATCTTTAGTCACTCGGCTCTTCGGGAAGGTTGGGATAATCCGAATGTATTTCAGATCTGCACGCTCAATGAAACACAGAGTGCAGTCAAAAAAAGGCAGGAGATCGGACGCGGGCTTCGCTTGCCCGTCGATCAGAATGGCCTGCGAGTGTTTGACGATTCGGTTAATAAGCTCTACGTGATGGCAAATGAGAGCTATGAGGATTTCGCCAGGAAATTACAGGCTGAGTATGAGGAAGACTGTGGCGTCACGTTCGGTAAAGTTCCGTTCACGGCGCTGATCAAGCTGACTCGCATTGTAGACGGCGTGGAACAGCCATTTGGCCCGGAAGCTGCGCAGTCAATTCTGACTGCCCTTGTTGCACAAAAGATGCTGGACAGAGATGGACGTATCCAGCCTGCATTCGACCCCAAGCGCAAAGATTTCAAGCTGGAACTACCTGAGGGGCAACGAGATCAGGCGGCGGCCGTCATTGATCTATTGTCTGGCTATCAGATCGAGCGGCATATTCGACGGGAGAAAGACGATGGGCCGAACCGTCTTAAGAAGGAGGTGGTGCTCAGCCCGGAGTTTGAGGCGCTCTGGAATCATATCAAGCCCAAAACCACCTACCGCGTGGAGTTTGAGACTGAAAAGCTAATCGAGCGAGCCGTGGATGCTGTGAAGCGGATGGAGAAAATCCAAATCCCCAAGATTCTCGTATCCACGGGACAGGTCACTGTAACAAAAGGTGGCCTTACGGCTACGGCATTGAGCTCAGCCCAGGAACGAATCAGTCACACGCATCAGGCTCTCCCTGACCTGTTGGCCTACCTGCAGAACGAAACTGAACTGACTCGCTCCACCCTCGTGCGTATTCTTAAAGTATCTGGGCGACTCGCTGAGTTCTTCAACAATCCCCAGCGATTCATGGACGCGATTGCTACGATTCTGAAGTATGAGCTGCACCGCATGCTGGTGGATGGCATCAAGTATGAACGGATTCATGGCCCTGTGTCGGAATCCGAGTGGGAGATGATGCTCTTCAAGAATGAAGAAGTGATCAACTATCTCACTGCCCTTCAGGTGAACAAATCCGTCTACGAATATGTCGTGTATGACTCAGAGGTGGAGCGAACATTTGCCAAGCGGCTCGATGAACGCGAAGATATCAAGCTTTTCGTGAAGCTGCCAGACTGGTTTAAGGTAGAGACCCCGGTTGGCACCTATAACCCAGACTGGGCAATCGTAAAGCACGAAGACCAGACCATCTATCTGGTCAAAGAAACCAAGGGCACCAAGGATTTCCTGAAACTTCGTACGACGGAAGCCGACAAAGTCCGCTGCGGCCAAAAGCACTTTGAGACACTAGGCGTGCCGTTTGCCGTGGCGGTGACGGCGGATGAGGTTTAGCCCATGCGTCCTGCCTATGTCCGAGTTGACATAGGTTACTCGGAAGATAACAGTGGACCACTCTTTGCTATCTCACCCCTTCCTTTCCTCT
>WBZY01001616.1_pt1 | contig 11059 bp, 12 predicted proteins | sample 5204191 | NCBI WGS metagenome assembly WBZY01 (sample SAMN12344363, study PRJNA552823) | activated sludge metagenome | biome: Activated sludge suspended growth; feature: Anammox Sidestream; material: Wastewater; isolation source: activated sludge from anammox sidestream of wastewater treatment... | reverse complement strand
GAAGCTGTGTTGAAAAAGCCGGTTGAGCAGGCGTCCGATGCTGCCGTGGTCGACGGCCGCCTGGTAGGCGACCTTGAGCTGGCCGAGGATCTGGGGTTCGCCCAGAACCATGGAATCCAGGCCCGAAGCAACCCGCAGCAGGTGGCGCACGGTTTCGGGCTGATCGTGGCAATAGAGGTAAGGCCGCAGGTCGGTGTCCCCGAGGCCGGGCTGCGTGACCAGCCAGTCGATAACCCTTACCCGGCAGCAGTCATCCGTGTGGCAGTAGATCTCGGTGCGGTTGCATGTGGACAGTATGGCCGCCTCCGGCACCCCCGCGCAGCCGCGCAGCGCCTCGAGCGCCTGGGGCAACTGCTCCGGAACGAATGCCACCCGCTCGCGCACGGCGACCGGTGCATGTTTGTGGTTGACGCCAATTACGGTCAGCGGCATGAGCGCGTGTTGCGATTGCGTGGAGCGGTGTTTACGACCGGGCGTTGCATGGCCACGAACGTTCGCATTCTCCGCGATGCGCCGCGGCCAGCACAAGCGAGCGCTGCGCCTGGCCTTCGGGCCGGAACGCCGACCGGGGCAAGCCGCGGTTTCGACGGCGGAATGACCGCACGACGGCTGCCGGGGGCCGCGGCGCCCTATGCTGACCACGCCTGCATAAGTGCGTTATAGTTGAACCATTCCCGCGTTGACACCGTCTCTTGCGCAAACCAAACCGTTCCCGCCGCCAGGGCGGCCCCCCGTAAATGGCCGAAACATCCGTTCATCTTCCCCGTCGGCAGGGCCGCCGCGCCGCGGCCATGGCGGCGCTGCTGCCAACCCTGATGCTTTACGGATGCGCCGCGCCGCGCCCTGTCGGCCCCGGCGCGGCCGGGGGTCCCGCGCCTTCCGGCGCCGCGAAGGCGCCTGTCCCGACATATGGCGAGGACCTGAGCGTTTCACGGGATGGCATGAGTGCCGATGCGTTGTACACGCTGCTGGTCGCCGAGCTTGCCGGTCAGCGCGGCGAGATCGACATAGCGCTGGACAATTACATGAGGCTGATGCGCGCGATCCCGGATCCGCAGATCGCCGAACGTGCCGCGCGGGTGGCGGCCTACGCGCAGCGCGAACCGGAGACGATGGAGGCCGTCGGGCGCTGGGTTCAGTTGCAGCCAAAGAATCTCGAGGCACGCCAGCTACTGGCTGGCGAACTGCTCCGCACCGGCCGGCGCGACGAGGCCCTGGTTCAACTCGATTACATCCTGAACTCCGCCGCCGGCGAGCCCGCCGAGCGCATGTGGGCCGTGGCCAATCTCCTCAGCCGGGAGCAGGACAAGAAGGCTGCTGTCGAGGTGATGGAGAAGCTCATTGATCAGCATGGACGCACGCCCGAGGCGCTATTCGCGTACGCTTTGCTCGCCATCCGTGCCGAGCAGATGGACAAGGCGCGCGAGGCGATGGATCAGGTGGCGGAACTGAAGCCCACGAACGAGGGTGTGGCGATAGCCTATATCGGCGTGCTGCAGAAGCAGGGCGAGACCAAGGCGGCCATCGAGTGGCTGGAGTCGGTTCTCAAGAACCATCCCGAGCAGCAGAACATGCGGCTCATCTACGCACGCCTGCTGGCGGACGACAAGCAATACGACAGCGCTTACAAGGAGTTCAAGGCGCTGGAGAAGCAGCAGCCTGCGAACGCCGACGTAAAGTATGCCCTGGGCCTGCTGGAGCTGCAGCGGCAGAACAGCCGCAAGGCGCGGCCCTATTTCGAGGAATTGGTGAAAATGGGCGAGCACGCCGACGAAGGGCGTTTTTATCTCGGCCAGATCGCCGAATCGGAGAACGACGACGCGCTGGCGCGTAAGTGGTTCGAGGAGGTGAAGGAGGGCGAGCTCCTGCTGGACTCGCGTCTGCGCGTTGCGTTGATGCTGGCGCGGCAGGGCAAGCCCGAGGAGGCGCAGAAGTATCTGCAGGGCATTACGCCGGAGTCCGAGGCCGAGCGTATCCGCCTGATTCGCGCAGAAGGCGAAATCCTCGCCGATGCAGGAGAGTTGCAGGCGGCCATGGATGTCTATGACCGGGCGCTGAACGACACCTACGACTCGGAGCTTCTCTACACCCGCGCCATGCTGGCGGAGAAGATGAACCGGCTGGACATACTGGAGCGCGACCTGCGGCAACTGCTCGAGCGCGACCCGGACAACTCCCAGGCCCTGAATGCGCTCGGTTACACCCTTGCGGATCGCACCACCCGGTACGACGAGGCCTATACCCTGATCAAGCGGGCGCTCGAACTCGCCCCCAACGACTTCTACATACTCGACAGCATGGGCTGGGTGCTGTTCAAGCAGGGCAAACTCGACGAGGCCCTGAACTATCTCGGGCAGGCGCGCGCGCAACGCGACGATCCGGAGGTCGTGGCTCACATGGTCGAGGTGCTGGTGGCCAAGGGCGAGCGGAATCGGGCGAGGCAGCTCCTGGCGGAGGCGCTGAAGAGTCACCCGGAGGACGAGCGCCTGAAGAAGGTCAAAGTGAAGTTCGGTTTGTGAGTGTTTCGCTACCGCAGGCCGCCGGCTCAGGCATTGCACGCGTTGCGCTGCTGGCGTTGATGCTGCTGATCGGCGCCTGTGCCACCGCGCCCAGCGCGCCGCCGCCGGCGGAGGGGGGTACCGCGCTGGGGCGGTGGCTGGATCGGCAGCAGCGGCTCGCGGCGCTGGTGCAGTGGACGCTTCGGGGACGGGTGGGGATCGAGACCGGAAAGGACAGCGGCAATGCGAGCATGAGCTGGGAGCAGAACGGAGAGGAGTATGCGATACGCATATCCGCCCCGATGTCCCAGGGCACCTTCGAATTGAGGGGGGACGCACAGGGGGTGACCCTGCGCGGACCCGACAGGAGCGAGATCTCCGCCGCGGATCCCCAGGCGCTGATGCAGGAACAACTGGGCTGGAGCCTGCCGGTGGCCGGCCTGAAATACTGGATTCGCGGAATTCCCATGCCCAACCGGCCCGTAGCCGCCGTGCGCCTCGACGATGCCGGGCGCCTGAGCGACCTGGAGCAGGACGGCTGGCGCGTCAGTGTGCAGCGTTACAAGGCGGTGGGCGGGGAGGAATTGCCGGACAAGATCTTCATGGAAAACGCGCCGCTGAAGATGCGCGTGGTCATCGGCGAATGGCAGTTGCCCTAGAGAAGACGCTGCGCTGGCCCGCACCGGCGAAGATCAACCTCTTCCTGCACGTCACTGGCCGTCGCCCCGACGGCTATCACACCCTGCAGACGGTCTTTCAGTTCCTCGACCTGTGCGACTGGCTGGACTTCGAGCGGCGCGAGGACGGCAGGATCCGGCGTGCCACAGCGGTGGGTGGCATCGCCCCGAGCAGGATCTGGTCGTGCGGGCCGCGCACGCCCTGCAGGCGCACACCGGGGTAAAGGCCGGGGCGTCACTGAGCATCGACAAGCGCCTGCCTGTCGGGGGCGGCATAGGTGGCGGCAGTTCGGACGCCGCGACGACCCTGGTGGCGCTCAATCTCCTCTGGGGCCTGGACTTGCCGCTGGCGGCGCTGGCGAGGATCGGCCTGCAGCTTGGGGCCGACGTGCCCGTTTTCATTGCCGGCAAGGCCGCCTTCGCCGAGGGCATTGGTGAAATCCTGACCCCGCTGGCGCCGGCCGAGTCGTGGTATGTGCTGCTGAAGCCGGATTGCGCGGTTCCCACGGCGGCCGTGTTCGCTGACCCGGATTTGACACGTGATACACCGCCTATCACAATTCGCGACTTTCTCGAGGGGGCGGGGCGCAACGACTGCGAGCCGGTGGTGCGGCGCCGCTTCCCGGCGGTGAACGCAGCCCTGGACTGGCTGTCGCGGCGGGCGCCTTCGCGGCTGACCGGAACCGGCGCCTGCGTGTATGCAGCCTGCGCCGACGAGGCCCAGGCCCGGTCCATCGTCGCCGAGGTGCCGGCGCCCTGGCTGGCCTATGCGGTACGGGGGCTGAATCGATCGCCGCTGCTGGAGCGCCTGGCACGGGCGCGCAGCGCCGCCGGGGCGACCGCGAAGTTGGCACTGGACGATACGCTCGACTAGCTGGGGGGTGCCGATCGCGACCGACAGGATTTCTTTGGGGCGTCGCCAAGTGGTAAGGCACCGGATTTTGATTCCGGCATTCCCAGGTTCGAATCCTGGCGCCCCAGCCAACAGTCAGGACGGCCCGTGCCGCCACGGCAGGGGCCCCGACCTCACCAATTACTGGAGTGCAGCTGCGTGGCGCTCGATCAGTTTACGCTGTTCACCGGCAACGCCAATCGCCCCCTTGCAGAGGCGGTAGCCGGGTATCTGTATCTGCCGCTCGGCAAGGCCGCCGTCGACCGGTTCAGCGACGGCGAGATACAGGTGGAGATCATCGAAAACGTGCGCGGTCGGGACGTGTACATCATGCAGCCGACCTGTGCGCCGACGAACGACAACCTGATGGAACTGCTGGTGATGACGGACGCCATCCGTCGCGCCTCGGCGGCGCGGGTGACCGCCGTGATTCCCTATATGGGGTATGCGCGCCAGGACCGGCGGCCGCGATCGGCGCGAGTGCCGATCTCCGCGCGCCTGGTGGCGAACATGATCCAGGCTGCCGGCGTGAGTCGGGTCCTGACCGTGGACGTGCACGCCGACCAGGTACAGGGATTTTTCGACATACCGGTCGACAATATTTATGCCTCGCCGGTGCTGCTCGGCGATGTCTGGAAGAAGGTGAGCCGCTCGGATCTGATGGTCGTCTCGCCCGACGTCGGGGGCGTGGTGCGCGCCCGCGCGCTGGCCAAGCGTCTGGACGACGCCGACCTTGCGATAATCGACAAGCGTCGCCCGCGCGCGAATGTCGCCGAGATCATGAACATCATCGGTGACGTGAAGGATCGCAGCTGCGTCATCGTCGACGACATTGTCGACACGGCCGGCACGCTGTGCCAGGCAGCCGCAGCGCTGAAGCGAAGCGGTGCCAGGCGGGTGTCTGCCTATTGCACGCACGCGGTGCTCTCGGGCAAGGCGATCGCGAACATAGAGGGCTCCGAGCTCGACGAGCTGGTGGTGACCGACACGATCCCGCTGAAGCCCGACGCCGAGGGGTGTTCGCGCATCCGGCGGGTGAGCGTGGCGGGCTTGCTTGCCGAAAGCCTGCGCCGCATCGCCAGCGGCGAGTCGCTCAGCACGCTGTTCATGGATTAGTGGTACGCGGTCCGGTCACATGCGACCGGACCGCCTTCGGAGCGGTCGCCTGGTCGCGGGCGATCGCGAACTCAGTCGCGTAAACATAGGAGAAGATGTCATGCAGCAGTTCGAAATCGTCGCCGAGAAGCGCGCCGACCAGGGCAAGGGTGCGAGCCGCCGCCTGCGTCGTGCCGGCAAGGCCCCGGGGATCCTATATGGAGGCGGCAAGAGTCCGCAGTCCATCGCGGTCAGTAACAACGAGATGATGTTGCACCTCGCCAACGAGGCGTTCTATTCCCACATTCTGACGCTGAAACTCGACGGCGCCGCCGAGCGGGTGGTTCTGAAGGATCTGCAGCGTCACCCGTTCAGGCCCGTCGTGCTGCACGTGGATCTGATGCGCGTGGACGAGAAGAAGAAGCTCACGATGCGCGTGCGGCTGCACTTCCTCAACGAGTCGACCTGCGCGGGCGTGAAGACCGGCGGCGGCGTCATCAGCCACCTGATGACGGACATCGAGATCTCGTGCTTGCCCAAGGATCTCCCGGAATTCATTGCGGTGGATCTCGGCGCCATGAACCTCGGCGATACGCTGCACATCTCGGACCTGAAGCTTCCCGATGGCGTGGAGCCCATCGGTGACGCCGAACAGGGTGTGGTCTCCTGCCACCTGCCCAAGGTGATCGTGGAGGAGGCGCCCGTGGAGGCCGAGGTCGCCGCTGCCGCCGCCGCGCCAGCCGGGGCTCCGGCCGCCACGGCGGCCGCTGCCGCTCCCGCGCCCAAGGCCGAAGGCAAGAAGTAGTCGCCGATTACCGGAACCGGCGATTTGGCCGCGTCGATCGCAGCTGTCGTGGGCCTGGGCAATCCGGGCCCGGACTATGCGCGCACGCGCCACAACGCCGGTTTTTGGCTGGTCGATCGCCTGGCCGCAAGGCGGGGCGACGGCTTCCGTCGGGAATCGAAATTCCACGGCGAGATCTGCCGGATCAGCATCGAGGACAACGAGCTCTGGCTGCTCAAGCCCGCCACCTACATGAACCTCAGCGGCGACGCCGTCGCCGCCTTCACGCGGTTCTACCGCCTCGCAGCGGAGCAGATCATCGTCGCGCATGACGAGTTGGACCTGCCGCCGGGGATCACGCGCCTGAAGAAGGGCGGCGGCGCGGGCGGACACAACGGCCTCGGCGACATCATCGAAAAGCTGGCGAGCCGCGAATTCTTCCGCTTCCGGATAGGGATAGGCCACCCGGGCTCCCGGGAACTGGTGACGCCATTCGTCCTCGGGCGGCCTCCCGCCAGCGAGGAGGACGGGATCCTCGCCTCCATCGACGAGGCGTTGGCGGTGCTGCCTGCGGTGCTCGGCGGGCAGATCAACAAGGCGATGACGCACCTGAATCGCCGTTCGCCGGTCGCCACCACCGCCGCTACCACCACACAGCCGCCCGGAAGCTGATGCGTCGGGATTAGCCTCGCGGAGATCAAATGGGATTCAAATGCGGTATCGTCGGGCTGCCGAACGTCGGCAAGTCATAGTTGTTCAACGCCCTGACCAGCGCCGGCATCGCCGCCGAGAATTATCCCTTCTGCACCATCGATCCGAATGTCGGGGTGGTAGCCATGCCGGACCCCAGGCTCGATCGCATCGCCGCGATTACGAAGCCGCAGAAGATCGTGCAGACCTACATGGAGTTCGTGGATATCGCCGGCCTGGTCGCCGGCGCGTCCAGGGGTGAGGGCCTCGGCAACCAGTTTCTCTCGCATATCCGTGAGACCCAGGCCATCGCGCACGTGGTCAGGTGCTTCGAGAACGAGAATGTCATACACGTCGCCGGGCGCGTCGATCCGCTCAACGACATCGAGACCATAAACACGGAGCTGGCGCTCGCGGACCTGGACACCGTGGCGCGCGCGGCGGATCGGCTCGGGAAGCAGGCGAAGGCGGGAGCCGACAAGGAGCTGCTGGCGAAAAAGCAGCTCCTGGAGCGCCTGGTCGGGCACCTGAACGAGGGGCGTGCGGCCCGCACCCTGGAGCTTTCCGGCGAGGACAAGGCGCGGCTGAAGGAATACAACCTGCTGACCATGAAGCCGGTCCTGTACGTTGCCAACCTCGATGAGAGCGGACTGAGGAGCGGCAACCCGCACCTGCGCAAGGTCGAGGAGCTCGCCGCCGCCGAGGGTGCGCCATGCGTGCCCGTCTGTGCGGCCGTCGAGGCCGAGCTCTCGCAGCTCAGCGAGGCGGATCGCCGTGAATTTCTGATCGAGCTCGGACAGGAGGAGCCGGGCCTGAATCGCCTCATCCGGGCGGGACATACGCTGCTCGGCCTGCAGACGTTCTTTACGACCGGCCCGAAGGAGACGCGCGCCTGGACGATTCCGCTCGGCGCCACCGCGCCGCAGGCCGCCGGCGTCATCCACACCGATTTCGAGCACGGATTCATTCGCGCCGAGGTCGTTGCCTACCAGGATTTCATCGACTGCGGCGGTGAGCAGGCCGCGAAAGAAAAGGGCAAATGGCGGCTGGAAGGCAGGGATTACGTCATGCAGGACGGCGACATCGTCCATTTCCGGTTCAACGTTTGACGCGGCACGGCGGCGGGAAAGGGTCCCGGATCAGGATATTGGTGCAGTACCTGGCCCGATCGGAATTTCAAGAGGAACCTGCATGCGTTGCCGATTCGTCAGGGTCGATGCCTTGCCGCGCAGCCTCGCTCTGATTCACGACAACCTCTCAGACCGGCCCCAACTTCGGCGGCGCCTTCCGGAAATCCTCCCGTCGGCGTTTCGCGCGCCTGAGGGCGGAAGGCTATTCCAGCGAAAGGATGAAATCCCATTCCGCCTTGGCAACCGGCATGACAGACAGCCGGTTGCCGCGCTGAAGCAGCCTCAGATTGCGCAGCGGCTTGTGCCTGCGCAGTTCCTCCAGCCCGATGACGCGCCCGAACTTCCGCTTCAGCTTCACGTCCACGCAGAACCAGCGTGGAGCGTGGGGGTCGCTGCCGGGATCGAAGTACTCGCTCCCGGGATCGAACTGCGAGGGATCGGCGTAGCCTCTCCGGACCACCTTCAGGAGCCCGACCACACCCGGCAGTTCGCAGCTGGAGTGGTACAAGAAGGCGAGATCGCCCACGCGGAAATCGTCGCGCAGCATGTTGCGGGCCTGATAGTTGCGGACCCCGTCCCAGCCCGTGGTCTTTCCGGGGATCGCCGCGAGATCGTCGACGCTGAAGGCGGACGGCTCGGATTTCATCAGCCAGTAGTTCATGGAAATGCGTCAGGAGGTGTCTCTGCGCGTCCGGGCGCCGGGCAGGTCGGACCGCGGACCGGTCGGGAAGGGTGCGCGCCTGGCGAAAAGGGTGGATCTCCGGGATGCCGTTGCCGACCATCGACTTGAACCGCAGGTTCAAGATTGGAGTCGTTCCGGGCGAATCAGGCTTTCCGCTCGTGGCGGCATAGCTCAACATCGCCGTTTTTCGGTCGACTCCGGGTAGGTGTAACGTATAGGCTCAAGAATACCCGGCCTGCTGACGTACACCCCAGAGAATTCTATTACCGACTCCGCGCCGCAGTTGGGGGTCGCGCGGCCGTCCCCTCTCGATCGCCGATGCTCAGCTCGATGAGGCGTCGGTGAGTTCCAGTTGTTCCTCGCGGCTGAGCGCGCCGGCGATCTTGCTCTGAATCCGCTTCAGGCTGGCGCCGATGTTCAGAGTATAGCCCTCTTTCTGATTGCGGTAGTCCTGGTACTCGTGCGCGATGTTCAGGGCCGCCATCACGGCGATGCGTTCCGCACCGATGATCTTTCCGGAGTCGCGCAACTGCTTCATGCGCCTGTTGAGGAACTCAGCCGCCTGGAAAAGCGATTCGCGCTCGTTCTCGGCGCAGGCGACGAGATACTCCTTGTCGAGTATGGTCACTGGTATGGGCTTCGGTGCGTCACTCATGGGCGGGTTTCCATGGCCTTGAGGCGGGCGATCATCGACTCCACGCGCGTGCGAGCCATCTCGGTTTTCTCGATCAGCAGCGAACGCTCCGCCGACAGGGTGACCTGCTGCGATTTCAGCGCGCGATTCTCGCTCGAGAGCTTGTCGATCGTGCGAATGAGCTCGTCGACGCGCGCTTCGAGGGCCGCCAGATCCAGCGATTCAGTTTCTTGTTCGTTCATCTGCCTGGTGCACGTAGGGTGTGGGCCCGAATGTCGGGTCACCGCCCGGTTTTGGCCAATATAGAGCGGCCATAGGAGGGGGTCAACAGCGCCGATCAGGCATGTGCAGTTGTGATAAATTGTCGATGAAAATTATGACCGTCCGTACCTTGCATTTTTCCGAACTCGGATCCGCCTGTCGCACGTCGAGAGTGATGCCAGCATGCTGAAGCAGGAGTTTGCGCGCCGCCGCAAGCAGCTAATGGAGACCATGGGCAATCGCGCCATTGCCATCGTCCCGACGGCGCAGGTACGGATCCGCAATCGGGACGTCGAATTTCCATTCCGGGCGGACAGCGATTTTTATTACCTCACCGGGTTTGCCGAGCCCCAGGCCGTGGCGGTCCTCGTGCCGAATCGGCCGCAGGGCGAGTACATACTGTTCTGTCGCGAGCGCGACCCGGAACGGGAGGCGTGGGACGGATTGCGCGCCGGTCTCGAGGGTGCCACGGACCTGTTTGGCGCCGACGACGCATTCCCCTACTCAGACATGGACGACATACTGCCGGGCCTGCTCGAGAACAAGGCGCGCGTGTACTACACGATGGGGCAGGACGCCGAGTTCGACCACCGGGTGGTCACCTGGGTGACCCAGGTCCGGGGCCGTGGCCGCGCCGGCGTACGGGCGCCGGAGGAGTTCATCGCGCTTGGACATGTCCTTCACGACATGCGTCTGTTCAAGAGCAAGGCGGAAATTACCGCGATGCGTCAGGCGGCCCAGATCACGGTGGAGGCGCACCGGCGCGCGATGCGTGTGTGCCGGCCGGGCATGTACGAATACCAGATCGAGGCGGAGCTGCAGCACGCGTTCATGCACGGTGGCACGCGCGCGACCGCGTATCCTCCGATCGTCGGCAGCGGCGGCAACGGCTGCATCCTGCACTACCGCGAGAATTCCGCGTTGCTGAAGGACGGCGATCTGCTGTTGATCGACGCCGGCGCGGAATATGAATACTACGCTGCCGACGTGACCCGTACGTTTCCGGTGGGCGGCCGGTTCTCGGCGGCGCAGCGAGAGGCCTACGACCTGGTGCTCGAGGCGCAGCTCGCCGCGATCGAAAAGGTGAAACCCGGCAATCACTGGAACGAGCCGCACGAGGCTGCGATCCGTGTCATCACCAAGGGGCTCCTGGAGCTCGGGATCCTGAGGGGCAAGCTTCCGGCCCTGATCAAGGCCGAGGCGTACCGCCCCTATTACATGCACCGTACCGGGCACTGGCTGGGCATGGACGTTCACGACGTCGGCGACTACAAGGTCGGCGGTGAATGGCGCGTGCTGGAACCGGGCATGACCCTGACGGTGGAGCCCGGCCTGTACTTCAAGGCCGGCACGCGCGGTCTGGCCAAGCGTTGGTGGAACATCGGGATACGCATCGAAGACGACGTGCTGGTGACCCGCGACGGCAACGAGGTGCTGACCGTCGAGGCGCCCAAGACCGTCGAACAGATCGAGTCGTTGATGTCGCTGGCGCACGCCGCCTGAGCCGGCAATGAACCGCTATGACGTCGTCATCGTCGGGGGTGGCCTGGTGGGGGCCACGCTCGCGTGCGCGCTGGGCGGGACGCCGCTGTCGGTGGCGCTCCTCGAGGCCGTGCCGTTCGACGACGATACGCCGCCAAGTTTCGATGATCGCGGGCTGGCCCTGTCGCCGGCAACGCAACGGGTGCTGAGTGGCATAGGCGTATGGCCGAGCCT
>WBZY01000416.1_pt2 | contig 11063 bp, 6 predicted proteins | sample 5204191 | NCBI WGS metagenome assembly WBZY01 (sample SAMN12344363, study PRJNA552823) | activated sludge metagenome | biome: Activated sludge suspended growth; feature: Anammox Sidestream; material: Wastewater; isolation source: activated sludge from anammox sidestream of wastewater treatment... | reverse complement strand
TCACCGTACCAGGGGGGCGAACGCGCGGGGCCGGGCCTCCAGGGCGATCATCTTCGTCTCGCTGCTCGGCGCGGTTGTGGCTGTGATGCCCATAATCGCTGCGGTCGTGAGCTCGCCCGGAACCCCCCGGGGCGCCCGCACGGCCTTTGCCTCGGCCTCGCCGGGCGAATACGCCGTGGTGGCACAGACAGGTGAAGAACGGGACACCATCTTCGTGGCCCCGGCTGCCGGGCCAGATGCGGCCATCGAGATCGCCTCCATTCCACACCTCCGTGGCTATTCCGCGACAGGCGCAGTCTCCCCCGAAGGTCGCAGGCTGGCCCTGGTGGTGGCCGATGAAGGAATGCCCGCATATCCCTCGGCATCGCTGTACGTCCTCAATCTTGAGAGCGCCACACTGGTGCGGGTTGCGAACGGTGTTGACCACCTCCAGACAGTCGCGTGGGCGCCGGACGGCCAATCCATCTATTTCACTCGCACGGCGCAGGGCAGCGGACCACGGGCCCGGGTTGCCATCTATCGCGTAGGCACGGCCGGTGACGGCGAACGGGAGGTCCGTGGATTCGAAGGAGTGCTCGGCGTGTACATTGCCGGGATCGACCCGTTGGGCAGGCTTGCGTCGGTCGTCATCGATGGCCGGGGCTCCACGGCTTACCGCGACGGCGCCGAAGCGGCCCACCTGAGCACGCAGATCACGAGGGACTGGGAGCTGAGCCCCGACGGCGAATGGCTCGCATTCATCGAAAGCGACGCCTCTGCCGGATTGCAGTACAGGGCGAAGGTGGTCTCGCTGGCGGGCGCCACGCAGGGCCAGGTCGCAGCGCAGTCGGCCGGGGGCGGCCAGCAGCTCGGCGTTTCGTGGAGGCCCGGTGCGGCCGCTCCGACATTCGGGCAGGAGCCCGTAGTAACCGCGGCAGGAGGCGTCGCGGCGCAGGCAGGGACCACCGGGTTCGATGTGCCCCTGGCGTACTCCCCCGGGGGAGAGCACCTGGCGGTGCAGCACTGGTCCGGCGCCGGATTCGAGCGGCCGGGGAACGTGACCCTGGAGCTCCTGGCCGAGGATGGGTCACGGACCGCGCTCGCCGAATTCACGAGGTTCTACGGATGGGCCGCCCGCTGACCCGCCTGGCGGTTCTGATTGCCCTGGCTGCAGCAGCGGCCATTTATGGGGCGAGCCTCCCTGGGAGGGATGCGCGCGCCTGCGGCAGCGGCGGGCCGTTTGACTTCGATACCTATGAACTCGAGCAGTACGTGGCCCGCTACAACACGGCGATTGACCTCGCGGTTGAAGGTAAGGCCGTCACGTCTGTCCTCTCGGTGGGTGGCGAACAGGTTGATGTTCGCTACCAGGGTTTGGTGAAGGGTTCGCGCGCGGAACGCACCACGACTGCCGACACGTCACTGCGGGTGCCTCCTTCTATCTACAAGTCCATCGTCTGGGTCGAATCGAACTGGTCGAACGGCTCGGGGTCGGTGCCGTGGGGTGGCGTTGGCCCCGTTCTTCGCTCCTTTGATTGCGGTTACGGCCTGGGACAGGTGACCTCCGGCATGGCCAACAACTCGGGTTCTCCAACGGCCAAGCAGGCGGTGGTGGGAACGCACCTGCTCTTCAATATCGCGGAAGGGGTGCGCATCCTGGCCGACAAGTGGAACAGCGCCCCGAAGTACCGGCCCATTGCGGGAAACGGCGACCCGGCGGCGCTGGAGGACTGGTACTACGCCATCTGGAGCTACAACGGCTTCGCTTTCAGCAACCATCCGCTTAACCCCGACCGCGACCCGCTTCGCGGCGGCGGTGAGGCAAGCCCTGTCTATCACTGCTACGACCCATCAGCACCGAGCTACCAGACAACCAGCAGCGGCGGGTTGATGTTCGGGTATGGGGACTTCACCTACCCGGAACGGGTCTACGGCTGCATGCGTTACCCGCCTTCGACACCCGACGGGCAACAGGGCTGGACGCCGCCGGCCCAGCCGCCGCCCGTGCCCGGGGCCCCAAAGTTCGAAGTTGGAGAGGTGGCCCTCATCCGCGTGGACGACTGCGTGAACCTTCGCCCTACTCCCGGCAAGGAGCAGGCGCCGAAGGGGTGCCTGGCCAACGGCATGGAGGTCACGGTGCTCGGTGGGCCGGTAGCGGCAGAGGACCTCGTCTGGTGGAACGTGCGGTCGGCCCTTTACGGCGACGGCTGGGTGGCCGAATCGTTCCTCGTGAAGAAGAGCGCCCCGGCACAGGGGCCGCGAATGTGGATGCCACAGGAGTTCGCGATGCCCAACCTCACGATTCCGCTGGTGGCGGCCGCGTTCCAACCTGCCAATTTCGAAGCATGCGAGGACGCCGGGTTTGCCGGGGGCTGCCCCGCCATGGACTTCCCCACGAGCATCCCGGAGCAGGGGGTGGAGACCCACACGGATGGGACGCCTGCAGCGAACCCCACGGCCGCGGCCACGTTCCTGGGAAGCCCTGTACTTTCCTTCGCCGGCGCGACGGAGGCCAATCTCGTGGCTTATGTCGACGGCGTGGTGACCTCGACCACCGTCACGGTGAAGAACACGGGCACCTGGATTGGCCCCTTCAGGGTGCGCAGCTCAGTCCCGTGGCTGGTGGCAAGGCACGCCGGAGAAAGCTCCACGCGCACAGTCGATGGGGGCGTGGCGATAGGCAACGAGACCGAAGTGGTGACACAGAAAGCCACCGCGAACAAACCACGCGTGGCCCAGGCGGGTTACGAAAGCGTGCTGCTGGTGACCCTGGACGCCGCCACAATGCCCACGGGTACGCACCAGGCCACGCTCTGGATTGAGCCCCTGCTCGGGGGAGGAGCGCCGTTTGCGCTGACTGTCTCGGCTACAAACCACGGGGCTCCGAAGCCCGGCACAACGCCCACTCCCGTCCAGGGAAACCGGGCTATCGCTCCAGGGTTGAGCGCGGACCGCTGAGGATGGCCAGGCCCTCCGGGGCCCACCGGGGTGCGGTCATGCGCTTCGTTAGTGCGAGTGCGCCGCTTCGACAGCCTTCTTGTGCTCGGCAATGACCTTCTGGGCGATGTTCGGCGGAACCTCGCCGTAGTGGTCGAACTCAAGCTCAAAGTGGCCCCGTCCCTGCGTGATTGAGCGGAGGTCGGAGGCGTAGCGCTGCACCTCGGCGAGCGGAACCTCGGCCTCAATCACGCTCACGCCTCCATCAGGATTGATGCCGTGGATCTTGGCGCGGCGCGTATTGAGGTCGCTTACGATGTCGCCGGCGTTCGCCTCGGGAGCTCGAACCTTGATGAGCATGATCGGTTCGAGGAGGGTGCTCGCGGCGGCGGCCACGGCCTCTTTCAAGGCCTGCGAGGCGGCAAGCTTGAACGACATCTCGCTCGAATCGACGGGATGGTGCTTGCCATCGAAGAGGACGACCTGGCAGTCAGTCAGCTCGTAGCCGGCGACGACACCCTCGCGCGCCGTCTCCATGACGCCTTTTTCGACTGCGGGGATGAACTCCTTGGGCACGGAGCCGCCAACGACTCGTTCCGAGAACTGGAGCCCCGAGCCGCGCGGTGTCGGGTTGATCTCGATCGCGACGCGAGCGTACTGGCCGTGTCCGCCGGTCTGCTTCTTGTGGGTGTAATCGGCGGCGCCCTTTTTCGCGATGGTCTCCCGGTAGGGGACGCGCGGCAGGCTAAGCTCCACATCGACGTTGAACTTGCGCTTGAGGCGCTCGATGGTGACATCGAGGTGGGCGTCTCCCAGGCCCGAAAGGATGACCTCGCCGGTGCCGCCGTCACGCGTCAGGCGAAGGCCCGGGTCCTCCTCCAGCAGGCGTTGCAGGCTTGGGCCGAGCTTGTCGACGGCAGCCTTCGATGCCGGTTTCACGGCCATGCTGTGCACCGGGCTGGGGAAGGCGATTTCCGGGAGCACGAACTGCTGCTCCTTGGCGCAGAGCGTGTCGCCCGTGGCGGTGTGCGCGAGCTTGGCGACGGCGCCGATATCCCCGGCGGCCAGTTTCGCAATCGGCTCCTGCTCCTTGCCGCGCTGGATGTAGATCGTCCCAAGCCGCTCATCAGCGGCCTTGTTGGCATTCCAGAGGTGGCTGTCGGAGCTGAGCGTGCCGCTGATCACGCGCAGGTAGGTCAGCTTACCGACGTACGGGTCCGCGGCCGTCTTGAAGACGTGCGCGGCCACAGGGCCGTCGCTCCGGGCGGTGAGGGAGGCGTCGCCGGCAACCACCGGCTCGCGGTCCGCGGGGGAAGGCCCGCTGGCGGCAATGACTTGCAACAGGCGGCGGACACCAACCTGCTTCGCCGCCGCCGTGCAGACGACGGGGATGATGAGGCCCTGGTCCAGCCCGCCATGAAGCGCGCGGGCGAGTTCCTCTTCGGTCAGCTCCTCGTCGGCAAAGTACTTGGCCATGAGGTCTTCGTCGGTCTCGACGATGGCTTCGATAAGGCTGCTGCGGAGCGACTCCGCCTCGTCCCGGAGAGCGGGGGGAACTTCGGCTTCCTCGGCCCTGTCCCCCATGTAGGCCTTCATGTGTAGCAGATCGACGACGCCCGTGAAGGTGTCGTGCGCCCCAATCGGAAGCTGGAGGGGTGCTACTTTCCCGCCCCAGCGCTTCTGTGAGGCGGCCAGGACGCTGGCGAAGCTGGCATTCTCACGATCCATTCGGTTCACGACGATGAGCCGGGGCAGCTTGAGGCGTTCGGCGATCTGCCAGGCACGGTCCGTTCCAACTTCGGGGCCAGACACCGCATCGACAACAACGAGTGCCAGGTCAGCAGCCTGCGCGCCGCAGATGACCTCGGAGACGAAGTCCGCGTAACCGGGGGTGTCTATGAGGTTGATCTTCTTGCCTTCCCACTCGACGGGGAGAAGGGCGAGGTTGAGGCTGAACTTCCGCTTGTGCTCGTCGTCATCGTAGTCGCTCACCGTGTTGGCTTCTTCGACGCTGCCCATGCGTGTAATCGCACCGCTGACGAACAGGGCGGACTCACCGAGGAGAGTCTTGCCGACGCTCCCATGACCCATGAGGACAACGTTGCGGATGTCCTCGGTGGCATAGACTTTCATAGGCCCAACCTCCACATACACCGTGACAACGGGGATATGCAGGCGATTCTACGCGTGAAGGGGAAAGCCTCCAACCCGGCCGGGAGTGGGCCCGGGCAGGCCAACCGCGACAGCAGGAGGCGCGAAGGGAGAGTAGTGAAGGGATGGAGGCCGCAATGGGGTTCGCACGGGCGGCCGGCGGCCTGTAGACTCGACTGACCCGCACGGATGTTCGAACGAGTGAGCCGTACATTTGTCGCCCTTGACCTTGAAACGACCGGCCTCGACCCGGACCGGGATCGCATCATCGAAATCGGCGCCGTCCGGTTCACATCGGACGGCGAAGAGGTGGACTCCTTCCAGACGCTGGTCAATCCGGGGCGCGCGATACCGTACTTCACGGAGAGGCTGACGGGCATTGCCGCCACCGAGGTGCGTGGCGCCCCGGTGCTGGCCGATGTGGCCGACGAGCTGCGCGGATTCGTTGGCAGTGAACCGGTGGTTGGCCAGAACATCGGTTTCGACCTGGCTTTCCTGCGTCGCGAGGGAGTCGCGTTCGAAGGCGGGGCGTTCGATACCGCCAGCATGTCGCGGTTCCTCGTTCCGGGGCGGCAATCGCGCGGATTGATGGCCCTGGCCGCCACCCTGGAGGTTGAGGCGGGCAATCACCACCGGGCGCTGGCCGACGCGCGAACCGCAGCGGCTATCTTCGTGGCGCTGCTTCGCCGGGCGGCTGAGCTCCCGGCAGAGCAGCGGCAACAGCTGGCAAGGCTGGTCTCGATTCACGACCCGGCCCTGGCGGCGCTCATTGGGGAAGACGGCGCCACCCCGGTTCAGGTCACCCGGCCCATGCTGCCAGAAGCGCGCAAGGTCGAGGGCGTTCCGCCCCTGGTGCGGCGTGAAAAGCGCCAGCCGGTAGCCCCGGCCGCCATCGGCGAGGCTTTCCGAACGGCCATGAGCGTGGTGGAGCAGTTCGAGGAGCGCGCGGAACAGGTGCAGATGGCAGAGGCGGTGGCCGAGGCATTCGCCCGCGGCGGTCACTACCTGGTGGAGGCCGGCACGGGGGTTGGAAAGTCGCTCGCCTACCTCGTGCCCGCCGCGCTGAACGCCATCCGGAACGGCGAACGCGTAGTGATTTCGACCAACACGATCAACCTGCAGGAGCAGCTCCTCCGGAAGGATATCCCCGCCCTGCGCCGCATCCTGCTGGCAGCAGGGGCCATCGAAAACGAGGAGGACCTGCGAGCCAGCCTGCTCAAGGGGCGGGGCAACTACCTGTGCATGCAGAGGTTCGTTGCCAACTTCGCGTCCGGGCTCGGCGACCCCGACTTCGCCCATCTTGGCGCCTCGCTGCTGCTCTGGCTCCCCGATACAGAAACGGGCGACCGCGCGGAGCTCAACCTGGACCAGGGCGACTGGCTCACCTGGCAGCGGATTTCGGCGCAGGACGCGGACTGCCTCTCGCGCCAGAACCGCTTTGTGCGCGACGGACAGTGCTTCCTGCTCCGGGCACGCAAGAGCGCCGAGTCGGCGCACCTCATCATCGTCAACCACGCTCTCCTGCTGGCCGACATTGCCTCCAACGGGAGTGCCCTTCCTGCATACGACCACCTGATCATCGACGAAGCGCACAACCTGGAGGACCAGGCGACCCAGCAGTTCGGCGCCTCAATCAGCCGGCGCCGGGTGGCAGAGGCCATGGACGGGCTGCACAGGCGCGGGAGCCGGGAGCACCGCGAAGGCGGGGTGGTGGCCCTCCTGCGCGCGCTCCCCGAAGGTGGCGCGAACATGGCCGGCAAGGCGCTCGAAAAGGCCGTCGCCCAGGCGCAGGCGGCACTGGTCCCCTGTTTCGAGGCGCTGGGACGGCAGGTTCGCGACGGCGGCGGAGACGAAGACCGCCTGCTGGTGACGCGGGCTGTCCGCGCCCGGCCATCCTGGGCCGACACAGAGCTGGCGTGGGACGCTCTCGACCATGCCCTGAAGGAAGTGAACGATCGCGCGCTGAACGCTGCACGCATCGTGGCCGTGACCCCGGCAGTCGAAGACGCCGAGGCGCTCTCCGGGGAGATTCAATCGGCCGCATGGAAGGTTGAAGAGATGCGCCTCAAGCACGCCGAACTCATGGGCGCGCACGACGACGAGACCATTGTCTGGATCAGCCGCGAGCGCGACGGGGGCGGGACGCTGAACGCGGCGCCCCTCGACGTGGGCCCGACGCTCTGGGAGAGCCTGTTTTCGAAGAAGAGCACGGTGGTAGCCACAAGCGCCACGCTTTCCGCGGGGGGAAGCATGGACTACTCGGCGCGGCGTCTCGGCCTGGAGTCGCCCGAGACGTTGATGCTGGGCTCGCCCTTTGACTACAGGTCATCGACGCTCCTTGCGGCGTTCACGGACATCCCCGAGCCATCGGCCACCGGCCACATCGAGTCGGTTGCCCGTGCAGTGACTGAGCTGGTGCGGGCATCAGAAGGGCGCGCCCTGGCCCTGTTCACCTCGCACTCGTCGCTCCGCGAGGTGGCCGGCCTCGTTCGTCCTGAGCTGGAAGGAGAAGGAATCGTGGTGCTGGCCCAGGGTCCCGACGGGTCGCCCAGGCAGCTCACGGAGAACCTGATGGCGAACTCACGCACCCTGGTGCTCGGCACGGCTTCTTTCTGGGAAGGCGTCGATATCCGGGGCGAGGCGCTTTCGCTGCTCATCATCGCCCGGCTGCCCTTCGCGGTCCCCACCGACCCCGTCTACCGCGCGCGCTCCGAACAGTACTCCAACGCGTTCGGCCAGTACGCGCTGCCCCAGGCGATCCTCCGGTTCCGCCAGGGCTTTGGCCGGCTCATCCGCGACCGGAACGACCGTGGCGTGGTTGCCGTGCTGGACCCGCGCATCTACGAGAAGCCATACGGGCGCCAGTTCGTAGCCGCGCTTCCCGAGTGCACGAGGGTGCGGGACGATACGGCCGCGGTTGCCGCCCGGGTGCGCGAATGGCTGCGCCGTTGAACGTTGCCGAGCGCCTGGGGTTGCCGCGCGTGGGAGGCCGGTTCCGCCTTGAGGCGGGACCAGGACCCCGGGGGCCGGTGCTCGTGGTGTCGCTCGAAGATGGACAGGTGGCCGGGACCATCGGCCTGGAGGAGGGCGAGGGGCCTTCGGCGCTGCTCATACGCAGCCTCTGCATCGAAGAAGGTCGTCGAAGCTACGGCGCCGGTTCCGAGGCGGCCCGGCTGCTATTGCGGGCCGCATTCACATCAGACTTCAGGACGGTGCGCGCGTGGGCGCCGGGCGAGCGTGGGTTGGCGCTTTACTTCTGGGTGCGGATGGGGCTCCGCCCTCTGCATGGGGAAGGTCCCGACGGAGGCATCTGGCTGGAGCGAAGAAGAGCAGAATGAGGGCGCCGGCAGCGGCGCCCTCATTCCTCGCCCGGTGGACTGTGCCTGCCACCTACTTCAGGTGTTCCGCGAAGAAGGCGGTGATCATGGCGGAGATCTCGGTCCTGGTTGGGCTGATGGCGCCTCCTGTAGGGGCGAAGCCGTGGCCCGCGTTCTTCACCACCACGAGCTCCGGCTCTGTGCCAGCTTTCATGAGGGCGTCGTGCAGGACCTGAGACTGAGAGAGGGGAACGAGCTTGTCCTTCTCTCCATGGAGCAGCAGGAACGGCGGGTCGTCGCTGCTGGCCCACGTCACGGGGCTGGCCTTGGCCAGGACTTCGGAAGGCCTGCTCTCAACTCCGAAGACCCCGGTCAGAATCGACTGGCTGGCGCCATTGAACTCAACCGTCATATCTCCGGCGCCGAACATGCTGACCACGGCCTGTACGCGGCTGGAAACACCTGCCCAGCCGCCCGTGCCCTCGAACCCCTCATCGCCATCGGTGACCCCCAGCATGGAGACGAGGTGACCGCCGGCACTGCCCCCATAGGCGCCGATGCTGTCGGCGTCGATGGAATACTTCTCGGCGTTGGCGCGCAGGTAGCGCACGGCACATTTCACGTCTTCGATCTGCGCCGGCCACTTGTCCTTCGGGGCCAGCCGGTAGTCGACAGCCGCGACCAGGAATCCCTCGGCGACAAGCGACGGGATGGTCTCAGAGCCGGAGCCCCCGGACTTGGAGCCACCCGTCCAGCCGCCCCCGTGAACGTAGAGCACTGCGGGCGTTTCGCCGCTCGCGCCCTGCGGATAGTAGATGTCCATCTTCAGGGCAGTGCCACCAGCCGTGCAGTAGGTGACATCACGATCCACCTTGCCCGTGTATGCCTTCCCCGTCCGGGGCTTCCCGCCGCTCGCGGGTGCAGCGGGGCTGGTGCTCGCAGGAACGGTGGGGCTGGCGCCCGCAGCCGTTCCAGAATCGGAGGGAGCCGGCGATGCAGCATCCTGGCCCTCGCGCGGGTCGGCCCCGGGGTTTTCGTCCTCCCACTCCTCAAAGGCGGCCGCCATCTCCGACAGGGTGGCCCACTCCACCTTGCCCTCGGCCACCAGTGGGTCGACCACCTCGGTGAGGAAGCGCTCGATGACTCCGAAGGGGTCGTTGTTGTTTCCGCGGAACTCCCCGGGGTGGATGGTGAAGTGGAAGACATTGACTTTGCCCGGCACTGCCGTTTCGACGGAGCGCAGGAGCTGTGATTCCAGGTACTCGAAGTAGGCTTCATCGCCGCCCGCTTCCTCGGAGCGGCGCGAGGCAGCGAAGTCGCTGCGGTCGTAGTTGCCCTCGGGAAGGAAGATGACTTCGCCGCTCGGATCGTGGCTGGCGAAGGCGGAGGTGTCCAGGGTCGCGCCGCTTCCGCTCACGCTACCGGAGGGGCGCCACGGCACGGTGCCCACGAGCGCCAGGTCGGTCTGCTGGGTGTCGGGGTTCTTCCAATCACTGTTCACCGAAAGGCCGGCGCAGGTCGCGGCTTCGAGGAGGTGCGAGTACAGGTTGCCGCCGCTCCAGTAGTTGATATCGCCTTCGACCCCGGCATCGTGAATGAAGCCGATCTCCTCTTTCATCACCTCGCACCACTTCTCGGTTCCGAGCTCGTTGACGGTCTTGCCCAGGTGGGCATCCTCATGGAAGTGCAGGCCGATCTCATGACCGGCATCCTGGAGGTCGCTGAGGATGGTGCTGCCCGTGTTCACGGCGGTGGTCGTGAACGGGGACTGGGCCTGGATGGTCATCTTTCCGCCGTGCTTTTCGACAATCCCCGCCAGGGTTTCCATGTCGGCGACGCTTCGTTCGAACATCTCGACGTTGTTGTAATCGGGCCCCGGTCGCGAGGCTCCCCCGGGCTTCCCGGCCGTTGAAGGCTGCGCGGCGGCCGCCTGGGCCGTGGGGCCGAGGGGCTCGATGTGCATGCCGATGGTGAACAGCAGGGGCCCGGCCTCGCTGCTCTCGGGATTCGATCCGGACCCGGACCCGGACCCGGCAGGGAGGCTTCCGGCCGTGTCCGTGGAAGGCGAGCAGGCCACCACGCCAACGGCGGCGATAGCCACAGCAAGGCTTCCCAGTATCTTTGCGAAACGCATCTCAGTTCCTCCTTCTCATCTGCGGCCGGGACGGGCGGTCCCGGCTTACCTTCGGAATTGCCGGTACCCTCGCGGGGGTGCCGGGCTCGCCGGGTGGACGAATGGTGTCTTTACCTCGCCCTTAACCGTGAGAGGAAGGTGCGCCCGGACACCAAGGCGCCGCCTTGCCTCCGGTTCCAGATGCTTCAGCGAGGGACACGATTTCAGCGGAAGTGACGACGGCAAGATTCGCCGCAGCGTAGGCGACGAGCTCTTCGTAGGCCTCCCAGATCGCTTCCGCCTGGGATTGTGTACGAAGCTTCGAAGGGTCCGGCGCAGCCATGTTGTAAGGCGGCGACGCTGGGAGGGACTTGTCGCCCCCTTCCCAGTAGATGGGTGTCCACACCTCCGGTCCGCTTCGAGGGAAGTTGTTCTCGTGGATGAGCGAGGTGACGAACGGGGGACGGGCCTCGGACCAGTCGCTGAGCCGCTGCTGCAGGTATCCCGTGGGGTTGTAGGCGTCCTCGTGCGGCGTCCCCATGAAGTTCCACCAGAACGGGTCGTTG
>WBZY01001614.1_pt1 | contig 11064 bp, 10 predicted proteins | sample 5204191 | NCBI WGS metagenome assembly WBZY01 (sample SAMN12344363, study PRJNA552823) | activated sludge metagenome | biome: Activated sludge suspended growth; feature: Anammox Sidestream; material: Wastewater; isolation source: activated sludge from anammox sidestream of wastewater treatment... | reverse complement strand
TGCTCGCGCAGGCGCAGCGCGAAATCGTGCTGGAAACGCCCTACCTCGTGCTCAGCCGGCCCGCGCGCAAGGTGTTTCGCGCGCTGCACCAGCGCAGCACGCCCGTGGACGTGATCGTGTCGACCAATTCGCTGGCGGCCACCGACGCGTTCTATGTCTACGCGCTGTCATACAAGTACAAGAAGCGCTACCTGCGTGGCTACGGCTTCCGCATCCACGAATTCAAGCCGTTCCCGGCCGACGCCGCGCAGTTCGTGGCCGACTACGACGCGCTGTCGGGCGGCGCCAACCGTGGCCGCTACCAGCGCTATGCCCAGGCCCCGCTCAAGCGCAGCGGCGTGCGCCTGGGCCTGCACGCCAAATCGCTGGTGATCGACGAGCGCACCACGATCATCGGCTCGCACAACTTCGATCCGCGCTCGGACGACTACAACACCGAATCGGGATTCATCATCGACGATGCGGCGCTGGCCGCACGCGTGCGCGCGGCGATCCTGCTCGATGCGGCGCCGCAGAATGCCTGGGTGATCGCGCCGCGCCAGCGCGGCGGCGTACTCGCGCGCATCAACGAGTCCATCGGCGACGTGTCCACCGCCCTGCCGCTGTTCGACCTGTGGCCGTTCCGCTATGCGTCCAGCTTCGAGCTCAAGCCAGGCTGCGCGCCCTCGCCACCCGACGACCCGCAGTTCTACGCCTGCCACGAGGACGTGGGCGACTTCCCCGAGGTGGACCTGCCGCTCAAGACCATCTACACGCGCATCGTGACCGCATTCGGCGCGGGACTGGTCGGCATCCTGTAGCCGGTCATTGACGGGCGCGGGCCCGGCTGGCTAGTCTTTCGCGCTCTTGTCCCGGGAGTCTTGCCATGGCACTGGCCATAACGATCGAACTCGGCGATGCCGACCTGCAGCACTTCATCGATGCGATGAAGAAGGCACAGGAGGACACCAAGCAGCTGACTCCACGACAGGTCGCCGAAGCCGCCGGCAAGCTGCTCAAGGCGGGAGACCAGGTCAAGGTGCCCGACTTCATCGCCGAGCGCCTGCACCGGCTCGCGCAGATGATCGAGATGGTCGACGACGAGGGCTTCGCGCTGCCGGACGAGGACAGGCAGCGCGTGCTTGCGTGCCTGACCTATTTCGCCAATCCGCAGGACATCATCCCCGACACCGTGCCCGTGCTCGGCTTCCTCGACGACGCGATCATGATCGAGCTGTGCGTGCGCGAGCTGCGCTACGAGATCGAGGCCTACGAGGACTTCGTCGATTTCCGCAACCGCGAAGCCGCCGCACGCGGCGTCGACCCGGCCACGCTCAAGACCCAGCGGGTCGAATGGGCCGAGGCACGCCGCGTCGAGCTGATCGACCGCATGCGCAAGCGCCGCGGCCAGAGCTACCACGCCAGCGGTGGCTGGAAGCCCACGCTGTTTTCGTTCCGCAGCTGAGCCGCGCGCGCCCATGAGCCGACGACAGGGGCCGCACCAGCGGCCCTTGTGCGTTCAGTGCGTGGACAGCTCCGACAGCAGTCCCGACGAGCCGCCTGCGAGCAACATCGCCACGCCGATGATCGCGATCGGCAGGCCGAACATGAGCAGGTTGATGATCCAGCCGTACCACGGCATCGGCGGCCGCTGTGCCGGCGCGGACCGACCGGGCTCGACCTCGCGGAACACCACGAGGGTGCCGGCCATGAGGTCGTGCAGCGCCTGTTTGCGCGCGCTCAGGCCGGCCATCACGTAGCCGATGTTGAAGATCATGCCCGACACGATCTTGCCGAAGTAGCGGCCGCTGGCGCGGCCAAAGCCGATGCGCTGGCCGGTCTCGCCGACCACCTTGATGCCCATGGCGCGCTTGCCCGGCGTGGCCTGCATCGCACTGGCCTCGAACAGCGCGAAGTACAGCCACTGGCCCAGAAACACCAGCGCAAACATCAGCATGAGCATCGACAGCAGGCCGGCGATCGAGCCGGCACCGCGCTCATGCGCGGTGAGCATGCCGATCGACCCGGCCATGAACGCCGCCTCCAGCGCAGCCACCACCACGCCGATGATGAGGCCGTCGATGCCCAGCGCCGCACAACGCCGCCAGAACCCGGCATGGATCGTCGCCCCCGGCGGCAGCGGCAGCGCGCCCAGCGCGTCGGTGGTCGCGGTGCCGGCGCCGGCGAGGCTGTGGCCCGCGTCGGCGGTCGCGGTCGGGCGGTAGCTGCGCAGGGTGTCGCGCACGCTGTCGACTTCGGCATCGAACGCCTGCGCGGGTTGTTCGTCGGCCGGCGGCGGCGGCGGCGCCGAGTCGGCGCGCTCGCCATAGGCCTGCCAAGTGCTGCTGCCGACGTCGGCCACCTGCACCGAACGCGCCCACAGGCCGCGCTCGATGCGGTCGTCGACGAACACGCGCGGCATCGGTCCGCGGGCCTTCCCGCCCAGCACGACAAACAGGTCGCCGTGGCTGTCGGGCGCGCAGATCTCGGCCTCGGCGCCGAGCGCGGCAATGCCCGCGGCCAGCGTCTGCAGCTTGCCCAGGTCGTCGCCCTGCTTGATCGTGAGCGGCGCGCGCGCGACGAGCTGGCTCTGCAGCTTGGCCGGATCGAGGCGCAGCCAGGCTGCCAGCCGCGGCCACACCGATTCGGCATTGAAGGCCGGCAGGATCTCGCCGGTCAGCACCAGTGCATAACTTCCGCTCGCCATACCGCCCCCCGCCTGCTCGGTCGCGCCATCAAGGCCGTTCCAGAATCGCTGTCACGCCCATGCCGCCGGCGGTGCAGATCGACACGAGGCCGCGCCCCGAACCACGATCTTCCAGCATTTTGGCCAGGGTGGCGAGGATGCGTGCACCAGTGGCGGCAAACGGATGACCAACGGCAAGGCTCGAGCCGTTCACATTGAGCCGGGCCGGGTCGATGTGGCCCAGCGGCGCGTCCAGGCCGAGCCGGTCGCGGCAGTAGTCGGCCGATTCCCAGGCGCGCAGCGTGCACAGCACCTGCGCCGCGAACGCCTCGTGGATCTCGTAGAAGTCGAAGTCCTGCAGCGTGAGGCCGGCTTCGGCCAGCATGCGCGGCACCGCGACCGTGGGCGCCATCAGCAGGCCCTCGCCGTGCACGAAGTCGACCGCGGCGACACGCGCGTGGGTGAGGTAGGCCTGCACCTTGAGCCCGTGCGCGGCCGCCCATGCATCGCTCGCGAGCAACACCGCCGCGGCGCCATCGGACAGCGCGGTCGAGTTGCCCGCGGTGAGCGTGCCCTGGCCCGAACTGCGGTCGAAGGCGGGCTTGAGCGCGGCGAGCTTCTCCAGCGTGGTGTCCGGGCGCAGCACGTTGTCGCGCTCGACGCCGCGAAACGGCACCACGAGGTCCGTGAAGAAGCCACGCTCCCAGGCCGCGGCGAGCTTGTGGTGGCTCTCCAGCGCGAGGCGGTCCTGGTCCGCGCGCGATACCTGCCACTGCCGCGCCATGAGTTCGCAGTGGTCGCCCATCGACTTGCCGGTGCGCGGCTCGGCCACGCCCGGGAACGAGGGCTTGAGCTCGCGCAGCGAGAAGCCGCGCAGCGCGGCCTTGAGCTTGTCCAGCGGCGTTCTCGCCCGGTTGACCGCGAGCAGGCGCTGCTGCAACGCGCGCGAGTACACGATCGGCACGTCGCTGGTGGTGTCGCTGCCGCCGGCGATGCCGGCCTCGATCTGCCCTTGCGCGATCTTGTTGCCGATGAGGATCGCATTGTCGAGCGAGGTGCCACAGGCGCGCGCGGTGGTCAGCCCGGGCGTGGTCGGCGCGAGGCCCGAGGACAGCGTGGCCTCGCGCGCGAGGTTCCAGTCGGAAGCATGCTTGATGACCGCGCCGAAGGCGACCTCGCCCAGTTCCTGCCCATGCAGACCGAAGCGCTCGACCAGCGCACCCAGTACCTTGACCGCCATGCCGAAGTTGCCAACCTCGGCGTAGGCCGTGTTGTTGCGGCAGAACGGGATGCGCACTCCGCCGATGATGCCCGCGCGACGCGGAAGCTGGTTCATGTACCTCATCCCTGCCGAAGGATCGCTGTCGGACAGCCTAACCGTTGCCATCGGGTTTGTTAAGAAACGCTGGGCTGCGCGCGGTCCGTGCCCGCCGGGGCATGCAAAGGCGCGGCGGCCTGCAGCCAGGCCGGCCATTCGTGCCACATGTGCCAGGCCGCGGGTTGCGTGCGGATGAGCCGGTCGAGCAGCTCGGCCAGCTCCGCGAGCACATCGTCGACGGCGGCCACTTCGCGCGCCGCACCGATCACGAGTCGGCGTCGTCCGCCGGCCAGGTCCAGATCGATCCAGTACGGCACCACGGGCACGCCGGCCGCACGCGCGAGTTCGAGCGCGCCCACGGGCAGGCTTGCCGGCTGGCCGAGCAACGGCACCGGATGCTGGCCGCGCGGCGCGAGCCGCGGCGGCACATCGAGCAGGTTGATCACGACCGTGCCGCGCGCCAGCGCCGCGAGCACGCGGTCGCGCACGCCCGGCCGCAGGATGCTCGGCTCACCCCCGATGCGCTCCAGCTCGGCGATGCGCGCACGCGCGTAGCGATGGCGCACCGGATGGGAACGCGCCTGCTGCGCGTCCAGCCGCGCCAGCACCATCGCCGCCCGGCGGCCGTGCCGACGCAGGTCATGGAACGCCCACAGCGCAGCCGCATGATGGAAGCCGACCGCGACAAACGGGCCCTGCTCCGGCCAGTCACCGTCGACCGTGACGTGCGCGGGCAGGTGATCGGGCGGTCGCCCGCGCGACAGGGCCAGATCGACCGCATCGAGCAGCCACACGCTGCGCACATCGTGCGCGAACGCCACGGGGTCGGAGATGGGCAGGTACTGCGGCGCGATCGCGGTGGCCGCGCGCGCGGGCTCGCCATACATGCACTGGCAGCGCGCGAACAGCCGGTAACAACGATAGGCCCAGCGCCACGGCAGGCGCGAGGGCAACCACGGCGCGAGATACAGGATCCACCAGTCCAGCAGCCTGCGCCGCCACACGCTCACTTGCGGTTCCACGCCGACACGTACAGCTCGCCGACCGCGAGATCGACGAATGAATGCCCCTGCAGTTGCGGCGTGTACTCGACGCGCTCGTGCGTGCGCAGCGCCACACGCCACGGCTCGAAGCCGAGCTCGCGCAACTCGCGCTCGAAACCCGCAACCGTGATCGGATTGAGTTCGGTGAACCACTGCCAGTACTGCTGCGGCGTAGCATCGTCGCCACAGCGGTCGATGCGCGTGAGATCACCTTGCAGCACCTGCTCGCGCAGCCATTCGCGCGGGCGCTTGAGATGCACGTAGGGCTCCTCGCGCGCGAAACGGAACTCACCCAGGTGATTGCCGATGTCCGAGTAGAACAATCCCGGATGCGCCATGAGCAAGCCGCCCGGACGCAGCACGCGGCGGATTTCGCGCAGGGCCTGCGCATATCCGCCGACGATGTGCTCGAGCGAGCCCCACGACACCACCACGTCGAAATGATCGTCGGCAAACGGGATCGCATTGGCGCTGGCGTCGAGGAAGCGCAGGCACGGCGGCAGCGCCAGCCCTGCCAGCGCGGTCTGCGCGAGGACCTGCGGCAGGCGTTCGTAGCCGCGGAACGGATCGATGCCGACCAGTTCCTGTGGCTGCCAGCGCAAGGCGATGCCCAGGTCGGTGATGCCATCGCCGCAACCGACGTCGAGGATGCGCCCACGCAGCAGCGGCGAGTCGCCGAGCAGGTAGCTGGCGGTAGTGCGCGCGGCGTGGTCGAAGTGCTTGAAGAACCAGCCCTGCGGGCCGGCGCGCCAGGACAACTGCTCAAGTGCCGGCGTGCCGGGCAGGCTGCGCAGCTGCCAGGAAAACTCCAGCGCCCCGGCCGCGCCCGCGGTCACGCTCGCCTCCAGGCGCAGCTGCCCCGCCTTGGTCGTGGTGCCGGCCAGGCGATGCCACAGCGCAACGTCGAACCAGTAGCGCCCCGGTGCCAGCGCCAGGCGCGACGCCAGCGCATGGATCTCGTAGTGGCCCCGTGGCAGCCAGCTCACGTCCCAACCCGCCGCGGCGAGCTGCGCATGCAGCACCGGCGCGCCACCCTCGGCGGCGCTGATGTCCAGCGACACGTCGACATCGAACACGACGTCGTCGACCACCTCCACGCGCAGGGTCAAGGCCACCGGTCCGGCCGCCTCGGCGACCGAGAGGTGGGCGTTGCTCAGGTTCAGTGCGGACATCGCGTGTGGCAGACCAACGGGGCGGCCATGGTAGCAGTCCCGTCCCCGAGCGATGGCCTCAGGCGCCGGTACCCGCTCCGGGATGGGTCGCCTCAAGCATGAGGTAGCCCGCATCGCGCAGGCCCAGCGCGGCATAGGTGGCCTGCGCGGCACGGTTGTCGCGCTCCACGTACAGGCGCAGGCCGACCACCCCGGGATCGAGCCGGGCGCGCCGCGCGACCTCGCCATGCAGCGCGCGGAACACGCCGCCGCGGCGCGCCGCCGGCACCACGTACACGCTCTGCAGCCACCACCAGTCGCCGTTGCGCCAGTCGCTCCATTCATGGGTGACGAGCACGCAGCCCACGCGCGCGCCGGCGCGCTCGGCGACAAGGTAGAAGCCACGCTGCGGCTGCGCGAACAACGCGGCCACGCCGCGCGTGAGCAGCACGCGGTCCAGCGTCCGCTGCTCGGTTTCGAGTGCCATCGCGGCATTGCAGTCGACGAGAAAGTCCAGGTCCGCCGCCACGGCGGCGCGTACGTGGATCGCAGCGGTCATGGGCAGGTTCCGGTGGGGACGCAGCCGGTGACGATAGCGGGCCCGCGCCGGTGCCGCGAGTGCCTCAGGACTTGCGCGGCCGGCGTTTGGCGCCGAGCTTGCGCGTGAGCGTGTTGCGACCGAGCCCGAGCGCGGCGGCCGCATGCTGGCGATGGCCGCCATGCGCGTCGAGCGCGGCCTGCAGCAACACCGCGTCCAGGCGCGCGCGTGCATGCCGGTGCACGTCGGCCGCACCCGCGGCCAGCTGCGCCGCGGCCCACGCGCGCAGTGCACTTTCCCAGTCCTCGCCGGTGGCGCCGGCGACCGCGGCACGGGCACCGAGCGCGGCCGCCACCTCGTCGCGTTCGATGCGGCGCGCGGCCGACAACACCGCCAGGCGCCGGCACAGGTTTTCCAGCTCGCGCACGTTGCCCGGCCAGTGGTGGCCGCGCAGCACCTCCAGCGCGGCCGGCGCGAAGTTCTTGGCAGCGACGCCGGCCTGGGCACAGGCCGCGGCGAGGAACTGCGCGGCCAGCAGCGGCACGTCCTCGCCGCGCGCGCGCAGCGGCGGCACCTGCAGCCGCACCACGTCGAGCCGGTGCAGCAGGTCGGCGCGGAACTCGCCCGCGGCCACATTGGCATCGAGGTCCTGGTGGGTGGCCGCGATCACGCGCACGTCCGCGCGCAACAGTTCGCGGCCGCCGACGCGGTAGAACTCGCCCGCCGCGAGCACGCGCAGCAACCGCGTCTGCAACGCAAGCGGCATGTCGCCGATCTCGTCCAGCAGCAGCGTGCCGCCCGCAGCCTGCTCGAAACGCCCCGCATGGCGCCGCGTCGCGCCGGTGAACGCGCCGGCCTCGTGGCCGAACAGCTCCGATTCGAGCAGTTCGGCCGGGATCGCCGCGGTGTTGAGCGCGACGAACGGCTGCGCCGAGCGCGCACTCTCGCGGTGCAGCGCGCGTGCGACCAGTTCCTTGCCGGTGCCGGTCTCGCCGACGATGAGCACGCCCAGACCACTGGCCGCCACCTGCCCGATCGCGCGGAACAGCTCACGCATGGGCGCACTGTGGCCGAGCAGCGCGGGCGCGGGCGGCGCGGGCGGCGGCGCCACGGGTGCGGGCGCCTGCTGCGCCAGCGCGCGCCGCACCGCGGCCAGCGCCAGATCCAGGTCGAACGGCTTGGGCAGGTAGTCGAACGCACCGTGGCGATAGGCGGCCGCGGTGGTCGCGATGTCGGTGTATGCGCTCATCATGACGACCGGCAGCTGCGGCGCGAGCAGCGCCAGACGCTGCAGCAGCTTGAGGCCGTCGGCACCGGGCATGCGCACGTCGCTGAACAGCACATCGGGCACCTCGCCCGACAGCGCGGCGACCACCGCCTCGGCGTCGGCGAACTCGCGCACCGCGTGTCCGGCCTCGCGCAGCGCGGCCGCGAGCACGAGGCGCAGGCTGCGATCGTCCTCGACGATCCACACCCGGGCGGGCGCGGCGTTCATGCGGCCACCGGCAGCAGCAGGCTGAACACGGTCGCGCCGGGCCGGCTCACGAAATCGAGCTCGCCGCCGTGCTCGCGCGCGATCTCGCGCGCGATCGCCAGGCCGAGGCCGCTGCCCTCGGCACGGCCCGACACCAAGGGCTCGAACACGCTGGCGGCCAGGTTCGCGGGCACGCCGCAACCGTCATCGGCCACATCGATGCGCAGCGCCATGCGCGCCTGCCCGCCCAGACGCGCGCCGCGCTCGATGCGCGTGCGCAGCGTGAGCGTGCGGGCGCCGGCCTGCTGCGCGTTGCGCGCGAGGTTGAGCAGCGCCTGCTGCATGCGGTCGGCGGCCACGCGCACGGGCGGCAGGCTCGGATCGTAGTCGCGGCGCAGGTGCAGCCGGGCATCGTCGGCAGCGGCCAGTGCCGCCACGCGCTCGAGGATCTCGTGGATGTTGTGCGGTGCCAGATGCGGCTTGCCGCCGGTGTCGAGCAGGCGCTGCGCGAGTGCGGCGAGGCGGTCGGATTCGGCGACGACGAGTTCGGCCAGTTCGCGCTGCCGGTCATCGGCGGCGTGCCGCGCCAGCAACTGCGCGGCGCCGCGCATGCCGGCCAGCGGCCCGCGCACCTCGTGGGCGAAGCCGCGCAGTGTTTCCGACAGGCGCAGCCCCGTGCCGCTGTCGCGCACGACCGGCAGCAGCTCCAGCAACAGCGCCTCGCCCATGGGGGTGAGCGCGACATCGGCGCTGCGGTCGGCCCGCGCACCGCGCAGGCGCGCCTCGCGCAACCACACCCGGCGCTGCTGTTCCAGCGCATGGCGCGCGGCATCGACCAGCGCCGGCGGCTGCGCGTCCAACGCCGCCAGCGCGATCGGGGGCTGGCCCGCCGGGTCCAGTCCGAGCCAGTCGCGCAGCGCGGGGTTGAGCGCGCCCAGCACGAGCGTGGCCTCGACGCGCGCCATCGGCGTCGCGCCCAGCTCGAACATGCTGGGCGTCTGCGGCTGCTGAGGGGTCGGATCCACCATTGCACCAGTCTAGTGCAGGCCGTGCCGGCTGCCGCCGGCCAGGGCTGGACTGTGCCCGACACCGCCCCCATACCGGCAAGGCGGGCGCCGGTCGGTCGCAGCGCCCGCGAGCCCTTGTCCGCCACGTCCACAACAGGAGTCCCGACATGCAGCGCATCGACGTTTCCGTGGAAGAGTTCACCACGCCCGATCCGGTCACCGCAGTCGAACAGACCGGCATCGAGGAATTGCAGCGGCTCATGGACCAGCATGGCGTGCGCCACCTGCCGGTGCTGCGCGGCGAACGCGTGGTGGGCGTGGTCAGCGACCGCGACGTGCGCGCGGTGGCGGGGTTGAGCGTGGCCGAGAAGCTGCAGGTGTGTGCCGCGGACATCATGGCCACCGACCCGCTCACGGTGTCGGCGCGCGCTTCCCTCGACGAGGTCGCCTACGCCATGGCCGAGCGCAAGGTCGGCAGCGCGATCGTGATCGAGGCCGACGGTCGCATGCTCGGCATCTTCACCGCGAGCGATGCGCTCAACGCACTGGTCGAGATCGCACGCGGCGAGGCGCGCACGCGCGGCTGAGCGCCGCGGCTTCCAGGCCCGGCCCACTCCTGGCGCGCGGCCGACCCGGCTACAGGTGCGCGCCGTGTTCGGGCGCGCTGTCCCAGCGGTCATGCATGCCGTCGACGCGCGTGACCGGAATGCGCGCGAGTTCGGCGTCCGGCACGTCCACGAGGCAGCCGATGTTGATGCCGTACATCGTGCCGATCGGCGTGTCGTTGCCGACGCCGAACACGCGCACGCCGCAGTGGCGGCAGAAGTAGTGGTGGTTGCGGTGTGCGCCGAACGTGTAGCGCGTGAGCTCGTCCTCGCCCGCGACGAGGCGGAAACCGTCGGCGCGCGCGATCGCGGGCCAGAAGCGCGTGCGCCGGCAGATCGAGCAGTTGCAGCGGTAGCTGGGCGCGCCCAGGTCCAGTTCCGCCTCGACCACGACACGGCCGCAGTGGCAGGTCGCGCGATAGGTCTTGGGCATGGGCGGCATCCGGTCGTGCTGCAGGGGCTGGCGCCGCACGATGCCCGAACCCGGTCGCGAGGGAAAGTGTCGCCACGGGTCGCGGACGATGCCAGGGCCGCCGCGACTCAGTGATCCGCCTCCGGCGGCGAATGGTCGTGGATGAAGCGGCGCACTTCCCGCGCACAGGCGGCGGGCGCCACCTGCAGCAGGAAGTGTGGTCCGGCGACCTGCTTCACGCATGCCCGGCGCACGACCGCGGCGATGCGGCGTGCGGCGGCAGCGGCCACGACGCGGTCGTGCGCGGCCTGCAGGTACAGGATCGGCACATCCAGGCTCGACAGCGTGGCATCGGCCTCGACGCGCAGCGCGGCCTGCACACGTGCACGCAGCACACGCGGCGCGACGCTGCCGATGGCCCGCGCCAGTTCGGCGCGCAGGGTGGGCGTCGACCACCGCCCGAGCAGGACCCAGCTCAGCACCGGCAACGGCAGCCGGCGCACCGGCACCCATCGGGCCAGTCCGGCCAGCGCGCGCAAGGGCCCGCACGGATGGCGCGTGAAGGACGCGCACAGGATCACGCCCTCGACCCTCGCGCGATCGGCCGCGGCCAGCGCCAGCGCCAGCGGACCGCCAAAGGATTCGCCGAGCACGAAGTACGGTCCGCCCGTGGGCAACTGCGGAGCGATGGCGCCAAGCAGCTGGCCGTCATCCAGCACGCGCTCGCCCCGGTACCGGATGATGTGGCCGGACACCTCGCCCAGCGCCGCCACGAATGCCTCCAGCGGCATGCCGCCGCCATCCAGACCCCGAAGGATGACGAGACGGGTCACGCCCGCCCCGACCGCCGT